>ENA-OSEO01000469-OSEO01000469.1-sediment-metagenome-genome-assembly--contig:-NODE-469-length-101281-cov-6.435526_pt1 | contig 101281 bp, 93 predicted proteins | sample MGYA00237883_ERZ534232 | MGnify/ENA metagenome assembly ERZ534232
GCGGTGAAAAACAGGTTGCAGTCGAATCGGGGCATTTGGCAAGGGAAACAACTGAATCCTTAAATTGACCCACTACCCGGGCTAAAAAAGGCTTGACAAACCTCGGTCTTTAGCTAACGTCTCCTTCCAGACACGCCCTGCCATTTGTTTTCGGTCAAGAGAAACGGCGGCGTTCAGGAGACCTGGTCACCATGCGCGTCCTGCTCGTCAATCCTTACTATCCCATCACCGAGATTCCTTCGCCGCCTTTGGGCCTGGCCTTCCTGGCCGGGGCCTTGGAACAGGCCGGCGTCGAGGTCCGGGTTTTGGACCTGGTCGTCTATCCTCACACCCGACAGCGCATCGAGGAAACGCTGAATGACTTCGACCCGGACCTGGTCGGCGTTACCTCGGTGACCATGACCTTTTATGACGCGGTGCGGGTTCTGGAGGACGTACGGCGCGCGGCCCCGGACATACCCACGGTCATGGGCGGACCGCACGTCACCTTCAACGCCCGGGAGACTCTGGAAACCGTGCCCTCCCTGGACGCCGTGGCCTTGGGCGAGGGCGAGGAGACCCTGGTGGCTCTTGTCCGGGCCATCGAGGCGGGTCGATCCTGGGAGCAGGTTCCGAGCCTGGTGTACAAGGACAACGGCACGATCCGGGCCACCGCGCCCAGGGCCAAGCCCACGGACCTGGACAGCCTGGCCCGGCCGGCCCGGCACCTGCTGCCCATGGGACGTTACCACGCCCTGGGCATGGTCGTCAGCATGACCACCAGCCGAGGCTGCCCGGAGCATTGCATTTTTTGCGTGGGCCGGAAGATGGCCGGACCGGGGGTCCGGTTCCGCGATCCGGCGGACGTGGCTGACGAGTTCGGGATGCTGGCCGGGTTGGGCTTTCACCAGATCAACGTGGTGGACGACCAGTTCACCACCAAGAAGGCGCATTGTCTGGCCGTCTGTCAGGAGATCATCGATCGGGGCATCCAGTCCAACTGGACCTCCTTCGCCCGGGTGGACACGGTCTCCAGCGAGGTGCTGCACAAGATGCGCGAGGCCGGGTGCATCATGGTCAGCTTCGGCGTGGAATCGGCCAACGCCGAGATCCTGAAGACCATCCGCAAGCGGATCACCGTGGACCAGGTCAGGCGGGCCGCGGCGCTGTGCGCCGAAGCCGGCGTCGCGCCCCAGGTGTCCTTCATCCTGGGCCTGCCCGGCGAAACCCCGGAGACCATTCAGGAGTCGGCCGTCCTGGCCTTGGAACTTCACTCCCTGGGCGTTTCGTCCGGCTTCCATCTGCTGGCCCCCTTTCCGGGCACCGAGGTCCGCGAGCGGGCCGAGGACCTGGGCATCAAGATTTTAACCAGCGATTGGTCGGCCTACCACGCCAACCGGGCCATCGTCGAAACTCCGACGGTCAGCCGGCAGCGCATGGACGACTTCATCGTGGCCTACGAAAATCTGCACGTGATGCGGCTGAGCAATATCCGCAAACAGATGGACCAGGGCACCGCCGCCCCGCTCGAAGCCTGGATGGTCGAGCGGCTCAGGCACACCGAGATCATTTACGAGCTGATGATGGCCGAGACGCTGGAGAAGGAGCCGGAACGGCCCACGGCGCCGGACGAGGACCTAAAGGCTCTGGCCGGGCGGCTTGAGGAAACGACCCGTTATTCCCGAGCGGAACTGGAAGACACCTTTAAGTTCGCCAGCGGGCAGGGCAATCTCCGGCGCATGGAGAAAAACGGCCGGGTGCGCTGGGCCTGGCGGGACCGTATCTAGGACCCGGTGTCGGGTCTCTCCAAATACCTTACATTCAGTCAGCCGCTTCCAGTCATTGCGAGCTGAGCGGAGCAATCTCGTATGTGGTCGAACAAAGGAGATTGCCGCGTCGTCCGCCTTTGTCCCGCCCTGGCGGGACTATGGCGTGACTCCTCGCAATGACGATTGCGTTACTTTTTGTTTGTCGGCCAAGTCCTAGGCCTGGCCCAGGGGGTTATCGGCGGCCGGCGCGTCGAGTCCGGCCAGGTAAGGTTTGCCGGCGTGCCGGATGCGGAAATCGAGGCGGAGCAGGCCTTCGTGCCAGCGGTCCAGCACGCGGCCCCGAGCCACCAGGGCTTCCGCCTTTGAGGTCTGGCCATCCCTCAGATAAATTTCGGCCAGCGCGGCCAGGGCCTCGACGTGGCCGGGATGATCCTGGATAAACTCCTCCAGGGCCTTTTTCAGGTCCTCCCACCGTTCGAGTTTTGACCCGACCCTGAGGAGATGCTTCACGGTCTCGGGGTCCGTGTTGTCCAGCTCAAAGGCCTTGCGGAAGCAGGAAAAGGCCAGCTCCAGCCGGTCCTCTCGCTCGCATAACTCCCCGGCCAAGCGGTGCACCTCGGGGTCCTTGCCGCCGCCTTGGCGGGACGCGTTTTTAAGCGCGTCGTGGGCCCGGTTGAATTCGCCTTGAGCCAGGAACATCTTGGCGAAACCTAAAAAGGGCCGGTGGCTGTCGGCCTTGATGCGCGAGGCCCGGTGAAAGGTCTTGACAGCCCGGCCGAAATCCCCCAGACCCACGTAGCATTCCCCCTGGCCGATCAGGGCCGTGAACCCCTCGAAGTCCGTGGGATAGACGATGGGAAAGATGGGGTCGGCCAGGTCGGATTCCCGAAGACCGAGCTGCCGGAGCCCGTTCTGATAGGCGGCGATGGCCTCGGCGTACCGCTTTTGAGCCTGGAGAATCTGGCCCAGCTTGACCCAGTTGTCCGCCTGGTAACCCCGCTCGATCAGGCTGCGGCATTTCTCCTCGGCCTTGGCGTAATCCTTGAGCCCCAAGGCGATCTTGGCGTGCAGGTCGTTGAGATACTGCTCGCCCGGAATGCCGGTCTTGATTGAAGAAGCGGCCTGGAAGAATTTCAAGGCCTCCCGATAATTCTTTTCCCTGTAACACCGGTGGGCCCGCTCGAACAGGACGTCAAAGACCAGCCCGGCCGGCGGCACGTTGGTCGCCAGGTCCACATGCGGATTCCGGCCGTCTCGGGTGTCCGCCCGAAATCGGTCGAAGTCTCCGGGCTTCAGGAAGACGTTGAAAGTGAATTCCCGCTCGTCCTTGATGTCCAGCCGGGTGGCCGTGCAGTCCGGGAAACGGAGCATGTGGTTGAGCAGGGCGAACAGGCGAAGTTCGACCTCCCAATTGGACTTTCGGTCGAACAGATAGACGTAATCGGCCCGAATCTCAGCCAGGCCCCGGGCATAGGCCTCCCAGCCTTCCAGACGTTCTCCGGGGATGAGAACGCGCAGGCTTTTCAAGTCGTTCAGTTTGCCCAGGCGTTCCCGGCAGGCGGCCTCGTCCAAGTCCGGATCGGTGTTGATGAGGACCAGCTCGTGCGGGTAGTAGGTCTTGTCGGCCAGGTCGGACAGGAACCCGCACAGGTCCTCGTCCCAGGTTGCCACGGGCAGCAAGACGGCCACCCGGCGCACGTGCGTCCAGTCCCCGGGCGGCGGCAGGTCGGCCTTGATCTTGCGCAGGTTGTGCTTGAAACCTTCCGGGTCCTGCCGCTCCCGGACGCTGATGCGGTCGGATTTCTGAATGGGCATGTAGTATTCGCCCGTGATCTGGGGCACGTAGAGGAAGTCGGTGAAGAAGCACATTTTGCGGGTCAGGTCCCAGTCGATGAGCACCTTGACGTCTTCGTTGTAGCCGCCGGCCTTGAGGGCCAGGTCCCGGCGGTGGAGCAGGCTGACGTGCAGGGTATGATTAAAGTAAAACATGAACTCTCTATTGAAATCTCTTGAAACCTGAACGAATTTTCGTAAGGGATAACGCCTGCCCGTGGTCTCGTCCTTGACAAAACTCACCGCGTACAAATCCGAATAGGCCACGCCCACGTCCGGCCGCCGGGCCAGGGCCTCGGTCAGGACCTGAAGATGGTTGGGATAGAAAAGATCGTCGTCGCCCAGGTAGGCGATGTATGTGCCCCGGCCTTCCCTCAGGCCGAAGTTCAAGCGGTGGGCCAGTCCCCGGTTGACCTCGTCGTGAAAGTACTGGATGCGCGGGTCCTGAAAGCCCTCGACCACGTGCCGCACGTCCACGCCGCCGTCGTTCATGACCAGCAGCTCCCAGTCGGTCATGGTCTGTCCGACCACGCTGGCAATGGCTTCCTTCAGGAAATCGGGCCGGTTGTAAGTGCCGATGAGCACCGTCACCAGGGGATGTCGATCGTTCATGATTTACCCTTTCATTTCATGTGCAGCATGGCCCGCACGCCTTGTTCGAACGAAACCTTGGGCGGGCCGAGCAGCCGGTTCATGCGGGTCGTGTCCACCACGTAATGTCGTTGGGTGGCAGGACCCGAGGTCTCGAACACGGGCGTTTTGCCCAGGCAGCGGCCGATGGTCTCGGCCATGCCCCGCAGGCTCAAAGCCTCGGGGCCGCCCACGTTCACGGTGGCGCTTTGCCGAAGCCCCATGGCCGCCCGCACGGCCGAGGCCGCGTCCGAGACAAAGGTCGGGTTGAAGCGCAGGCCATCGGGGCCGCTCAGCCGTATGGGCTTTCCCTCCCGGACCGAGTCGATCAGGCGAGGCGTCAGCCGGTCCGCGGTCTGGTTCGGGCCATAGACCTGGACAAAGCGCAGGATGACCACCGCCAGCAGGGCTCCGTAGGGCCTGGATAAAATTTCGGCGGCCAGCTTGCCGGCCGCGTAAAAGCCCGGATTTTCGGCCAGGATCAGGTCCTGGTCCTCGCCATAGACCGGCCGGGGGGGTCCGAAGTCGTACACCGAGGCCGTGGAGGCGAGCACGAAGACGCGGGCCCCGGCGCGGTGGGCGAAGTCGAGCAGATGCAGCGCGGCGGCCGTGTTCACGCGGAAGACGTCCGGGGCGGACATCGGGAATTCCCGGTAGCGTGGGGACTGGGCCAGGTGCACCACCGCGTCCACGCGCTCGGGCAGGTTTTCGGCCGTCCAGGGTCGCCCCAGGTCCAACTCCACGGCTTCGATTCCGGCCGGGAGATCGGTCCCGCCGGGCCGCCGGGTGGCGTACACCCGCCATCCGCTGAGCAGCGGCACCAAGGCTCGGCCGATCAGGCCGGTGGCTCCGGTGATCAGGCACGCGGGTTCTGGCATGGCCGGCTTTCCCTTGAGTAAATTTTCAGGTCCGCTCGTAACATAGAAAGACCTGCTTGGGGTTGACGTAGCTCAAGTCCATCCTGGTGAAACCCTGCCGCCGCATGATCCGGTCCAGCTTGTCCGGGCTTTCGGAAAAGGAGTGGTAGGCGTCCACGGCGCGGCGGGGGATGTACAACACCAGGTGCTGCTGGTGGTAGATGCCGAAGCGGTCCACCGGGTATCCCTGCCGCAGGGATTCGAGCCGGGTTTTGATCCAGCGCCCAAGCCGGTTCAGCCGGCCTTGGTGCCGGTCGCTCATCCAGACCACGATCCTTCCGCCGGGCCTGAGGATGCGGCGGGCCTCGGCCAGCGTGTCCGGCACCGAGACCACGTGGTCCAGGCTGGTGCCGAAGATCAGCGTGCCGAAATACCCGTCCTCGAACGGGGTGAACTCCGAGTGCCCCACCACCCGAAAGCCCTGAAAGGCGCGGTCGTCGATGGGGTCCAGTCCGAAGACGGCGTGCGCTTCGAACAGGCCCTCGATGTTCAGGTAGCCGGGCAGGGGCAGGATGCCGCAGCCCACGTCCAGCAGCGGTCCGTCCGCCAGGCGCTCGCGGATGTAGTCCCGGAAGTCCATCACATCGCGGCGGTGGGGCAGGGACAGGGAACGCTCCTTGACGAACAGGTAGCTCAGGTAGGCGTTGTTGTTGAGCACCTTGTTGAGCAGATACTGCTTGCGGAAGCGCTTAAAGAGCAGGTCGTCGGTCTGGCACTTGAGATAGCCCGGCTCCCAGACATGGTCCAGCCCGCAGGCCGGGCAGGGGAGGAGACCCGGACCGTACGCCTCGGGCAAGGGCGTATGGCAGGAAACGCAAACCAAAGGCGGGGCCGGTTGGGGCCTTGTCGCGGCTTGCACCATGGTCTTCCTCCTGGGCCTCTAAATCTGCCCGGTGTCCCAGATGTGGCGAGCCCGGTGCACCGCGGCCCGGAAGGCCTCGCTGGCGGCCACGGCCTCGTTCTGGGCGTATAGCTGCCGAGCCTGGGCCGGTTGGCCCGCGCCTTCGAGCGCCCCGCAGAGCTTGGCCAAAGCCTCGACCTCGTTGCTCATGCCCCGGCCCATGGTGATCTCGAACCGGAGCCGGGGCAGGTCCCGGAGGGCCAGCAGGGCATCGCCGACCTTGGAGTAATACCCGGCCTCGTCCGGGGAATGTCCTGCCGCCACCAGGTCGAACTCCTGGAGCCACTCCTGGCTGAAGTGAAAGGCCGGCCGTTGGCCGCTGAGCAGTTCCTCGTACAAGGCCTTGTACTGGGCCGCGACCCGATCCGCGCCGTGATGCTCGGTCACGTAATCGGCCATCTCCTCGCGGCCCGCGCTCAAATTGTCGTCCAGATAGGCTTCGATGGCTGCCAGGAAATCGTCCGGGCTGTTGACTGAAATCACCGGGGCCGAGACCTTGGGGTCGTCCGGCAGGAACTCCTCGGACCGGAGCGAACAGATCACGGGCCGCCCCAGGTACATGGCCTCGGTGGCGAACAGACCGAAGGACAGGTTGATCTGGTCCACGGCCAAGCCTTGCCCGGCGTACATGCCCAGGGCCTGGTCGTGGGGCACGCCCCGAATGAGCTGGACCTCCACCCGGCCGTTGTACCTGTTCTTGATCTTTTCCAGGACCGGCAGAATGAACGAGGTTCCCTTGATCACGTCGTTGGACGGCGCGTGCAGGATCGACACCGGGCCGTTCGGGGCGCTGTCCGTGCGATACGGTTCCAGCGGTTCCAGGTCGATGGGGTGCAGGATGCGCAGACTGTAGGGCACGTGCTTCATGGTCTCGCTGTCGGCGCAGACAATGGCGCCGGCGTATTTGGCGAACTGCCACAGGCTGGCGTATTGGAAGCGCCTGCCCAGGGGCGGGGCTGGCAGGTCGAGGTCGGGCCGCAGGTATTTGAGCTGGTAGCGGATGAACTTCGAGTTGTTGCGCACCTCGGAGCCGACCACGCTGACCACGACCTTTTTGCCCATGTCCCGGAGGCGTTTGAGGTCCCAGAAGGGCGGCCGGTCCGGGTGAGACCGCCAGCCGCCAAAGGAATAGCCCGTGGACAGGGTGTCCAGAAAATGGAAGTGGACGATGTCCAGATCCTGAACCTCGCGCTCGAAAAAACGGTCGATGTATTCCCGGACTTTGGCCGCGCGCGCGGCCGGACCCAACTGGTCCAGTTCCAGATTCACGTCGCCTTCGTAGCCCAGCCAGGTGCGGAAGTAGGAGACGACCCGGGCGTCCACGCCCAGCCGCCGAAGGTATTTGGCGATGACCACCGAGTTGTCGGCGATGACCACCGGGCAGTGCAGGACCTTCATCAGGGCGACCTTTCTTCCAAGACCGGGCTTGGAGACAGCGTGGCCTCGGCTTTTTCGTTTATGATCCATGCAATTCTCACGCCACCGGCCGCGCCCGGGGCTTGACGGTAGCGGGTCAGTTTAAGGATGGCGCAAGGTGCCGCTCCTCATTTGAAGAGAAGCCCCGGTACGTCTACGTCTCGAATACTTGCCCGGAAAAATGCGCCTACCAACTGCTATCGGTCTTTTTACCGGCCTCCAAGCCCCTCTCGTCATTCCCGCGCAGGCGGGAATCCAGACGTGAAGCCTCCCGGTTCGGTATTAACGTTCAAACACCATTCGCCCGCCGTTGTTTCATTTCCAGGCTGTTCTGGTTCCCAGGGGACAAGACTGGATTCCCGCCTGCGCGGGAATGACAGTTCAAACACCAGAGAAGGGAAACATGTTACCTCGGCGCAAATTAGAGGCTGAAATTCTGAGGAAATTGCCCGCACACGCATCTTCGCTTTGCAGCGGCCCCACGACCCGAGGGGATATGAAAATTCCCAAACCGACCCACCATCGCCTTGGCATATGGATTGCTTCATATTACAGCGGCGGAACGATCAATTCGGCGAGGGAGGCATGAAAAATATGGACAGGCCCGCCTTATCCGCGTTTCCAGAGCGGCTGACCCTGGAACTGACCAACGAGTGCAATTACCGCTGCGTCATGTGCCCCTCCCGGATCAAGCCGGACGAGCCTCGGGGCGTCATGGACCCGGCCCTGTTCCGCCGGATCGTGGACCAGGCGGCCGAGCATCCGCCCGTGGCCTTGGTGCCTTTTTTTCGCGGGGAAAGCCTGCTTCACCCGGACCTGATATCGCTCCTGACCCATGCCCGAACCAAGGGCCTGGGGCCGATCCAGTTGGCCACCAACGCGGCCTTGCTCGACGAGGAAACCGCTCGGGGGCTGCTGGATGTGCCGCTCGATTTCATCTCCTTCAGCCTGGACACCATCGACCCCGAGGAATACGCGGGGTTGCGCCAAGGCGGGAGCCTGGACCGCGTGCAAAGGAACGTGTTCCGTTTGCTCGAACTCCGCGAACGCGGCCGCTTTCCCACCCAGGTCCAGGTATCCGCCACCCGGGTGGCGGCCAATGCCCAAAGCATCGACCGCTTCATTGATTTCTGGCGGGATCGGGTGGACCGCACCCGCATCTATTACGAGCACTCCAGCGACGGCCACACCGGCAGCCTGGATTGCCCCGAGGTGCCCAAAGACATGGCCCGCCGGCCCTGCCACAAGCTCTATTCGGACATGGTGGTTTATTTCGACGGCCGCGTGGCCGCCTGCAACCACGACTGGTTCCGGGCCGAGCCGCTGGGAGACCTGACCCGCGCTTCGGTGGCCGAGGTCTGGCTCGGGCCGGCCTACGAAAACCTGAGAGACCAACACCTTGCGCCTGACCGGATGGCGGACCCGACCTGTCTCTACTGCGACCACTGGAAGGTGGGCTACCTGGACCCGCCTTTCGTGGGCGAGCTGTACACCCCGAACGCGCCCCGGAAAAAAATCCGGGCCGCGTCGGGATAAACGGAAAAGGGGAATTTTTTTCCTTTGTCCAGCCGCATGGACCATTTGAACCTGGAAAAAACTTCTGGGCGGATCGCGCCGTCGCGGCCGGGGAGGGCGGACTGATGTGCGGTCTGGCCGGGGTTTTGAATTTGCGGGACCGCAGGCCCGTGGAGGAGAAGGTCCTGCGGGCCATGTGCCTCGCCTTGGGCCACCGGGGACCGGACGGGGAGGGCGTCTATCTGGACGGCAACCTGGGGCTGGCCCACCGTCGTCTGGCCGTGATCGACCCCACCCCGGCCGGCAACCAGCCCATGGTCAGCGACGATGGCCGGCTGGCGGTCTGCTACAACGGCACGATCTACAACTATCCCGAGTTGCGGGCCGAACTGGAAAAAAGCGGCCACGCCTTCCGCTCGAACTGCGACACCGAGGTGCTGCTGCACGGTTGGGAGGCCTGGGGCCAGGACATCGTGCACCGGCTCAACGGCCATTTCGCCTTTGCCCTGTGGGACCGGAGCGAGCGCCGTCTCTTCCTGATCCGGGACCGCTTCGGCACCAAGCCGCTCTACTACGCCAACCTGGGCGGCCTGTGGCTCTTCGCCTCGGAGATCAAGGGCATCCTGGCCCACCCGGCCTATTCCCTGGACATCAACCACGACGCCTTGTACGAATATTTCACCTTCCAGAACCTCTTCCGCTTCCACACGTTGTTCAAGGACGTGCATCTGCTGCCGCCGGCCAACGTGTTTGTCATCGACGCGGTCGGCGGGTCCTTGCAGCGCGGGGCGTATTGGGATTACGATTTCAGCCATCCGGAAACGGGCATGACCGAGTGCGAGGCCAAGCAGGGCGTTCAGACCCGGCTGGAAACGGCCGTGCAACGGCAGCTCTTCTCGGATGTGCCCCTGGGCGCCTACCTGTCCGGCGGCATGGATTCCGGGTCCATCGTCTCCCTTGCCTCGCGCGAAATTCAGGGGTTATACACCTTCACCTGCGGATTTCACTTAAACGATGTGGAGGGGGCCGAGTCGAGCTTTGACGAGCGGGCCGCGGCCGAGGCGGTGGCCTGTTTGTTCCGGACCCAGCACTACGAACAGGTCATCGGCCACGGGGACGTGTTCTGGATTCTGCGGGACCTGATCTGGCACCTCGAAGATTTACGGCTGGGCATGTGCTACGCCAATTATTACATCGCCCGGCTGGCCTCGAAGTTCGTCAAGGTCTGTCTGTCCGGGGCGGGCGGGGACGAGCTGTTCGGGGGCTATCCCTGGCGGTACTACCGGGTCTCCCGCTCGGTGGGGCGCGAGGAGTTCATCGACAACTACTATGATTACTGGCAGCGGATCGTGCCGGACGAGGAGCGGCCGACCCTGTTCACCGGCGAGGTGAAGGGGCGTCTGACCCACACGGACATGCGCAACGTGCTGGGCCGGGTCTTCACTTTCAACCCGGGCCTGAGCTACGACACGCCCGAGGACCACATTGCCAACTCGCTCTATTTCGAGGCCAAGACCTTTCTCCACGGGCTGCTCATCCTGGGCGACCGGCTGGCCATGGCCCACGGCCTGGAGGAACGCTTCCCCTTCCTGGACAACGACCTGACCGACTTCGCCCAAAAGATTCCGGTGCGCCACAAGCTCCGCAATCTGAGCGAATGGAAGCGGCAGGACGAGAACGTGCCGGCCAAGGTGAAGAACTACTACGCCGAACATGACGACGGCAAGAACGTGCTGCGTCTGGCCACCGAGGCGCTGGTGCCGGCCGCGGTGCGCGCCCGAAAGAAGCAGGGCTTCAGCTCCCCGGACGAGTCCTGGTATCGCGGGCCGAGCCTGGACCTGGTCCGCAAGGTGCTGCTGCACAAAAAGGCCCTCTGCCATCAGTTCGTCGAGCCGGCCTTTATCCGCCGGACCCTCGAGGACCACTGCCAGAAACGGGTCAACCTGCGGCTCCGCATCTGGTCGCTGCTTTCCTTTGAGACGTGGCTCAGGATTTTCGCCGAGGGCGCGTACAAGAGCCTGCCCGAGGAACACCAGGCCCCCTACCTGCGCCTGGCTTCGGCTTCCGGCATGGAAACCGGACCGGCCGCCGGCGCGGTTTGATGAAAAGACGCCGGCTCAAGCCTTGAGGCTGCGAATCTCTTCCCGCTGTTTTTGAAAAAGAAAATGGACGATGCTGTCCTGATCCTCGACCAGGATGTCGGAGAAGGTGATGGACACTTCGTAGGCGTGGGCGTTCGGCTGGTCCACGGCCAATTTGCGGGGCAGTTCCAGCACCCGGGCGGCGATGTCCATGGTGCGGTGGGGCTCGTTGGGCAGGGTCAGCCCGATTTCCAGCGTGGCGCCTTGCCGCACCGGCTGGTCCGTGCTGAAGCGGAGCCCTTCGGCCGAAATGTCAATGGTCCGTCCCATGTGCTGGTAATCCTTGCGTCCCACCTTTTCGGTCAGCAGATCGATGACATAGTTGAGCTTGGCGTCGATGTGCAGGAGCAGGGCCTCGACCGGGTCTTTTTCGCTCAGCTCCGAGGTGTGGGTGTTTTTGGGGAACAGGCTCTCCGAGGACAGGGTCGTGCGCACGAAGTCCTCGGCCTTGGCCAGGATGTTGAACTTGAGGGCCGCGCCGTACGTTATGCGGATGCCTTGGCGGCGGTCTTCGATTTCAGTCATTGGGGCCCCCTTTTGTGGTTGGCAGCAGCAGCAAGTCGTCCGAGATCACCATCTGGTCCCGTCCCCGAGCCTTGGCCTCGTAAAGCGCCTCGTCGGCCGCCTTGACCAGGTCCAGGGCGGTGTGAACCCTCGACCCCCGACTGTCGGCGATGCCCTGGCTGACCGTCAACTTCAGGTCCGCTCCCCCGGCCGGAATCACGGTCCGGGCCAGACGGCTTTGAATGCGCCCGGCCAACCGCGCGGCCTGGTGGCGGGATGTGTCCGGCAGGATCACCGCGAATTCCTCGCCCCCGTGACGCGCCGCCAGGTCCACCTTGCGCACCGCCTCGGCGATCAAACCGGCCACGGCCTTGAGCGCCTCGTCCCCGGCCTCGTGCCCGTAGCGGTCGTTCACCCGCTTGAAATGGTCGATGTCGATCAAAATGACGGACATGGCCGTGCGGTGCCGCAGGGTTCGATGGTGCTGACGGCCCAATTCTTCCTCAAAAGCACGTCGGTTGTAAAGCCCCGTGAGATGATCCCGGTTGGCCAGGTAGGTGGCCGTCTCGTGCCGGTGGGCGTTGAGCAGGGCCTGGGCGGTCTGGGTGACCGCGCTTTGCAGCAGCAAATTTTGGTCTTCGGTGAGGCTCGGTTGCCGGTCGAAATAGACCAGGAAGAGCCCCTGCTTTTGCCCGGCCGTGGTCAAGGGCAGGGCCATCTTGTGCGGCGGTAGGACTGTCAAGGGCTGCCGGCCGCGCGCCGGCTCCTTGAGCCGCCAGCCGCTCGGACTCAGGCCCAGGTCCTCGTGGACCTGCTGGATCAGATCGTGGGCCAAGGTCTCCTGAAGGGTCGGCTCCAAGGCCTGGCTGGTGAGCAGGGTGATCTGTCCCTCGGGACCGAAGGCCGTGGCCGTGACGACCAGTCGGGCGCGGAACAGCCGGCTCAGGGTCTGGGCCACGCGGCGGACCATGACCTGCGGATCGTAGGTGGCGGATAGATCCGCTCCGAGTTCGTAGAGCAGGTTGAGCTGTAACGTCTTTTCGCTGAGGGCCTTCCGTTCGCCGAGCAGCAGCTTCTCCTTGTGCTTGAGCTGCTTGTTGGCCATCTTCAGGTCCCGGGTCAGGCGCACGATCTCGTGGAAGGCCTGTTGGTTCTCCAGACCGCTTTCCACGGCCATTCTCAGTTTTTCGGCATCGACCGGCTTTTTGAGATAGGTCAGGGCGCCGGACATGATCCAGTTCATGGAGTGGTCCAGGTCCGAGTCCCTGCCCATGACGATCAGGAAGCTGTCCAGGGTCCGGGCCTGTACCTCGCGGCCCAGGTCGCCCGGGGTCAGCCCGCCCACGATTTCATCGAGGAAGATGAGATTGGGGGAGAGCCGGGAGATCAGCTCCAGGGCCTGGGTGGCGTTCGTGGCCGCGTAAACCTCCAGACCCTGGGCGTTCAAGGCCTCGGCCAGGTGCAACCGATGCGGCGTTTCCGGGTCGATGACAAGAGCCGTGGCGGTGTTCAAGGCGTTCCCCTCCCTTTAATGCGTTGCCGCGTAAAGCGATGCCGCGCAAAGCGATGCCGCGTATCGGGCTTCGGCCGGATCGGTTTCCCGGGGTTGAGGCATCTCGTTGAGACGGATGAATTCCAGCAGGGCCCGCATGCGGTGCTGGTAGGTGTGGTTGGCCAGCACGCGCTCCCGGGCCTTGTTGGCCATTTCCACCCGGAGTTCGGGCCGGGCCAGGCACCCGTCGATCTTGTCCCGGAGTTCCTGAAAATCGCTGAAGGCGGCCATTTCGGTTTCAAGGTCGAAATACTCGTCCAGGGGCGGCCGCCGGTCCACGAGCTGAAAAGCGGCGCAGGCGGCGATTTCAAAGGTGCGCGGGTTGATGAAATGGCCGCCCGCGTCCACCTCGGGCTCGAAAAAGGAGGAGTGCAGGTTGAGGTTGATGGTCGCGGCGTTGTAGATGAGCACCGTCTCCTCGGTGGGCACGCGCCGGCCGCGGTCCTGCACCCGGGTCCCCAACCGGGTGGTCAAATCCCAATCCGACCCCCAGATTTTCAGGTCGCGGTCCAGCAGCTTTTCAAAGACCCGCCGCCGGTTGGGATAGCCCGCGCCCATGAAGGACAGTTCGGCCCGGTACGGGGCCAGGCGTTCGTCCCGGGGTAGGGGAACAAAGAGGTCCGGGTCCGCGGCCAGGGGCAGGCAGGCCCATTTCCGCGCCCCGGCCCGGCGCAGGGCCTCTTCCATCTCCCGGCCCTGGATGTGGAAGAAATAATCGTAGGCCCCGGCCAGCTCTTGAAAGTAGGTCAGCAGCCGGTGATCCTCCACGAACCAGAAGGCGGTCTTCACCCCCAGGGACCGGATGCGGTTCAGGGCCCGCCGGTCCAAAGGCGCCTGGGCCAGGGCCAGCAGCAGGTGCGGCCGATGGACCTCGGTCAGAAAGGCGATGTATTCGCCGGCGAACTGGATCAGTCGCTGGGTGGCGGGTTCGATTTTTTCCACGGGCAGGCCGGCCGACCGAAGCGAGCGGTGAAAGGGATCGAGCGGGCTCATGTCGGCCAGAATGGCCTCGTGCCCCAGGGATCGGAGCGCCCGGTCCACATGGCCGGCCAGGGGCAGGGAACCGCCGTTGAGCGGCGAGACGAGCAGCACCTTCCAGCGCTGCCCTTCCTCGGCCGGGACCGGCGCGGTTTTGCCCTCCCAGACGGCCAGAAAAGAGGCCCAATCCTCGGCCGCCAGACGCTGGGTCGGGCGATGGACGAGTAGGGCGAAGGGTTGGCGTTCCTTGGGGAGTTGGTCCGGTCCGGTCAGGAAAATCAACCGGGACAGGGCCGCGGACCAGTCCAGGGTTTCCAGGGCCGTTCGGATCAGGGCCGGGTCCGATTCGTACACGACCAGACGATCGAAGCGTTCCAGCAGGGCCAGCACGTGGTATCCGCCGCCCAGGCCGAAGATCAGGGGGATCAAGCCGTGGCGAACGGCTTGATCGACCGGTTCGGACCGGGCGAAGGCCCGCGCCTCGGCCCAGGGGTCCCGCCGCGAATGGAGGCTCAAGCCGTTTTTGATCGGCACCGGGTCCTGGCTGTGAGCCTGGACCAGTTTCAGGTTCCCGGAAGACGGGAGCCGGTTTAGCCGGGCGGCCAGCTCGGGCTGTAACTCCGCCAAAAAACGAATATTTTTTTCGAAATGGGACGTCAGCCGCTTCCCCCTTTCCTCCCGGGCCTCACCAGACTAGGTGAAGACCATCCCTAAAAAGAAGCATATTTAATGCCAGCCGGGCCGGATGGCGGCCGATTTTTGGAGAGGCGTGAAACGCGGTTTTCAGGCGATGAAGCGGCGCAGGCGGCAGTAGGTCTGGAACCCCAGCCGGCGGTAAAGCCCGGCGCCCTGGTCCGAGGCTTGGAGCACGCCGAAGCGCAGGCCCATGTGGCGGGCTTCCAGGAGAGGCGTCAGGGTCATGGCCGTGGCCAGACCTTGGCGGCGAAATTCGGGCAGGCAGGCCACATAGTAGATGCCGGCCACGCCCGCGCCGATAAAGAGCGTGGAGGACGCCACGGGCCGCCCGTTCAGGCGACCCAGATAGTGACGCCAGGCCGGCCCGCCGGCCGGACCGTCCGGCTGGAAATGATCCACCAGTGTCCTGGCCGCGAATTTGGGCAGATCGAAGCCGGTCCGGACCACCTGACTCCAGCTTTCGAGGTCGGCGACGGCGCCTGCCCGTTCGATTGAAAAGCCAGGCGGGCCGGGAACTTCCTCGGCTAGGGTCCGGGTGTCCACGGCCATGCCCGGCTGGTCTCCGGCGTGGGTCAGGCCCAGCCGCAACAAGTGCTGATCCAGGTCGGTCGGACGGGTCAGGGGGCCGGTCCACCACATCATGGGCGCCCGGCGTTTCCTGAAAAAGTCGAGCATCTCCCGGACGCGCGCCTCGACCTCGCCGGGCTGGAAACGGGCGGTGAGCACCCCGTTGAACATGGGATGCAGGAGGCCGGTGAAAAACCAGGTCAGGTCCGCGTCCTGGCGCAGGGTCGCCCCCCGGGCCAGTCCCAGGGCGGCCTGCTGCGCGATCTGGTTTTCGTCGATGGCCCGCGCCAGGGTCTCGGGCGCGGCCTCCGTGAGAAAGGTGGACATGTCCGGTCTTTTCCGCCCGACGCCTGGACCGGGGCGGCTGTTTTGGGGCAGTATAACGCAATCGCCGCCCGGATGCATCCCCGGGCCAAGACGGAAATGTGTCAAAGATATGACGCTTCTTGGGTGTCCGCCGCGCGGAGGCTTCCGGGCGGTGGAGACAGGAGGAGCAGGCGCGGAGCGGCTCAGACCTTGGTGTCAACGATCTGATGAAGCATTTTCTGCAGATGGGCGGCGATCCGCAGGGTTTCTTCCGGCGGAATCTCCCGAACCACTTTTTCGGTTTCCGGATTGATAATCTGGATCACCGTGCGGCCGGTAGCTTCATCCACAGAGAATCTCAAGCGAAAATTGCGGTCGAGGCCGTAGATTTCCAACTCCTTAGACAGCTCTTCCCAGGACTGCTCCGTGGGGGCGGTTCCAGTGCCTCCGGACGCGGGCCGGATGGCGGCCGTGGCCGTAACCTCGGCTTCCTTTTCCAGGAGCCGGGTTTGACCCGTTTCGACCTTGGGAGCGGTTGTAGAAAAAATTTCGGCCATTGTCCTTTTCATCCTTGAAATAACGGACAGGGTTTTTCCTCACTCCACTTATCGTCTCCGGCCTCGAAGAACTTAATCTTTTTTTGCCGAAGGACCCCCGGCGTTTTTCAGGGCCAGGTTTATCCCAGGGTTCACTTCAAGAAGAACTGCCGCTCTTTCTCCGCAAAACTTAAGTTTCACGGGCCTTCGGCCGATAAGGGCAGTGAAGCGAAACGGGCAAATTCAACAAGGAGGTTTGCCGCGAGAACCATTTTCCGCCCTTTTGTCTTCACCACAATCAGGCATGGATGCCGATTTGCTCCGCCCTTGGCGGGGGAAAGATCAGTTCATGGAGGACACACACCATGGGTTTAGTCATTAATCACAATTTGATGGCCATGACGGCCGCTCGGAACTTGACGTCCATCTACCAGCAGCTATCGACCTCGACGCAGCGCCTGTCTTCAGGCCTGCGCGTGAACTCGGCTGCGGACGACGCGGCCGGGCTGGCCGTTCGCGAGTTGATGCGGGCCGACATCGCGGTGCTCAATCAGGGCCTCAGAAACGCCAGCGACGCCATTTCCATGATTCAGACCGCGGAAGGCGCGCTTGGGGTCATCGACGAGAAACTGATTCGTATGAAAGAGCTGGCCGAGCAGGCGGCCACCGGTACGTACACCACGGTCCAACGCGAGATCATGAACAGCGAGTATCAGGCCATGGCCGCGGAAATCGATCGGATCGCCAACGCCACGGACTTCAACGGCATCAAGCTCCTCAACGGGGACCTGTCGTCCACTTCGCTGCATGACGGAAGCGGTCTGAAAGTCCATTTCGGCACCGGCAACCTTTCGACCGAGGACTACTACTTCATCAAGATCGAGGACATGCGGGCCACGCCGACCACCGGTTTGGGCATCGGCACCTCGGAAACCGCCGCCGCCACCGGCGCGGATGTCTGGTACAACGAGAACGCCGTGGCCGCGACAGACGGTTCGGCCCTTACCACTACGACCGGCTATCTGTCCTTTGCCTATGACTACGACAACCTCAGGACCTCGGGTTCGGCCGTCAGCACCCAGCTGGACAACATCTACGGCATCTTCAAGGTGGACAGCGCGGACGGCGGAACCGGCTCCTACGACCTGGACGACCTGGTGGCGGCCATCAACGAAGGCACGGCGGCCCGGGTGACGATCAACCTCGATTTCACCAGCGCCGCGTCCTCGGTGGCCGAAGGATTCAATATCACCTGCGCCGCCCCGGCCCATATCATCGTGGGCAACGTGAAGATCGGCCTGTATCAATCGGCCGCGACGTTCCTGGACAGCGACGTGGATGTGCAGTTGCAGGCCGACAACCTGCTCAACTCGGATTTCGCCGAGGCCTTGACGTCGGCCATCAACTCGGTCACGACCGGCAACGTCTTCGCCGTGTGGAACGGGGATACCTCGGGCGCGCCCATCGTGGTCTTCGCCCGCGAAGCCGGCGCGTCGGGCAACGGCCTGACGGCCTGGGAAAGCGTATCCGGCGCCACAGCCGCGGACGTGCTCTACTTCTCGGGTGACACCGGCGCGATCAGCGCGACCGGCGCGGCCACGGGCGTCACCGAAGGGACGTTCTCCGGCGGCGGGGAGTCCTGGGTCACGGCCGCGGCGGTCGCCGACGAAAACGGCCGCTACCATCTCCAGATCACGGGCAACGCCACCGGCTCGCAACGGGACCTCTACTTCTTCTCCGCGGGCGACACCACCGGCTATGGCAGCGGCGGCATCACCAACGGCAGCGCGGCCGGTTGGTTGGATTCCCTGTCCAGCTATGACGACGCGGCCACCGGCGAGTGGATCGAGCTTCTGGACGCCAGCGGCTCGGCCGGGGCCTCGACCAGCAGCGACCCGGGCCGGAACATCCTGACCCAGTCCGCGGCCCAGCTTACCCTGGACGCCCTGGCCACGGCCATCGAGACCAAGGACAAGGCCCGGGCTTCCCTGGGCGCCTTGCAGAACCGGCTGGACAACACCATCACCCAGTTGTCCATCCAGGCGGAGAACCTGCAGGCGGCCGAGTCCCGCATCTCGGACATCGACGTGGCCACGGAAATGACGGAGTTCACCAAGAACATGATCCTGGCCCAGGCGGCCACGGCCATGCTGGCCCAGGCCAACAGCATCGCCCAACTGGCTCTGACGCTTCTGGGCGGATAACCGCGTCACTAGGCACTCGGTAACGTCATGCAACCGTTCGGGACGGGGAAAAATTTTCCCCGTCCCGGGCGTCCTTCCTGCCAAGCCGCTCGATACCGGTGTGGCCGCTTTCTAAAAAAGCCTTGGACACCGGCTAATTACAAACCAAGAACGGCCGAGGCCATCTTGGTACATCCTTTGCTCCGTTTCCAAAGCGACAGGGCGTCTTGGGCGCGCAGCCGTTGTTGTCCAACGCGTGCGCGGGAGAGGCGTTCTGGATTTCGAGCCGGGGGGACGCCATGTCCACGGATGTCAGTCTGTCGTCAACGGTGACCCAGCTCCTGTCCGGGTCCATCCAGATCACGGGCCTGGGCTCGGGCACGGATTTCAACTCGGTGATCGAGCAACTCGTCGCCTTGGAAGGCATCCAGGTTGACAGCCTCGAAGAGTGGAAATCCACCTGGGAAGATAAAATCACCTCCCTCCAGGGACTCAACAGCCGCATGATCTCCCTGCAGGACTACTGCGACCAGTTCGATTCCTTCGAGGAATTTTACTCCCGGGCCTCCTCCACCTCCAACAGCAGCGCGGTCACGGTCTCCAACACCTCGTCCGCCATCCCCGGCTCCCACAACATCACCGTGGGCAGCGACATCGTCGGCCGCGTGGCCACGCGCAGCTACCAGGACGGGACGGCCGTGGGCGGCGACGCCGACGAATTCCTTTACATCCGCATCGGCGACCCCGACGACTCCGGCACCTGGCAGACCATTCAGCTTCAAGAAGGCGTGGACTGGGACGGCAGCACCGACGATATCGACGCCCTGGCCGCGGCCATCGACGCCGCGGACGACGCCGGAGACGATCTCCTCGAAGCGGTCCAGGTGGTCGAGGACAAGGACCGCGACGGCAACACCTACAAGCGCCTGATCCTCACGGCCAAGGACGGCGGGAGCGCCAACCAGCTTTGGGTCGAGCAGCCGGCCGGCATGGACCTGTTTTATCAGGACGCGACCTATCTCACCTCCATCGACGATCCGTATTACGAGTCCAACTGGAACAACACCGGCGGCGTGGACCTGGTCTCCAGCGGGACCTACCTGGGCAGCAGCAACAAGACTTTCACCTTCATGATCAATACCTCGGGCAAGGTCGGGCAGGACAATATCACCGTGACCTGGGCCGACAACGAGGGCAACTCCGGATCCTTCATCGTGGACGATTTCGGCACCTATGACGTCTTCCAGGGCGTCCAGGTGGAGTTCACGGACACGACGCCCGGAGACGATTCGGACGACACCGTCTATGCCGCGGACTCCTTCACCATCGACGCTTATCATTCCACCTATCAGGCCGCCCAGGACACGGGCCTGGCCCAGGTGGAGCAACGGGTGCACTCCGGATTCGCCGACCTGATCACCGCCGTCACTTCGGCTGACGCCACCTTCACCTACAGCTACGAAGGCGTGGAAACGACCGTCGAGGTCACCGCCGGCCTCAAGCTGCAGGAACTGGCCGCGCTGATCAACAACGACCCCAACAACCGAGGCGTTCGGGCCACCATCGTTAACGACGGTTCGAGTTCCACCACGGCCTATCACCTGGTGCTGACCGGCACCGACACCGGCGCCGAACACACCATCACCGGCATTTCCGGCACCATGGACAACTTCGACGCCAGCGACTCCGTTTTCGAAACCACCCAGCGGGCCACGGACGCCATGCTCAAGGTGGACGGTTTCCCCAGCGCCTCCTACGAGTATCTGCAACGCTCCAGCAACACCGTCACCGACGTCCTCGACGGCATCTCCTTGAATCTTCGCGGCGCGGGCACGGCCGTGGTAACCGTGGCCAACAACACCGACGCCATGAAGACCAATGTCGAGACCTTTGTCACGGCGCTCAATTATTTGATGGATTACATCCGCGACGAGACCAAGTACGTCGCCGATACCGGCGAAAAAGGGGTCATGATCGGCAACTACACCTATAGCATGGTCTGGAGCATGGTGGCGGACAAACTCTCTCCGACCGGACTCGTCGATGGGGAGGACACGTACCTCACCCTGGCCCAGATCGGGATCACCACGGAGCGGACCCTGCTTTCGGACGGCCGGTACGTGCGCAAATGGGTGCTGGACGAGACCGTTCTCGAAGAGGCCCTGGCCTCGGACCCGGAGGCCGTGGCCCGGCTTTTCGTGGAGGACACGGAAAACGGTTCGACCGGGGTCTGTGCGCTGCTGAACGAAGAACTGGACAATCTTACCGATTCGGAAACGGGCATCGCCAACGTCCTTATCGACAACTACCAGGGCATCATCGACAACATCGACGGCAAGATCGAACAGGAAGAGAAACGCCTGGCCTTGTACGAGGAAAGGCTGACGGAACGGTTTGCCCGTCTGGAATCCACCCTCTCGGAACTGAACAGCCAGCTCGATTACCTGGAAAGTCAGGTGGACCAGTTGCCCAAGATCGGCGATTAAAGCGACACCCGGCCGCGGCTTAGCCTGAGAATGGCCGATGAAATACGGAGGCGATATGCAAGGCTACGGACAGATGCAGTACAAACGCACCCAGGTGACCACCGTGGACAAAGGGCGGCTCATCGTTCTTTTGTACGATGGCGCGATCCAGTTCATCCACCAGGCCAAGGAGTGCGCCCAAAAAGAGGACATCCCGGGCAAGTCCAACGCGATCAACCGCGCCCTGGACGTCGTGGCCGAGTTGAACCATTCCCTGAACATGTCGGCCGGCAGCGAAATCGCCGCCAACCTGCGCCGGTTGTATGGATTCATTTCCGATCGGCTGATCGAGGGGAAGATTCGGCAGGACACGCAGGGGTTGGACGAGGCCATGCAGATTCTGGAGTCGCTCAACGAAGCCTGGAAAGAGGTGGTGCGTCGTCCCGAGGCCCAGGCCGCCGTTCCGGAAAAAGACAAGGCGACCCTGCTGCAAGCCTCCATCAAAATCTGAAACCGCGCCGGCCGGGCCGGCCCTGGAACGCGCGCCCGGCGGCCTCAGCTTTTCCGGTCCACGTAGTACGATACCCGCCGTTGAAAGGGTTGGTAGGCCTGGATGGTCTTCCGGCCCCGTCGAATGCGCCCCAACTCCCCGGCCAGCCGGGTTTTTTCCCGCTCCAACCGCCGCCCGAGCCCTTGGCTGGCCTGAAGCAGCTTCTCCAGACCTTCCTCGATTTTTTCCAAAAGACCGTTGGCCTCGATTTCCTGGCCCGGAACAAGCCCGGTCAACCGCCGCGCCTTCCCGGGCCCATCCGCGCTCAGCTCCCGATCGAGCCTGGCGATCCGCTCCAGCAGCCGGAGACGCTGCTTCAAAATCAGGTCCAGCGTGTCTTCGTCGGGCAGCTTCTCGGCCACGACCAGCCGTTCGGTCATGGCCGCGGCGCGTCCATAAAGCCTGGCCATGGCGGCCAGACGTTCCAGAGTCGTGCGGGGCGCTTTCATGGCCGGCCTCAATGCAGCGCGTTCCGCAGCAGGGGCAGGAGATCGCGGAATTCGCGCAAAACGTCATTCAACTCGTATTCCAGGATGTCGGCCAGGTAAATCCAGTCGCTCTCTTCCTGGATGCGCAACAGGTCGGTCATGATGGCCGCGATCTTTTCCACGGTCTGGGTGAGGCTGACGCCCGGTTGGATCGGCCGATCGAAATCCAGGTTCAGAATCCGGCCGACGCGGCCGACCATGTCGAAGAGAAGCTGCAAGGATTCGAGCAGGCGCAAGTAATGCTCGTTGGCCTCGCTTTCGTCGCCCAGCCGGAACATCTCGATGATCCGGGGCAGGCCGGCCAGCATGGCGTCGATGATGGACACGCTGTGTTCGAGGAAGTGCAGGGCGATCTCCTCGTCCGAGCAGGTGGTCAGTTCCAGGGTCTCGATCTCCCGCCGCGAAATTTCCAGGGCCGCGTGAGGCACGTCCTCCTGGTAGGCGCGGCCGTTGAGCAGCACGTCGTTGACAATGGTCTCGGAAGAGCGCAGTTCCTGGATTTCGCCCAAGATCTCTTCGAGGTTGTCCCCCCGCACCCGGCCTGGATCCAGGGGTTCGCCGTTGATAAGAATACGCATGACCTCTCCTTTTTTCAGGATGGGGCTGAAGGCCCGGCCGCCGACTCCCGGGAAAATTCATCGAGCAGCAGAACCAGGATTTCGGCTTCGTTCATCGGCCCGCGCCGGCTCCGGGCCTCATGGGTCAAATCGGTCAGAGGAACCTCGGCCCGGCGGGGAAAATTTACCAGCAGGCCTGAAATTCCGTCCACCCGCGCGCAGGCGGTTTCGAGTTCGCCGGCCGTCTCGACCCGAGCCAGACGCCGGGCCCAGTCCCTATAGGCCTCGGGGTCCAGGCGCGCCGAAGGCGGATGGGGCGGCAGAGACAGGGCCGGGCAGCCATCCGCGTCCGGCGGTTGGGTCAGAAAGACCAGGCGGCCGGCCGCTTCCTTGAAATCGAGCCGGCTGAGGGCCAAGCGGATCATCCACGGCCGGGGTTCGACCACCCACAGCCGGTCCAGACGCCGGAGCATGGCCAACGCGTGATAGCCCAGCCCCAGCCCGAACACGGCCGCTTGGCTTTGGCCGCTCAGGATTTTGTCCGCCAAGGCCTCGGCCTCGGCCCAGGGATCGAATCGCGAATGGAGGCTGACCCCGTCCACGATTAGGGTCGCCTGGCCGCTCCGGGTGGGCAGTATCGCCACCCCATCCGGCGTCTCGGCCTCTCGGACGCGGTCGGCAAGCGCCGGGTTTGTCCCGCTGAGCGCGGCCAGGTTTCGGTCCAGAAGCGAACGCACGGCCTGGTCCTCACGATCCTAACGGAAGCAAGTTGGGTGCCATGTCCGGCTGCCGTTGGTCCAGCGGAGCCGGCTCGTCCTGGGCGGCGGTCCGCTCCCGGATGTACTCCCGGGCCAGGGCCACGGTCTGAACCATGTGCCGCACCAGGCGTTGCCCGGCCTTCGAATCCAGGCCCGGCAGCGCCAGGATTTGCCCTGGCGGCGCCAACAGCGGCTCTCGCCGGGTCCTATTGGAGAAGCGGAACCCGCGCCCGGACCACCAGCCGGTTTCGATCCGGGTCAGGGCCTTGAGGATCGCGGTCAGCCCGCCGGCAATCGCCAGCGGCCGGAACCGCTCCAAGGTGCGCCGGATTTCGTCGGGGCAGGGCGCGTATCCCGGTTCGAGAAAGCCTCGCCCGGCCTCGCGATAGGCCAGGGCCAGGACCTCCTCCTCGGTCAAGTCGCTGGGCCAGAGCGGCTCGTAGATCGTGCCGAAACGGTCCACGGTCGAGACCAGACCCTGCACGCCGGCCGGCGCCGGGTCGAGGTCGGACAGACTGGGGCCGTCCCCGGCAAGCAGCCGCGCGGCCACGTCTTCGACCAGGTTCGGAGTGAGCGCCTCCTGGCAGACCGGGTTTTCGCAGGCCGAAGCGCGCTCCGCGCAGGGCGAGCAATCGGCCAAGGCTTGCAGCACCACGTGGCCCGGTCCGGCCGGCCCGGTCTCGTGGCAAAAGGCCGGCCCCAGGAACAGGGCCAGGATCGGCGTGCCCACGGCCGCGGCCAGGTGCATGGTGCCGGTATCGGTGGTCACCAGCAGCTTGAGCCGGGCCAGCACCCCGGCCAGGTCCGGGATGGTGGTGCGCCCCATCAGCGGGACCACGCTATGCGCTCCGCTCGGGTCGATTTCAGACAGCCGCTCGAAAAACTCCCGGCCCAGCGGGGCTTCGGCCGATGTGCCCAGAAGCGCCACCCGGACTTGAAACCCCCGGATGAGGCCCGCCGCCAGCCGGGCGAATTTTTTCATGGGCCACTGCCGCGAAGGGTGGTTGGAACCAAGCTGGAAGCCCACGATCGGCCGGCCGTGGTCCGGTCCGAGCAGCGCATCCGCCTGACCCGCCATGTCCGCCGAGACCGGGAAGATCGGCCCCTTTGCCGGCCGGAATCCGGGTCCGGCATAGGTGGCCAGAAGATCGACCAGGTTGAACCGGCCCAGCCGCCGGCGGCTCATCAAAGCGAATACGAACCCGGCCCAGGGCGCGGGTTGGAGCCGGTCCCGGTCGTCCGCGTAATGCGGACCGGTTCGTCGCCCGGCTGGAACCATGTGCCCGATCAGGGCAGCGGTGCGCGAAGTATTCAGATTCAGGACCAGATCGAAGGCCTCGTTTTTCAGCGGAGCCAGGAGGTCTCGCAGCAGCAGCATTTTTTCGGACAGAGGCCGGACCTCGCCGCTGATTTCGGCCAACCGCCCCAAGGGGACGCTCCAAACGCGGTCCACGTCCGGGTTCGACCCGGCCAGGCCGGCCAGGCCTTGATTGACCAGCACGGTCAGATTGGCGGCCGGATGCCGGCGCTTCAACGCGGCCAGGAGCGGGGTGGTTTGGAGAAAATCCCCGAAGCGGGCCAGTTGCAGAACCAGGATGTTTTGGGGAGCGTCCATGGGTTTCGTCTCAGTCGGCCGCGCCCGGGCGATCCGCTTCGGATGCCGGCCCGCCGGCTACAGTTGGCCGCGAGCGTGGTGGAAAACGCCTGCGGGAACGCAGGGCCAGGATAAAGATGCGTTCCCACTCGGCCGCGATGACCGGCCAGACGTACTCCTTCTCCATGGCGGCCCGCGCCTTTTCGGCCAGGTCGGCTGCTTGTTCCGGGCGGTCGAGCAGATACAGCGCCCGTTCGATAAAAGCCGAGTTAAAGGATTCCGAGCCGGGTCGGCCATCCACCTTGTACTCCGGTGGAAAAACCGTTTCCGACAGGGCAAAGGCGTCGGCGGCCACCAGCGGGGTGCGGCAGGCCTGGGCCTCCAGGGCGGCGATGCAACTGATCTCGGGGAAGGTGCAGGGATAGAGCATCAGGCCGGTTTCGGCCAGGCGGCAATAATAGTCTTTTTTGGTCAAGGCCCCGAGCTGGACCACGCCCGGCAGGCTTTGCGCCCGGTGGTGCAGGTAGTGGTACAGTTCGGCCAGGGCCGGCGGCAAATCCTGATCCGGCAGGCTGTAGCTGCACAGATTCAGGGTTATGCCCGGCCGGGCCTCTCGCAGCGCGGGCCAAATGTCTTCCAGCAGCACCTTGAGTCCGCGTTCGGGCCGGGAGGCGTACAGGATCTGGCTAAAATTCCGTTTGGCTTTTACGGCGCTCCGGTCGATGAGGTCCAGGTCCACGCCGTTGCGGGTGACCAGGACCCGGCCTTGGAGTTCCGGGATCAGGGAAAGGTACTGGTCCCGGTGAAAGCGGCTCAGGCAGAAGAAAAGGTCGATGCGGCCCAGCATTCGCCGGAGGTCGTCGGGTTTTTCCAGGGTGTCGTGGTTCCATAGCACGCGCAGGCCGGCCCGCACCGGAATCTGGAAAAAGCCGAAGAAGCGGCTGACGATGAAGACGTCGAAAACGGTTCCGCGGTCCAGCCGGGCGTAGGAGCGCCAGGGCAGATACAGCACCCCGTCGTGGCGCCCCGGACGGCCGCAGTTGTTGAAGACCGTGACCCTGTGGCCCCGCTCGGCCAAGGCCCGGGCCGCCTGGATGAGCGCGGTCTCGCTGCCGCCCAGGGCCTGGCGTTCCAGGGACGACCCGTCAAAGGCCGGCCCGTCGGTGAACAGGCCGATGTTCAGGACGCGAGGTTCATCCATGGGCGATGGCCTCGTTCAGCAGCGCCCGGGCGCGGCGATGGTCCGGGGAAAGGGTCAGGCATTTTTGCGCCAGGCTCGTGGCTTCGGCCCGGCGGCCCTGGGTCAGATTGAGCCGGGCCAGGGCCAGCAGCGGTTCGGGCTGGCCGGGTTCGGCCGAAGCCGAAATCCGGTACGCCTCGGCCGCGCGTTCCAGCCGGCCGGCCTGTTCCAGGCAGCGGCCCAGCATCAGCCCGGCGGTGTAACGGAGCCGGCTTTGATTCAGCCCGGAGATGGGGTCGTCGTTTTTTCGGCTGAGGAAAATTTCCAGTTCGGCCGCGGCCGGCGCGTACTGCCCGCGGCTGTAGAGTAGCCGGCCCAGGGCGTAACGGGCCGGGCCGTAATCCGACGCGGTCTCGATCAGGCTGCGCAAACAGGCCTCGGCCATGTCGAACCGACCCAGCCGGTCCAGAACCTGGGCCAAAAGCACGTGGGCGTGGCGGAAAAGATAGGGGTTGGCGACCGCCTGATCCTTGGCCCGCACGGCCCGGTCCAGCCAGAGCGCGGCCCGGTCGAAGCGGCGGAGGTTGAGCAGGGTCTTGCCGGCCTGGTAGCAAAGATACAGGTCATCCGGCCGGGTTTCGAGCATTTTGAGCAACAGGTTGAGGTTGCGCGCGCCCTTTTGACGCGCCTGGGCCTTGTCCGCGTAGCCCCAATGCCAGATGCGGACCGGGGTCAGCGCGTGATCGAAGTGGGCCGGGTGGACCAGTTGCTCATGAACCGCGCCATCAAAAAAGACCTCGGGCCGGTTGGGGAAAACCCGTTTTTGCCACAGGGTCTCGCCTTCGGGTTCGACGATCTCGGTGCACCACAGGATGGTTTGGCCGTCCGGGTCGAGACGATCCCGGATCGCGGCCACGTCCTCGGGCGCGATGCGGTTGTCGCCGTCCAGCCACAGAATCCAGTCGCCGCGCGCGGCCTGGATCGAGGCGTTGCGGGCCGCGCTGAAATCGTCCTGCCAGGCGAAGGGGATCACCCGGGCGCCGTAGGACCGGGCCAGTTCGGGCGTGGCGTCTTGGGAGCCGGTGTCCACGACCACCACGTCGTCGAACAGGTCATGGACCGGCCCCAGGCTTCGCGGCAGATTCTTTTTTTCGTCCCTCAGGATCATGCACAGGGAGAGCGTGGGTCTGCGTTTCGGCACGGCGGGCCGTGGTTTGGGGGCGGCGTCCTCCAAAAGCAGGTATCCCTTACGGGCCGCTTCATGGGTTTCGACCCGGAGCGTTTCCGAAGCCGGGTCCAGGCTTGAGGCCCGGGCCAGGAAACCGTGGGCCTCGGTAAAGGCCCCGTGTCCGGCCAGCAGCCGGCCGAGCCGGGTCAAGGCCGGGCCGTGGTCGGGCTTGAGCCGCGCGGCTTCGAGAAAATGTTCAAAGGCGTTCCACAGCGCCGGGTCCAGGGCCTGGCGCATGAAGCCGGGCGTCAGGTCGTGGCCGGTTGCTTCCAAAAGCCGGCCCAGCTGGAAATGCTGGTCGGCCGACAGCGGGGCGCTGTTTGGAAAATGGTCAAAGGATACTGCCACGCGTTCATCGGAAGCCGGGAACGCGCGCAGGGCCTGACTCAAGAGGGTTCGGGCCTCGGCTTCCCGGCCGGCTTTGAGATGTAGATAGGCCAAGGCCAGCCAGGCCCGCGGGTCGCTCGCGTCCCTGGCTTCTTGAAAACATTGGATCGCGTCTTGGGTTTCTTCGCGGCGCTGGTGCATCAGGCCCAGATAGAACAAGGCCTCGGCGTCGGCTGCTTTCAGCCGCCGGGCGCGTCCGAGAAGCGCGCGGGCGCGGGAAATCCACAGGTCCGCCGGTCCGCCGGGCCAGCGCGTCGCGGCCAGGAAAAGAACCTTGCCCTGGCTGGCGGCAAAAGCGGGCCCTGCTTGCAGACCCGCGCCGGGCCTCGCTTGAACCGCGAGTTCCAGCAGCCGCTGGGCGGTATGCCGGATGTCGTGCCCGGCCAGGACCTTTTCGCGTCCCCAGGCGGCCGCGCGTTCCCGCTCGTTTTCGCGCGCCAGATAATGATCGATCCTTTCGTATAGGGTTTCCGGGCCATAGACGGCCAGGTCTCGGCCGGGTTGGAACAAATCGTCCAACCCGTTGTCGTTGTCTTCGGTCAGCAGCAGGCTGCCCGAGGCCATGGCTTCCAACATCCGGGTGGTCACGCCCGGGAACAGATTTTCGTTGAGCACCAGGCGGGATTGGCGGTACAGCCGGGCGGCCTCTTCCGGGCCGACCCAGCCGCCTTCCCGGTCCCCGGCCGTTTTCAGGCGATAGCGCCAGCCGAGAGCCGATAGAATCCGGGAGCGTTTGGGTCGCACGGTGTCGCTGACCGTGCCCACGAAGGCCAGGTCGTGGCGCTTGGATTCGGGCGGGCCTTGATAACGCGCGGTATCGACGCCCACGGGCAGCCAGTGAACCGGGGCCGCGGTGTGCCGGCTAAGGTCGGCCGCGCCGTCCTTCTGATCCACCAGCACCAGGTCGAACAGGGCGGCGTAAGGCCGTTGCCAAAAGGCGTTGAGCGGGCTGTCCACCGCGTACCAGATTTTGAGCAGGTCCACGCGGTCCAGGCCCGAGGGGAAGACGCGGCGGCCCAGGTCGTCGGTCAGGATGATGGCTTGGGCAGGGGAGGGCAGTCGGCCGAGGAGATGGGGCAGGTCGATCCGGGCCACGGGCAGGCGCAGGTCCGCGTCCGGGTGGTCCCCGGCCCAGACGACCCGGCAGCCCAGGTCTTCCAGGGCCTTTTTGAAATAGCCGCTGCCTAAGAGAAGATAGTCCATACCGGCGTTTTTTTCCGCCTTTGGGCGTTTTGTGAATGATGAAGCAAGATTTGCGCCATGTTTCGGATGGAAAAGGGCGTGTTCGTCAAAGTTTTGACGTGTGTTTCCAAGGGATCGGGCGTCGCGGGAGACGTTCGCCTGGGGCGGTGTCGAATCCTCCGAGGTCCACGCGGTGTACCGGCTGGATGCCGGCTGAATGCCAATCAAATATCAATCAAACACCAATCAAAGATCGACCAATAAGCGGCCACGAAACGATCACGGACCGGCCGTTCAGCTTTGACTCATGCGGCGCGAAATCGGCCCGATCCTTGCTTGCAATATTGGTGGGTCCGCGTTTCAGACCCGCGCGCCAGGGTAAGAGATGTTGACAACGCCAGGCGGCCGGGTATCATGGAGCAGGAAAGGACCGGGGCCGCGTTTCAAGTGGCTGGAATGTTGATTGTTTTATTTGGATGTCAACTTGCCGCGGGCGGGTCTCAAGCAACGCTGGAAAAAAGTTTGATCGATCCTTGAAATTTCATTAAAGATTTGTCCGGAGGTGCCGATAAGGGGAATGAGGAGGTCTGAAAGGTGACCGTATCCCCATCGCAACTCCTGAAAATCTTGCAGGTTTACGGCAAACAGCGCCGGCCGGAGACGCCTGTGGAGCAGGATCAGGCCGGCGTGCAGGACGACGGTGGGGTGCATGTTCGGGTGTCGGCCGAAGCGCGACGGCGTCAGGTAATCGAGCGGGTTTCTTCGGAAATTATCTCCCGCCTGGCCGACAAGAACTACAAGCCGGGTGGGGCGGAGACCGAGATTCTGAACCGACTCAATCAGGCCTACGGAGAAACCTTGGGGCTGGCCAGGGAACCCGGCAGCGGCCGACTTACGTTTTACGTGGTAAACAGCGAGCAAGGGGAGATCGTTCGCGCTGTGAGCGCGGAGGAATCCAGGCGATTGTCCCAGGATTTGCTTGAAATTACTTATAGTTGTGTAGATCAGACCATGCTGTGAGGAGTCCGAGATGCGGGTAAACGACTTCGGTCCAAGCAACAAAATCGGACGGTACGCCAACGAACCGACGTCCGGCGCCGAGGAGGCCGCTCAGAAGAACGGCCGCGCCCCGAAAGGTTCCACGCCAGAAACGCCGACCGACACGGTGGAGCTTTCCTCGCGCTCCCTGGACGTGGCTTACACCCGGAAGATCATCGAGGCCACGCCCGAGGTGCGTCAGGACAAGGTGGCCGCCATCAAGGCCCGGATCGAGAACGGGACCTACGAGGTCAAGAGCCAGGAGACGGCGGACAAGCTGCTGATCGAGGCGCTGGGCGAGATTCTTTAAAGCGATAGGGCAGGTTTTGCTTTTACCCGGGGGATTTCTCCCGGGTTTTTTTTGCCGGTTCGGCCGGGCTGTTGAGGGGATGGCGGAGGGAATAGGCGTCGTCGTCGATCACGACCTGTTTGGCCAGGCGGCCGCGGGTGTTCATCACCAGGGGGCCGATGAGGTTGGCCGTCATTTCTTGGGGCCGGCCTGGCGGGATGGTCACGATGACGTAGATGGAGAGCTCGCCAGGGTCCTTGGCTTTGAGTTCGTCGAGCAGGACCTGGGGCATGGGAATCTGGTAGTCGGGTTTGAAGAGCAAGGGGTCGATGATGACAAAGGCGAGTTCGGGTCGGTCAAGGGCCTGGAACCAATAGAAGGGCGATCCGGGTTTGTGCTCGATGATGACATAGCGCTGGTGGTCGGCGAAGCCAATGATGCCTCCGGGGACCTGGATGACGGACTCTTCGTCCACGTCGATGGCGCCAAAGCGCGTTGTCGTAATTTTCATGGGATTTTTTCCACTTAAGGTCGCTGGTCGATCCAGAGGGAGGTGACTTGGAGCAGGTCGTCCGGGGAGATGCCGGCCGCTTTGCGGTTGGCTTCCTGGATGCGGTTGAAGACCTCCTCGCGATGGACCGGCATTTCGTCCGGGGCGTGGATTCCGATCCGCACCTGCCGGCCCCGGATGTCCAGGACCCGGACCCGAATCTTGTCGCCGATGGCGATGGATTCTCCGCTTTTTCGGGTGAGAATCAGCACGTGAACCTCCCAGCCGGTATCGGCCGTCCCTTCCTTATATAACATATTCGCTCCCAAAATCAGAAAAAATCCTCATGCGCGCGGTCGGTCTCAGACATCAGCCTGCCGGGCGAGCGCTCTGTTTTCTTAACGAGGTTCCGGGATTGCGGATCATTCGTCCAAGACCGTGGAGGCAGGTGAAAGCGCCGAATAAAAATTTTAAAGTAACTTGGAAAAAGACCGATAAGGAATTTAACAAGGGAGCAGTAACCCTGTTATTTCTTATACGGTGCAAGAAGAAAACTTGAGGTGGGACGGACTTAAAAGGAAAAGATTGTTTCTTGGCTCGAATCGAAAATAACTCTCTTTTATATCCGTTCAGGCCGCTTCGATGGTCGGTTAAAAAAATTAAAGTTCTTTGGAAGCTCGCCGATAAGAAAAGTGCAAGGCGATCATTGCCATGAAAATGGAGGTTGGCATGCAACAAACAGCAGCGCATCGTCAGGTAGGTCTCCCGCACAGCAGGACGTCGTCTCTTTTTAGAGAGCCGTTGCCCCTGCTGACCGGGTCGCCCGTCGCACTTGCCCGAATCCGGGTGGCCGCGCTCAATCGCTTGAGCGGCCTGGCGCGTCCGGCTGATCTGGATTTTGCGGCCGAAGGTTTTATCCCCATTTCCAGAATGTTTATAAACTAAAAGGAGAGCAATCATGGGTTTAGTCATCAATCACAACATGATGGCCATGACCGCCGCACGAAATTTGAGCACGGTCTATAAGCAGCTTTCGACTTCAACCGAACGTCTATCCTCGGGCCTGCGGGTCAACTCGGCGGCGGACGATGCGGCTGGTCTGGCCATTCGTGAGTTGATGCGGGCCGACATCACGGTCATCCAGCAGGGTGTTCGTAATGCCTACGACGGCATTTCCATGATCCAGACGGCAGAGGGTGCGTTGTCGGTCATCGACGAGAAGCTGATCCGGATGAAAGAGCTGGCCGAGCAGGCAGCCACCGGCACGTACACCACGGTCCAGCGCGAGATCATGAACAGCGAGTACCAGGCCATGGCCGCGGAAATCGACCGGATCGCCAATGCCACGGAATTCAACGGCATCAAGCTCCTCAACGGCTCGACCGAGGCGGTGCACGGCGGGAGCGGTATCAAGATCCACTTCGGAGCGGGCAACAGCGCCAGTGAGGACTACTACTTCGTGCGCGTGGGGGATGTGCGGGCCACGCCGTCCACGGGGCTAGGCGTGGGCCAAACGACGACCAACTCCGACGTTTGGTACAACGAGAATTCCCTGGGCGCCACGGACGGTTCAGCGCTTTCCGCGACCGACGGCTACCTGGCCTTTGCCTATGATTACGATAACTTGAGGACCTCGGGTTCGGCCGTCAGCACGCAGTTGGATAACCTCTACGGTATCTTTAAGGTAGATAGCGCGGACGGTGGAACCGGTTCTTACGACCTGGATGATTTGGTGGCGGCCATCAACCAGGGCACGGCGTCCCGGGTGACGATCAACATCGACTTCACCAGCGCCGCGTCCTCGGTGGCCGAAGGGTTTAACATCACCTGCGCCGCCCCGGCCCACATCATTGTCGGCAACGTGAAGATCGGCCTCTATCAATCGGCCGCGACGTTCCTGGACAGCGACGTGGATGTGCAGTTGCAGGCCGACAACCTGCTCAACTCGGATTTCGCCGAGGCCTTGACGTCGGCCATCAACTCGGTCACGGCCGGCAACGTCTTCGCCGTGTGGAACGGCGACACTTCGGGCGGGGCCATCATGGTCTTTTCCCGGGAGGCCGGCGCGGCTGGTAACGGTCTGGCGGTCAGGGAAGACGTGTCCGGCGCCGCGGCAACGGATATGTTATATTTCACTGGCGACACCGGGTCCATCACCTCGGGCGCGGCGGCCACGGGTATCACCGAGGGGACGTTCTCCGGCGGCGGCGAGTCCTGGGTTACGGCCGAGGCGGTGCTGGACGACAACGGCCGCTATCATCTCCAGATCACCGGTAACACCGGTGGTGTGCAGCGGGACATCGTCTTCTTCTCCGCGGGCAGCGCCACCGGTTATGGCAGCGGCGGCATCAGCAACGGCAGCGCGACCGGCTGGCTGGCGTCCCTGTCCAGCTATGACGAGGAGGCTGTCGGCGAATGGATCCAGCTCTATGATTCCTCCGGTAGCGGCGGGGCCACCTCGCTCAGCGATCCGGGCCGGAACATCCTGACCCAGTCCGCGGCTCAGCTCGCCCTGGACGCCCTGGACACGGCCATCGAGCACAAGGACCGGGTGCGGGCTTCCCTGGGGGCTTTCCAGAATCGGCTGGAAAACACCATCACCCAGTTGAACATCCAGGCGGAGAACCTGCAAGCGGCTGAGTCCCGGATTTCCGACGTGGACGTGGCCACCGAGATGACGGAGTTCACCAAGAACATGATCCTGGCCCAGGCGGCCACGGCCATGCTGGCCCAGGCCAACTCCATCTCTCAACTGGCCTTGACCCTGCTGCAAGCCTAACGGTTCTTCACAGCCCGCGGGGACCTCCCCCGCGGGCTGAGACAGGGGCTGATATGCAACTGAAGTCCAACGATGTTTTTTCCTTGGCCAAAGAGGCCTGCCGGTTGTCCGATCGGCTGGCCGGCGTTTCTCTTGAAGCCCTACCGCCCGAGATCAGGCAGACCCTGATCCTGGCCCGCGGTGAAACCGTTCGTTTGGACGAACTGCTCAAGACGCTGCCCCGGGCCAAGCGCAAGTTCCAGGCCATGAGCCAGGCCATCGAACGGCTGGTGGTATTGGCTGAGGAGGCGGCGGTCCTTCCGGATGGGGACATTGCCGGGCTTCAGGCGCGGCAGGAGCGATTCGTGCAGACCGCCAGGTTCGTGGCCTTGATGGCCGGTCGCACCGATTACGATCTGCCGGAGCTTTCCTTGCTCACCCGGCCCCAAGCCCTGGCGGCCCGGTCCGCCCTGGGACCCTTGAGGATGGTTCAGGCCGACCTGGCCGCGCAGCTCGAAGAACAGGAAAAGAACATTCTCGATGCCGCCGAGGCCACGGTCGCGTTTTTCCTCGCGGTCCAACGCGCTTACCCGCACGTATTTCTTACGGAAGTCGAAAGCAGCGCGCTCACCGCCGGCTGAGCGAATTTACTCCACACACGTTTCGAAAGGGACGTAGAAAAGGAGGCGGGAGCGCCTCCTTTTTTATTTTGCGGCCGCGGCCTGGGCGGGAGTTCGGGCCGGCTATTGGATGTAGTCGAGAAGGGAGAGCGAGGAGATCATGGAAGTGGCGGCCAGAGCGGCCTGGTAGGCGGTCTGCTGGAGTTGCAGTTTCATGATGACTTCGGCCAAATCCACATCCTCCACGTCGGACAGCAATTGGGTTGAGGCGATTTCATTGTTCTCCAAGATGTTTTCAGCCACGTCGGCCCGATTGATCCGAACGCCGTTCTGGGCCATTTGAGCGGTTACGTTTTCCAGGATTTCGTCCAGGGCCGGGATTTCCTCGCCGACGGCCACGCTGTCATAGTTCTGCAAGGCTTCATAAAGGCGAAAGAGGCTGTCCAAAACGTTGTCCGTGTCGCCGTCTTCCCCCAGGAGTTCTTCGCCGGTGACGTTCAATCGGACATTATGACTGCGCTGGATGGCCACTTCGAGGGCATCGTCGTTGCCCAGATAATGGCTGACGTTGATGGTAAAGGTGTCCCCCACCGACAGGGTGCCCTCGTTGGAAAAGGCGATGCGCACCCCTTGGTCCAGGTCCTCGCCGTTGCTGTCATAAACGGCCGAGCCGGTTGTGCTGGCCGCGAATTCGTCGGCCGGTCCCCAGGTCAGTCCGCCGTCTTCGGAGACCTGGTAACGGGCGGCCGTGTCTTCCCCGCCAGCCAGGTTCCAGGCGCCCAGGGCGCCGATGGTCCCGGAACCGGAACTGCCCTCGGCCAGGGAGACGTCCACCAGATCGGTCGCGGCCACGGACAAGGGATCGAGCGGATCGGCTTCATGGGCTTGGATGGCGGCCAGGACTTCGGCGGCCGTGGCCGTTACGGCTCCGGAAGCGTCGGTACCCAGGGTGACCTGAATTTCATAGGTCCCCCCGCCGCCGTTGATGACGTCCACCGAGGTTTCCTGGTCGGCGGCGCCGGGGTTGACATAGGTGACGGATATCTGGTTGCCGACGCTGCCCGTTTTCAGGGCCTCGAAGGACAGGCCGGTGTGCGGGGATTCGGTCAAAGGGGCGGCGTCCATGGCGCTGACCAAGCCGCTGCCGTCGTCCAGGCCGGACAAGGAGGCCTGGACAAGGCTTGAAGCCTGGACGTCTCCGTTGATGGCGGCCATGACGTCGGCCGCGGTGCTGGTGACGGCCCCAGTGGCGTCCGTGGCCAGATGGACCGTGATCTCCCGGTCGTTCACGCTCACGGACAGGGCCTGGCTGACCGCGCCGGGGTCGAGGTAAGAGACCTGGATGGCTCCCTCGTCCGAATCCGCGTCGCGAGCCGACAGGGTCAGGTCGTTGTTCGCCCCGGACAGGGCCGTGGTCAGGCTGGCCACGTTGGTGGTCAGGACCGCCTGGGAGGCGCCCCGGCCAAGATTCTGGGGAGCCATGGCTGAGACCACGCCGGAACCGTCGCTGCCGGGCGCCTGGGAGACCGCCACCAGGGTGGACGCTTGGGCGTCGGCGTTGACCGCGGCCATGATGTCGGCCGCCGTGCTGGTGATGGCCCCGGCGCCGTCCGTGGCCAGACTGATGGTGACGGCCTGGCCCGTTACAGAGACGCTGAGGGGCTGGTTGGCCGCGCCGGGGTCCACGTATTCGATGGTCACGGCCTCGCCGTCCACGCCCTCGGCCAGGGCGGTGAAGGTCAGATCGTCGTCGGCCCCGTCCATGTTGGTGGTCAGGGAGGCGTACGGCGCTTCGGCCCCGCCGGCCGTGGTCACCCGGACGAGATAGGTCTTGCTCTGGTTGCCGGTGTAGTCCCCGGACGAGGTCACCCGGCCCGTGTACAAGGAATCGTCCGCGAGCTGCGGGACCGGGGAGAGAATGTTCAACTCCCGGGTAAAGGGCGGTTCATTGGTCCGGCTTCCGCCGAAAAGATACCGTCCGGCGCTGTCCGTGTTGGCCAACTGAATGATTTCGTCGATCAGGTTGGACACGGTCAAGGCGGCCACGTCAAAGTTGGAAGGCCGGTACGTGTCCGTGGCCATCTGCTCGGCCTGGGCCCTGGCGTCGGTGATGGCGTTCTTGATGCTCAGCAGGGCGGAATCGGTCAGGGTGAGCCAGTCGTCGGCCACGTTAAGGTTGCGTTGGTATTGCTCGATTTCCGCCAGCGACGTCCGCATCCGCAAAATGGTGGCTCCGCCCAGGACGTCGTCGGAGGCCCGGTTGACGCGTTTGCCCGAGGAGATGGACTCGTTGAGCTTGCTCATCTCTTCCGAGAGTCTGGCGAGTTCGTAGTTAACCTTTGAATAGAACGTCTGCTGCGAAATCCGGTTCATGCCCGGCGCCCCCTTATCAGAGCGTGTTCACCAACGTGGCCAGCATGTCGCTCGAGGTGGAGATGATCTTCGAGGCGGCCATGTAGGCATATTGAAATTTGATCATCGAGGTCAGTTCCTCGTCCAGAGACACGGCCGAGACATTGTCCCGTTGCTGCTGAAGCTGATTGACCAGGCTCTCCATGAAATCGGCGTTCCGGTAGATCGAATAGGCCGTGGAGCCGATGTCCGCGGACAAGGTGTTGTAGGCCTCGGAGATAGTGGACGAACTGCCGCTGAAGGTGAAAGTCGCGTCCTTGACGGCAGAGATGGCCAGCGCGGTTTCGTTGTCGCCGCTGTAGATCTGCCCTTGGTCGTCGAGCCGGCCGGTGGCGATGAGGGACAGGTTGTCAAAGGCCGGGTTCAGGTCAATGCTGGCCGCGTTGTCGCCGGTGAAAAAGGTGTTGAGGCCCAGGGCCATGAGGACGTCGGCCGTATCGTTGGTCAGGACAAAGCTGTAGCCGTTTGTCGTGTCGGATTCGATCTTGAGGTGCTGCAACCCGCTCTCGTCGGTGCTGATACTGGCCCGGACCCCGACGATGCCGCTGTCGAACGTCTCCCCGATCTGGGCCAACAGGTCTTCCCGGATGTCTTCCGGTCGGACGTGGATGGTGTGCGAAACGGCCTGCTGGTTGGCGTCGTAGGTGACCAGCTCGAAGTCGCCTTCGACGATCTCCTCGCCGAAAGGCAGCAGACGGCTCAACCACCGGGTGAGGCTGGTGCTGGACATCGCGCCCACCACGCCCTGGCCGTTGTTGCCCTCGGCCACGCTCACCGACACCAGGTCGCGGGCGGCCTGGGCCTCGGCGCTCGTGTCGTGGCTGATGAAATCCACAAGTTCGTCGGCCGTGGTGATGACCTGCCCGAAGGCATTGGTTTGCAGCGAAATGGTGACGGCGTCGCCCGTGACCGTCACTCCGAGCGCCTGTTCGGGAACGGTCGGCGCGACAATGGTGACGCTCACGTTGTCCCCGGCCTCGCCATAGGCCTTGGCCGTGAACAGAAGATCGTTGTCCTCCCCGGCGAACTCGGTCGCTAGCCGGGCGTACGCGGGCAGGTCATAGGTACTTTCCGCCACGGTCATGGGCTCCAGGCCCACGCCCTGGGCGTGCACGCGGTTCACCTCCCGGATCAGGGCCGCGGCAAAGTCGTCGAATTGTTCCTGGAAATCCTTGAAAACCGTATTTTGCAAATTGAGGAGTCCGCCGATCTCGCCCCGTTCGAGCGTGCTTGAAATGTCGTCCTGGCCACCCTTGGAATTAATCCAGACCACCTGAACGTCGCCGGAGGAGTCCCGGCTGGTGCCCAGGTTCCAACTGGTATTGCCTTCGACCAAGGGGTGGCCCTGGGGCAGCAGAACATAAAGCGCGCCCGTGTCCGGGTCTTCGAACTGGTTGATTTCGATGAGTTCGGCCAGGCTTTTCAAGACCTGGTCGCGCTGATCCCGGGCGTCGTTGGCCTGCCCCCCGCCGGCCTCGACCCGGATAATCTCCTGGTTGAGTTCGGCGATTTCCTGGCTGAATTGATTGATTTCGGCCACCGTGTCCTCGATGCGTTGGTTCACGTCGGTCTGCTGCTGGTCCATGTCGGACTGAAGCTGGTGGATGGCCGCGACCAGGGCCTCGCTCTTTTCCACCAGGGCCAAACGTTCCGGGCTGCCTTCCGCCTGGTTGGCCAAATCCTGCCAGGCGTTCCAAAAGTCGGACAGGACGCTGTTCAGCCCTTGCCCATCGCTTTCGTTGAAGATGGTCTCCATCTGCCGGATGGCCGACTTTTCGGTCTCGTATTTGGCCAGGGTGGAGGACTTGTCGATCAGGTTGCGGGTCAGGTTGACGTCCGTGATGCGGCGGATGACCGTGACGTCAACGCCGCTGCCCATCTCGCCGTACCCGGTCGGGTACGACGGGGCCGCGACCAGTTCCAGAAGCTGCCGCGAATACCCTTCGGTATTCACGTTGGCCATGTTGTGGGAGGTCACGTCCATGGCGGCCTGGGCCACCAACAGGGCCTGACTGGCGATGGAAAGCGAGGAACTGAGAGCCATGGTCAGACGTTCCGATTGAGCTTAAGGGCCTGGGGCGTGCCGGAGGCGACCACGCCGGTCGGCAGATACCGGTTGGACGGGGCCTGAACCGCATCCCGGATCACGGTCAGATAATCCTCGACGAACCCCAGAGCCTCGGTCACATAGTTCTGGTTATCCCGGTTGTGTTGCAAGGCATCGCGCTTGGTTCGGGACAGGCTCTGCCCGGCCCGGCGCAAGCGGCCGGCCTCGGGTTCCCCCAAGCTTTGGGCCAGTTGGTCCAGGGTCGGCAACGGATCGCCGGCCAGGCCCAGCCCCTCGGCCATGGCTCGGATTTTCTTGGCCAGCCGGTCAACCGACTCCTGGATGCAGGCCACGATCGTTCCCTTGGACCGCCCGATGGCGCTCAGGCTGTCCAGGTTAAACTGGATCAGGCTTTTCTGTTCCAAGTCCAACACCTCGGCCAGCTTCTGATAAAGCTCTTGGTGCTGCCCGATCTGCTCGATCAGTTTGTTCACGTCAGGGTGCGTCATGGTCGCCTCCCGCTGTGGTTCGGTCGGAGTCTGCGCCGGCGGAGCCGGAACGCCGGGACGAGTTCGTGTATTCTAGGATCATGCCCTTGGGGCTTTGGCCGCGCAGGGGCTTGATTTCCGTCTTGGCCGCGTCGAGGTCCTGGGTTTGCTCCGCGGTTTCGGACAGGCCGCTGACTTCATGGCCGGCCGCGGCGGGCGTTCCCAACCGTGCGCCGCTCATCTGCTCGTAGATCATCTTGCCCAGGCCCAGGCCGCCGCGTGAACCCGACAGGGACACGGCCACCTGCCGGTCGAACATGGATTCGTAGATGTCGTGGCCGGCCGATTGGGGCAGCAGGTCGCTTTCCGGGATGGTTCTCCGCATGTTCTTCATCAGCTCGCTTAAAAACAGGCTTTCCAAGTCGGAGCAGGCCTGCTTCAGCCGCGCGCGGTCCGCCTCGTCGAGTTCATAACCGCTCGCCTGGGGGCGGTGATTGGAAGTATCCACGGCGGCGAGGTTCATGCCTAGATGATCTCCAGTTCGGCGTGCAACGCCCCGGCGGCCTTGATGGCCTGGAAGATGACGATCAGGTCGCGCGGCGTGGCGCCGATGGCGTTAAGGGCCTTGACCAGGTCGCTGATGGTCGGTCCGCCTTCCAGCAGCAGGAGCCGGCGGTTCTCCTCCTGGACCTTGATTTCGGTCTCGGGCGTGACCACGGTTTGAGCGCCTTCCGGGGCCAGGGGGCCGGGCTGGGATACGCGCTGGCCCTCGCGCACCTGGATGGTCAGAGCGCCGTGGGCCACGGCCACGGTGGCGATGCGCACGTTCTCGCCGATGACGATCGTGCCGGTGCGTTCGTCGATGATCACCTTGGCCACGGCGTCCGGCTCGATCTCGGTGTTTTCCAACTCGGCCACGAGCACGGCCAGCTTTTCCCGAAATTCGCCCGGCACTTCAAAATCAATGGTGGCCGCGTCCACCGGCCGCGCGCCGGCCCCGGTCAGCTTTTCGTTGATCCGGTTCGAGACGCGCAGGGCGGTGGTGAAATCCGGTTGGCTCAGTTTGACCTGGAGGTGATCCTGGTGCGGCCATTCCGGGTTGACCGCCCGTTCGATGGTGGCTCCCCGGGCGATGCGGCCCACCGTCGGGTGGTTTTTCTGCACGTCGGCCGCGGCCCCGGACACGCTAAAACCGCCGATGCTGATCGGGCCCTGGGCCACGGCGTACACGTTGCCGTCCAGTCCGGTCAGGGGCGTGACCATCAAGGTGCCGCCCTGCAGGCTGGTGGCGTCGCCCAGCGAGGAGATCAGGACGTCGATCTTGGTCCCGGGCTTCAGAAACGGCGGCAGGTCGGCCGTGACCATGACCGCGGCCACGTTCTTGACCCGGACCTGGCTCGGGGAGACCTGGATGCCCAGGTGCTTGAGCATGTTGGTCAGGGACTGCATGGTAAAGGTCGTGCCGGTCTTGTCGCCCGTGCCGTTGAGTCCCACGATCAGGCCGTAGCCTATGAGCTGGTTGACCCGGGACCCTTCGAAGGTGGCGATGTCCTTGAGCCGCACGGCCCAAGCCCCGGCCGGCGGCAGGGCGAACATCAGGACCAGAAGGGTAAGTACGGCTTTTTTCACGGCGGCCATGAGCCTTCTCCTAACGCGGTTTAGAACGGCCAGACATAGTCCAGGACGCGGCTCATCCAACCGGGACGTTGTTTTTCAGTGACCACGCCCTTGCCGGTGTAGGTGATCCGCGCGTCCGCGATATAACTGGACAGAATCGTGTTGTCCGAATCGATATCCGTTGACCGGATGACCCCTTCGAGCACCATCACTTGTTTTTCGTGATTGACCGTGATCTCCCGGGAGCCGCGGATGGCCATGTCGCCGTTGTTCATTATCTGTATGACCCTGGCCGACATCTGGGCGGTCATGGATTCCTTGCGCGTGGTCTGACCGCTGCCCTTGAAGGAATTGGCGGTTGTGGCCCCGATCATGGCCGAGGGGGTCAGGGTCTTTTTGGGATTGTGCGGCACCGAGTATTCATACCCCAGCAGGGAGGTGATGCCCGCGCTGACCGTGGAGTCCTTGCTCAAGTTGGTGTCGGCCTGTTTCGAGGCGGTCGATGTCTCCACGATGCGGATGGTGACGATGTCCCCCACCCGGAAGGCCTTGAGATCGCGGAAAAAGGCCGGAGACGAGGCCTGCCGATAGAGCGACGCCCCGCTCGAAGCGGGGGGCGCGGCGGTTAGGACCGACGAGGGGGTGTACGGGCGCTCCGTCTCGGCCACGCGGGCCGGCCGGCTGGACGAACAGCCGGCCACCAGCAGGGCCAAGAGCAGGATAAAAAGGCGATGCGCGGACATGCGTCTTCTCCCTTGGGGGTCAGAAGGTTACGCGAACCAGGTCCGGGCCGACAATCTCGGCCAGGACGACTTTCTTGCTTTCCAGGTTGAGCACCGGGATGGTCTCGCCGCGCGCCCCGTCCTTTTGGGCGTGTCCAGGCGCGCTCACCCGGAGGACTTTGTTTTCGGCCACGATGGTCACCCGGTCCCCGCGATGAACCGCCATCTGGGGCTCCAGGTCTTGGGCCAAAACCGGCCGGCCGACATAGACGCGGCGTCGGCTGATTTGCCCCACGGCCTGATTCACGTCGCCGACCAGCGCCGCCCGCGTCCGATCCAGCCGCACGCGATCCAACCGCACGTCTTGCGCCTTGATTGCCTGGTTCGGCTCGATCTGACGGGCCGCGACCACGGCGGTCTGAAAGAACCGGATTTGGGCCGTGGCCCGGACCTGGCCGGCTTCTTCCCGGTCCAGGTAAAAGGTAATGGTCAGACGCAGGTGGGTCGGGTTGGACGTGAAAGCGGCCTGGACCGTGTGGGTCAGGGTGCCTTGAGGAAACAGGGGCAGGCGGCTGGTGCGCAGTTCGGCCAGTTCCCAGTCGCCGCTTTGATAGGGTTCGTGGCTTTCCAGATAGTCGAGGACGATCCGGCGCACGCTTTTGTCTTCGATCTCCTGGGCTTCCCGGGAGACAACGATCAGGGGAGGCGGGTTCCAGGCCAGGAGATCGAGGGGCAGACCGGCGCCGCGGACCCTATGGGTCAGGTAATCGTCCCGGATTTTCAAGGTCTGGCCGGGACGCGGCGCCTGGGTGATATAGACCTCGGCCAGGTCCTGTTTGAGCGCGCCGTCCTCCCCGCGGATGTCCGCCAGGTCCTTCAGCAGCACGCGGTCGCCTCGCACCGAGACCTCGGTCTTGAACGTGAGGGTCAGGCGGGCCTGGCCGTGCGACGCGGGAGGCAAAAGCAGGCCGAGGATCAGCAGAAACAGAGCCGTGGTCAGGAGCCGGGTCCGGGTCTTATGTGCTCTAGCGCTTGACATTGGTGGCGATACCCAGCATCTCGTCCGCGACCTGGATGGCCTTGGAATTGACCTCATAGGCCCGTTGGGCCACGATCATGTTCACCATCTCGGTCACGACCTGCACGTTGGACATTTCCAAAAATCCCTGGGCGATCGTGCCGAAGCCCTCCTCGCCCGGGTTGCCCTCGATGGCCGAACCCGAGGCGACCGTGGCCTGGTAGAGGTTCTTGCCCAGGGCCGTCAGCCCGCCCGAATTCTGAAAACGGACCAGGGTCAGCCGCGTGGTGGACAGTTCCTCTCCGGCGGCGTCCAGGGCCGTGACGTTGCCGCCGGTGTCGATGCTGAGTTGGACCGTGTCGGCCGGCACGGTGAACTCCGGCTGCAACGGATTGCCCTCCGCGTCCACGATGGTGCCGTTGCCGTCCAGCTTAAAGGAGCCGGCCCGGGTGTAATATTCCTCGCCGTTGCGCAGGATGCGGAAGAATCCTTCGCCCTCGATGGCCAGGTCCAGGGGCCGGGACGTTTCGGAGTAGTCCCCCTGGCTGAACATCTTGTCCACGGTAATGGGCTTGACCCCCATGCCGACCTGGATGCCCGCCGGAACCTGTTGCCCGCCCTCGGTCTCGGTGCCGGCCGGCCGCAGGGTCTGGTAAATCAGGTCCTGAAACTCGGGCCGGCTGCGCTTGAACCCGGTGGTGTTGACGTTGGCCAGGTTGTTGGCGATCACGTCCAGGCTGAGCTGTTGGGCCAACATGCCCGTGGCCGCCGTGTACAATCCTCTGATCATGGCCGTGCTCCTCAGCTTCTCTTAGTAGAGCCGCCCCACGTCGTTGATGATGCGGGTATCGGCCTCTTCATAAGATTGGATCATTTTTTGGTAGGCCTCATAACTACGGTTCAAATCGATCAGTTCGATCATGCCCGAGGTCACGTTGACGTTGGACATTTCCAAGTAACCTTGTTCCAGCCGGGTCTCTTCGGCGATTTGAGGCGCCAGGTTCGGGTCCCGCAGGCGGAACAGGGTGTTTCCTTGTTTTTCCAATTGCCCGGGGTCTTCGAACTCCACGATTTCGATGGCGCCGACGCTCTGCCCGTCGGCCAAAACCTCGCCCAGGGGCGTGATGACGATTTCCTTGGCCTCGGGAGGGATGGTGACGTCGCCGGCCACGGGCAGTCCTTCCTGAGTCACGAGCTGGCCTTCGCTGGTCAGCGCCAGGGCGCCGTTTCGGGTGTAGCGGGGTCCGTTGGGGGTGTCCACCTGGAGGAACCCAGGTCCGGTCAATGCCAGGTCCAAGGGCCTGTCGGTCCGGCTGAGCTGGCCCTGGCTTAAATCCGACTTGGTGTTTAAGACGATGAAATCCTTGAAGACCGGAACATCCTTCTTGAAGCCCGGCGTGGATGCGTTGGCCAGATTGTTGGCCGTGACGTTCAGGCGGTGTTCCTGGGCCATGGCACCTGAGATGTTGCGGTAGATATAAGCCAGACGCATGAAGGCGGTTCCTTTCGCGGTGTTTCTGCGCGGAAGGGGAGCAAATCGCGTGCCAGGCGGTTTTTCTCCATCAACACTTTAAAATCATTAAAATTCTCTCAAACAGGCCCGACCTTCAATTCAACCTCAAGCAAATTGTGAGAAAAATTTGCCTAGCCGCCGAGGTCTTGTCCCGAACAAAAGATCGCATCTGACGATCTTATCGGCAAACCTCAAGCAACTCTTCAAGGACGCGCGACAAACGGTTTAGGAAAACCTCATTCGGATGCGTTAGGCCTGAAGGCAGGCTTGCAAATGGGTCCAGTTTCGGCATAATAGGTTGGAGTTGCATGAAATTCCGCTGAGGTCCCGCCGGCTTGGTCAGGGTGGGAACCGGGCAGGGAGAGAGGCGACCGGAATGGCCGAACGATCCGTCGCAGACTATTCGGTGTTGGACGTGCCCGAGGTGCTGGGCATATTATTCTATCCCCGGCCGGACTTTGGATCGTCCCTGGAGCTTACCGAGGCCGTGGACCTGATGATCCCGGTGGCCGAGGGGGTGCAGATCGGGGCCCGGTTTCACCCAGCGGAACCCCAAGCGGCCAACCTGCTGTTTTTTCATGGAAACGGAGAGATCGTCTCGGATTATGACGAGATGGCCCCGGTGTACAACAGCCTGGGTGTCAACTTTTTGCCCGTGGACTATCGGGGGTACGGTCGTTCCGGCGGCCGTCCCACGGTGTCGGCCATGATCAGCGACGCCCACGCCATCCATGAATACGTGAGGACCTGGCTGCCCGCCCAAGGGTACACCGGGCCGTTCGTGGTCATGGGGCGATCCCTGGGCAGCGCCTCGGCCCTGGAACTGGCCGGGAGCCATGCGGACGAAATCGACGGTCTGATCATCGAGAGCGGCTTTGCCTCGTTCGGGCCGCTTTTGGACCTGATCGGCGCCTCAACGGACGCTTTTCCGCACCTGCCGCAGAACGTGGACAAAATCGCGGCCTATCCGGGGCCGACCCTGGTCATCCACGCCGAGTACGACCACATCATTCCCTTTGAAAGCGGGCGGGCCTTGTACGAGGCCTCGGGTTCGCCGGACAAAACCTTTCTCATGATTCCCGGAGCCAACCACAACGACCTGTTTTATCAGGGCGTGAGACCGTATCTTTCGGCGGTCCGCGATCTGGTGGACCGCGCCGGCCGGGCCGGGGGGCGGTCATGAGCCTCGCGCCGTTTGTCAAGGTCGCGGTTTTGGAAAGCGAGATCGAGGCCGGTCTGCTGGCGGCCATTCTCGAAGAGCGCGGCGTGCCGCACATGATTCGGTCTTATCACGATACGGCCTATGACGGGCTTTTTCAGTCGCAGAAAGGGTGGGGATTGCTCAGCGCGCCCGAGGCGTTTCACCCGGAAATTCTGCAGGTCTTGGATGACGTTCGGCAACCGGTCGAGGAGCCGGATGGGGAGGAATAAAAAAGCGATCCGGCGGAAAAGGTCCACCGGATCGCTTGAATGGTTCGGATTCAGACCGAAGTTTTACTCTTTGCCGTCTTTAAACCACGCGGGATGCGACCAAGACCAGATTTCCTTGTGCCTGACCAGCATCTCGTTATCCAGGCCCCGCACGTTCTTGGTATAGGCGGTCGTTGACATTTCCCACCACAGCCAGGCGTCGGTGTAGTTGTCGTAGAGAACCTTTTCAAGTTCCCAGTAGATTTTTTGACGCTTGGCCAGGTCCACTTCCTCGCGGCCGGCGATGATCAGCTCGTTGGCCTTCGGAATATCGACGCGGCCGTAGTTGAAGCCGCCATCCTTGTGGTACAGACCGGTGGCCATGAGGTCCGGATCGTAGATCCAGGACCAGCCGCCGCCGGCAAAGTCGTACTCCAGGTTTTTCATTCTGTCCGAGCTGGCCACCGGGTCGAGGGAATCCACCTGCCAGGTGATGCCCACTTTGGCCAGCATGTTCTTCATGGCCTCGCCTCGGGTGACCACGATCGGGGTGTTGTACATGTAACCCTTGATGGTCAGACCATTGGCGTAGCCCGCCTCCTTCAGAAGCTTCTTGGCCTCTTCGGGATCGTACTTGACCGGTTTCAGGTTCGGGTTGTGAGCCCAGTGATCTTCCGGGTACATACAACTGGCCTCGCGGCCCAGACCGAACTCGGTGCCGGCGATCAAGGCCTTGCGGTCGATGGCCATGGAGATGGCCTTGCGCACGCGAACATCCTGGCAGGGACCCTTGGCCAGGTTGAAGCGTTGCGCCGTCAGCCAGTTGAGCGGGTTGACGAAAACCTGGAGGTTGGGATCGCTTTTCACCTGGTCATACGAGGCCTTGGCCACGCTCATGCTGTGGATTTTGCCGGCCCGCAGGTTGGCCAACTGCACCGAGGGGTCAGGAATGATGACCTGGATGCGGCCGTCAAAGTAGGGCATGTCCGGCTGGCCGATGCTCTTGCCGAACCACCAGTTTGGATTCCGCTTGACCTTGATGAAGTTCCCGGGGCTGCGGTCTTCCAGAATCCATTGGCCCGTGCCCACCGGCATGGTGTCCGAGACCTTGTTCTTGGGCGTGTCCTGCTTGAGCACGTTGGGCGAAATCATATAGCCGGGCACATTGGCGATAATGCCCAGGAAAGCCGCCCAGGGTTTCTTGGTCTTCCATTTGAGGGTTACTTCGTCCACGGCCTCCACGGATTCGAGGTCCGCGATCCAGGCCCTGGACCAACACCCGTTTTTCTTGTCCTTGATGTAATCGATAACGGCCTTGACCGCCTCGGCGTTCAGGGGCGAGCCGTCGGTGTAGGTGATGCCTTTGTTCAATTTGGTAATGCAGGTCAGGGAGTCGGGATAGGTCCAGGATTCGATCAGCCACCCCACGGGCCGGTAATTGCCGTCCGTGATGAGCAGTTTTTCGAAGAAGAAATTGATGACCAGCCAGTCGTTGACCGGCCAATGGTTGGGGTTGAGCAGTCCTACGTCCAGGGAACCGGCCGTACGAAAATACCCTCCCCGAACCGGCTTATCCTTGTCGTAATTCCAGACCGCCCAAGGCGGCTTGCCCGTGTCCGCGGAGCTCAAAACCGGCAGAGCCACCAAAGCGGCAGCCACAGCCGCGAACACGACCAGGATAAGGATGGGTGCGGTTCGGTTTTTCTTCATTCGCATAAAATACCTCCTTTGTTTGTTCTTCCCGAATTTGACGTGAAAAGATCCCCGTGCCGTTGTCTCCCGTTCCAAGTAAATCCGGCCCGCTAGCTGCACCGACCGGACGCGAAGACTTGATCTCCTCGACACCGTCAAGGTAGCAGACCTCGAAACCGTCGGCAAGCACGTTTTTGCAGGCCTGGCCTCAAAAAATCCCCATTCCTTTTTCTTTTGAGGGTAAGATTAAAAGAAACCCCAACACCTTAGGAGGAAGGTCATGAAAAAATCCTTGGGCGCCAAAACCCTGGCCGTGCCCACGCCCGTCTGGGTCATCGGCTCGTACGACACGGACGGTCGGCCGAACGTCATGACCGCGGCCTGGGCCGGTATCTGCTGTTCGCGGCCGCCTTGCGTGGGCGTCTCCCTGCGCCAGGCCACGTACACCTATGGCAATATAGCGGCCCGCAAGGCCTTTACCGTGAATGTGGCCGGCCGGGACCAGGCCGCCGCGGCCGATTATTTCGGCATGGTCAGCGGCCGGGACGTGGACAAGCTCGCCGCTTCTAGCCTGACCGCGGTGAAGAGCGATCTCGTGGATGCGCCGTACGTGAAGGAATTTCCCCTGGTCCTGGAGTGCCAGGTGATCCAGCAGGTCGAGATCGGCCTGCACACCTACTTTGTCGGCGAGATCAAGGACGTCAAGGCCGAGGAGAGCGTACTGGATCAGGACATGACCCTGGACGCCGCCCTCGTGGATCCGATCATTTTCTCTCCGGAGGTCCGGCGTTACCACGGCCTCGGCGACTTCATCGGCCCGGCTTTTTCCCTGGGCCGGGCTTTCATGAAAGCCTAAAGGCGGACCATGCGGCGCAGTCAATGTGAAATCACGGACCCGGGCGAGATGGAACGCATCCTGAACCTGGCCCCCATCGGACGCCTGGCCACCACGGACGCGCTGGGCTATCCTTACATCACGCCCGTGAACTTCGTTCCTTTAAGCGGCGCCGTTTATTTTCACTGCGCCCTGGAAGGCGAAAAATTGGACAACCTGAAACGGGACGACCGCGTCTGTTTCGAGGTGGACGTGCCCCTGGCCTATATCGGCTCGGAGTTCAATCCGGACCGGGCGCCCTGCCTGGTGCACCAGCTTTACCATTCGGTCATCCTGCGCGGCCGGGCTCGGGTGCTGCCCGATGGAGAAAAGAAGACCCAAGTGCTGAACGCCCTGGTGGCCCGCTACGAAGCCGGCATGGATTTCCCTCGGATCACGCCGGATTCGCCCGGCTACAGCGGCTGTTTGGTGGTGGAGGTGCGGCCGGAGAGAATGACCGGCAAATCCGACCTGGCCCAATCCAAGTCCGCGTCCGGCCGGCAGCGCGCCGTGGCCGAGGGGCTACTCAAACGCGGACTGCCCGGCGATCTACAGGCGGTCAAAGCCATGGGCCTTGAAATGATCGGCGACGCTGAAACGGGCTGGCGACTCAAGAATTGACAGGGAAGGAAAAATTGGGGTGGGTGATGGGGCTCGAACCCACGGCCTCCAGGGCCACAACCTGGCGCTCTGACCGACTGAGCTACACCCACCACGGCCAAAAACCGTAAGAGGTCTTATACACCAGCTTTCATGGGGAAGCAATAGGATTTTCGAGGAACTGTCCGGGTCGGGCAAGCGGTCGGCGTCGGCATAGCCCGTAACTGGAGACGGTCGCATGAGATGGTCAATTTTGCTATGATCTCTGGAAAACAGCACCTGGATGGAAAGGGTGATGGCATGGGCAAGAGAAAAAGCCTGGCAATGATCGCCGGCGTGGTTTTTCTCTGTTTATGGATCGTGGCGGTTTGTCCCACCGGCGGAGCGGCCGCGGATCGCGCCCCGGTATCGGGCCAACCGCAACCCACGGCGGCATCCGGCGAGATCGGTCGTTCCGAACCTGAGTTACCGAGCGTCGCCCAGGAATCCAGGAGGGCCGAGGAAGCTTCATCGTCGCTCCTTAAGCGCCAGCCCCTGGGATTCGATCTCAGCACCATCTTTCGGCTGCTTGACGGCGCGTTGGCCCTTCCGGCCAAGATGCCGGCCATCATGAAACACGTGCGGACCCAGGGCCGTTTGCTGGGTCTGACCGGTTCTCTGGTCGTGCTGGTCTTTCTGATAGTGCTTTTCATCGCCGTGTTCGGTCAGCGGAAGCTTCTGAAGCGGATGGAAGCGATGATCGAGCCTTTGATCCACCGCGCACCGGACCATTACAGCCCTTATTTTCACTCCCTGGCCAAAATTCTGGCCGCCTCCCTGATTCCCCTAGGGCTTTTGGGTTTTTACCAAATCATCCGCTTGTTTCTCTTGTACGAGGTGTTCTGGCTGAAGCTGGCCGGGGAGTATCTTCTGCTCTGGTCCCTGGGGGCCTTGCTCGTCAACACCCTGCGGGAGCTGCTCACCCGGAATCTGCTTCCGATTCAGAAGGAACACGGGCAGCCCGTCTTTCGCGCGCTTCGGATCATCATTCTCTACCTTCTTGTCAGCCTCGGCGTGGTCTATGGGCTGGGGGTCTTCCGAGTGCCCGGGGATGTCATCGCCCTTTTGAAATTCTTGATTTCCCTTTCCGTTGTTTTTTCCCTGTTGTTCTTGCTTCTCAAGAAAAAGGCGCTCTTGGGTCTTTTGCCCGAACTGGATTATCGCAGCTACCAGCTTTTTATCCGGGCTTTGGAACGCGTTTATTTCCCGGTGATTTTGTTCACCTTTGTCACCGGGCTGCTGTGGTGTTTCGGTTATCACACCCTGAGCAACCTCCTGTGGCAGAAAACCTGGGCCGTGGCCGGCGCTTACGTCGGCATCATAATCTGCTACCATTTTGTCCAAAAGCGTTTCGATCAATGGGTCAAGAGTCAGGAACTGGCCGACGAGGCTTCGGTGATCTTTTTCCATGCGCTTCGCCTGCTGATCCTCTATTCGGCCGTCGCGGCCGTGCTCATCGCCACGCTCAGCCTCTTGGGTCTGCTGGAACCCCTGAGGCGGGCCATGTCCTTCCCCATGGTGACCATCGGCGCTACGCCTTTGTCCCTTTGGATTCTGCTCAAGGCGGCCTTGGTCGTGGTGGCTTTTTTCCTGCTGTCCCGCCTGGTTCGGGCCTGGCTGGACTACAAGATTTACCCCATGGTCGGCATGGACGAAGGCCTGTCGTACGCCATCAACACCTTTTTGAACTACTTTTTCCTGGTCAGCGGGCTGCTCATCGCCATGCGGACCGTGGGGCTGGACCTTCGGGTGCTCATGGTCCTGGCTGGCGCGGTCGGCATCGGCATCGGCTTTGGTCTGCAAAACATGGCCGCCAACGTCTTCAGCAGCTTTTCGCTCGTTTTCGGCCGGCGGATCAAGAGAGGGGATTGGATTCAAATCGGCGACAAGCTGGGCACGGTGCGGGAGGTGGGGCTGGCCGCGACCCGGGTTTGGACCCGGGACAACATCGAATACCTGATTCCGAACTCGGACCTGACTTCCCATATGATCGTCAACTATTCGCTGTCCAATCCTTTGATCCGCATCCATATCCCCTTGGGCGTTTCCTATAGCTCCAACACCAAGGAAGTGACCGACATCCTGCTCAAGGTCGCGGCCCAAAATCCCTGGGTCAGCAAGAAGACCTCGCCCTCGGTCTGGTTCACCGAATACGGCGAAAGCTCGCTTAACTTCGAGCTCCTGGTCTGGATCGACGTGCGAAGGGTCAGCGAAAGGGAGGTTTCCAGCGAGCTGTATTACGCCATTTTCCAGGCCTTCGAGGAGGCCGGCGTCGTGATTCCCTTCCCGCAAAGGGACCTGCATATTCAGCCCAGTCCGCCTGCGTCCAAGCCGAAGCCCGAGAAATGATGGCCCGGTCTTGGCGAATGGCGAGCTGGGACGCTGGGGCCGGTTGCGATGCGAGGGTTGTTCGGGGAGGCGGATCATAGTATCTTGGCATGAAAATTTCGTACCGGGAAAAGACCGGGGGAGGGGACCATGAGCATTCGGCGACGCGTTCTTCCGCAAGGATGGTACCCGGATTCGGCCGCGGCCTGCCGCCGGGAGATCGAGGAGATGAAGGGCCGCATCCCGGAGCCTCGGTCAGTACCGGCTGGACTGCACGGCGGGGTGGTGCCCCACGCGGGCTGGTATTTTTCCGGGGCCTTGGCGGCCAAGGTGGCCGAGTTGGTGGCCCGTGGCCACGCGCCGGACGTGATCGCCGTGATCGGCGGCCACATGGGCGGCTATGGGACCGGCCTGGTGTACCTGGAAGAGGCTTGGGAAACGCCGCTCGGCGAGATTCCCCAGGACCTGGACCTGGCACGGGCGCTGGAAAAAAAGCTCGGTCTCGAAGTCGAAAGGGGCGGCACCGGGGACAACACGGTCGAGGTCCAACTCCCCCTCATCAAGCACTTTTTTCCCAATAGCCGACTGGTGACCTTGCGGGCGCCGCACTCCCAGGCGGCCGTCGCGCTCGGCCGCGAACTGGCCGGCCAGGCTCAGGCCCAGGGCAAGACGCTTAAAGTCATTGGCTCGACAGACCTGACCCACTACGGTCCAAACTATGGTTTCATGCCCCGAGGCGAAGGACCCGAGGCCGTGGACTGGGTACGGAACGAAAACGACAAGGGGTTCATCGATCTGGCCTTGGCCATGGATACCGCGGGCCTGCTTCAGCACGCGGCCCGCCACCACAGCGCGTGCAGCGCCGGCGCGGCCGCCGCGACCGTGGCCGCCTGTCAGGCCTTGGGGGCCTGGCAGGGCCTGCTGGTGGCCTACTACACCAGTTACGAAGTCATGGCCAACGATTCGTTTGTGGGGTATGCCGGGATCGTCTATTAGAAGCCGTTTCAAGACCTCCCCTTGGGCTCAACCTCTTTGTCGGGTTCGAAGGGCAATCCTCAAAATATGTCCATATATTCCTCCGGTTGCCCTTCTTCTTCCTCCTCGATCTTGAACCCCATTAAAGGTCCTGAAACGGCTTCCGTAAAGTTGTGAAACCAATTTCACGGATCGGCTCTGGTTGTGCCGTCAAAATTCAGACACTTGGGGCCTTTAACGAGGCCCTAAAATTTTTCTTGCTTTTTAAGCGTCAAAATACTATCGTTGACCGTCACCTGGACAATGAAACCCTTATGAAAGGCCGGTTCAAGACCGCTGGAGTTCATGCGAATGTCCGCCTGCCTCGTCGTTACCAAGGACCTCGATACGGCCAAGCAGCTCATCTCGGCTCTCAAGAAACGCGACCTGGAGGTCAGGCAGGCCCAGGATGGCGCCGTGGCCTTGGATTTGATCGAGGAGCGGTCCTTCGACCTCATCCTGGCCGAGGACGATCTGCCCAAGGTCGGCGGTCTGGATCTGCTGAGACGCGTGGAACTCAAGCAGGCCGACACCCGGCTGGTTCTTTTGTCTCGGGATGCCTCTTCCCGGGCCGCGATCGAGGCCATCCGGGCGGGCGCCTTTGATTATCTGACGCTCCCGGCCGACGATAAGGACCTGGGCGATGTTCTGGACCGCGCTTTGGGGCCGATCGAGGCCGCGCCCACGACCGGCAGGGCCTTGGGGCAGCCCGGGGCCTACCCGGAAATCGTGGGGCAGTCCGCTCCGATGCTCGATCTCTTCCGTCTGATCGACAAGCTGGCCGCCACGGACAGCACGGTCATGATAACGGGCGAATCCGGCACGGGCAAGGAACTGGTGGCCCGGGCCATTCACAAGCATGGCCGCCGGGCCGTTCATCCCCTCATCCCGGTCAACTGCGGGGCCATTCCCGAGGACCTTTTGGAGAGCGAGCTGTTCGGCCACGAAAAAGGGGCCTTTACCAACGCGGTTCGCAGCCGGCCGGGACGGTTCGAGCTGGCCAACCAGGGCACGATTTTTTTGGATGAAGTGGCCGACATGAGCCCCAAGCTGCAAGTGCGGCTCTTGCGCGTCTTGCAGGAGCGGCAGCTTGAACGCGTGGGTTCGACCCAGACCCTGAACATCGACATTAGGGTCATCACGGCCACGAACCGGGACCTGTCCCAGGCCATGCGGGATGGCGCGTTCCGGGAGGACCTCTACTACCGGCTCAACGTGGTGCCCATTCACATCCCGCCCCTTCGGGATCGCCGGTCCGACATCCCCCTGCTCGTGGACCATTTTCGCCTGAAGTTCAACGAGCAAAGGGGCGTCGACATTCAGAAGGTGGCCCCCGAGGTTATGGAGCTGTTTTTGCGCTATGCCTGGCCGGGCAATGTCCGCGAGCTGGAAAACGTGATCGAGCGCATGGCCATCCTGACCGATTCGGACCACCTGACCCTTGAAGACATTCCTTCTTTTCTTTTGGACGCGACCCCACGGTCCACCCGCCAAGACCTCGACATCCCGGAAGAGGGCATCGATTTCAACCAATTTGTTTCCGACTTCGAAGACCATCTGCTGCTCCAGGCTTTGGAGAAGACGGATTGGGTCAAGAACAAGGCGGCCAAGCTCCTCAACTTGAACCGCACCACCCTAGTGGAGAAGCTCAAGAAAAAGAACATCACACCCCCCAAGCGAACGATTTCCTAATCCGTTTCGACCGAATCCCGTTTGACATCGCCTCCGCTCAAGTGACAAGTTTTTGACGAAGATTGCGGTCCATGTCTCGGAAGAGTGTGTATCTGGCTCCCCTTTTTTTCTTGATAGTTTCGTTATTTCAGAGACTTGAGCGCCTCGTCGCCGCCTCGGCCGACCTGGCACGAACATTGCCTTTCTAGGGGCCAAGGTCATTGCCGCAAGGAGGAACCATGGGGCTCGAGACCGTGTCTCCAGCCAGAAATCCGCGCCTTTGCCGGATACTCGCTCTAGTTGTGGCTCTGGTGGCTTTTTTCTTGATCGCCGGGCCGGCGGGCGCTTCGGTCCGGACCGACCCGCCGTCAAATCCGGGTCGCGCGCGGGCCACGCCCCAGAATCGCCTCCTGGAGGTGCATTTGGGCACCTATGCCGATTTCTCCCGCTTTGTCTTCCAGTTCAGCCATCCGGTGGACCGGTACTTGGTCTGGAGGTCCGAGGTGGATGAGTTGTATTTGACTTTCAACGCCGAAGCGGATTTTCCAGCGGGCCGCCAGGACCTTTCGGACCGCCTGGTGGCTGGTATGGCCTTTCTGGATCAGGACGGGCAGAAGGTCGTTCGGATCAAGCTCCGCCTGCCGCGTTTTTCGTTCCGCCATTTTGTGGCCGCTGACAAGCGGAGCGTGGTTTTGGACCTGCGCTCCGGCGACCCCTTGGGCGAGCGCGCGCTGTTGCCCTCGGCCGAACCCGGCGTGCAAGGGGTTCTTCTGGAAATTCCGGAAACAGGGGAAGTGGCCCGAAACCTGCTGAAAACCCTGCCTTTGCCCGGCCGTCGGACCGCGGAGGCCGAGCTTTTCGCTCAGGCCTTGACCTTGCTGGCCAGCCGTGAGTATCGGCAGGCCGTGGCTGTTTTGCGGGAATGCAAGAGCCGCTATCCCAACGGCGCCTTTGCCCCATCCGTCTGGTATATGCTCGGGGACGCGCTTTACGCCCTGTATGAGAACAACCTATCCGAGCACTACCTGGACGTGACCGACGCCTTGCGGGGGGCCATGACCCTGTACCCGCACACCGACCTGGCCGCGCGCGGCGTCTTCCTGCTCGGCTTGGTCCACCTCAAGATGAAGTACACCAGCGAGGCCTTGGGTTATCTTCGTTTCGTCGTGTCCGATTATCCCACCTCCCATTACTTTCTCCTGGCCCACCTCTACTTGGTGGAGGCCTACCTTGACTTGGACAAGCCGGATGAGGCCCGGCAGCACCTGGATGTCCTATTGGGCTACAACCCCACCGGCGCGACCTTCCTGGACGCCAATTTCAAGCTTGGCCGCCTCTACTTCCTGGAAGGCCTGTACACCAAATCGGTCGAGATTCTGAAGTACATCCTGGACGAGCACCCGGATTTTTATTTGAAATCCCCGGAAATACTCAACTACCTGGGAGAAAGCTATTTCCACTCCAACCGTCCGGACCTGGCCCGCGGCTATCTCCTGCACGCCATGAACATCGAAGCCGACCTCAAGGACCGGGATATCCTCCTGGCCCGCATCGGCGACACCTTTCGGGAAGAAGGACGCCACCGGGAGGCGCAAGAAGTCTATCGCCTGACCCGCTCCCTGTACCCGAACAGCACCGGGGCCGTGATCGGCCGCTTGCGGCTGGCCGAGTACGGGACGCTTAGGGAGAATTTCGAGCCCGCGGCGGTTTTTATCGAACTCGAAGAAGGGGTGCACCGCGTTTCGGAAAAAATCTATCGACAGATCGCCGAGTCGGAGAAAGACTCCCCGCTTTCGCAACTGGCGCTCTTCAAGGTCGGGGCCGCTTTGTATTGGGAAAGGGAGTATGCCGAATCGCTGAAGGTGTTCAAGGACGCCCTGGCCAAGAACCCGAAAGGGGACATCGTGCCGGACGTGCGTTTCATGATGGGCCAGAGCGTCCAGGCTGAGATGGAAATTCTCTATCTTCAGAAACGATATTTGGACCTGTTCAATCTTTACAACGAAAACCATGCCCTGATTTCAGGCGCGACCCTGCCGGAAATTCGTTTTACCCTGGCCCGAACGTATATGGCCCTAGGTCTGCCCAGGGAAGCCGTGGAGCTGTTCCAGGCCGACATGACCTTGCCCGAGCACGCGGAGGAGAAGCTGTTCGGGCTGGCCCAGGCTTACTTTCAAATGGGCAAGCCGATCGATGCGATCCGCTATTATCAACGGTTTCTGGATCGTTACCCGGACCATGCCCGCGTTTGGGAGGCCCGTTATTATTTGGGGCGCAGCCTGGCTCGTTTGGGTCGGGACCGTGAGGCGCTCCCGAGTTTCGAGACAGCGGCCAAAATGCATCCCCAACTGGCCCTGGAAGGCTTGTACCAGGCCCGGCTGGGAGAGGTCTGTTTTCGATTGGCGAAATACGACCAGGCCGTGGCCCTTCTGCAAAAGGCCGCCTTGGCCTTGGGCGCCGACCAGCCCCAAGCTCAGGATACCTTTCTGGTTTATGTCTGGCTGGGTCAATCCTTGGTGGCGCTGGGCAAAACAGGCGAGGCGACCTTGGCCCTGGACGAGGCCATCAAACTGAAACCGGACCCGCCGGTTCCGTCCGCATTATACGAGGTGGCCCAGGCGAATTTTCGGCTGGGGCGGTATGACCAGGGGCTGGCTGCCCTGGCTTTCGTGTCCACAAGCGGGGACGCCTTTTGGAAATCCGTGGCCGATCAGGAGATCAAGGATCGCCGGCTGGAGAGGGAGGTGGCCGCGGCCCTGAAGCAGACCGCATCGGCCGGGACGATCCCTTGAAACATGACCAGGACCCTTAAAAACGCGCACAGGGTTGCACGGATGAAAGCGAGGAGCCGTTAGGCGTGCAGCAGGCCCGATCCATATTGGTGGTGGACGACCAGCCCGAAACCCGGCAGTCCATTTTCGAGGCTTTGACCCGGGCCGGACACGCCGTGGCCTTGACCCAGTCCCGGGAAGAGGCCTTGGAGGCATTTCGCGCCGGACCCTTCGAGCTGGTGATCACCGACATGGACCCGCCCCGCCTGCCCGGATTGGACCTGCTGGACGAGGTTCGGGAGATTCGGGGCGAAACCCCGGTTATTTTCATTCCCAAGAACGGTTCGGTGGACGACGCGGTGGCGGCCATGCGGGCAGGCGCGTTCGACTATCTGCCCAAGCCGTTGTCCATGGACCTGTTGATCGAGACCGTGACCCGGGGACTTGCCTCGACCAATGGGTCCGGCGCCCGCAAAACGGGCCATGCCCCGGCCGATCTCCCGGCCTTTGAACGGCCCATCGTTACCCAGGACCCGGGCATGAAGCGGCTGCTCGGTCGGGCCGCCCAGGTGGCCGTTTCCAAGGCGACCGTTCTGATCGAGGGGGAGTCCGGCACGGGCAAGGAGCTTCTGGCCCGGTACGTCCACCGGGCCTCGGATCGGGGCGACGGCCCGTTCGTGGCCATCAACTGCGCCAGCCTGCCCGAGGGGCTGTTGGAAAGCGAGCTTTTCGGCCACGAGAAGGGGTCTTTTACCGGGGCCTCGATGCGCAAGATCGGCAAGTTTGAACTGGCCCACCAGGGCACGATCCTGCTGGACGAGGTCAGCGAGATGGACCTGCCGCTCCAGGCCAAGTTGCTTCGGGTGCTGCAGGAAGGGGAGATCGACCGGGTGGGCGGCAAACATCCCATTCCGATCGACGTCCGGGTGGTGGCCACCACCAACCGGGACCTGCTGGACTGGGTCGAGCAGGGCCGTTTCCGCCAGGACCTGTACTACCGGCTCAACGTCATTCCCTTGCGTATCCCGGCGCTGCGGGAAAGGCCCGGCGACGTCCTGCCGCTGGCCCGTCATTTTCTCGAAAAATTCAGTCGGGAATGCGGCCGGAAGACCAAGGCCCTCAGTTCGGAAGTCGAAGCCCGGCTCACGCGCCTGAATTGGCCCGGAAACGTCCGCGAGCTGGAAAACATGATGGCCCGGGGCGTGCTCCTGTCCGAAAGCGAGGCCATCGAACCGGCCGATCTGTTCCTGGACGAATCCGGGATTCGGGAACGAGCGGACGCAACGCCTCTTTGCGAGGAGGATCCGCGCATTTTGACCATCCGCGAAATGGAACGCCGGCTCATCAGCCAGGCCTTGACCGAAACGGACGGCAACCGGACACACGCGGCCCGCATCCTGGGCATCAGCGTCCGGACGCTGCGCAACAAGCTCGCCGAATACAAGAGCGAGGCCGGGCAGGCGGCCTGAGCCGGCCGGACCGAACGGCGGGGGGAGAGAGATGGACGCCATCCAAAAATTTTTCGATCGGTCCCTGGACCTCATGGGCCAGACCCTCAGCCTCCGGCTGAAGCGGCATGCCTATATCGCCGCCAACCTGGCCAACATGGACACGCCCAACTACAAGGTGCGGGACCTGAATTTCGAGCAGGTGCTCCAGGAAGCCATGCCGGGTTCCTCGGACAAGCTGGCCATGCGCACCACGGATTCGCACCACCTGCCGGTCAAGAGTGCCCAACAGGCCTATGCCCGCGCCCAGGAGAACGTGGTCGAGGACGTGTACGGTCAGGACGAGAAGGGCCAGGACGTCATCGACATCGATCAGGAGATGAGCAAGCTGGTCAAGAACCACCTCCTGTACAACGCCACGATTCAGATTCTGGCCAAGGAGTTCGAGAAACTCAAGTACGCCATCAGCGAAGGAGGACGGTAACTCATGGATTTCCTTACCGCTATGGATATCAGCACCTCCGGTTTGGATGCCCAGCGCATCCGCATGAACACCATCTCCATGAACCTGGCCAACATGCACACCACCCGGACCGAGTCGGGCCAGCCCTATCGGCGCAAGGTGCCGGTCTTCACCACCACGCCCTATTACGGCCAGGGAGGCTCGTTCCAGTCGCGCCTCAGCGGGTCCATGAAAGGCCGGCTCGAAGGGGTCGAGGTCACCAAGATCATCGAGGACCCGTCCGATTTCCAGGTCGTTTACGATCCGTCGCATCCGGACGCGGACGCCCAGGGTTACGTGCGGTTGCCCAACGTGAACCTGATGGTCGAGATGGTGCAGATGCTCACGGCCAAACGATCCTACGAGGCCAATGTCACGGCCTTGAACGCGGCCAAGAACATGGCCCTCAAGTCTCTGGACCTGCTCAAGTGAAAGAGGTGATCTCATGAAAATCCTTGACGTGCCCGCGGCCCCGCCCGACCAGACCGGCAAGGTGGCTCCAAGTAACGAACAGAAGAACGTTCCCGGCTTCGGCCAGACGCTCCTGTCCTCGGTCCGGGAGGCCAGCGCCCTTCAGAACGAGGCGCACCAGGCCATGGAGAACCTGGCCACCGGCCGGTCCAACGATCTTCATCAGACGATCATCGCCGTGGAAAAGGCCGAGATCGCGCTTCGGATGATCGCCCAGGTGCGCAACAAGATCGTGTCCGCCTATCAGGAAATCATGCGCATGCAGATGTAGCCGGCCGCGTCTTCGCTGTGGCGAAGGCGCAGGCGCTTTCGAGAGGTCGCCATGCTTTTGTCTCTGTTCCGACTTCTGGGCCAGGCCCGGGACGTCTTCTTTGCCCTGCCCACGGACCGGAAGGTCATGCTGTTTCTGCTCGTTTCGGGCTGCGCGGCCGGTTTTATAGCCCTGTTCATCTGGGCCAACAAGCCGCAGTTCACCTTGTTGTATTCCAGCCTGGGTCAGGACGAAGCCGCCCAGATCATGACCAAGCTTCGGGAAAAGAAGATTCCTTACCAGCTCGAAGCCGGGGGCACGTCCATTTTGGTGCCGGCCGAAAATGTGGACGAGATGCGGTTGGAGATGGCCGCCGAAGGTCTGCCTCGGGGCGGCGGCGTGGGCATGGAGCTGTTCAACAAACAGAGCCTCAGCACCACGGATTTCGTCCAGAAGCTCAATTATCAGCGCGCCATCCAGGGCGAACTCGAACGCACCATTCGCACCTTTCCCGAGATCGGCCAGGTGCGGGTTCATTTGAACATGCCCAAGGAGTCCCTGTTCCTGGAAGAGGCCCGTCAGCCGTCCGCCTCGGTGGTGATCAAGGTCGCGGGTCACCAGACCCTGACCGAACGACAGATGCTGGGCATCGTCAACCTGGTGGCCAGCTCGGTCGAGGGCCTGACCACGGCCAACGTGACCCTGGTGGACACAAGCGGCGGGCTGCTATATAAACATGAGAACGACCAGGACGGAACGCTTCTGACCGCCAACCAGGTTCAACAGCGCAAGGTGGTGGAGAAGACGTTGGCCGAGCGGGTGACAACCATGCTCGAACAGGTGCTCGGGCCGAACAAGGCCGTGGCCCGGGTGACGGCGGAGATGGACTTCAAGAAGGTGAGCACCACCGAGGAGTCTTTCGACCCGGACACGGTCGTGGTGCGCAGCGAGCAGCGGGTCAAGGAGTCGAGCCGAGGGGCGAGCCACAAGGCCGGCGGCGTGCCTTCTTCCCGATACGACATGGGCACGCAAAAACCCGAGGCCGATTCCGCGGCCGAGACGCAGCCCGAGACCTACGACCGGACCGAAGAGACCACGAACTACGACATGACCCGGGTCAACCGCCAGACCGTGACGCCCGGCGGCACGTTGAAGCGGCTTTCCGTGGCCGTGGTGGTGGACGGGACCTACACCGAAAAGACCGAGGAAGGCAAGGCGATAAAGACCTATGCGCCTCGCACCGAGGCGGAGATGGCCAGCCTGGACAAGGTGGTGCGCCACGCCATCGGTTATAGCGAGGAGCGCGGGGACACCGTGGCCGTGACCAACCTTCCGTTTTATACGCCCGAGGAGGAGATCGGTTTGGCCGCCGAGGCCGCTTGGATGGATTGGGCCCGCAAAGGCGTGCGGCCGGCGGTCAACGTTTTCCTGATCGTGCTCTTTTTCCTGTTCGTGGCCCGGCCGCTCATCGGTTGGATTCGACGCGAGGCCCGGGTGGTTCCCAAACCCGCGGAAATGGCCGCGGCCCTGCCCGGGGCCGCACAGCACGAGGCGCTGCCCGAGCCGGAAAAGACCCTGCCCGAAAAGGTGAAAGAGGTCTTGCAGCAGCAGCCGGATCGATCCCTGGACGTGATTCAATCATGGATTTCCGAGTCGTGACAAGGCCGGGAAGGAGAAGGAGGAGCACATGACCGATTTTGCCTCTTTGACCGGTCCGGAAAAAGCGGCCATCTTTCTGATCGCCATGGGCGAGCAATACACGACCCAGATTTTTAACAAGCTGGACGACCGGCAGATCAAGAAACTCAGCCGGGCCATGTCCCGTGTGCAGGACATTCCGGCCGAGGTGGTGCAGGAAGTGCTGGCCACTTTTCTCGATCAACTGGACAAGCCCCATGGCCTTCGCGTCAAGGGGGACGCCTTTGTCAAGCGCGTCCTCACCAAGACCATCACCGGGGACCGGGCCGACACCATCCTTGAAGACATCGAGGCGGACCTCGGGCCCGTGCCTTTCGAGAACCTCAAGGACATCGACGCCAAGGTATTGGCCAAGTTCATCCTGAACGAGCACCCCCAGACCATTGCTTTGATCATGTCCCACATCAATCCGAAAAAGGCCGCGGAGATTTTGACCGAGTTCCCGGAAAACCTGCAATCCGATGTCATGCTTCGCGTGGCCCACCTCGAAAACGTGCCCCAAAACATCATTGCCGAAGTCGAGGAAGTGCTCCAGCAGGAGATCAACGCCCTGGGCACCGTGGATGCGCGCAAAATCGGCGGGACAGAGACCGTGGCCGAGATTCTCAACCAAGTGGATCAATCCACGGAAAACGCCATCCTGTCGCGGATCGAAGAGGATCATTTGGACCTGGCCAACGACATCCGCAAGCTGATGTTCGTCTTTGACGACTTGAACGAGGTGGACGACCGGGGCATCCGGGCCATTCTCCGGGAGGTCAACAACGAGGAACTGACCCTGGCGCTCAAGACCGCGCCCGAGAGCTTGAAGCAGAAGATTTTCGGCAATCTGTCCGAGCGGGCTGCGGCCATCATCAAGGAAGACCTCGAAATCATGGGTCCGGTCAAGCTCAGCGACGTGGAACGGGCTCAGCAGTCAGTGCTCCGGGTGGCCAAGAAGCTCGAAGCCGAGGGCAAGCTGATGCTGGGCAAGGGCGGGGAAGAAGTCTTTGTCTAATAAATCATCGGTCATCAAGGGCGAGCCGGCCCTGAACGGGCGGGACCTGGCTGCGGCCGGGGTCGATGAATCCGAGCCCGGACTCGGGGTCTTGGATTACGTTTTCGAGCCTTTTCAGAGTGCGGCCGGATCAACCCGGCTGACCTACCAGGAAGCGCGGCGGATTTTGTCCAAGGCGCGCCAGGAGGCGGCGGTTCTTCGGGAAACGGCCGCGAAAGAGGGGCGGGCCGAAGGTCTGGCCAAGGGCCTGGAGGAAGGACGCCGTCAAGGCTTCGAGGAGGTTCGGGTCCGGCTTCAGGCCGAATTCGAGGCCTCCCTGGGCCACAGCCGCGAATTGCTTCAGGCCATCGACAGCCTGTACCTGGAAATTTTTACGAACATGGAGGCCGAGCTGGTCAAACTGGCCTTGACCGTGGCCGAACGGGTTCTCTTCCAGGAAGTGGCCACCACGCCTCGAGCCGTGTCCGCGGCCCTGCGCGCGGCCTTGTCCCAACTCGATCAAGCTCACCATGTGGTTCTCCGGGTCCACCCGGACGATTTGGCCCATTTGGAATCGATTCAGGCCGAGTTCAAGGAAAGCCTGTCCGGATTGACCAAGATCGCTTTCGAACCCGACGCCTCGCTCCGGCGCGGCGACCTGATCGCCGAAAGCGAGGCCGGCCGGATCGACTGCACGCTCAAGCGGCGTCTGTCCGCCGTCACCGAGGCCATCGACCAGGAACTGCAAAAGTCTTTCAACCCCGCTCCCTAAGGAACGCGGCATGCTCCCGGCTTACGACCTGAGCACCTACATCGACTCGGCCTCTCGGGCCGAGGTCCTGATCCTGGAAGGCTGCGTGGTCCGGGTGACCGGACTCGTGATCGAGGGCGAGGGGCCGGCCGCCTCGGTCGGAGACATCTGCCATATTTTTCCCCAGGCCGCCTCCAGCCTCATTGAGGCCGAAGTGGTGGGTTTTCAAGAGGGCCGCACCCAACTCATGCCTCTCGGCGCCATCCAGGGGATCGTGCCCGGCAGCCGTATCGTGCCCACGCGCCGGACCGCCTCGGTCGGCGTGGGTCCGGGTCTGCTCGGCCGCGTCCTGGACGGCTTGGGAAAGCCCATCGACGGCCAGGGACCGATCCAGTATGAGGCCCATTACCCCTTGAGCGGCCTGCCCAGCAACCCCCTGACGCGCGCCCGCATCACCGAGCCGGTGGACGTGGGCATCCGGGCCATCAACGCCTTGCTCACCCTGGGCAAGGGCCAGAGGCTGGGTATCTTTTCCGGCTCGGGCGTGGGCAAGAGCACCCTTCTAGGCATGATCGCCCGGCACGCCCGGGCGGACGTCAACGTCATCGCCCTGATCGGCGAACGCGGCCGCGAGGTCAAGGAATTCATCGAGGAAAATCTCGGCCCCGAGGGAATGAAGCGATCCGTGGTCGTGGCCGCCACCTCGGACCAACCGGCCCTGGTCCGCATTCGGGGGGCCTACGTGGCCACGTCCGTGGCCGAGTATTTCCGCGACCAGGGCGCGGACGTGATGCTGATGATGGATTCGACCACCCGCTTCGCCCATGCTTCCCGCGAAGTGGGGCTGTCCGTGGGCGAACCGCCCACCACCCGGGGTTACACCCCCTCGGTCTTCGCTCAACTGCCGCTGCTCCTGGAACGGGCCGGGAACTGGCACGACAAGGGCAGCATCACCGGCCTCTACACCGTGCTGGTGGAAGGCGACGACATGAACGAACCCGTGGCCGACGCGCTTCGGGCCATCCTGGACGGTCACATCGTGCTCCGGCGGGAACTGGCCGCTCGCAACCGCTACCCGGCCATCGATCCCTTGCACAGCATCAGCCGTCTCATGGTGGACGTGGCCCAACCGGAGCACCTGACCCTGGCCCGGCGGTTCTTGCAGTTTCTATCCGTCTATACCGGCTCCGAGGACATGATCCGCATCGGGGCCTACGTCCAGGGCTCCAGCCCGGAAATCGACCAGGCCATTAAAATGTTCCCCAAACTGGAGACCTTTTTGAAACAGAATTACAAGGACAGCGCGCCCTTGGCCGAGTCCGTCTCTTCCTTGAAAGCCATTCTCGGATAGTCATGTTTCGTTTCTCGCTTGAATTCCTGCTTCGCTATCGGCGCCAGAAAGAGGAGACCGAGATGTTCGAATTGGCCAAGCGCGTGCGCGCGGCCCGGCGGATCGAGGCGGATATCGACCAGGTGCGGGGCCGGGCCGGCCAACTCGTGGCCGAGCAACAAAAGCTGACCGGGACCGCGCAGTCCCCGGCGCTGCTGTCTTTGTACTCGGAATACCTCCATCAGCTTCGGGAATTGGCGGAAACCAAGGGGGCGGACCTGGCCAAAGCGAACCAGGAGGTGGACGTGGAGCGCCGTAAACTCAGACAGGCTTCGATCGACCGCCAGATCATGGAGCGCCTCAAGGAAATCCAGCGGCGGACCTACCTGGAAGAAGAAGCCCGGCGCGAAGCCAAGGTGCTCGACGAATTCATCACCATGCGATCCAGGAGGTCGCGGCCATGATTCCTTCCACCCCGATGCGGCGGTCGTTCAAACCCCGCCTCGAAACCGTGATCCTGGCCTGCCTGGGCTTTAAGCTGGTCCTGGTCGGCGTCGTACTCCTGTCTCTCGCGGGCGATGTCAGCTTCCGGCCCTTTACCACGCCCGTGGCCCTGGCCGCCGAACCCGCCTCGCCCCAGACGCCCGCTTCACAGGCGACAGCGCCAGCCGCCTCCGAGGACGCCTCTTCCTCGGAACGTTACCGCGCCGCGTTGCTCGTTCTTGAACGCCGGAAATTACAACTCGACGACCGCGAGCAGGCCCTCAAGGAGCGGGAAGAGTCCTTAAAGACCTTGGAAAAGGAATACAAGGAGCGCGTAGCCCGTCTGACCGACCAGCTCAACGAGCTGATCCGCCAGAAAGATGAGCTGCTCAAGCGGGAAGCCGCCTTGATGGCCGAGCGTCAGAAACAGCTCGATGCGCAGCAGAAGATCGAAGACGCCCGCATCGGTCATCTGGCCAAGGCATACGGCGCCATGCGGCCGGAAGCCGCCGGGCAACTGGTCAACAGCCTGGAGGACGAGGTGGCCGTGCGCATTTTGAGTGTGATGAACAGCCGGGCCGCCGGCCAGATCATGGCCTATGTCGCCCCGGAAAAAGCGGCCCGCTTGACCAAGAAACTGGCCCAAGAGCAAAAGGGCGGAGGGGGCGCGGCCGCGACCCAGTGATCTCGATCCCGGCCCGGCCAGAGAGCCGGTCGGGCCGGCCATACCCGGGAAAAAATGCCTAGCCGCGCATCTTTTCGGCTCGGCAAAACCTACCCCGCCCGCTCTTCCACGGAAAATTTTTTTACCCAGTCTTCCGTGGAACATTCTGAAATAAAAACAAAAAAAATATTCGCTCCGGGTGGCATGCCCTTTGCTCCCCCTGCGGACAGCACCTTTGTCCGATGGGGAGAAGTTTCGTGCAGGCTCAGGCCTCAACCGATTTATCCACCGCTTCCGGGTCCACGCGACTCGGCTGGGCGTTGTTCGGGTCGCGGGGCGGGTCCGGCGAGGGGCTGTTTCAAGCCGCGCTGTCCAGGGCCTTGCGTCCGACTTCGGCCAATACGGGCGGGCATTCCTCCGGGCAGCCCCGGACCCGGTCCAGCGCCGAGGCGCTTGGGGCCGAAGCAACGGCCTTGGCCGGCCGTTTGGAGGTCTGCAAATCCGCGTCCCCCACGATCGAGGAGTTGCAGGATCGCATCGCGGCGCTGGCCGCGGCGCTTCAATCCGATTCCGGTGATTCGGTTTCCGAGCAGGACGTTTTGTTGCACGGTCTCCAGGGCACGCTAAAGGTTCTGAGTCGGCAACTGTCCGCGTTTCAGTCCGGAGAAGACGGGGTTTCATCGCTCACGGCCCAGGTCGAGGCCTTGACCGAGGCGGTCGAGGATCGGCTGGCGTCTTCGGGTGCGGGTCAAGGCCGGAGCGCGAAGAACGCGACCTTGTTACAACAACAGGCGGAGCAGGCTCTGGCCCAACTCGAACAGGGAATCGACGCCGCGGATCTGACCAGCGAACAGAAAGCTGAAATGTTCAGCCTGTTGGACGCCTTGGCCGCATCCCTGGCCAATCCGGCCGAGGGCGCGTCTTCCACCGCGCTGGCGGCCGCCAAGGCTCTTAAGGAACAGATCGGGAACGCGTCGCTTTCTTCAGCCTCGAAGACGGCCCTGGAGCGTTCGGCCGAAACCCTGGTTGCGGCCTTGGGCGAATCTTCCGGCGCCGGTTCGACCTCCTCGCTCACTCCCTGGGAACAATTTAAAAACGCGGTCAAGTCCATGGGGATGCCCCTCACGAACGTGGCTCTGTCTCAGGAGAATCTGCCCGACCTGGCGGCTATCCTGGAGGACAGCGGCTTTACCTCGGAACAGGTGGACCAGGTCATGGCCGCCCTGTCCGGCAAAACGGCCAGCCTGGATCGGGTCTTGGCCGCCGTGGGTTCGGGACCGGCGGAGAGCGGCGCTCAATACAGCCTGTCTGAAGCCGGTCTGCCTTTGCTGGCGCGGTTGCTTCAGGAAACCGGCATGGACCCGGCCCAGGTGCAGGCCGTGCTCGCGGATCTGCCTCAAGACGGGAAAATCAGCCCCCAGACGTTGGCCCGCCTTCTGGCCGGGACCGCGAAAAACAATTTAAAGGTGCAGGACCTGTCCGGGGTGGACCTGTCCAATGTCCGGGATTTGCTGGTCGAATTCGGCCTTGACGACTCGGCCTTGAAAACGCTCGACGCCGAGCTCGCGGCCCGGGGGGGACGTATGTCCATGGAGCGCTTCCTTGCCCTTCTGGAGGCCTTGGGCCGGTCCTCGGCCGGAACGAGCGGCCGGGGAGAGACCCTGGCCTCGGCCGTGGGCGGTTTGACGCTCAGGCATTCGTTCAAGCTGGAGCCTTATTTTAATCGGGTGGTCACGCTGATCCAGGCCCTCAATCAAGAGAACTCGGATACGACGACGCTCTCCAGCCGGTCCGCTCTTGAGGTGCTTCAGCCCGACTCCTCCACGTTGACCGCGACGATCTCCCAGGCGGTTTCCGAAGCGGAAACGAACCTGAAGGTTCAAGCGGCCGAAGCCGTCTCCGGCTCGACCGGGGACGCGGGCCAGACCCAGGAGACGTTCCGTCTGGGAGCTTCGGGCAAGACCTTTTCCGAATCCACGGCCTCGGCCGTAATGCGGCAGGTCAGCGAGTGGCTGACCTATTCGGCCAACAATCAAAGGCACAACATACGCATCCAACTCGATCCCCCGGAACTCGGGGCGGTTCGCATCTATCTCGCCTATCGCGACGGCAATCTCAAGGCCCGCTTCGTGGCCGAGCATGGTTTTGTCAAAGAGGCGCTGGACCAGCAAGCCAGTCAGCTCAAGCAGACCCTGGCCCAGCAAGGCTTGAACCTCGAACGGATCGAAGTTATGACCGAGGCCGAGCAGGAAGCGGCTTCGAATGGTTCGGAAAACCTTGCGGACGAGCACAAAGGCCGTGGATACCGAGGGGAGCAAGCCGTCTCCTCGGGCCAGGCCGCGGAAGGGGAGCAGGAGGCGGGGTTGCGAGACACCATTATCGGATTGTCCGGTCGATCCGCTGGCCAGGTGGATCTTTTGGCCTAACCGGACCTTGGGGAGGCTCTTTTCCCGCGAGGATCGTCCGATCGGGCGGGAGGTGAGGAGAAAGATATGAGCATCACCACGCAAAACGAGGTCACGCGCGTGTACCTGGCCGAAAGCCAGCAAACCGAAACGACTTCGTCCACAACCAGCAGCCAGACTTTGGGCAAGGATCAATTTTTAAAACTGCTCATCGCTCAGATGGAGTACCAGGACCCGCTGAATCCCATGGAAGGCACGGAGTTCACGGCGCAACTGGCCCAATTCACCAGTCTGGAACAGCTTTACAACGTCAACACCGCCTTGGGCACGCTCAACGATTCCGTCACCGCCCAGAATCGATACCAGGCCACCGACCTGATCGGCAGGCAGATTTGGGCCACGGGTGAAACCTTGGCCGTGGAGGACGGCCAGGTCGTGGTCGGCGGCGGGTATGAATTGGCCAGCGCGGCCGACGAGGTGCAGATCATCATCTATGACCAGGATGGCGAGGTGGTGGAAAGCAAGATTTTCCAGAACCAGGACGCCGGATACTATGACCTGTCCTGGGACGGCACGGACACCCAAGGAAATGCGGTGTCCGACGGCGCTTATACCTTTGAAATCGAAGCCAGCACCAGCGACGGCCAGACCGTGGCTGTGACGCGCTTCATGACAGGCGCGGTCAGCGGTCTGACCCAGGGCACTGACGGCGACTTGCTGCTTCTGCTCAGCGGACTGGGAGTGAGCTTGAGCAGCGTGGTTGAAGTCGGGACTGTGCAGCAACTCAATCAGGAAGAATAAATGAAAAAGGGGTGATCAGAGATGTCCATATCCTCCGCCATGTACACCGCCGTGACCGGTATTTCGACCATGGGCACGGCCATGTCCGTCATCAGCAACAACATCGCCAACCTGAACACGGTGGGTTTCAAGCAGTCGCGTCCCCAGTTCATCGATCTGCTCAGCCAGCGCGTCTTTTCGTTGTCCGCGACCGCGCAGGTGGGGCAGGGTGTGGCCCTGGGGTCGGTATCGGCGGTGTTTTCCCAGGGGGCGTTCGAGAACTCGGAGGAGAACACCAGTCTGGCCATCAGCGGGGAAGGGATGTTCCTTGTCAGAGATCCGGACTCTGACGCGGTCTATTACACCCGGGCCGGGAATTTCACCCTGGATTCCGAAGGACGCCTGGTGAATCCCCTGGGGTACCTGGTGCAGGGATGGGCCTTGACCGAGGAAGGGCTGCGCAGCGGTGAGCCGACGGACATCGTCTTGACCACGACCAACCTGGAACCGTCTGCGACCTCTCAGCTCACCAGTATTCTGAACCTGGACTCCTCCTCTTCTTCCCAGTCTCCCAGCCTATGGGCGGCTTGGGACGGAACCGAGGACGTTCCCATCAGCGGCACCAGCTACTCCTATCAGACATCGGTTCGGGTCTATGATTCCCTGGGTGAGAGCCACGAGCTGACCATCTATTTCGATCCGAATTACACTCCGCCGACCGCCACCCTCACACCCAACTACGCCGGGCTGGCCACCTCCCTGGCCGGGGCGAACAACGACCTCCAGTTCGTGGCCGCCGATCCGGGCGTGGCCGGGGCCAACATCACCATAACCTACGTGGACCCGGCTGCGAACAACCAGGCCCTGAGCGTATCCGTGGTGGGCAATGACATCACCGTCAGCTTGGCCACGGACGGGGCCGGCGCCATCACCAGCACCGCCGCGGATATCCTGGCCGCCATCCAGGCCGACGCCGACGCCAGCGATCTGGTGGACGTTTCCCTGGCCGGCACGGACACCGGGGCGGGCGTGGTCACGGCCATGGCTCAGACCAACCTGAGCACCGGGGTGGACAACGACCTGATTTTCACCGCGGCCACCGGCGGGACCAACGGCAATTTGATCGAAATCGAGTACGTCGATCCGCACGCCGCCAACCAAACCCTGTCGCTCACTCCGATCACCGGCAACGTGATCCAGATCAACTTGGCCACGGACGCCACGGGCGCCGTTACCACCACGGCGGCCGATATTCTGGCCTTGATCGAGGCCGATGCCACGGCCAGCAGCCTGGTGGAGGTGGAACTGCCCGCCGGCGGGGCCGGGGCCGGGGTGGTGGTGCCCATGAAGGAAACCTACCTGAGCGGCGGCAGCGACGTGAACTCCACGCCGAACCAGTGGGAGTATATCATCTGCTGCGACCCTGAGACCGATTTCCGGACCATTGACGCCACCTCGATCGTGGACAGCCAATACGCCGGTCTGCTCATGCGCGGCACGTTGACCTTTGATCCGGCCACCGGTCTCATCGACACGAGCGACCCGGATGCGCTCACGGCCGAAGTGCTCACGGACATCACCTCCACGCCGCCCGGTTGGTCCAACGACAGCGCGCTCACCGCGCTCACCCCCAGCAACAGCGGCTATTTCAGCCTGACGGCCAATTTCATCAACGGCGGCGCCGACCAGGAAATCGAAATCAATTTCGGGTTGAAAAATCCCCTGGGCCTAGGCAACTGGACCCCGGAAACCCTGACCATCTCCCAATTCGCCTCGGCCTCCACGGCCAGCTATCAAAACCAGAACGGCTACGCCACGGGCCTGCTGGAAGGTTTGAGCGTGGACACGGACGGCACCGTGTATGGCACCTATTCCAACGGCCGAACCCTGGGTACCTACCAGGTTGCCCTGGGCCTTTTCCAAAACCCGTGGGGCTTGAACAAGCTGGGGCAGAACCTGTACGGGGAGACCATTGGTTCGGGCACCCCGACCGTGGTCCCGCCCGGCACCGGCGGCGTGGGCGAGGTGCACGCCAATTCCCTCGAACAGTCGAACGTGGACCTAGCCAAGGAATTCGTGGATATGATCATCATCCAACGCGGCTACCAGGCCAATTCCAAATCCATCACCACGGCCGATACCCTGTTGGCCGAGCTTCTGCAGCTCAAGCGTTAACTGAACCTCTTCTTCTCTTCCCTCGGAAAGGGCCGTGTCAACGGCCCTTTTTTTGTCAAAAAGTTGACTCAGCGCCTGCCGAACCTTGACGTTTTCCCCATGGTTTCGGACTGCCGGCGGTTCAGGTAAGTCCCGGCAGCGTCACGGGAAGCGCGGTCCGGGAGGGTTAAGACCGGCCTGGGGATTCGAGGCCGGCGACCGAAAAGACTCAAAGGGGGCGGTTTCGGGGCTGGTCAGGCCGATTATAGGGTCGCGAACGTGTTGAGAGACGTTCTGGCAAACCTAGAGGGATGCTTGACATTCCTTAGGCGACGGTCATAATAATTTCGAGCAATCTCTGAACTTCTCCTGTGGCATGCACCTTGCTTTCTCTGAAGTAGGATCACCGCGCGGAGGACCTTCATGGACATTGCAACCTTTATCGGCGTCATCGCCTCTTTTGGGTTGCTGGTCTCGGCTATCATGCTGGGAAGCAGCCTAACGGCCTTCATCGATATCCCCTCAATGCTCATCGTCATTGGTGGAACCGTCTGCGCCACCATGATCAACTACCCCCTGCGGGACGTGATCCGCACCATCAAGGTGGTTCAAAAGGCCTTTTTCGCCAAAAATCTGACTTTCGGCGAGATCATCGCCAGTTTCGTCAACTATGCCTCCCGGGCGCGCAAGGAAGGCATTCTGGCCTTGGAGGCCATGCTGCCCGAGATTCAGGACGACTTCCTCAAAAAAGGTCTTCAGCTGACCATCGATGGTCTGGAGCCGGCCTCCATCACCGAGATTCTGGAGACGGAAATCTCTTTTATCGAGGACCGGCACCGGTTGGGGGCCGAGATGTTCCAGACCATGGGCACCTTTGCCCCGGCCTTCGGCATGATCGGCACCCTGATCGGCTTGGTGCAGATGCTGCAAAGCATGGATGACCCTTCGAGCATCGGGCCGGCCATGGCCGTGGCCTTGATCACCACCTTTTACGGCGCCTGTCTGGCCAACATTCTCTTTCTGCCCATTTCGGGCAAACTGAAGTTCCGCAGCCGGGAGGAAAATTTGGTCAAGGAGATGATCCACCAGGGGATCATCTCGCTCTCCCGGGGGGATAACCCCCGGATCATCGAACAGAAGCTGCACTCCTTCCTGCCGCCGAACCTGCGGGTTTCTTCCTTCGAATAGCGGGCGGGGCGGGGCAGCCGAGACGGATCGCACGTGGCCAAGAAAGAAGAACCACAAGAGCCGGAATGGGTCATCACCAACATCGGGTTGATGATGTACACGTCCCTGATGATCCTGTTGCTGGCCTTTTTCATCATGCTCAACGCCCTTTCGGTGCGGGACGAGCGCCGGGAGAAGCAGGCCCTGGGCTCGCTGGTGGGAACCTTCGGCATTCTGCCCGGCGGATTGTCGCCCATGGAGAGCGAATCCCGGCGCATCTCGCCGCCTTCCAGTCCCCTTGAATTGATCAAGTCGGATACCGAGCAGATGAAGAAGGTGTTGGCCTTTGATATTGTCGAGGACAAGGTCCGGGTGCTCAAGGGCCGGACCCGGCGTATCATCCGCTTCCAGGCCAGCACTTTCTTCGCCCCGGACGGCGTCGAGGTCTTCGAGGAGGCCAAACCCAAGCTCATCGAACTGGCCGACATCATGCGCGGCGGAACCTATCTGATTTCAATCGAAGGATACACCGACGACCAGCCGCCCAAAAACGAGGCCTTGATCAACAACTGGTACGTCTCCGCCACCTGGGCGGCCAACATCCTGCGGGTCTTCCTCAACGAGGGACGCATCGATCCCAAGCGTCTGTCCGCTTACGGATACGCCAGCTACAGCCCGGTGGCGCCCAACAACTCCCCGGAAAACCGCGCCCGGAACCGGCGCATCGACATCGTCCTTGACGTCCGCGAACCGATCGGCGTGGAGGATTACGAAAAGAAGTCCTGGAGACCCAAAAAATTCCTCTTCAGGGGATTTTCCTTCGATCTCCTGGGAAACAGGGAAAGGCCTTAGCGCCGAGATGGCCCGAAAAAAGTCAGTTGACGATTCTCCCATCAACCCCTTGGGGTACATGGTCACCTTTTCCGACCTGATTACCCTGCTGCTGACTTTTTTCGTCCTGTTGATCTGCATGTCTTCCATGGATTCCAAGGTGCTCAAGACCGCCTTTGGCGTGTTCACGGGCAGCTCGGGACCTTTGAGCTACGCCGAGCGCGGCCAACTGGAGGACCTGTTGTCCGTGTTGGATCAGGCGGGTCGCGTGGAGCCGAGCCGGCTGATGGAAAACAAACGGATCGAGGAAGAGGTTTTTCATTTCGATGACGCCGGCTACCAACAGATCATGGACCTCTTCAAAGATGACATCCATGTCAAGCCCACCGAATACGGGGTGGCCATTGAGCTGGCCGGCTACATCCTCTTCGGGGAAGGGGAGGCGATCATCCGTCCGGAGAACCTGCCCTTGATCAACCGCTTGGCCGAGGTTATCCGGGCTGTGGGCCATTTTCCGGTCTCGATCGAGTGCCACACCGACGGCAGCCCGGCCGAAGGCGGTCAAGGCGAGGCGGCTTGGCAGCTTTCCTTGGCCCGGGCCATCGCCGTTCTTGAATACTTCACCCAAAACGCCGGCCTGGCTCCCGAACGGTTCCGGGTCGGCGGCTACGGTCCGTCCAAACCCATCTACCCTGAGGACACGCCTGAAGACCGCGCCAAAAACAGACGCGTCGAAATCATTCTCTATCGCGAAAAGCTCGGCTAGGAGACAGGTTATGACAGCGGAAGAACCCTTGGATGAAGCACACGAGACTGAAGAGGCTCCCCAGGAAGCCGGCGGAAAGGGCTTGATGGCCAAGCTCAAGCTGCCGCTCATCATCGTGGTGGTCCTGATCGTTATCGCCGTGGTGGCCCTGGTCGTGCTGCCCAAGCTCACTTCTTCCGGCGAAGACGCCAAAAGCCCGGAACAGGCGGCGGCGGACGCCGCCGCCGAGACCAAGAAGCTGGGCGTGCTCCTGCCCCTAGACCCCTTTATCGTGAATCTCATGGACCCCTCGGGCAAGCGGTATCTCAAGGTCCGCATCGAGTTGGAGCTGTCCAGCAAGGAACTCGAAACCCAAATCACCGAGCGCATGCCCCAGATCAAGGATGGCCTGCTCATCCTGCTCTCCAGCAAAACCTACGAGGACATCGAGACGGTCGAGGGCAAGCTCAGGCTCCGACAGGAACTCGTGGCCCGGATCAACAGCTACCTTTCCGGGGGCCGCGTGCAGAACATTTACTTCACCGAGTTCGTGGTGCAATAGGTGACCGATGAGTAAGATTCTGTCCCAGGAAGAGGTGGATGCCCTTTTAAAGGGCATGTCCGGCGGAGAGGTCGCCACCGAGACCGATGACATCGGGGAAGAGTCCGATGTCACGATGTTCGATCTCACCAACCAGGACCGGATCATCCGAGGCCGGATGCCGACCCTGGAGATCATCAACGACCGCTTTGCCCGCATGCTCCGCGCCACCCTGTCCAGCGCCCTGCGCAAGGTCGTGGACGTCTCGTCCTTTTCGGTGGACATGATCAAGTTCGGCGAATTCATGCGCTCCCTGCCCGTGCCCACCAGTCTGCACATCTTCAAGCTGGACCCGCTTCGAGGCCACGGGATCATAGTCATCGAGACCAAACTCGTCTTCAACCTGGTGGACAACTTTTTCGGCGGTTCGGGCCGTTCCTACATCAAAATCGAGGGTCGGGATTTCACGGCCATCGAGAACCGCCTCATCTCCAAGGTCGTGGTCATGGCCCTGGAGGACATGACCAAGGCCTGGGCGCCGGTCTATCACATGAATCTGGACTTTGTCCGCTCCGAGACCAATCCCCAGTTCGCCAGCGTGGTGGCGCCGACCGAGGTGGTCATCGTCATCAAATTCGAGGTGGCCCTGGAACAACTCGTGGGCACGCTGATCATCTGTCTGCCGTATTCGACCATCGAGCCCATCCGGTCCAAGCTGTACGCCGGATTTCAGAGCGATCAGCTCGAAGTGGACCACGACTGGATCAGCCGGTTCATCAGCCTGGTGCGTCAATCCGAGGTGGAACTGTCCGTGGAGCTGGGGCGGGCCACCATCACCAGCAACGAGCTGCTGCACCTCAAGGAGGGGGACATCATTCAACTCAAACATGACCACAACCAACCGTTGGTGGGCAACGTGGCCGGGGTGCCCAAGTTCCTGGGCCATGCCGGGGTGGTCAAAGGCAATACGGCCTTTCAGATCATCGACGAGTACAAGAACCATTAGGTATTCAAGAGGAAGGAGAAGGAGCCCATGCCAGACGAACGGGTTCTGGACCAGAGCGACATCGACAAGTTGATGTCCAGCGAAGAGAACGCGGTCGAGGAGTGGGAGGATGACGCCTTCGAGGAAGAGGCGCCAACCCCGCCGGCCAAGGAGCCGTCTCCTCGGGCCAAGGGACCCCAGGGCCACACCTTCGGCCCGCTCGAACAAAAAGGAACGGCTAGGGCGGAAGCCACGCGGCCCCTGGATTTCATCCTGGACATCCCGCTCGAAGTCACGGTCGAATTGGGCCGGACCAAGATGCTCATCAACGACCTGCTTCAGCTCGGCCAGGGTTCGGTTATCGAACTGACCAAGTTGGCCGGGGAGCCCATGGAGATTCTGGTGAACAACAAGCTGGTGGCCCGGGGCGAGGTGGTGGTGGTCAACGAAAAATTCGGCATCCGCCTGACCGACATCATCAGCCCCATGGAACGGGTCCAGACCCTGGGCTAGGGGAGAGCGGACCGGTCATGAATTTTTTCCGGATCATGAGGGGCGTCGGCCTAGCGGTGTTGGCCGTGGTTCTGGGGCCTTGCGCGGCCGGAGCCGCCGAAACCACGGCCCAGGCGTCGGGCAGCGGCGCCCCGGATCTGTTCGGGGCCGGGCTCAAGATGTTCGGCGCCCTGCTGGTGGTGATAGCCGGTCTGCTCCTGGTCCTCCGTCTGCTCAAGCGGCTGGGTTTGGCCCAGGGCGCGCTGGCCGGCGGCCAGGAGGTGATCCGTGTTCTGGCCACGCGCCACCTTTCCCCCAAAAACTCGGTGACCGTGGTCGAGGTCGGCGGGCGGGTCCTGACCCTGGGGGTGACCGGCGAGCGTATCGCCTGCCTGGACAAGATGTCCGCGGCCGAATTTCAGGAAAGCCGCCCGCTGGAGGAGCCCGCGGCCGAGGCGGGCGCTTTTGCCCGGCGGCTCAAGGCCCTGACCGGCGTCGCGCCGATATCGGGGGCGAAAAACAGCCATGATTCATAATCCGAAGCGTCTGGCCCTGTTGTTGCTGCTGGCGGCCGTCCTGGGCGTGCTACTCCCGGCCGGGCGGGCCGCGGCCGTGCCGGTGCCCACCATCAACATCGGGCTTGAAGACGCGGATTCGCCCGAAAAGGTGGCCGGGGTCATCAAGATCATCTTCCTGCTGACCGTGCTCACCCTGGCCCCATCCATCCTGGTCATGATGACTTCGTTTACCCGACTGACCGTGGTCTTTTCTTTCCTCCGTCAGGCCCTGGGCACCCACCAGGCGCCGTCGAACCAGATTCTGATCGGTCTGGCCCTGTTCCTCACGGTCTTCATCATGGCCCCGGTCTGGACCCGGATCAACAGCCAGGCCCTGCAACCGTATCTCAACCGCGAGATGACCGAGGGCCAGGCCTTGGAACAGGCCTCGCTGCCGGTCAAGGAGTTCATGTTCAAGCAGACCCGGCCAAACGATCTGGCCCTGTTCTTGAACATCGCCGGAGAGAAGCGGCCGGCCACCAAGGAAGACGTGGCCTTGACCGCCTTGGTGCCGGCCTTTGTCATCAGCGAACTCAAGACCGCCTTTACCATCGGCTTTATTCTCTATGTACCTTTCCTGATTATCGACATGGTGGTGGCCTCGGTCCTGCTCTCCATGGGCATGATGATGCTGCCGCCCATCATGATCTCGCTGCCCTTCAAGCTGATGCTTTTCGTTCTGGTGGACGGATGGCATTTGCTGGTCGGGTCCATGGTCAGGAGCTTTGGTTAGCCTATGACCCCGGAATTCGTCGTCAGTTTCGGCCGCGAGGCCATCGAGTTGACCCTGCTCCTGGCCCTGCCTATGCTGGGCTTGGGTCTGGTCGTGGGTCTGGCCGTGTCCATCTTTCAGACCGTGACCTCCATCCAGGAGATGACCCTGACCTTCATACCCAAGATCGTGGCCATCATGACCGCCCTGATCCTGTTCGCCCCGTGGATGATGGACAAGATGCTGTCCTTTACCCATAACCTGATCGTCAACATCCCGACCTATGTGAGGTGAGGCCGGTCATGATTCTGCCCTGGCTCGATCCCGCCCAAGTCTTGGCCTTTCTCCTGATCCTGATCAGGATTTCGGCCATTCTGGTGGCGGCGCCGATCTTTGGCAGCGACCTGGTGCCCACGCAACTCAAAATACCCATGATGATCGCCCTGGCCTTTTTCCTCTTCACTTTGATCCCGATCGACACCACGGCCTTTCCCCAGACCATCACCGGCTTTCTACCCCTGGTGGCCGGCGAGGTCTTCCTCGGGCTGACCATGGGCCTGCTCGTGCGGACCATTTTCGCCGGGGTGCAGCTCGCCGGCCAGCTCGTGGGCTATCAGATGGGCATGGCCATCGCCAACGTCTTCGACCCTCAATCGGGCAGCCAACTCTCGCTGCTCGCCGAGTTCTCCTACACTGTGGCCATGTTCCTTTTCCTGGTGCTGAACGGCCATTTTCTAATCATCAAGGGCCTGGTGGAAAGTTTTGCTTTGGTCCCACCGGGCCGGTTGGTCCTTTCGACCGCGGCCATGGACCTGGCCGTGAGCGTGGCCGGGGGAATGTTCGTCATTGCCATCAAGATCGGGGCCGCGCCGTTTGTCGTGCTCTTCTTCACCAAGGTGTCCATGGGCATCATGGCCAAGGTCGTGCCCCAGATGAACGTGCTCTTCGTGGGCATGCCCTTGTACATCATGGTGGGTCTGTTCACCTTCGGGCTTTCCCTGTACTTTTTCCCGCCCATTCTCAGGTCGGCCCTCACGGACGTGGAGGCGTCGCTCCTGGGGTTGCTGCGGGCCTTGTGAGCGATCATGGCTGAGGACAAGAGCGGCAAAACCGAAAAACCAACCAGCCGGCGGCGGCAAGAGGCGCGCCGGAAGGGCCAGGTGCCCAAGAGCATGGAGGTCAACTCCGTGGCCGTGCTCCTGGCCGGGCTGTTTGTCCTGTTTTTCACGGCCGCTCATTTTTACCAACAGCTCGCCCAGACCATGATCGGTTTTTTGGGCGGTTCGGCGGACATCTTCCGGGGAGACAAGGACCTGATCCTGTTGGTTCTGGACATGGGGCGGCAGGTCATGATCCTGCTCTTGCCCATCCTACTGGCCATTTTCGGCGTGGGGCTGCTCAGCAATCTCTTGCAGGTGGGCCTGTTTTTTTCCAGCGAAACGATCACGCCCAAGCTGTCGCGGCTGGACCCGATCCAGGGATTTACCCGTCTCTTTTCGCTGCGGTCGCTGGTGGAGCTGTTCAAATCCATCGGCAAGATCACGATCATCGCGGCCGTGGCCTATTTGACCATCAAGGGGCAGATGCGGGAGATCGCGGGTCTGGGGCTGCTCACGCCCGCCGAGATCGGGTATTTCGCTCTCAAGGGGGCCTTCATCCTGTTCATGAAGACCTTGTGGGTCATGGTCGTGCTCGCCATTCTGGACTACGCCTTTCAGCGTTGGCAGAGCGAACGGGACCTTCGAATGAGCAAGGACGAACTCAAGGAGGAGCACAAGCAGACCGAAGGCGATCCGCACGTCCGGGCGCGTATCCGCAGCTTGCAGCGGGAGATGGCCCGCAAGCGCATGATGAGCGATGTGCCCAAGGCGGACGTGGTCATCACCAACCCCGAGCACCTGGCCGTGGCCCTGCGTTACGAGCCGAGCGAGCAGGAGGCGCCGGTGGTGCTGGCCAAGGGCCAGGGTCTGATCGCGGAAAAGATCAAGGCCGTGGCCGCGGCGCATAACATACCGGTGATCGAGAACAAGCCGCTGGCCCAGGGGCTTTATCGCTCGGTCAAGATCGGGCAGACGATCCCGGTGGAATTCTATCAGGCGGTGGCCGACGTGTTGGCCTATGTCTATCAGCTCAAGGGGAGGGTGATCCATGGCTAACGAGGCGGCGCGGACCACGGCTCGGCCTTCCCGGCTGGCCGATTCGGCGGACATCATTTTGGGCGCGGCCGTGGTGGGCATCATCACCATCATGGTCCTGCCCATGCCGCCGTCCCTGATGGATATCTTGCTGACCTTCAGCATGACCCTGGGCATCGTCATCCTGCTGGCCGCCATGTACACCTTCCGGCCGCTGGATTTTTCCGTGTTTCCCTCCCTGCTGCTGATGGTGACCCTCTTCCGCCTGTCCCTCAACGTGGCCACCACCCGGCTGATCCTGCTCAAGGGCGACACGGGTCTGGCCGCGGCCGGCCACGTCATCCAGGCCTTCGGCAGTTTCGTCGTGGGCGGCAACTACGTGGTCGGACTGATCATCTTCGCCATCCTGGTCATCATCAATTTCGTGGTCATCACCAAGGGCGCCGGCCGCATCGCCGAGGTGGCGGCCCGCTTCACCTTGGACGCCATGCCCGGCAAGCAGATGGCCATTGACGCGGACCTGAACGCCGGGCTGATCGACGAAAACGAGGCCCGGACCCGGCGGCGGGACATCGCCCGGGAAGCCGACTTTTATGGGGCCATGGACGGCGCCTCGAAGTTCGTGCGCGGGGACGCCATCGCCGGCGTGATTATCATCCTCATCAACATCATCGGCGGGTTGATCATCGGCGTTCTGCAACACGGCATGGGTCTGGCCGCCGCGGCCCGCGCCTACACGGTCCTGACCGTGGGCGACGGTTTGGTTACTCAGATTCCGGCCCTGATCGTTTCCACCGCGGCCGGCATCATCGTCAGCCGGGCGGCCAACGAAAGCGACATGAGCCGTCAGTTCACCCACGAACTGACCCGCAACCCGCGTGTGCTGACCATCGGCGGCGGCATCATCCTGCTGTTCGGTCTCATGCCCGGCCTGCCCAAGCTGCCCTTCCTGATCCTGGGCGCCTTGGTCTTCATGGGTGGGGTAAGCGTGTCCCGCAAACGTCGGCTGGCCGAGGAGGAGGAAGTCCGGCGCGCCGAGAAAAAAGCGGCCGCGGCCCCGCCCGGGCCGGAGCCGGTCGAGGCCCTGCTCCCGCTCGATGTCCTGGAACTCGAAGTGGGCTACGGGCTCATTCCCTTGGTGGACGAGGCCCAGAACGGCGAACTCCTGGAACGCATCCGCGCCATCCGGCGGCAGTTCGCCCTGGAAAGCGGCTTTATCGTGCCGCCCATGCACGTGCGCGACAATCTTCAGCTCAAGGCCGGCGAGTACGCCGTGCTGATCAAGGGCATCGAGATCGCCCGGGTCGAACTCATGCTGGGCCACTATCTGGCCATGGACCCCGGCGACGCCAAGAAGCGGATCGAGGGCATTCCCACCGAGGAACCGGCCTTTCACCTGCCCGCGCTCTGGATTCCCGAGACGCGCAAGGACGAAGCCCAATACGCGGGCTACACCGTGGTGGACCCGGCCACGGTCGTGGCCACGCACCTCACCGAACTCATCCGGACCCACGCCGACGAGCTGCTCAGCCGGCAGGACGTGCAGAAGCTGATCGACGGGGTGGCCAAGACCAATCCCAAAGTGGTCGAGGAACTGATGCCCAATCTGCTGGGCGTGGGCCAAGTCCAGAAGGTCCTCCAGAACCTGCTTCGGGAGCGGGTTTCGATCCGGGATATGCAGACCATCCTGGAGACCCTGGCCGATCACGCCCGCCTGTCCAAGGACCCCGATTTCCTGACCGAATACGTCCGCCAGCGGTTGGCCCGTTCGATCGTCCGTCAGTACGAGGTCGGCGGCGAACTGCCGGTCATGACCCTCAGCCAGGAGATCGAGGATCAGATCGCCTCGACGATCAAGGACACCGAGGTGGGTTCCTACCTGACCCTCGATCCTCAGGTGGGCCAGAAAATTCTAAAGGCCCTCACCCAGGCCGTCGAGCGCCTGGTCAAGATGAACTACCAGCCCGTGGTCCTCTGCTCGCCCGTGGTCCGCCGGCATTTACGCAAGCTCACGGAACGCTTTTTACCCAACCTGGTCACGCTCTCTCACAGCGAGATCACGCCGACCACGCGGCTGAAGCTGGTGGGTGAAGTGGGGTACGGCCATGTCGGCTAAGCGGTTCACCGCCTCGGACATGAAAACGGCCCTGACCCGGGTCAAGGAAGTGTTGGGTCCCAACGCGGTCATCCTGTCCGCCCAGGAGCACGCCGACGATCAAGGCCGGCTGACCTTGGTCGAGGTCACGGCCGCGGCCGCGGGGCCGGACCGTCCGCCCGATCCGGCGGCCATGAACCCGGAAACCGGAACCGGCGCGCCCGAGGGTCCGGAGATCGGCGGCGGCTTGCAGGACCTGGGCCGGGACCTGAATTCGATCAAAGACATGCTTCTGGATTTGACTTACCGCGCCCGCCTGTCCGAGCGCCTTCGGGACCGCCAGGACCTGGTGCGGCTCTACCGGGACCTGGTCGAAGCCGAGGTGGAACCGGCCCTGGCCCGCAAGCTGGTCGAGCAGGTATCCAGCAACGGCAACGGCCACGCCCCGGCCCGGATTCTCCAGAAAAAGCTTCCCAACCTGCTGAAAACCTGCGATCCTTTTGCATCACCGGATGGCGGGACCGGGCCCCGGCGGATGTTTCTGGTCGGCCCCAGCGGTTCGGGCAAGACCACTACCCTGGCCAAGCTGGCCGCCCTGGTTTCCGAGGCGGGCCGATCCGTGGGCGTGGTCAGCCTGGACGGCTACCGGCTGGGCGCCGCCGAGCAGCTTCGGGCCTACGCCCGGATCATGGGTCTGCCCTTTCGATTGGCTCAAGACGCGGACGATTTTCAAGAGGCCATGTCCCTGTTTCAGGACCTGTCCCTGACGCTCATCGACACGTCCGGCCGCGCCTTGTCGGACCCGGTTCAGTATGAGGAACTCACGCGGCAGGTCCAGGCGGCCGAAGAAGCCGAGGCGCTGCTGGTGCTTTCGGCCACGACCAAGTCCCGGAGCCTCAAGGCGACCCTGGAACGGGCCGAAAGGCTGCCGATTCAGGGCCTGGTGCTGACCATGATCGACGAAACGGACCGCTTCGGCAACGTGCTCAGCGCGCTTCTGCGCTGCCCGAAGCCGGTCTGCTATCTGACCAACGGGCAGAGGGTGCCCGGGGATATTCTCCCGGCCACGCCCGAGCGGTTGGTCGGCCTGTTGGCCCCGGACTGCGGCGAAGATTGAGGAGGAGGTGGAACAGGACATGCGGGTCATTTCGATCAGCAGCGGCAAGGGCGGCGTGGGCAAGACGAACATCACCGCCAACCTGGGGATCGCCTTGGCCCAGCGGGGCAAGAAGGTCATGGTCTGGGACGCGGACCTGGGCCTGGCCAACGTGGACGTCATCCTGGGGGTGTCGAGCCGCTACAACATCAGCCATATTTTTAGCGGGGAGCGGTCTCTGCCCGAAATTCTGCTCGAAGGACCGGCCGGGATCAAGATCATGCCGGCCAGCTCGGGCATCCAGGAGATGGCCAGTCTGACCGACGAACAGAAAATCAACCTTCTGGACGAGCTGGACGCCTATGAAGAGCCGCTTGATTTTCTGCTCATCGACACCAGCGCCGGCATCGGCCCCAACGTCATGTATTTCAACATCGCGGCCCAGGAACGGATCGTGGTGGCCACGGTCGAGCCCACTTCCATCGTGGACGCCTACGCCCTCATCAAGGTTTTGTGCGAGCAGTATGGGCAGAAGCGGTTCGGCATCCTGGTCAACGCCGCGCCCGACGCGCGGGAAGCCAACGCCGTCTTTCGGCTGCTGACCGAGGTGGCCGACAAGCACCTGGGGGCTCTGTCCCTGGATTACCTCGGCTTCGTTCCTCGGGATGAGCACGTGCTGCAGGCCATCCGCAAGCAGAAGGCCGTTCTGGAGATATTCCCCTCGGCCGAGGCCAGCAAGGCTTTCGTCACCCTGGCCGGCCGTCTGCTCGCCCGTCCGCCCGAGGCGCAACCCGACGGCAACATCGCTTTTTTCTGGCGGAGGCTGTTCGAACGGTAAACCCATGTCCACGTCCGAAGACAAGCACCCGACCCCGGCTCTCCGCCCGCCCGACGCGGCAGGAGAGCGGGCCGGACCTTGGGCCTCGCTGAGCACGGCCGAGCGGAACGAGTACATCGAGAAATACGCCCCGCTCATCCGCTACGTGGCCGATCGGCTCATGGCCAGGCTGCCCAGCCATGTCTCCAAGGAGGACTTGATCAGCTCCGGTATCCTGGGTCTGATCGACGCGGTGGACAAGTTCGACCCGGCCCGCAACATCCTGTTCAAGACCTACGCCGAGTTTCGGGTCAAAGGCGCCATGCTGGACGAACTGCGCTCCATGGACTGGGTGCCGCGTTCGGTTCGGCGCAAGTCCTCCCAGTTGGAAAAGACCTATCAGGAGTTGGAGACGGCCCTGGGACGGCCGGCCACGGACGAAGAAGCGGCCGAGGCCATGAATCTGACCATCGAGGAGTTCCACCATCTGCTGGACGACGTCAAGACCGTGTCGGTGCTAAACATTGACGCCTTTCACAGCAACTTGACCGACAAGAGCCGCGACGACATTTTCGACCTGGTCATCGACGAAACCCAGGACCCGCTGACCACCCTGAACATGAACGAGGCCCGGAACATCGTGGCCCAGACCGTCGAACGGCTCCCGGAAAAAGAAAAGCTGGTCGTGTCCATGTACTACTACGACGAGCTGACCATGAAAGAAATCGGCCTGGTGCTGGGCTACACCGAATCCCGCATCAGTCAGCTTCATACCAAGGCCGTCACCCGGCTGCGGACCAGGCTCAAACGATACTTTGAGATTCGAACGGAATAGACCTCATGGTCGATGACGAACGCGCCGAGTCCTTTTCGGCCCAACCCATCATCAACGCTCCGGACCCGGAGGATGTTGAACTGACCGCCGTCACGCCGGTTTCGGACGCCCCGCCTTCAGCTCCCCCTTCCGCGCCCCGCAAGGTCGAGCTGGACATCGACGAACTGCCCGAGGACCTGGCCATCGAGGTGCCTGAAACCGAGGCGCCGGAAGAGGCCCCGGCCGAAGCCAAGCCCGAGGAAGCGCCGCTCGAAGCGCCGGTGAAAAGATCGCGGATCAAGCTGTTTCTCTTCAGCGGTCTGATCGGCGTGTTCCTCGTCCTTCTGGCTTTCAGCGGTTTCATGATCTACAGGCTGGTGCATCCTCCACAACCCGTGAGGCCCGCGTCTCTGCCCGAGTCCCTGGTCCTGAAACTGGACCCTTTCATGGTCAGCGTGTCCCAAGACTCGACCGAGCGGCTTGTCAGCCTGGAGGTGGCTCTGACTTTTTCCAGCCTGGACGCCAAGGCCGAGTTTCTGAGCGACCAGCTGTTTTTTCGAGATCGTATCTACCGCTTTCTGCTCACCCAGAATATCGCTGATCTCGACCGGCAGGCCGTGGCTTTTGCCCTGCAAAAAAGGATAGCGGCCCTGGTCAACGTCTCCCTGGCCAAGGGTGAGGTGAATCTGGTGTTGCTCGAACCCTCGAAGAAAGAAGAGGCCCCGGTTTGACCCCACCGCCCGATAACATGAACCTGGTCATCTCCCAGGTGCCCAACGTCGAAAAGATGCAGGCGGTCGAGCAGCAGCAGTCCGAACAGGCGGCTCGCCACAACGTGGCCCAGGAAGCCAAGGAGCATCGGCGGCGCACCGAGACCGTGCCGACCTCGCAGGACGCCAAAGAGGGCCCGCCCGCGGAAAACGAAGGTCAAGGTCGAGGACAAGGGGAGAAAGGCGGGCAAGAAGCCGCCGGGTCGGATCAGGATCAGGAGACCGCGGAAGTGAAGAACCCGGAGGCCGGCCTCATCGTGGACGTGGTCATCTGATCACTTCGCTGGCCGCGGGTGTCGCCCCGGCCCCGCGACAGCATCCTATAGGAGAAGCCAAGGACCATGGAATCATCTTACTTGAGTTTATGGCTGACCGCGCAGATTCTGCTGGAAGCCGGTTTGGTGGGTCTGATGATCGTCTTTTTTCTGCGTCTGCGGCGTTTGAGCCGCGCGCGGATTCAGACGTCCGAAGACCTGGAGGCGCGTTTCACCCATTTCATCACCCAGGCCCAGACCCTGTCCGAGCAGCTCACCCGCAACCTGGAAGAGAAAAGGGCGTTGAGCCAGGATTTGCTGACCAACCTCGAACGCAAAAATCAAGAGATGAAGCGGCTCCTGGACAAGGCCGAACAGGTCCCGGACCGGCCTGCGTCCCTGGCCATGGAAAACCCGTCCGCGCCGGAAACTCGGGCGTTGGTTTTGAAACTCGATGCCTCGGGCATGAACGTGGCCGAGATCGCGCGCAAGGTTCGTCTGCACCGGGGCGAGGTCGAACTTCTCCTGGAATTGGCCCGCCGCAATGGAGGCGCTTCCTCGGCCCCGCTTTCCAAACCGGCCGCGGTCAAATCTAGGCGTCCGGCGGCTTCGGCGGCCGGTTGATCAGATAGACGCCCAAGACCACCAGGCACGCTCCCACGGCCAGCGAAGCGTCCGGGGTTTCGCCCAGCAGCAGCCAGGCCAGGATGACCGCGCTGATGGGCACGAGGTTGATGAAGATCGCGGCCCGGGAGGGTCCCAGTTCCCGGATGCCGTCGTAGTACCAGACAAAACCCAAGGCCGTGCCGAGCAGACCCAGGTAGGCCAGGCTCAGCCAAACCCCTCCTGAAAGATGTAGCATGTTTTCGCCGCCGGGCGGCAGCAGGGCCAGGCCCAACAGCCCGGCCGCGCCCACCAGGCAGGACCCGGTCACAGCGGTCCGGGGCAAAAGGTCCCGCATGGCCACCTTGCCCACCAGGGAATAGGTGGCCCAACTGATCACGCAGCCGAAAATAAAAAGCTCCCCCCATCCCAGGCCGCCTTCGAAAATGGTTGAGAGCCTTCCATGGCTGATGACCGTGACCGCGCCGGAAAAGGAAAACAAGACGCCCGCCAGCCGGCCCACGGTCAGCCTTTCTTGAAAGAAAACCACCGAGCCGAGAAAGATGAGGATGGGATTGGCCGCCACGATGACCGAGGCCCGCCCGGCCCCCACGGTCTTCAGCCCGCTGAAAAAGAACAGGTTGTAAAGAACCACCCCGGAAAGCCCCAGCACCAGCACCAACAGCGCCTGCCGATGGGTCAGGCGCGGCAGCGGCCCCTCCCGGCGCCGGGTCAGCGCCAGAAGCACGACCGAGGCCAGGGTGAAACGTAGAAACGTGGCCGTGATCGGCCCGGTTTGAGCGGCCACCACCCGGCCGGCGATAAAGGTCCCGCCCCAAAAAACAGCCGTGAGCACCAGCTTGGCGTAAAGAACTGTCAGACCCATTGCTGCACCGCCCAGTAAGAAGCCATGCCCGCCAGCACGGTCAGGGCCATGGACCGGGTTTGCCAGGCCACGATCAAACAGGGCAGGGCGGCCAGAAAGCGGGGTTGGAGCAGACCGATCTCCTGGGTGGCCGGGCTCGTGAGCAGCGTGGGCACGAGAATCGCGCCCAGGATGGCCGGCGGGATCAGGTCCAGCCAACGGGTCAATCCGGGTCCGGCCGGGCGGGCCGACAGGAAGAGAAACGGCAGGAAGCGCAAAAGAAAGGCAACCAGGCCCAGGCCAAGGATCACCAGCAGGATGTCCAAGCGAATCGACATAAGCTGTCTTCAGCCAAAAGTTTCGTGAACCGTCATTCTGGTGGAAGCCAGAATCCAGGCGTAATGGTTTCCGGCGTGGTTTTTCCTCACCCAACCTCTCCCAAAGGGAGAGGGAAGAGCAAACACTTCTCTCTTTAGATCTCTACAACGCTCATGTCCGCCTCCTGCCAAAACTTTGAACCACGCGGCCGAGCGTGGCTCCGACCACCGCGCCCAGGAGTACATAGGCATGGCCGGGCAGCAGCCGGGAAAGAGCCAGGGCCGCCAGCCCGGCCGAGGCCGCGGTCAAAATCGAGGCCGCGTGCCTGGCCTGAGATACGAGCAGGCTGATGAACAGGGCCGGCAGGGCGAAGTCCAGACCCGCGGCGCCGACCGGCACGGTCTGGCCCAGGCCCGCGCCCGCGATTGAGCCCAGCGTCCAAACGGCCTGGGGAACAATATTCACCACCAACCCGTGGCCCGGACGCCATCCTCCGGCCGCGAACCGCGAGACGTTCACCAAAAAGGTGCCGTCCGTGATGCCCCAGGAAAAAAAGGCCAGGCCGGGCTTGCTCAACCGCTTCAAATAACCGGCCAGGGCCGAGCTCATGAGCAGATAGCGCAGGTTGACCAGGCTGGCCGCCACGAGGATCGCCGGGATCGGGGCGCGCGCGGCCAGCATGGACACGGCGATGAACTGGGCCGCGCCGCCATAGACGATCAGGGACATGAGCCCGATTTCAAACGCGGACAGGCCGGCCTGGGCGGCTGTCACGCCAAAGGCCAGACCCAAGGGCATGTAGCTCAGGCAGATCGGCCACGCGGCCAGAAAGCCATCCCGAAGCAGTTCGGAAAGTGGGCCGTTCGGGGAAGGGCGGTTTGAATTTTCATCGGTCGTTTCGCGTAGCCGTTGCGCCATGGGTTAACGTCCTGCAGGAGCACGTCGCATGTGCCCCAATGGCGGAGTGCCCTGCGCGGGCGCGTGCAACGTGCCCCTACGGAGTCCACTCCAGCAGATGATGCGTCTCGATTTCGCCGATGTGTCTGAATCCCAACCGCTCGTAAAAGGCGAGCGCCCGGGGATTGACCTTGAGCACGCGGAGACGCACGGGCAATCCCAGGCCCCGCGCCTCCTCGAAGACCCGCGACATGCACACCCGGCCGATTCCTTGGCCTTGATGTTCGGGCAAGATAAAAACCTGGTTCACTTTCAAACAGTCCGGCTCCCGAACCATGGCCAGGACCCCGACGTCCATGCCGGCGAGAGGGATGATCCGAAAATCCTGCGTCCCAAACCGTTGTTCGTGAAGCCCGCGTTCCGCCTCCTCGTCCCAGCCGACCGCCTGGTCAACGTATTCTTTAAATGCAGCCCGACGCACGCGAAAGGCGAACGCGCTGTCGTCCGGGCCGGCTTTGCGCAGGACGAGATTTTCCATGGCGCCTTGATGGACGGGGTCTGCTTCGCGGCCGATGTCAGAGACCCAGCAGCCGGGCCGCGTTCTGGCCCAGGATTTTATCCCGGACCTCGGGCGGGATCGGCAGGCCGGCCACGCCGTTCAAGGTTGCCTCGAAACTCAGTAGCGGGAAATCCGAAGCGAACAGGATTTTGTCTTCGACCCCGCTCTTGAGATACGCGTCCCAGGGCACGTGGTTGTAAAGGTGCGGATAGGCCGAGACGTCCAGATAGACGTGCGGGTGCCGCACCACCACGGACCAGGTTTCCCAGACCCAGGGGAACCCGCAGTGGCCGAGCACGATCTTGAGGCGCGGGTGTTTCAGGGCCACCGGCTCGATCAGCATGGGGTGCCCGTAGCGGGCGTCCGAACCGGGAATGGACCGCTGGTGCGCGGTGTGGGTCCAGACCAGGATGTCCAGGTCCTCGGCGGTCTGCCAGAGCGGGTCGAATTTCGGGTCCGAGAAATCGAAGAACTGGAGCGGCGGGACGAGCTTGAGCCCGCGGCAGCCCAACTCCTTCACGGCGAAGACGAGTTCGTCCACGGCCAGCCGGCCCAGGGACGGGTCCAGGCCGGCAAAGGGGATGAAACGGTCCGGGTGCTCCTTGGCCATGCGGCCCACGTCCTGGTTGGTCACGAGCTGCACGCCGTACTTGAAGCGCAGGTCCATGGGCACGATACAGGCCTTGTCCACCTGGGCCTGGTCCATGGCGTTCAGGATGTCCTTGAGGCTGCGCTGGGTGAAGAGGCCGGCGAAGCCCTGGGCGGCCTGCTCGATCGTTGCCGGGTTGCCCAGCGGGGCGAGCAAGCGGCGGCCGGCTTCCTGATAATCCGGCAGCACCGTGGCCTCCCGGCAGAAGGGATGCACATGCACGTCGATAATCATGGGAATCTCCTAGGCGTGGTCTCAAGTTGCGGTGAAACCGGCAGATAAATAGCCGTCAACCGGCCGTCAAAGTGCCGTCAACCGGCAACGAAGCGGCGGTCAGCGCTGCCGGTTTACTGTATCTCATTTTTCGGGCGATGGCCAGAAGGCGGGGTTCTTGGTAGTGGGTCAATTTAAGGATTCAGTTGTTTCCCTTGCCAAATGCCCCGATTCGACGGCAACCTGTTTTTCACCGCCACCCAAGCCCAATTCGTCATTCCCGCGGAAGCGGGAATCCAGGCGTGAAACCTCCCCGCGAGGTGGCGCCTCCCAAAAACCATTTGGCCGCCGTGGTTTTCATTGCGAGGCCGTTCGGACTCCCAGTTGTCCAAGACTGGATTCCCGCCTTCGCGGGAATGACGTTTCGAACTACGAAAAAGGGAAAACACGTCACCCCGGCCAAAGCGAAGACCCAGGAATTCCTAGGAAGGGGGGTATGGAATTTCCCAAACTAACCCACTACCGGGTTCTTGAACACTCTCGTTTCCGAGCGTCCAGGCGATGGCGAAACCGAATCGCAGACCTTTCGGCTGTAAGATACGTTTCTCCACCCTACCGGCTGCGGCGCGGCTTTAGAATAGCCGCGCCGTCAAACCGTTGTCAGATCGCCTCCACCCGGCAGCGGATGTAGCGGTGCAGCGGCGTACCGGCGAGACGATCGCGGTGGGTGTTCTTGGTCAGCCGATTGACGTTGGGGCCGTATTTTTTCCCTTGAAAGACCAGTCCGAAACCGTGCGGGATCATGAGGTAACCCGGTCGTGTATCCTCGGTCACTTCGAGTTCCACGATTTCCTCTCCGGCCTCGGTGGTCACTTTAACTTGCTGCCCGTCGGTATAGCCGAATTCCTCGGCGTCGCCCGGATGCATGATGACCGTGCAGGCCCGCCGGCCCTCGTTCCAGACCGGGTCCCGCATCTGGGTGTTGGCGTTCACGTCCAGGTGCCGGCCGGCCGAGAGAATAAAGGGATATCGCTCCTCGTTCTCGGTCAGCGCGGCCTTTTCGCGCTCCGGTTCGATTTCGTTCAACCAGGTCGTCATTTCCGGGACGTCCAGGTGGATGCGACCGTCGTCCGTGGCCAGGGCGGCCAGGTTGTCCGCCGGATCGACAACGCCCGCGAACAGGCCCTCGGGGTGGTCCAGGACCGCTTGGAAGATGTCGTCTCCCAATTTGGGTCCGGGCGTGAAACCGGCTCGGGCCGCGTTTTCGTGGGTGCGCGGGGGCAGGTTTTGCAGGACACCCCAGAGCGAGGCCAGGTGCACGGAACCCAGGGCTTTTCCCATGGTCTTGGCCAGGATAAAGGGCATGCGCCGGCCGGCTTCGGGATGGGTTTGAAGAAAGCCCATTAATGCCGCGCCGAATTTCAGACGGTCGCCGGACGCGGCCGCCTGGGAAAGGTCTTGGGGAATGTCCGGGATCAGACCCAGGCGGTCGGCCAGCCGGACAAAAATTTCACCGGCTTCCAGCGGTTCGCCCTCGGGTTCGATCAGGGGCTGTTTCCATTGGATAAAAACCTCGGGATAGCCCGCGCCCATGGGGCCGTCCCAGGATTCGTAACCCGAGCGGGCCGGCAGCACGTAATGGGCCAGGGCCGAGGTCTCGGTCATGGCGATGTCCACGGACACCAGGAGGTCCAACTCAGCAAAGGCTTGTTCGTAGGCCGAGGTGTCGGCAAAGGAGCGCAGCGGGTTGGCCGCGGTGACGATCACGGCCCGCAGCCGGTCCGGGTGATCGGTCAGAATCTCCTCGGGCATGACATTGGGCGGGAACAAGGCGGTGATGGCCGGAAAGTTGGTGACCACGGTCCGCCAGGTTTTGGGATTGGTTTCGTCCGAATGGGGCCCGCGGCCGAGTAGGGAGGAGGGAAAGACATTGCCGCCCGGAACCCCGATCCGGCCGCAGATGGCGCGGAGCACGTTCTCCAGGTAGGAGATGAGCGTGCTGTGGCGGGTCATGAGCACGCCCAGGTCGGTTTCGTGGCTGGATTTTCGGGTGGCGAACAGCTGGGCCACTTCTTTCACCTGGTCGTAGTCCAGTTCGCAAACCGCGAGGGCCGCTTTGGCGTCGAAATTCAGGAAGGCCTCCCGGATGGTCTCAAACCCGCTGACATGCCGGTCGATATAGTCCTGGTTCTGCCAGCCGTTCTGCAGGATGATGGCGATCAAGGCTCGGTAGAAGAGAGCGTCCGTGCCGGGCCGGATGGCCAGATGGATGTGGGCTAGGCGCGCGGTTTCGGAGCGCCTGGGGTCCACGACCACCAGAATTTTATTCGGATCCTTGGCGAAACGGGTCATCACCCGGCGGGCCTGTTGCAGGTGGTGGCTCATCATGGCGTTTTTGCCCACCACGAGCAGCATGTCCGTCTCGTGGTGGTCCGGCGTGGTGTGCAGGAACTGACGACCGAAGGCTTTGCCGTCAGCCCAGTAACGGCCGGTCAGCTCCTGGGCCAGGGCGTTATAGATGTATTGGGACCCGAGGCCGCGGAGCAGGCTCGCGGCAAAGGCGGCCTGGGAGGGACAGCCCAGAGTGCCCGAACCCATGAGGGCCAGGCTGCGCGGCCCGTGCTCTTGCACAATTGCCTGGAGCCGCTCCGCGATTTCGTCCAGGGCCTGGTCCCAGGAGATGCGCTCGAAGCCCTGATCGGTCTTTTTGAGCGGATGGGTCAATCGGTCGGCGTGGTGCTGGTGGTGGATGATATTCAGCCCCTTGCGGCAGACATAGCCTTGGCTGCGGGGATTGTCCTTGTCTGGGCGGACCTTGACCATACGGTTGTTTTCGACCAGCACTTCCAGACCGCAGAGATTGCCGCACAGCACACAGGTTGTTTTTTTCCACTCGCTCATGTCGGCCTCCTTCACGCTTGCAGGTGTAATTGCACGTTTTTGATTAAAAAAATTATCGTTTTTGAAAAGAGACGATCAGGCTTTGCAACTCCTCCAACAGCAGGCCCGTCCGCTCCCGGCCAAAGACCTCCATCACGTGACGCTGGGCCTGCTTCCAGGCCTGGAAAGCCGAGGCCACGGCCTGTTCGCCCTGGTCCGTGATGGTAACGATCCGCTCCCGATGGTCGTCACCCACGGTGACGCGCACCAGACCTTTCTTCTCCAAAAGCTTCAGGTTGCGGGTGATGGTGGTGCGGTCGATCGTGCCTCGCGCGGCCAGGCCGGTGATGGTTACGCCACCGGATTCCTGGATTTCTCGCAGCAACCCGAGCTGCGTTCCCCGCAGGCCCGTGGACTTCAAAAATTCATTGTAGATTTGGGAGATCAAGCGGGAGGCCTTGCGCAGATTCGAGGCCACGCACACGTTGACCGATGCGGTGGACGTTAGGCCGCTTGAGTCGTTTTTCCCTTTTGGTTTCTTGGTATCTTTCATTCCGAATAAGAGTATCTACACGTAATATTATGGAAGTCAAGCTTTTTCTGTTTTGGAATGATGGAAATTCAAAACGGGCCGGAGTCGATAGGACCCCGGCCCGCCGTCCTTGGAACAGTTCGGTTCGAATTTCTACAATTCGTCGATGGTGGTCAAGGCCAGGCCTTCGTTGGTGCCGTCCTCGATCATACCGGCGCGCGCGTCTCGGAAGATTTTTTCGATGGCGTATTCCTTGGAGAGCCCGTTTCCACCGAAAATCTGGAGGGCCTCGCTGGCCACCTTGAAGGCCGTTTCGGTGGACAGCCATTTGCCAGCCATGACGTGGGGCATGGACGAGGCGCCGCTGTGGGCGTTGTACAGGAACATGCGGCGGGCCAGGGATCGGGCCGCCTCGACCTGCATGAACATCTGGAAGAGTTTGAGGCTGATGTTCTTGTGCTGGATAATGGGCACCCCGCCTTGAATCCGCTCCCGGGCGTATTTGATGGCTTCGTCCAAAGCGGCCTTGGCCAGACCCCCGAACATGACGGCCATGCCGGACATGGGCGGTTGCCCGCCTCGGCCGCCGGCCTGCTGAAAGATGGAGTAATCGGGCACGATCATGTATTCCTTGGGCAGATGCACGTCCTCGAAGAAGATCTCGCCCTGGTTCAGGGGCCGCTGGCCGATTTTGTTGAGGGGCTTGCCTTTGGAGACACCTGGCAGGTCCAGGGGACAGATGGCGATACCCTGGCCCATCATGCCCTTGGAGGGGTCCAGGCCCACGTGCAGCGTGGCGTGGGTGGCGATGGTGCCGTTGGAGACCCAGGCGGATTTCTGGCCGTTGATGATGTATTCGTCGCCTTTGAGCACGGCCTTGAGAGACGGTCCGCATTTCGGGTCTTCGCCGCCCAGGCCCCAGTCCGTGCCATGATCCGGCTCGGTGATGGCCCAGCAGCCGATCAGTTCGGCCTTGGTGTCCTCGACATAGGCGAAGGCCAGATCACGCAGTTTGGGCGCCGGGGAAAGCTGGCAGTAGGCGAAAGGCATGCTGGCCACGCCCAGACTGATGGTCAGGCCGGCGTCGGCGTAGCCCATCTCCTCGGTCAGGACATAGCCCATCATGGGATTCATCTCCTCGGCCAGGCCGCCGAAGGCTTTGACGAAGCCGCGCTTGTGCAGCCCCAGTTCGCGGTATTGACGGAAAACGTCCCACAACCGGGAACCTTCGGCGATCACGGCCGCCGGGTCGCCCAACAGGTCAAGTTCGATCCCGGCGGGCCGCATCACTTCGGCACCGAACTTTCGGGCCAGGTCGCGCATGGCTCTTTGGTCGTCCGTCAGTTGGTAGTCCAAGTCTGCGTAAGGCATGGGTGCTTCTCCTCTTCGATCAGTATTGATTTCGGTCGATGCTATTGCATCCAGGCGGGCGCCGTCAATTTGAAAAGCCGATCAGGCTAAAAAAAGTTTAGCGGGCTCAAAAAGACGGCTTGAACCGTTTCGCCCAACGGCCCTTGCGTATCAGGCCGACAGCCTCGGCAACCGTTCAACTCGCCATGTCCGGCGCATTGTCAGACAACGTTCCGGCGGCTATTCGCGTCTTCCGTCCTTGAACCAACCCGGGTGCGTGGCGTTGTAGTTCTCGCCTCCGGCGATGGACATTTCGCGGTTGTATCCCAGTACCTGCTTCCGGGTGGCCGTGATGAGCGTGTAGTAATACAACCAGACGTCCTCGTAATTTTCGTACAAAACCTTTTCCACCTCTTGATAGATCTTGGTCCGCTTCTCGAAATTTAGCTCCTTGCGTCCCGCCCGGATCAGTTCGGTGGCCGTGGGGTTGTTGGTTCTTCGACGTTCTTCCGAATCCGCGGCCGGATCGTAGGTGTTGGTCAGCGAGGAGTCCGGGTCCTTGATGTAGATGGCCACGATGGTGGTCAGGTCGTATTCCAGGTTCCGGGCTTTGTCGGAGTAAGAGACCGGGTCGGTGGCTTCGAGCTGGTAGTCGATGTTGACCCTTCGGAGCATGGCCTTGATGATCTCCCCGAAACGCACCGAGGATGGATCGTGATAGATGAGGCCCTTGAGCTTGAGGCCGTTGGGATAACCGGCCTGGGCCATCAGCTTCTTGGACAATTCGGGGTCGTAAGTAACGGGCTTGAGATTGGGGTTGTGGGCGTAATGGTCGTCCGGGAAATAGCAACTGGCCACGCGGCCGAAACCCTGTTCCTGGGCGGCGATGAGAGCCTTGCGGTCAATGGCGTGGGCAATGGCCTGGCGCATGCGGATGTCCTTGAAGGGCTTGCTCTGGTGGTTGAAAGCCAGCAGGACCGTGAAGTTGAGCGGCGTGATCCAGACGTTGAGGTTGGGGTCATCCTTCACCTGGGGGTATTGGGATTTTTCGATGACCAGGGTGTCGATCTTGCCGGCTTTGAGGTTGGCCAGTTTGACGCTGTTTTCCGGGATGACCGTGACGCGGATGCCGTCGAAATAAGGCATATCCGGATGGCCGATGCTCTTGCCGAACCACCAGTTGGGATGGCGCTTGAGCTGAATGTAATTACCTTCCCGGGCCTCCTCCACCATAAACGGCCCGCTGCCCACGGCCTTGGCGTCCAAGGGGGTCGCTCCCTCGGCCAGCGCCTTGGCTTCATTCAACGCCTTTTCCATCTGGGCGATTTTGTCCTTGGACTTTTTCGCCTTGGCCAGCGCCTTTTTCACGACGGCCTCTCCCTGGGAGGCCGCCTCGGCTGCTTCCTTCTCGGCCGAAGCCAACCGCCTTTGTTCCAGCTTGATCTTCCTATCCAGCCGCTTGGAATCCGATATGGCCACGTCGATTTTCAAGGCCTTGGGCGAGATCAGCCAACCCGGGACATTGGCGAACATATCGAAGAAGCTGGCCCAAACCTCCTTGAAGTGCCAACGCACCGTGTAGTCGTCCACCACCTCGATGGACTCCAAGGGCTGAATCCAGTGCCGGGACCAGGCGCCGTTGTCCTTGTCCTTGATCCATTCGACCTGGTACTTGAGGGCATGGGCGTCGAACCTGGCCCCGTCGTGAAAGGTGACACCCTTTCTCAGTGTCATGACCAGGGTTAGGTCGTCTTCGTATTTCCAGGACTTGGCCACCCAGGGCACCCTGGCCCGGTGCGTGCCGTCCGGGTACAACAGCCGGTCGTGAATCGCGGCCAATGTGGCCCAATCGTTCACCGGCCAGTGATTCGGGTTCATCAGACCGATGTATCGGGTCGCGCAGGATTGATAATAGCCGCCCCGCACAGGCTTGGTGGCATAGTAGCTCTTGTCCCACTTCCACCACATGGGCTTGGAACGCTCCTCGGTCCAAACCCATTCGGTATCCACGTCGGTATCCTTAGCCCAAACGGTTGAACCCGACGGCAGCGCCAGCAGCCATAGGAACGCGCACGCAAGAAGGCTCGAAGCGACATGAACTTTTTTAGACTCCATTCTCATCTCCTTAAATAAAACGATCGGCAAAACTTCATCTCAATGTTTAACGAAACACATGGGAAACTCGCGGTTAGCTTCCTATCTCTTTTTCATGATCCCCCGCAGACGCGGGTCCAAGGCGTCGCGCAGGCCGTCCCCTAACAGAACAAAGGACAGGATGGCCAAGGTGATGAGTGCGCCCGGGGCAATGGAAAAAAGCGGGGTCGTGGTCAGATAGGTAAAACCCGTGCGCAGCTCCCGGCCCCAACTCGGCGTGGGCGGCTGCACGCCGATACCCAGGAAAGCCGCGCCCGTTTCCATGCCCACCGCGCCGCCCAGCCCCAAGGCCGCGGCCACGATCAAGGGAGCGGTGCAGTTGGGGAAGACATGCTTGAACATGGTCCGCCAATGGGAGGCTCCCACCGCTTTCGCCGCCTCCACGTAAGGCGCTTCGCGCACGGCCAGAACCTGCCCCCGCACCAATCGGGCCACACCCACCCAGCCGAAAAGCGTGATGGCGATGATGATGTTGATCATGCCCGGTCCCAGGGCCGCGGCCAGGACCAGGACAAAGATGAGTCCAGGGAAGATCATGATCATGTCCACCAAACGCATGATGACCTGGTCGGTCAATCCGCCGCGAAACCCGGCCAACAATCCCAAAAAGGTCCCCAGCATCAGGGAGAAGATGGTGCAGGCCATGCCCACGGTCATGGAAACCCGCGCGCCGTAAATGACCCGGGAGAGCAGGTCCCGGCCCAGGTCGTCCGTGCCCAGCCAGTGTTTGGCCGAGGGGCCTTTGAGCACATTGTAAAAATCGGGTTCCTCGGGAGGGTAGGGCGCGACCAGCGGCGCGAAAACGGCCAGGCCGAACAAAAAGACAATGATGATCAGGGCGATGATCGAAAGCTTCTGCCGAAAGAGCGTGCGCATGACGGCCTTGAAACCGACCGTGGATTTGCGACGCGGTTCGAATTCCTGAGCGATGGCGGGGTCCGTCATGGAGTTGTCCTTGTGATTTATTTCTGCACCCGGATGCGGGGGTCCAGGTATCCATAGGCGATGTCGGTAAGCAGGTTGGCTATGAGGACGTTTAGAGAGATGACCACCAGCATGGCCTGGATGATGGGAAAGTCCCGCGTGAAAATCGCGTCCAGACCCATGCGTCCCAACCCAGGAATGGCGAACATGAGTTCAATGATAAAGGCTCCACCCAGGATGCCGGCCCAGGACATGCCCACGATGGTCACCACCGGGATCATGGCCGGCTTGGTCGCGTGCCGGAAGATCACGACTTTTTCTCCAAGTCCCTTGGCCCTGGCGGTTCGGATAAAGTCCTGGCCCAGCACCTCCAACAGACTCGAACGGATGTACCGAGCCAATCCGCCGGCCGCCTGGGTGCCCATGACAAAGGTGGGCATGAGCACGCAATGAAGATTCTTAACGGGGTCTTCGAAAAAGGGGACATACCCGGAAGGCGGCATGATTTTCAAAATGACGGCGAAGATATAAATCAAAATGATCGCTTCCCAAAAAACAGGAATGGCGATCCCGAGGACCGAACCGCCGGTGATGAAGAAATCCAGCCAGGTGTTTCGCTTGAGGGCGCTGATAATGCCCAGGGGAATGCCCAGAATCCAGGCCCAAAAAGTAGCCAGAACGAAAAGCTCCAGGGTCACGGGCAGTCTGCGCCAGAACATGGACGTAACCTTGTCCCCGCTGGTCAAGGAGGTGCCCCAATTCCCTTTTAGGAAATCCGTGAGCCAGATATAGAATTGCACGTGAACGGGCTGGTCCAGGCCGTAGCGGGCCCGCACCTCTTTGACGATGTTGTCGTCGCCGATATCCACGTTTTGCTGCATGGCCGCGCGAATGGGATCGCCCGGCAGGAGCCTGACCATAATAAAGGTAATGATAACGACTCCGACCAACAGCAGAAGAGAATGAATAATTCTCACCAAGATATAGCGTCGCATATTTTATAGATCCGCTTCACGAAAACTGTGGGATTTGATAAAATAATTCGATATTGAAATCGTACTATAATAAAAATTTACTCAGGTGTCAACTAAATTGTCGCTTAGGGGGGTCTATTTTTTTAATAATGATACTAGTCGTTTATGGTGAAAAAGAAGGCTTTGCGACGTTGTGTTATGCAATCGAGCGATTACACAACCCATTACAACAATCATTAAAAATAAAAAAAATGGTATTTTTATTCGACGCTTTTAAGTGTCTTTTTCCAGGCGATCGCCTGCGCCATGGCCCGGCCGCCCCGCCGAAGGGAATGAAAGACCGGGAAACCGGCCTGGACCAGCGCTTCCTGCACGTCAAGGAACTCCTGCATGCCGACCAGGTCGTCCGGCGGCCTGAGGGCCAGAAGCACGGACTTGCCCGTGTTTTCGCGGGCCTGGTCCAGAGCGCGGACAAAGGGTTCCAGGAACTCGGAGCGGCTGAACCGACCGATGCCCCACCGTCCGATGGGGTGGAATCCCAGGTGGTACAGGTACATGTGGATGTCGGGCGCGCTCCCCAAGACCTCCATGGTCACGGCAACGGCCTCGGGCGTGGTCAGATTCCCGGCGTCGATGGGGTTGACGAAAATGCTGCCGGCCAGGGGCAAATGCTTCTTGAGTTCGGTTTGCACCTTTTCTGAAAGCCTTGGCACGGTCAGGCCCACGGCCTCCAGCTCGTCAGCCGCCGCCACGCTAGGTCCGCCGCCCGCCCCGATCACGGCCACCCCGGTGCCCGTGGGAAGAGGCTTTACAAAACGAAGCGCGGCGAGCACGTCGATCATATCTTCGATGTCGTCCACCCGGATGACGTGCTTCTGCTTCAGCAGTCCCTCGAAGACCGCCACCGAACTGGTCAGGCTGGCCGTGTGCCCGTAAGCGGCCCGTTGACCCGCCTCGGTGTGGCCGCCCTTGTAAACCACGACCGGTTTGACCCTGGCCGCCGCTTCCAGGGATTTCAAGAGCCGGCGGCCATCCTTCACGCCCTCGATATAGGCGCTGATGATCTCGCTCTCCGGGTCCTGGGCAAAATAGTCCAGCAGCTCGCATTCGTCCACGTCCAGGGCGTTGCCGTAGCTGACGATCTTGCTGTAGCGAAGCCCCCGCACCGCGGAAAAGGCGGGCAGGGTCTGGGCGTGGCCGCCGCTCTGGGAGAGAAAGGCGATCGGGCCGGGATCGATGGGCACGCCCGGGCTGGAGGCCAGGCGGCTCCTGGGCACGAACAGACCGATGCAGTTGGGGCCGATGATACGGAAGCCGCCGGCCGTGGCTTTGGCCAGCATGGCCTGTTCCAGATCGGCGCGGTCCGCTTCGCCGCTTTCGCCGAAACCCGCGGTGAAAAAATGAACCGAGCGAACGCCCTTGGCCGCGCAGTCGTCAAGCAGGGCCAGGGACTGCTCGGCCGGGATGCTCACCACCACGTGGTCCACCGGGCCGGGGATGCTTTGGACGTTGGGAAAGCAGGGCAGTCCGAGCACTTCGGTGTACTTGGGATTGACCGGATAGATGTTCGGGAACCCGGCCTCTTTGAGCGCGAGTAAGACCATGGAGGCGAAGTTGAGCGCCAGGGAGGAGGATACGCCCACGATGGCGATGCCGCGCGGAGAGAAAATTTCTTCCAGGGTGACTTTTTTTGCGACCTGCGCCGTCATATTTTCGACCTTTTAGCTGAAGGAAAGGAAGAGATTTCAATGGTGCCCGGGGCGGGGATCGAACCCGTCCTGAACACCATAAATCTATTTAATTTCGATAGGTTATGAGTAGTGCTTCTTTAAAAATCCTTTACCAGTTTTTTACCAGGGAGCTTTACCACCTTTTCCGCTTTGGGTCTGGTGGCTCCGTAGACCTGCCGATCGTCCTCAAGCTCGCCCTCGAAGTAGCGGGCAAAGGCTTTATTGATGGCGTGCTTGGTGGCGGTCCTTCGGATTGTCTCCGGTGAGAAGTATTCTTTCAGGGCCCGGGCCGAGCTGTGTCGTGTTCCGCCGTAAAGGTCGACACCCTCAATGCCCAGGTTCTTACAAGCGGCCTTCCACCACACATAAAAATAGTCCCTGCCGAACTTCTCTTGTCCGGCCCGAACACCCTTGCGCCGACCGTGGCGGAAGAAATAGAGCTCGGGGAAGCCGCGGGGCAGGGCGCGGACGAGTTCAACGTCTTCGGGCAGGAGACCCACAGGGTGAGGATCCCCGGCCTTCTTGTGCCGAATAAGGAGCAGCCCCAGGTCCAGGTCGAAGTCCTTCTCCTTGATATGGAGCAGCTCGGCCGGCCGAACAGAGATATAGGTGGCCAGCCATTTGATCCCGAGCCAGATTCGCGGGTTGATATGGTAGCTGATCCGCTTGACCTCGGCGATGATAGCTTCCTGGGTTTCCTTGTCCACGGTCTTTCGCCAGGCGAGCTCATAGGGGACCTGGGGCCATTCGGGCATCTGGTCCAACCGGAGGACGCGCCTCTTGCGAAGCCAGGTCCAGAAGGAATGAAGAGTGGCAAAGATATTGGCCTTGGACTTGGAGGACATGGCGGCCGGCATGGACTTCAGGAAGTCTTCGAGCTCAGCGTAGCCGATCTCTTTAATGTTCTTGTCTTCGAAGAAGGCCGCGGCCCTGGCTATATGAAGCCGGAGGTTGCGGTAACAGCGGACCTCGTCTCGGCGGACATCCAGCCATTCCTTGGCCAGACTGCGAAAGCTTAAGGGGCGGTCCCGCTCGAAATCCCGCTTGTCGAATGACCCGGCCGCCTCTTGCCAGCGAAGGCCTCCGATGAACTGGGCCGCCTCAGAGTAGTTGTTAAACCGCTTGTGGACCCCCTTGAAGCGCACCGAGAACCGCGTGGCGCGCTTATCCGGGTGTCGTGGACAGGAAAGGCCTCGTTTGCCGTCGTCCTTAAACCTCTCCCCGCAGACCGGGCAGACCTGGTCCGAGTAAATACCGCCAAGCATACACAACCTCCCCCTCAAAGCTCCTTCGGAAACGTCAGGGGAAGTGTGGTACGAGTTCGCCGGAAAAGTCAAGCCATTCTGCCTTAGGGGCAAGCGATCAGGCGAGGGCAGGAAAGTAGTCGGCGCCGGCGCCGGTAGGCAAAGAAAAAGGACCATCTCTCACTGTCAGTGAGTGACGTCCTTTTCCTGTTGCACTGCTTGTAGCGCCGTCTGCCCGCCATGTATCGCCTCTGACGGACGGAAGGCCTTGAATGAAGGTGGCTAAATAGAGTATAAAGATAAAAAGAAAGTTGTCAAGCGGCAAAATTGACCAGATTCGGTTAGGATACCCTATCTGGACGGATCTATAAGGAATCAGGCCATGGGCATCGAAGAGACGTTGAAAGAAAAGCGGGAACGCATCATTCAGATCGCTTTTAAACATGGCGTCAAGACCATCTCGATATTTGGCTCTACTGCGCGCGGTGAGGCCAGCCCGGATAGCGACGTTGACTTTCTGGTGGAGGTCGGCGGCCAGACCTCCCCGTGGTTTCCTGGTGGCTTGGTAGCCGACCTGGAGGACTTGCTGGGGAGGCGGGTGGATGTCGTGGAGGCAGACGCGCTCAGAGAGCCGCTGAGGGAACATATCCTCAAGGAAGCCTTGCCTCTATGAAGAACGATCGAGTCTATCTCGCCCACATCTCCGAATGCTTAGAGTGGATCAACCGCCACACCAGCGAGGGCCGAGAATTCTTCCTTCAAGATCGTAAGACACAAAGCGCAGCCTTACATGAACTCCAAGTCATGGCCGAATCCACGCAACGCCTTTCAGATGCTCTCATGGCAAAGCATCCCGAAGTGGAATGGCGCAGCATCGCCGCTTTCCGCAACGTATTGGTGCACGACTACCTCGGGATCAAGATTGAGCGCATCTGGGAGATCATCGAACGAGACCTTCCAGTACTCCGAAATGCTATCCGTGACATGATGAATTTAGACGGGGAGGATTAGGCTTCAACCGTCTATTAGCAACAACGCAATCTATGAGCCGGAGATAGCAAGAGAGGATGCCGGCTAGGAGGGCCATGTTGTATGGTGTAACCACACAATTGTATGGTTATACCATACAATTTTTGCTCTGCGCAGCCGCTGCTTCTTGCCAATGCGGGGATGTCAAGTTAACTGTGTAACTGGTACTCATACCGGCACCCTGTTCCCGAACAGGATGACGAACTGATTAAGG
>ENA-OSEO01000471-OSEO01000471.1-sediment-metagenome-genome-assembly--contig:-NODE-471-length-100827-cov-6.897499_pt1 | contig 100827 bp, 85 predicted proteins | sample MGYA00237883_ERZ534232 | MGnify/ENA metagenome assembly ERZ534232
GATGCCCTTTTCATGGGCAGCCCAACCCCATGGTTTGCTATTGGCTGATGTCGAGTAAACAAGTTTCGCCTTAGTAAGTAACCGGTGAGTGTAATTCCAGGGCAGATAGGGAACCAGGCACTTTCAGGGGGCGGGAGTTAGAAATACTGTCCCCGGAATTTCCGGCCAGCCATGATATACTGTTATTTTTCAGATACTTTCCAAAGCCGAGGAGCCCCCTGAACGACGTTATGCGTTGAAAGCCATCGGGGATATGGATTTTATTGTAAAAATCGCGTTCCCTTCTCCTTATTCAATCGCATAACCCCATCCATAAACTGCACATGTCAAAAGCTAAAGGAGTAGGCCAATGCGCACGAAAAAAAGCTCTGACATCTGGAGGTTACTTCCTTTTTTAACCCTGGTTTTGATATCCCTCTTCCTGGTGGGGACACTCCCCTCGGGAGCACAGGCCCAGGACAAAACGATCTCTACTGTGCCGAATTTTCTTGCCCCTCTCCCTGCACCCGCTAACAACGGCACTCTGCTCATTGTGACGCCATATGCCTTCTATCAGGAGTCCCTGAGGCTGGCCACACACAAAAGAAACACGGGCATGGACACCTACCTGATGCTTCTTGAGGAGCTGCCCAAATACTATCCCCAGGCAAAGGACCTGCCTGAGGCCGTCAAACTCGCCATTAAGGACAGCTACCAGAGAGTCGATGTGCGCTATGTGATCCTGATGGGCGACGTTGACACCTTTCCTGTCCGTTATATGTGGATCAATGACCTCGGGGACTATGAGAGGCGCTATCGTCCAACAGACCTGTACTATGCCGACCTCTACGACGAGGTGGATAACCTGGACATAAACGACCTTGACAATAACGCATGGGACCCCTGGGATTATAACAACGACGGCAGGTATGCGGAGATGTTTATCCCCGTGGCTATGGCTGAGAGCTGGCAGGACTTGAACGTGGATCGGATTGACGGCAAGCCCGAGGTGGCTGTGGGCCGTGTACCGGCATCCACAAAGGACGAGGTGGCCACCTTTGTGGACAAGGTTATCTCCTATGAACTTTCAGAGCCAAATGCTTGGATGAGCAAGGTAACGCTTGTTACCTATGGTGGTGATAACCTGTTGCCCAATGATCCCGCGGACAGGATGGCCAAGACCCTTGAGCAGAAGTTCTATCTGCCCACCAAACTCTACTGGGACCAGATCGACCCGGCAGACTGGAAACCCATGCTGACGGCGGCATTCAATGAGGGCCGGGGCGTGGTGGCCTATCTTGGGCATGGCACCAGGGAGGCATGGCACACGTGGTTCTCCGGAGCCGATGTGATGGATCTTAACAACACGGGACGTATACCGATAGTTTTTGGCGCCGCGTGCAGTACGGCGCAGTTCAATACCGAGCCCCTTCACTATGAGACCATTGACAACCAGGAATGGCAATGCTTTGCAAACGACATCGGGAAGGACGCAGCACTTGAAGTTATGGCTACCGGCGCACCCGGCCAGTTCTATTTGCTTCAAGCCGGAAGCATCCCACCGGTCTTCCTGGGCACGGATGAATACAATCAGATCGTTTACGGCGTGTACCCAGAGGCCTTTGTAAGGACAAAGCCCCTGGTGTCCCCCACTGCCTTCTGGCGTTCCCTTGAATCCCTGAGCGCCCAGGGCTCCTTTATCCGGCACTTATCTTACCTGGGGCATGTAACCCCCATTGTCAGTGATCTCGACCAGCAGGATGCCACCTTCCGCTTTGTGCCGGGACTGGCGGATCCCCAAAGCCGTCAGGAGCTGGTGTCCATTGAGTCCTGGAATTATCCCGGCTGGTTTCTGGTGGAGGAGGAAGGCTTCCTGGCCCTGCGCCGTCTCCAGCGCTGTGACCCGGATTTTGCTTCAAGGGCCACCTTTATACCGAGGGACGGACTGGGCTGGGCCGCTGACATCTCCTTTGAATCCTATTCCAAGCCCGGTAATTACATCAGGCAGTACAACGGGCAGCTGCTGGTGGCAGCCCCTGACGGCCCGGAGTTTGCGCGGGATGCCACCTTCATAAGCGGGCCTCCCCGTTACGATGTAAGGCCGTTTTATTACAGTTATCAGCCGGCTTATCAGCCGCCGGATAAATCTCTCTTTATCCGGCACAAAGGCGATGTTTGGCCTGCCCTCGCGATGGAACCCCTGACATGGGACGACAAGGCCGCCATGACATTCAGGGAGATGTCACCCCTCTTTGGAGCAACGGTTGACGGCTATACAGAGCCGTTTGTCCTTGAATCCGTTTTCCCTGCCCAGGGGCAGCAGGGAGACAAGACACAGCGCAGTCTGGGGCAACACTATCTCAGGAAAAATCATAATTTTGGTTTTGATTTTTTGGTTTTGACCAAGGCCGAGCCCCAAAATTGGATCGACGCCCCGGAGCCCAAGCCTGTTCAGTTCGCTCAGTTTGATGTGGAAAGCATGGCAGAACATTTTCTGGTGAAATATCCCGACAGGGGCGGGATAGCCTATATCGGTTCCTACACCGGCACGCAGACCATTATGGATATGGCGGTGCTCTTTGCCGAGCATATGCCCGCCTATGAAATTGAGGCAAAGCTGGGTGATATCTGGAATGCCGTTTTAATTGATTATCTGGAGGACAACCAGGACCTGCCCTGGGGGCACTGGATGGCGGGTGCCGTATACCAGCACATCCACAAGGTGATGCTGTTCGGGGACCCGTCCCTGCGTGTCAACGGAGTATCCCTGAGAACCAAGTGAGCAAAAAAGAAGAGGGGTGCGCTTGCGTACCCCTCTTGCCGCACATCCCATGAGGACAAGGGGGAGGTTCCGGCATTTGTCAGAAAAAAGAGGGGCAAATGCTGATTTTGGCCCCTTTTAAATTACCCGCCTTTTCATTCAAATACTCCGGCTGTCTGCATGATCGTCTCCCTTTTCGGGCCGGGAATTTCTCTCCGCCAGGGTCAATTCGGTTGCGGTTTGAATGCCGACGGCAATTTCCGGAAGGATCCCCTGTTTGACATAAATGGGGCGGACCTTTTCGCGCAGGCCGGGAAGTTTGCGGGCAAAAACCGCCGCACCCCCGAGGCAGGCCACTCCGCCGATGCAAACCGTCCACGGTGCACCGATCTTTCCGGCCAGGGCTCCCGCCAGGAGACTGCCGATGGGGGTCATGCCGAAAATGGACATGGTGAAAAAACTCATGACCCGTCCCCGCTTGTCGTCATCGACAATGGTCTGCAGCAGGGTGTTGCCGGTGGCCAGTTGAATCATCTGGCCGAAGCCCGTCAGTGTCATCAGGATCAGGGACAGAAAAAAGCTTCGCGAGAAGGAAAAGACCACCAGGCCCAAGCCGAAGATAGCGGCGGAGATGGGGATCATTTTGCCCAGGCCGACCACGCTTTTTCTGGAAGCGAGGTAGAGGGCTCCGGCCAGGGCGCCGACCCCGGAGCATCCCATCAGGTAGCCGAAGGCGTCCGGCCCGCCGTGCAGAATGTCCCTGGCAAAAACCGGCATCAGGACGAGATAGGGCATACCCACCAGGCTGATGAGGGAAAGCATCAGCAGAATGATACGGATGGGCTGGAAGCCCGCCGCGTACCTGAAGCCTTCGAGAAGCTGCTGAAGTACCTGGCTGCGGTGCGCCTTCGGCGGCGTTTTGGTTATTTTCATTGCCAGCAGTGAAACGATCACCGTTAGGTAGCTGAGGCCGTTGAGCAGAAAACAGATGCCTTCCCCGGTGACGGCGATCAGAATGCCGGCCACTGTGGGCCCGAGGAGGCGCGCGCCGTTCACCATGGAGGAGTTGAGGGCAATGGCGTTTCCCAGGTCGTTTCGATCCTCGATCATCTCGACCATAAAGGACTGGCGGGTCGGCATGTCAAAGGCATTGATGAGGCCCAGGGCGATGCTCAGTACCACGACGTGCCAGACCAGGACGGCATCGGTCAGGACCAGGGCGGACAGAATCAGGGCCTGGATCATGGCGAGCACCTGCGTATACAACAGAATCCGTTGCCGGTCCCAGCGGTCCGCAAGGACTCCGGCAAAAGGCGCCACCAGGAACGTGGGAAACTGGCTGGCAAAGCCGATCACACCCAACAAAAGAGCGGAATCGGTGAGCCGGTAGATCAGCCAGCCCAGGGCGACCCGCTGCATCCAGGTGCCGATGAGGGAAATACTCTGCCCGCAGAAAAACAGACGGTAATTGCGGTGCCGCAAGGCCCTGGCAATCGATTTCAGGGAGTTCCCTTCTTTTGCATCTTTAGGCTTGGAGATCATTTTGACGCTATGGGGAATGTTCTTTAAGGTACGATGGAACCAGTTCATCCTGGCCAGGGCTCATTTCAACCATTGTAGTCGATAAAGGGTTTTCCGGCCACTTCCGCATACAATCGTGAATTTTTTGGCTGATCGGAATCGAAGGGGTAAATATACTTCTTAAAACAAAAAAGGAGCAGCTTTGAAGCGGCCCCTTTTTTCATTTGGTTTGAGTTGCTAAGGCGAAGGTTAATTATTAGCCACACTTTTGTTATGGGGCTGGGCTCTCCATTCAAAGGGCCGCATAAACCCATCCATGGGCGCTTAGCTGCCGCCGTCCGGGCGGCAGATGCCCTTTTCATGGGCAGCCCAACCCCATGGTTTGCTATTGTCTGATGTCGAGTAAACAAGTTTCGCCTTAGTAAACTTCAGGCCTGGCTGCTTACCGCCGGGCCATCTTCGTTTTCGGCAAGCTCCTGAGTCTGGCTGAAGCGGTCGGCTATTTTTGCCATTTTGTTGAGGAAATGGCCGAGTTTCTTGAGGGTGAATTCCAGGCCCTGGTTTTCGTGGAACATGACGCCCACCCCCTTGACTCCGAACATGACCGGGCGATGCTGGCCGAAACCGTCCTTGGCCCAGACGCGGAGGCGGTCGAAAAAGTCACTTGCCGGGGCGGCGGCCGTTTCTTCAGCGCCCTCCACTGGTGCTGCTTCGGTATTTTCTGTGGCGGCAACCTCGGCGGTTTCTTCACCTTCCGCCGCATCCTCCGCAGCCGGGTTCCCGGTTTCCTCTGCCGGCATGTTGTCCGGAACGATTTCCTCACCGGGGCGGCAGCAGTCAATGGTGAAGGAGAAGCTGGCCTGGGTGATCTGGGACGCGAGGCCGTTGTAATGGACGGTGAATGGATCTCTGATGGCTTGGGCAAAGTTTGCACTCAGGGATTGCTCAGCCAGAACCTGGCGGGTGAAGTTCAGTTCCAGGCTGAAGCTGACCTCCTGGCCGTCCCTGGTCTGAAAGCTGCCGGTTGTGGAGAAACCGACGGTTTCAGTCTTGCTGTATTCAAGGGACAGCATCAAGGATTCCGAGACCGTTGGAGTCGGTGTGGTTTCTCCAGGTGTCCCGCCCGCCGTGGTTTCCGGTTGGTTGGCCTCCACGACGGTATTGCTGGAGAGAATGGGGACGGAGCGGCCGATAAATCTTTCAAGCACATTGCGAAGCAGGGTCATTCGGCAGCATTCCAAACCCTGCGCGTGGGAAAGCCCGGTGCTTTCGGGAGTTTCTTTCTGGAGCTCCCTGGCTTCCGGAGAGATGGAGATTGGGTCATTGACGGCCACCGTCCTGTTTTTCCCGGTCTCGGGCTCGGCGTTGGTCAGATACTGATTTCCCTTGGTCAGGAGAATGCGCTCCTGCCGGGAGATGTCTTTTGTGCGGATAAAATGATCTGTGCTGTGAATATTCGGTCTGACGACGGCCATTTTGCTACCCTCCTGGTAAAACTGTTATTAAACCTTCCCTGGCTAAAAAGATGGGCTTTACTTTTCCATCGGACGTTTTTCAGGATTCTTTAGCTTTTTTTGCCTGAAATTGAATTTTTTTCAAAAAAAGTTATTTTTTAGGAGTTTTTGTGCTTTTTCAGGCGATTTTCCCTTATCGGGCCATCTCCTCGTGAGGTTTCCCCCGAGTGGGGGAAAAGTCTCTTTTCTCATGTAACCTTGAGGCCCTTTCTTGCATGTTCAGAACAGAGAAGAATTTACCGGGCTGTTACCTAAAAACTGTTGACAAAAAAAGCCGTCTCCTGGTTAATATGAAATTCAAATGATCATTTAAATTGAGGATTTGAATATGGCGGGAAACAGCAACAGCAATCAGACCCGGCACCGCCTTGTGGAGAGTGCCTGCCGGATATTCGCGGAAAAGGGCTTCTATAAGGCGACCATAGCGGATATCTGCCGGGAGGCGGAGACCAATGTGGCATCGGTCAACTATCATTTCGGCAGCAAAAAAAAGCTCTATGACAAGGCCTGGCGGCATGCCTTTGCCATAGCCTCCGAAACCTTCCCCCTGGATGGCGGCCTGGCGGAAAAGGCCACCGGGGAGGAGCGCCTGCGGGCCTTTATTCTCTCTTTTCTCCATCGTCTTCTTGACGAGGGGCCTCCTTCCTATTTCACCCGTATGATGAGCCGCGAAATAGCTGAGCCGACCCCCTCGTTTCCGGCCATTCACGAAGAAGCTTTGATGCCGACCCGGGGTTATCTTTTCGAGGTTGTCCGCGGCCTGCTCGGTTCGGAGGCAGCCGAGGAGGAGGCCTTTCGCTGCACCTACAGCGTTATCAGCCAGTGCCTGTTCCTGCTTCACCATTCACCCATGCGCCAGAGGATTCTGCAGAAACAAGGTGAAACGTTTGCAGAGATCAATATCCTGGGTGAATATCTGACCCGTTTCTGCCTGGGCGGCATCCGGGCCGTCAGGGAGCCATGAGATGAGCCGCAAGTTATTTAAAAGCGTTGGTTTTTTGCCACTTTTCCTGACCCTGCTGCTTTCCTGTGCACCGTTCCGGCCCCAGCCATGGCAAAACCCCGAGGGCGGCATGGCGGCAAGTTTTTCCCTTTACGGCGAAGGGGAAAAAATTCCGGATCGCTGGTGGGAGTCCCTGGAGGCACCGGAACTTAACGACCTTATCGCCGAGGCCCTGGATGAAAATCTGGAATTACGCGAAGCCTGGGCGCGCCTCAAGCAGGCCCGGGCAACAGCTATTCAGGCTGGGTCGGAGCTCTACCCCGATCTTTCCGTGGACGGGGAGGGTTCCTTCCGGCGCCAGGAAACCGAGGCGGAGACCGTCAACACGGAAAGTTACCTCCTCGGTCTGGCGAGCAGTTATGAACTCGACCTGTGGGGGCGCATCCGCTCCGAGCGGGAAGCGGCCCAATTGGCGGCAACCGCCACCCGGGAGGATTACAATACTGCGGCCATGACGCTGGCGGCGGAAGTGGCCACCCGCTACGTCGGGATCATTTCCCAACGCCGGCAGAAACAGCTTCTCGAAGAGCAGCTCAAGGCCAACCGGACCTACCTCGAACTGGTTGAGCTGCGTTTTTTCAAGTCCATGGTTTCCGCTCTCGACGTCTACCAGCAGAAGCAGGTCGTCGAAAAGGCCGCAGCCGAGATCCCCCTGGTCGAGGAGCAGGAGCGGCTCCTGCAACATGAACTGGCGGTGCTGCTGGGGAAACCGCCCCAGGCCCCCCTGGGCATTGCGGTGGAAGAATTTCCGGCCGTCGGTGAGCTCCCCGATCCCGGTCTGCCGGCGGAGCTGCTCGCCAGGCGTCCAGATGTGCGGGCCGCGGGCCTGAGGTTGCAGGGCGCCGACTGGCAGGTGGCGGCGGCGCGGGCCGACCGGCTCCCCGCCATCCGGTTGGCGGCGGAAGGGGCCTTTACGTCCGCCGCTTTCAGCACCCTTTTCGACACCTGGTTTGTGCAGCTTGCCGGGAGTCTGAGCGGGCCGATTTTTGATGGTCAAAGGCGGGCCGAGGAAGTGAAACGGACGCGCGCCGTGGCGGAAGAACGGCTGGCCTCCTATCGTCTGGCGGTGCTGAGTGCCATCAAGGACGTGGAAGACGCCCTGGTCCGCGAACAGAAGCAGAAAGAGAATATTGCCCTGGTCCGGGCGCGCATCGAAACCGCCCGCAAGGCCTTGAGCCAGGCCACGGACCGCTACCGCAAGGGAATCAACGACTACCTGCCGGTTCTGACCCAGCTGATTTCGGTGCAGGACCTGGAGCGCGACCTCCTTCAGAAGGAAGCCGCTTTGCTGACAAACCGGATTTCACTTTACCGGGCCCTGGGCGGCTCCTGGATGGAGGAATTGCAACCGGACGGCACCATCAACCCATGAGACGAAGGGTATCAATCCAACATTTTTAAACGGATATTCATGATGGAAAAAGAATCCAACGGCAACATAACGGAGAATTCCGGAAAAGAAAAAGCGGCTGTGAGAAACCGTTCCAAAGCCTATTTTCTCATCCCTTTGGCGATCGTTGCCATTGGCGTGGTGGCGGCTTTTCTGATTATCAAAACAGCACCTCAACCGCGCAAGATCACCCCCCAAAAAGCCGTCCCCCAGGTGCGTGTCGAGGTCGTTCGGTTGGCAAAGGAGAATGTCACCCTGGCGGCCATGGGCACGGTGGTTCCGGCCCGTCGGCTGGAATTGAAGGCGCGGGTTGGCGGCGAAGTGGTGGGGATTCATCCCGAGTTTGTCGAGGGCGGGTTGATTCACCAAGGGGAGGTGATTCTCACTATCGATCCGGCTGACTACGAATTGGCGGTGGCTCAGAAAAAGAGCCGGGTGGCGGAAGCGCATTATGCCCTCAAACTGGAGTTGGGCCACCAGGAAGTCGCCAAAAGGGAATGGGAGCTTCTCGGCGGCGGCAAGCCGGCGTCCGAGCTTGATCTCGAGCTGGCCTTGCGCAAGCCCCATCTCGACAAGGCCCGGGCTGAAGTGGCGGCGGCTGAAGCGGAATTGAAGCAGGCCCGCCTCGATCTGGCCCGGACTCGGATTACGGCCCCCTTCAACGGGATTGTGCTGGCCAAAAATGTCGAAAAAGGGACCCAGGTCGGGACCCAGGAGATCCTCGCGGAGCTGGCGGGAACGGACGAGTACTGGGTTCAGGTGTCCCTGCCGGTGGATCGGCTCGGCTGGTTCAATGTCCCGCGCACTAATGGCGAGAACGGGGCTTCGGTTCGGATTTTTCCGGACGGCAATCAGGAATTTCACGGCCGGGTCCTCAAACTTTTGGGCGATCTTGAGGAAGAGGGGCGTATGGCGCGGGTCCTGGTGACGGTGCCTGATCCCTTTGGCCGTTCGAGCAAGGATAAGAGCCGCCGACCGCTTCTGATCGGTCAGTATGTGCGGGTCCGGATTGCCGGCAAGGAGATGGAAAACGCCGCCCGTATCCCACGTTCGGCCCTGCGCGAAGGAAAACAGGTCTGGCTGGTCGGCGAGGACGGCAAGCTTAGGGCCCGGGAGGTGGTGGTGGCCTGGCGGGAGGAGGAGTCCCTCCTGGTTCGCGAGGGTCTGAACGACGGTGACCGGCTGGTGATTACGGAAATGGCGGCGCCGGAGGAGGGCATGCTGGTGCAGGTGGTGTCCGAGCCGGCGGCGCGCATATCCTCGGGACAAGCCCGCAGCGGAGATCGCTATGGCAGCTGAAAAATCGCAAGCCAGAAAAGTGACGTCCCGGCTGCGCGGCCCCATCCCCTGGATGGCCGGGAATTCCGTCGCCGCCAACCTGGTGATGCTGGTTTTCCTGGTCGGGGGACTTCTCTGGGGGACCCAGATCAAGCAGGAGGTTTTTCCTGAATTCGACCTCGATTTCGTTACGGTAACGGTCGCTTATCCGGGCGCCAGCCCCGAGGAGGTGGAGCAGGGCATTATCCTGGCTGTGGAAGAGGCGGTCCAGGGCTTGGACGGGGTCGAGGAGGTGACCGCCACGGCCAGGGAAGGAAGCGGCGTCGTCACGGTTGAGATGGTCACCGGCGGGGATCTGCAGCGGCTGGCCCAGGATGTCCAGAGCGAAGTCGACCGCATCACCTCCTTCCCCGAGGAAGCGGAGGAACCGAGGGTGGAGATTGCCAGCCGTCAGCGCGAGGTTCTTTCCGTGGTGGTATACGGGGATACCTCGGAAAAGGTGTTGCGCGAAACAGTGGAGACCGTGCGTGACGGCCTTCTGCAGATGCCGGATATCACCCAGGTCGAACTCAGCGGTGTGCGTGATCTGGAAATCAGCATTGAGGTGTCCCAGGCCAAGCTGCGTTCCTACAACCTCACCCTTCGCGATGTCGCCGACAAGGTCAAGGCCCTGGCCGTGGAACTCCCGGGGGGCGGGATCAAGACCAGCGGCGGTGAAATCCTGGTGCGTATGAAAGAGCGGCGCGACTATGGCCGGGAGTTTGCCCGCATCCCCATCATCGCCTCCAATGACGGCACCCAGGTCTTTCTCGAAGATATTGCGACCATTTCCGATGGTTTCGTCGATACCGACACTTACGCCACTTACAACGGACTGCCGGCCGCCATGATCAACGTCTACCGGGTCGGGGAGCAGACCCCCATGTCGGTTGCCGGGGCGGTCAGGGAATACCTGGAGAAGAACAGCTACAATCTGCCGACGGGCTTGAAAACGGCCATTCACAATGACCGGTCGCAGATATACAGCCAGCGTCTGGAGTTGATGGTTAAAAACGGTTTGCTGGGACTGCTGTTGGTATTTTTCCTGCTCGGCCTGTTTCTCGAGGCCCGTCTGGCATTCTGGGTGGCCATGGGGATTCCCATCTCGTTTCTGGGCTCCCTTCTGTTTCTGCCGGCCATGGGCATCAGCATCAACATGATTTCCATGTTTGCCTTCATCATCGCTCTCGGTATTGTTGTCGATGATGCCATTGTCGTAGGGGAAAACATCTACCAATACCGCCAGGCCGGAGTGCCGGCCCTGGAAGCGGCGATTTTGGGCGCCCGCGAGGTGGCCATGCCGGTCACCTTCAGCATTCTCACCAACATTGCGGCCTTTCTTCCCCTCTATTTCGTGCCCGGCATTATGGGGAAGGTGTTCAAGACCATTCCGGTGGTGGTGATCACGGTTTTTATCATCTCCTTAATTGAAAGCATTTTCGTGTTGCCGTCGCACCTCGGTCACCGCCAGGAAAAAACCAGAAAAGGGCCGCACATCTGGCTGCACCACAAGCAGCAGGTGTTCAGCGCCTGGTTCATGCGCCTGGTAAAAGAGCGTTACGGTTCTTTCCTGCACAGTTGCCTTCGCAACCGCTACCTGGTCTTGGCGGCCGGCCTGACTCTTCTGTTGGTGGTGGTCGCTTACGTGATAAGCGGACGCATGGGCATGACGCAGTTCCCGCGGGTTGAATCGGATTACGCTTTTGCCCAGGCCACCCTTCCCTATGGGGTTGCAGTGAAAAAGACCGAAGCGGTGGAACGCCGTCTGGTCGAGGCGGCTCACCGGATAGCCGAGCAAAACGGCGGAGACCAACTGGTGGAGGGCATTTTCGCCATGATCAACGGCAATGTCAGCGAGGTCAGGGTCATGCTTACCCCGCCTCAGCAGCGCCCCCTCTCCACTGCCGAGGTCACCCGCCTCTGGCGCCAGGAGATCGGTGCCATCCCCGGTGTCGAAGTGCTGAATTTCAAATCCGACCGGGGGGGGCCGGGCTCGGGAGCGGCTCTCACGGTTGAATTGACCCACCGCGACATGACTGTGCTGGAGGAGGCTGCGGCCCGGCTGGCCGTCGATCTGCAGCGATTCCCCAACGTCAAGGACATCGACGATGGTTTTTCCTGGGGCAAGGAGCAGGTCGATTTCAAAATCCGTCCTGAAGGAAGGGCTCTCGGTCTGACCTCCCGCGACATTGCCAACCAGATTCGCAATTCTTTCTATGGGGCGGAGGCTCTGCGCCAGCAGCGGGGCAGGAACGAGGTCAAGGTCATGGTCCGCCTTCCCGAAGAGGAGCGCATCTCCGAGTTCAATCTTGAAGAGTTGATTCTTCGCTCGCCTGGCGGGGTGGAGGTACCTCTGCGGGAAGCGGTGACGGTGAAACGCGGACGCGCCTATACGGAGATCGGCCGCCGGGCCGGCCGCCGGGTCATCACGGTAACAGCCGATGTCGAACCACAGCACCAGGCGGGCATGATCCAGGCTGCCATCCAAAAAGAGGACCTTCCGGCCCTGATGAAAAAATATCCCGGACTCAACTTCAGTTTCGAGGGAAAACAAGCGGATATTTCCGAAAGCAATGAAAGTTTGAAATGGGGCCTGTTTTTCGCCATGATCGTCATCTATGCCTTACTGGCCGTTCCCTTCAGAAGCTACACCCAGCCTGCCCTCGTCATGTTGGCCATCCCCTTCGGCATTGTCGGCGCCGTTATCGGCCATCTCCTCATGGGCTACAGCCTGAGCGTCATGAGCATGCTGGGCGTGGTGGCGCTCTCCGGGGTGGTCGTAAACGACTCCCTGGTGCTCATCGACTATGCCAACCGCATGCGCAAAAGAGGGAAAACCGCCGGTCAGGCTATCCACATGGCCGGCATCAACCGTTTCCGGCCGGTAATGCTGACGACCCTGACGACTTTCGGGGGACTGGCGCCGATGATTTTCGAGACCTCGCGCCAAGCCCGCTTTCTGATTCCCATGGCCCTGTCACTGGGTTTCGGGGTGTTGTTTGCCACTCTGATTACCCTGATCATCGTTCCGGCGGGCTATCTGGCGATGGAAGATGTTCAGGGCTGGCTGCGTCGTTGGGCCAGACATTTTTTTGTAGGTGACGAGGTGCCCAAGGCAGCCGGCCAGGAACACTCATGAGGGACCCGGGCAGCTCCCAAAAAGCGGTTCTGGCGGTGGCCACCCTGACCGCTTTCATGATGCCCTTCATGATGTCAGCCCTGAACCTGGCTCTCCCCGCCATTCAGAGGGACTTTGCTCTGGATGCAGTGGTGCTCAACTGGGTAGTCACGGCCTATGTTCTTGCTGCGGTGGTAGCTCTGGTTCCCTCAGGCAAACTGGCGGATATTTTCGGGCGCAAGAAAATTTTTGTCCTGGGTGTTCTCCTCTTTTTTCTGGCAGCGCTGCTTCTGGCTTTTTCCCAGGCGTCCTGGTGGCTGATTCTCTGGCGTGTGGTTCAGGGTATTGGGGGAGGCATGGTCATGTCCACCGGGATGGCCATGATTACCTCAGCCTTCCCTTTAAGTGAAAGAGGGAAAGCCATCGGCTTCAATGTGGCGGCGGTTTATACCGGGCTTTCCGTCGGGCCGATCGCCGGGGGCTATCTGACCGCGACCTTCGGATGGCGCAGCATTTTCCTCGTGACGTTCCCCTTGGGAATGCTGGTTTTTTTCCTCAGCAAAAAAATGATCCGGGAGGAATGGGCTGAAGCGCGGGGGGAAAGTTTCGATGCCGCGGGCAGTGCCCTCCTCGGAGCGGCTTTTGTCTGTTTCATGTGTGGCCTCTCCCTTATGCCTACATGGAAGGGTGGGATCATCGTTCTGTCCGGAATTCTGCTGCTGATCCTTTTTGTCCGGCAGGAACTTCGGACAACCTTCCCGGTCTTCGAAGTTCGGTTGTTTCGGGATAACCGCGTTTTCGCCTTTTCCGGGCTGGCCGCTCTCATCAACTACGGGGCAACCTCCGCCGTCTCTTTTCTTTTAAGCCTTTATCTTCAGTATATTTTGGGCCTCGGCCCACAAGCCGCCGGTTTGATCCTGCTTTGGCAACCGGTAGTTATGGCTCTGCTATCGCCCCTTGCGGGCCGGCTTTCCGACCGGGTCGAGCCCCGGATTATCGCTTCTTTCGGCATGAGTCTGACCGCCCTGGGCCTATTGCAGCTGGCTTTTTTACAACAGGATACGGCCAAGGGGCTTGTCATTCTGGCTCTGGTCTGCCTGGGGCTTGGTTTCGCCCTGTTCTCCTCTCCCAATATGAATGCCATCATGAGCAGTGTGGAAAAGCGTTATTACGGCGTGGCTTCAGGGGCCGTGGGGACCATGCGTTTGTGCGGAAATATGGTCAGTATGGCCATTGCCCTGGTAGTGTTTGCCCTCTTTCTCGGCCCCGAGGGGATTTCCCCACGGCATTACCCCGCTCTTTTGCTTGCCATTAAGACAAGCTTCGGTATTTTTGCCGCTCTGTGCCTGGGAGGGATATTCTTTTCTTTGTTGCGGGGGGATCTGCGCAGGCACAAGACCTCTTGAATTTTTTCTGCCAAAAGATGTTATCTGCTGCCGCCAATCATTTATTCCCTCCAAAGTTGTCGTCCTCCTGCAATCTGAAAGGCTGATTGGCCTGATCGGTTTTTGTCACATGAGCGGCGTTTTTTGTTCTTTGGTGGATTTATTTCACTGAATGTGGATGGCTGTGAACAAGATTTCGCATTTCCCCCCGGTTTTGAATCACTTGCCAGTTTTTTTGTGGCCCTGTCCCGGCATGTTTTTTTGTTAAAAAACATTGTGATTTCAGTTTGTTAGAAAGCCAGGTTGAATTAAGTTCTTTTTTGGAGGAACAGCTGGAAATTTGTGGCGTATTTTTTGCCTTTTGTCCCGGCGGGGATAAAGAAAGGGGGAGATATGCTCTTAAAAAATTGGTTGTTTGCAATTGCGGCTGTTCTGTTTTTTTCGCTGCCTGCATTTGGGGATGAGATGGTTTCCCTCAAAGGCAGTTATGTAGTATTAAACCCTGACGGGGTTTTCGCTGTTGAAGGCAACGGTATCTCCGGCACCGAAGTTGATCTCGACGACGATCTGGGTTTCGACAAAAGTAAGGGCTGGCAGGGCGAAATAGCCCTTAACCTCGGGTCATTCCGGTTGTCCGGAAGCTACCTGCCCCTGCGCTTTTCCGGCGATGGCATTCTGACCGAAACCGTCATTTTCAATGGCCAGGTTTTTAACGTTGGGCTTGAGGTTGAAAGTGAAATCGATCTCGATTTTTACGATGTGGCCATTGCCTGGCATGTTATCAATCTGGACGACCTCCCGGTCCGGTTTCAACTCGGCCCGGAACTTTCCGTAAAAATCGTCAATGCCGAGGTTTCCATGGAAGCGGATAGCGTCGACCTCAAAGAGGACGAATCAGCTCTTGCCGCCGTTCCGACCATTGGCCTTCGTTCCCGCATTGCTATCAGTGACTACATTGGTGTCGTAGGGCGGGTCGGCTATCTCGAGTATGATGACAACAGCCTTCTGGATGTTGATGCTCAGATCGAGTTTTCACCTGTTCCGTATGTTGGTATTTATGCCGGTTATCGTTATGTGGATATGGATGTCGACGAATCTGGGGTATTCATCGATGCTCAGATGGATGGTTTTTTCGGCGGAGTGATGATCAGGTTTTAGGCGTCCAGCGGTTCGGGCAGAGTGCGTTCGGGATTGCGCACACTTGACGAATCCGCGGCAAACCCTTATGAATAGCCCGGCTTAAAAATATCTTGTCGGATCCGGTGATTATTAATTTTTGATAAATAAATGCTTGCTTTTTATTTTTGCAGCGTGATATGTTGCCCAATATCAGTGTAGCTTGTGTAAATCTAATCTGGCCGGACAAAAAATTGTTTATAAAGTATTAAAAATTCGCCCACCGCACAGACCATGCCGGACTGTGTGGTGTTTTCGTTCAGGCAACCCTTTGATTTACGCAACCAAACCCCAACCAGAGGGGAGAAAGAAGGAGCAAAAGGAATGGCAGAAGGTACAGTAAAATGGTTTAATGACGCAAAAGGTTTTGGCTTTATCGCGCAGGATGACGGGCCGGACGTATTTGTCCACTTCTCCGCGATACTTGGAGATGGTTTCAAATCTTTATCCGAGGGAGACCGTGTCAAATTCGATGTGGTGGAAGGACAAAAAGGTCCTCAATCCGCCAATGTGCAAAAAATATAAGTAACGACTCAGGTTAATCCAAACCCAAAAGAGCTCTCCGGTTTCCGGTAGAGCTCTTTTTTTTGCTGGCGGTTGCCGTGTGGTTCAAACAAGGTTTTTTCCGTTTAATAATTCCTTTTCAAAAATTATCAGATTTTACCTTTTAAGAAGCATCCACATTAATCAAAGCCGGAGGAAAATCGGAAATTCATTTCCGGATTTGAAGAAACCATTAAACCAGCTGAGCAAATGAAATCTCGTTCAGGCGCTTTTCCAGGATGTTCTGCAGTTTCTGGATTTCATCGTGAACCGTACAGATGCTTTCCCGGGGACAGCTTTTTGAGGAATTTAGACAACTGTTGAGCAGTACGCCTTTTGAATCGGTCTGCTGCAGGACCTCCAGGAGTGTAATTTCATGGGGTTGCTTTTGGAGACTCAAACCGCCGGTCCTGCCGCGTCGGCTTTTCAGCAACCCGGCGTTGACCAGCTTGGTCGTGATTTTTCGCAAAAACCGATAGGGAATGAGCATATTTTCGGATAACTCATTGGCGGGAATGGGGCGTCCCTGATTTTCCGACTTGGCAAGATAGAGTATGGTCCGAACGCAGTAATCAGCTTCTCGGGTAATCATTCTTTCCTCCTTAATTAAAACCTTACCATTTTGGTATCATAAGCAGGGAGATTCAGTCAACCTGTTTTTAATCTTATCCTCCTTGTGGCTAACCAAATTTCCGATTCAGGTTCTTTGCCGGCCTCTATACCGTCCTCGTCTTTCCCGGTGCATTTTAGCAGCAGGACCCATCGAACGAGACGCCGATAAATTAAAAAAGTTCATGAGATTGTCGGATTATGGCGAAATATCGTGTGAGAATTGCGAATATATCGCCTTGCGCATCACACCGTTCGGCGTCGACAGACCAGTTGCGTCGGAGCCCAACCGAGGCGGTCATAGAATGCCAAGGCCTGAACATTCTCACGGTCCGCAAGCAGTTGCAGGCGCCTTATGCCGCGTTGATTGGCCCATTTTTCAAGGGTTGCCATGAGCCTTTTTCCGATCCCCTGTCCGCGGTACCCGTTTGCCACCACAACGTCCTCCACCAGCGCCGCTTCACCTCCCTCGGCGGTGGAAATCACGACTTGGGCAGTACACATGCCGATGATCTGTCCGTTTTTTTCCGCAACCAGAACGAAGCGCTCAGGATGATCCGCCAGCAGAAGTGACAATCCCTTTTCCTGGCGCTTCCGATTAAATTCGAAATCCGCCTCCAGAAGGAAAAGCTCGTGCAACAGCGCCACCAGGGCATCCACGTCTTCCGGTCGGCCGTGGCGTATGAGAATGGCCATTCCACTCTCGGTCATGATTATTTATCTCCTTGGTAAACCCAAAAAAGCAAAAGAAATGCCAGGGCATAGCTGTTGCTTTATGAGCTCAGAGAGTGCTGGAGTGCAAACCTTGGAAACTTCTTAACCTGTTGAAAAAGTCAGGTAATTCATTTTGTTCCCGCTGTTTTGAGGTTTCGGCGTTTGTCCCTGGCAGGATTCCATGATTATTCCATGGGCAGATCCTGCCTAAAAAATCATCTCCCCCTGGTGCGAAAGACATCAACCTTGAGGTGGGATCATTAATTAGAGCCATTGTCATGTCCCTTGCGAAAGATATTTCTGGAACACTGAGTATTCACTTCCAACATTTGGGAGCTTTGCGTCAGCTGGGGGACGTTCTGTCGCGCGATGCCGTCCAGGAAAATGCCCTTCGAAATGTTCTGGAGGTTTTGGAAAAGACTGTAGGTTTTCAGCGCTGCACCATCATGTTGCTCAGTCCCGATGGCAGTGAGCTTTGGGTTGAAGCATTAGGGATGGAGTCCGACCTGCGCCGTAAAGAAGTCAAATATCGGCGGGGGGAAGGGGTTACAGGGCAGGTGTTGAATTCAGGGCAGCCGGCCATTGTCTCCCGCATCAGTGAGTCCTCCCATTTCAAGGGACTTATCTACAGACGCGGCAAGGGGGAGAGTCACGACTGCAGTTTTATCTGTGTTCCGATTTGTGCAGGTGATGAAGTTGTTGGCACGCTCTCGGCAGATGTGATTTTTTGCCCCATGGATAAGCTTCGGACCCATCAGGAGTTTCTTTTCGTGGTAGCGTCGTTGGTGGCCAGCCACGTCAGGACCAGGCGTCAGGCGGAAAAAGAACAACAGGTTCTGGAGGAAGAAAACCGCAATCTGCGCCTGGAGTTGGAAGGGGTTTACCGGCCGGAAAATATTATCGGCAACTCCCACGCCATTCGTTCCGTCTACTTGAAAATAAGCCAGGTGGCACCCACCACGACGACGGTTCTGGTGCGCGGGGAATCCGGTACCGGCAAAGAACTGGTGGCGTCGGCCATTCACTACAGCAGCCCCCGCAAAAGCAAGCCTTTTGTACGTGTTAACTGTGCCGCTCTGAACGAGCAGCTTCTGGAAAGCGAACTTTTCGGCCATGAAAAGGGTGCTTTCACCGGTGCGGTCCAGAGCCGCATCGGGCGCATTGAGCAGGCCGAAGGGGGGACCCTTTTTCTGGACGAGGTCGGGGATTTTTTGCCTGCGGTCCAGGTCAAGCTTTTGCGGGTTCTCCAGGAAAGGGAATTCGAACGGGTCGGCAGTAACCAGACCCGAAAAGCCGATGTGAGAATCATTGCAGCCACCAACCGCCATCTCGAGAAGGAAGTGGAGACGGGACGTTTCCGTCATGACCTTTTCTACCGGATCAATGTTTTTCCCATTTATCTTCCTGCGTTGCGGGAGCGCCGTGAGGATATCCTCCTCTTGAGTGAATTTTTTACCACCCGTTACTCCGAACGGATGGGGAAAAAGGTTCACCGCATCAGCACCACCGCCATCAACATGATGATGGCTTACCACTGGCCGGGGAATGTCCGCGAGCTGGAGAACTGTATCGAGCACGCCGTGCTTCTTTCCCGGGACGGGGTCATCCAGGGCTCTTCTCTGCCGGCCACCCTGCAGATGCCCCAATCGCTATCGGGCCGCGGGCCCGGTCCCCTTCGCTTGCAAGTCGAAAGTCTGGAACGCGATCTGATTGCCGACGCTCTCAAATATCATCATGGAAGTGTTGCAGCTGCAGCCCGGGACCTTGGCATTACCGAACGCATGGTGCGTTATAAAATGAAAAGCCTCGGTATCGACAATAAGCGTTTTTCTTCCTGATGTGACTGATTGCCCCCCTTTTTTTTGGGGGGGGAGCCGCTTTCTTTGCGGCCCCCCCAAGCCAGCCAAGCTTCTTTATTCAGAAGCGGAACGCCTCATTTTTGTTAGAATAAATTTATTCTGAAGGTTGTTTGAAAAATATTTCTGAAAATCTTTGTGTGGAATCTATTCCTGCCGGTTTTTCCAGTACCGCCGGTAAGGTGGTGGACTTTTTGCAAAATGGTGGAGGCGGAGCGAATATTGGGTTGATTTTTTAATGATTTCGGAGAGGTAACCTTGACCAGAAACCGCTTTTGGAAGCAATTGAAAAAGGAGCTCCCCCTGTGGATGGAAAAGGGTTGGGTCAATCCCGGGGCGGATCAGGCCATTCTGGAACATGTCGGACGCCGTGGAGACAGCAGCAAATTCCTTTCCTTCGCTTTCGGTATTCTCGGTGTTCTTCTTCTCGGCTCAGGGGTGATCACCTATTTTGCCGCCAACTGGGGTGCCATGCCCAAAATCGTGAAGCTCGGCCTCCTTTTCGGCGGCATGTGGCTGGCCTTTGCCATTGCCGGTTATCTGCTGCGTGACGACAAGGCCCCCCATCTCGGCCAGGCCGGGGTGCTGCTCGGAGTCATCCTGTTCGGTGCCGACATCATGCTCATTGCCCAGATCTATCACATTGACAGCCACTATCCGAACGGGGTACTGCTCTGGTCGCTTGGCGGCCTGGCTGCCGCCTGGCTGCTTCGTTCCCAGCCCGCCCTCATTGGCGCCATCTCTCTGGCCGTTCTCTGGACCGGTATGGAGTCCTTCGGTTTCGAGCGCCAGATGCACGGCTGGTTTTTTCCTTTATGGCTTGCCTTTCTGCCTCTTATCTGGCGTATGCGCTGGAAACCGGCCCTGCATGTCGCCATGATCGGCGTGCTGCTGTGGAGTTTCTTTGGCTTCGAAAGCCTTCGCAATCCCCTTTTTGCCGTTCAGGTTTACTTCCTGGCCTACCTGGCTCTTTTTCTCTTTGGCCTGATCATGGCCACATATGAGCGGTTGTCCTATTTTGCCCTACCTGTTCAGCGTTACTCCCTGCTCGCGGCTCTGCTGAGCTTTTACGCTCTCACTTTTCCCTATTTACAAGTCGGCTATCCCTTTCTTCATGGTTCAAATATGCGTCCCGGGGTTGCCAAAGTCTGGCTGGCCGCCACGCTGATCTTTCTCGCCCTGGTTGCAGCCCTGGCGCTCTGGCACCGGCAGTGTTTTGGCCGGCAAAAACGTCCCCTCTGGCTGCTTTGGGGGCAGGTACTGGTAATGGCCGGCCTGGCCCTGATCATCGTCAACCTCTTCATTGGCGTGCGGTACGCCAATCTCATGGCCATCGGATTCAACCTCCTCATGTTTGCCGGGGTGGTCTGGCTCATCCTGGCAGGAAGCTATCTTGGCGACCGGTTTTTCGTCAACAGCGCATTCTTTTTTTTCGCCCTGACCATCATGAGCCGCTATTTTGATACCTTCTGGACCCTTATGAACCGCTCCTTTTTCTTTATGGCCGGGGGCGTGCTTTTAATAGGCGGAGGGATATTCCTGGAAAGGCAGCGCCGCAGGTTTACGGGACAGATTAAATCCCGCCGTGGGGAAAGGGGTGATATATGAAAATTGCCGCGCGCATTGTCATAACCTGCATTGTTCTGACCTTGCCCCTGGTGGGCATGATCGTCAGGAAGCAGTGGACCCTGGAGACAGGAACTGCGGTTTTGCTCGAGACCCAGCCGGTTGACCCGCGTTCCCTATTTCGCGGCGATTATGTCCGCCTGAATTACATGATCAGCGATCTCGACCTGGAGAAGCTTGGCGGTGACGATAAGTTCGACCGGTTCGATGATGTTTATGTGGCGCTTGCCAAGGCTGAACACTACTGGGAAGCCATCGGCGTTTATCACCAGCAGCCGCAGTTGGCCGGACAACAGGTTGCTCTCAAGGGAAAGGTCAAGTATGTTCAAACCTCCCGCTGGAACCCGGAAACCAAAAAATCGGAGCCCGTAAAGAGTATCCATGTCACTTACGGAATCGAGAATTATTTTGTCCCTGAAGGGGAAGGGCGGGAACTGGAGCGCCCCCCCGCCGGCAGCAAAGTGGAGATGCTGATTACCGTGGACCGTTTCGGTCAGGCGGGCATTAAGGCAGTGCTGGTAAACGGGGTGGAGCGTTACCGGGAAAAATTGCTGTAGGATGTTGATGTTTTTATAGACTCTTCAAACGAGCCGACAAAAAGTAGAAATCTCTTGCCCCTGCCCTTTCCAAAAAGGTATTATTTTAAAAATTTGTAACCATCCGCCACGGTGGCTTTTCGCAGATGACGGGTTAATACGGCTTTGAAAATGAGTGGCGTGAAGCCAGTGGCCATTGGGGTGGATCGTTGCGAAAATCAAAAAATCGCAAAGGCTGATTTAAAGGGGCGAAAATAATGGCTGTTCTCGTAACGGGTGGTTGCGGCTTCATCGGCAGTAATTTTATTCATGGGCTGCTGAGGGCGGAAAACGACGTGCGGGTGGTGAACCTCGATAAGCTGACCTATGCCGGCAACCTTGCCAACCTGGAAGGGCTGGAAGCCGACCCGCGTTACCGTTTTGTGCAAGGGGATATCTGCGATGCCCCCCTGGTCAAAGCCCTCTTTGCCGAAGAGAATATCGAAAGAGTGGTTCACTTTGCCGCGGAATCCCATGTCGACCGCAGTATCCTGGGGCCGGATGCCTTTGTTCAGACAAATGTTGTGGGCACCTTCACCCTTCTTGAAGCGGCCCGCGAGCTATGGTTGAAGCCCGGCCAGGATGCTTCACGATGCCGTTTTCTGCACGTCAGCACCGACGAGGTTTATGGCTCGCTCGGAGAAACAGGCTATTTTACCGAAGCGACTCCCTACTCTCCCCGGTCCCCCTATTCGGCCTCCAAAGCGGCTTCCGACCATCTGGCCAGCGCCTATTTTCACACCTATGGTCTGCCCGTGGTTATCACCAACTGTTCCAACAACTATGGCCCTTACCAGTTTCCGGAAAAGCTCATTCCCCTGATCATCAATAACGCCTTGAACGGGAAGGATCTGCCGGTTTACGGTGACGGCAAAAACGTCCGCGACTGGCTTTATGTCGGCGATCACTGCGATGCGCTTCAGACTGTCCTTGCGGGGGGAACGCCCGGTGAAACCTACAACATCGGAGGCAATAACGAAAAGCAGAACATCGAGATCGTTACCACCGTCTGTGACCTCCTGGATGAAATGGTCGGACTTCTGCCAGGCGGGCTGCCCCGTACGGAACTGATCCGTTTTGTCCAGGATCGCCCGGGGCACGACCGGCGCTACGCTATTGATGCGTCCAAGATTCGAGCTGCGCTCGATTGGGCGCCCCGCACCACCTTTGAGGAAGGAATTCGTCTCACCATTTCCTGGTATCTGGAGAATAAGGCCTGGCTGCAGGGGATAGTGGACGGTTCCTACCGGGAATATTATGCCAAGCAGTATGGGCAGTGACCTGTGAAAAGTGATACAAAAATTGCCCTGATCGGCAGCTACGGCATGCTGGGGCAGAGAGTCAAGGCCGGTCTTCCCGCCCCTGTCCGTCTGACCGAGTTCAACTTCCCTGAATTCGATTTTCTCAATCCAGCCGATTTGGTCAAGACCCTGCGGGATGTCGCCCCGGATGTCATCATCAATTGCAGCGCTTTTACGGCCGTTGACAATTGCGAAAAGGAAGAAGCTGCGGCTACCCGCATCAACGGTGAGGGTCCGGCACTGTTGGCAGGGTTGGCTTGTGAAAAAGGTTCGGTTCTGGTTCACATCTCTACGGATTACGTTTTCGATGGCCGCAGCAGCACCCCCTACCGGGAATCCGACTTGCCTTCCCCCCTGTCGGCCTATGGCCGCTCCAAACTGGCCGGGGAAAAAGCCGTTTTGGACAGCGGCCTGGAGAGCTTTTTCATCATCCGCACCAGCTGGCTCTATGGCCCCGGCGGCCCCAATTTCGTCGAGACCATTCTGCGTCTCGCCGCTGAGCGGGAAGAGTTGCGCATCGTTGCCGACCAGGTCGGCAGCCCGACCTTGACCGACGACCTGGCGGAGGCCATATTCCGTCTGCTGGCAACCGGGGAATATGGTGTCTATCACTTTTCCAACGAAGGTTTCTGCAGCTGGTACGAATTTGCTTGCGCCATCGTCCAGGGCGCGCGGGACAGGGGCTTGGCTCTGCCGGTAAAACAGATCCTGCCGATTGCCACGGCCGACTATCCGCTGCCTGCGCCGCGGCCGGCTTTTTCGCTCCTTTCCAAGGAGAAGTACCGGGAGCAGACAGGGTGCGAGATTCCTCATTGGCGGGATGGTCTCAATCGCTACCTCGACTGGCGCATCAAAAAGGATGTTTCGAAAGGAGGATCATGACCAAGGGCGTTCGCAAAGGAATTGTGCTGGCAGGGGGGGCCGGAACGCGGCTCTATCCATTGACCCTGGTGGCCAGCAAGCAGCTTCAGCCGGTTTATGACAAACCCATGATCTACTACCCGCTTGCCACGTTGATGGTGGCGGGCATCAATGACATTTTGATCATTTCAACCCCTCATGACACCCCGCGCTTCGAGGCCCTGTTGGGAGACGGCAGCCGCTTCGGCATCAAGCTCAGCTATGCCGTTCAGGCGGAACCGAAAGGGATTGCCCAGGCTTTTCTGGTGGGGGAGGAATTCATCGACCATGAGCCGGTTTGCCTAATCCTGGGGGACAACATTTTTTATGGAAAAATGGGGCTGGAGCGGATTGCGGCCTCCCTGACCTCGGGAGCCTGGATTTTCGGTTATCCTGTCCAGGACCCGCATCGCTACGGGGTGGTCAGTTTTGATCAGGAGGGACGCGCCCTCGATATCGAGGAAAAGCCGACCCGGCCGAAGTCCCATTACGCGGTGCCGGGTCTCTACCTGTATGACCGGCAGGTGGTGGAAATCGCCAAAAATCTGCAGCCCTCGGCACGGGGGGAACTGGAGATCACCGATGTCAACCGCGAATACCTGCGGCGCGGTCAGCTGAAAGTCGAAAAGCTCGGGCGCGGCATTGCCTGGCTCGATACCGGGACCCACGAAAGCCTTCTCGAGGCCGGGCATTTCATTTATACCCTGGAGCAGCGCCAGGGGCTCAAAATTGCCTGTCTCGAGGAGATCGCCCTGCACAAGGGTTTTATGACCCGTGAGCATTTGAAGGAGGTGATCTCTGCCCTTCCCAATTCCACCTACCGGAGTTACCTTGAGAATGTCATGAACGAGGAGTATTGACCGTGAATGTTCATCCGACAGCTATCCCCGACGTTCTGGTCCTGGAACCAAAAGTGTTCGGTGACGAGCGCGGGTTCTTTTTCGAAAGCTTTAATCAACGTGAATGGGAAAAAACGACAGGCCTGAAAACCGCATTTGTGCAGGACAATCATTCCCGCTCCACCAAAGGCGTCCTGCGGGGCCTTCACTACCAACTGCCGCCGGCTGCCCAGGGGAAACTGGTTCGCTGTGTAGCCGGCGAGGTTTTTGACGTAGCTGTCGATATCCGCCAAAATTCTCCGTTTTTCGGAAAGTGGGTAGGGGCGCATCTCTCCGCCGAAAACAAGCGGCAGCTGTGGGTTCCGGAAGGATTCGCCCATGGGTTTCTGGTGATTTCCGATGTGGCCGAGCTTCTTTACAAAACCACGGATTACTATGCCCCCGGCCGTGAGCGCTGTATCGTCTGGAACGACCCGGATCTGGGGGTCGAATGGCCCATCGTGGGGCAGCCCCTGCTCTCCGAAAAAGACGCAAGCGGTACCTTGTTCAAGCAATCCGATGTTTTTGCTGGATGAAATGAGATGTCCTTCCAAAAGAGGCTCAGGTTGCATTTGGGCAAAGAAGCCCATTTGGGCTTCCGGTTATAGAGGCAGGACGGGAAGTTCAGGCAAATTCGAAAATTAACGTGTGAATAATGTAATGAATATTGAAATAATCACAGCCTGGTACAACGAGGAATTTTTAGCCCCTTATTTTCTCAAACACTATGCGTTCGCCGACAAGATCCATATTCTGTTGGACAGCGACACGGATGACAACACGTTAGGGGAGATAGAAAAAGCATCCAATGCGGAAATTGAATACGTTAATTACCCGGATGGATTTGATAATGAAATAAAAATCGGCCATATCATGAGGGTTTACCGAACCATCGAGCGAGGCTGGGTTTTCGGTGTCGATAGCGATGAGTTTTTTTTTCCACTCCCTCTGGAAACGGATATCAGGGAGGCCCTGGAGAGAGAAAAGGATTATGATGTTATTTATGCCCAGATGTGGCAGGTCTACCGTCACAGGAGTGATGCGGATTTGAATCCCGATTTACCCCCGGTTTTGCAGCGGCGCCATGGCGATCCCAATGTTACCGAAGGAGAAAATGCCCGCTACAACAAACCGGCCATCGTCAAGGCCGGCCTCGATTTCGAATGGAGAACCGGCTGCCATCGAATCCGTTATCCGCGACCCCGAAATGAATTTTTCCGCCTTTTGGGTCGACTCGCCGGAAAGCCGAGGAGGCCCCGGAATTTGTTTTCCCGACTGATGGGCAGGCTCGCCGGGAAGCCGAGGATATCCCCCACTCAATTTTACGGTGCCCACTGGGCCAAAGCTGATCCGCTTTGCACGAACAGGCGCGTAGGGCGGAAAGACAGGCTGAGCCGGAACAATGTCGAAAAAGGCTACAGCCGGCACTATTTGCAGGAAACCGAAAAAGGCCTCTGCCAGGAACTGGAAGCCCACCTCGATGATCCTTTGCTTTTCTGAGCAGGAGAAAAATAATGAATTTTGTGCCCAAGGTTTCTGTCGTTATTCCTTTTTACAATGTCGAGAAATATTTGGGCGAGTGCCTGGAAAGTGTCGTAAATCAGACGCTGAAGGACATTGAGGTTATCTGTGTAAACGACGGATCCACTGACAGTTCGCCGGAAATCGTGCTGCGCTATGCCCGGAGCGACCCCCGCGTTCGCCTTATCAACAAAGAAAACGGCGGCGTCTCCTCAGCCCGCAATGCCGGGGTCTGTACGGCAAAAGGGGAGTATATTTATTTCCTCGACAGCGACGATTTTATTGATCTGAACGCTTTTGAAATATTGTATAGCGAGGCCAGTAAAAACAATCTGGATATTTTATTTTTTGATACGGTCGTAATTTTTGAAAATGAAAAGATAGAAGAAAAATATCAAAGGAAAAAATATATCAAAAGGAGCAGGGATTACAATGTAATTACTTCCGGAAAAGAAATGTTGTGTAACATGATTAAAAATAAGGATTTTTCAGAACTTGTCTATCTCCAGTTCATAAAAACTGAATATTATAATGAAAAACAACTATTTTTTTATGATGGCATTATTCATGAGGACGTCATTTTTTCCTTTCTATCCATAATTCAGGCGTCCCGTGTTAAACATATAGGGGCTAAACTCCACCACAGGAGATACAGAGAGTCGTCAATTATGACAACTCCTGAAAACGGAGAGAATTTTGTGGGATATATGGTGTCCATTGCCCATATCATAAAAAATTGTCTGAGCAATGAATATGATGAAGATGTTATGAATGCTGTTCGAACTTTGATTAAAAAATATCAAAGAAAAGCCACCAAGATTTTTATCAACCTGCCGGAGGAAGAAAAAAAGAGCATCAAATTCCAGCCGTGGAGCCATGAACAACTCTTTTTTGACGTTTTATTCGAGAACGAATATTTAAAATTAAGAAACTCAAAAACCTTTAAAGTTATGAACTTTATCCATCTTCTTCCCAAAAAAGTATGGAGGAAGGTTTGATCCCAGGTGCATCACAACCGTATGAAATTTAAGCACTTTTTCCTTGGCCGGGCTTTTCCCATGACCTCGCCGCTCCTGAAAATTCCAGTGATGAACTTTCAACCATCTGTTTTGTAAGCTTTTTGTTAAAAAATTAAAATTGACGAATTCTCTTTTGTCGTGAATTTGTTACAGAGTATGGCTTGACAGAAAGAGGTCGCTGAATTATAAAATTAGACCGGTCGGTTTTGGCTGGTGGATGGTCACCTTCCACGAATAAATCCTTTTCCCGCAAACAATTTTTACTCGCCTCATGAAAATTCTTTTGGTAAACGGCAATACCAGCCGCTGTGCGCGTTCCGGTTACGGTCCCACGCCGGCGCCTGCCGGCTTGATCAGCCTTGGCGGTGTGTTGCGGGATCACGGTCACCAGGTTGCCATCCGGCAGATCAGCAACCATGTTCCTTCTCAGGATGAAGAGTCGTTACCGCTTTTAAGGGCCGAGCTTCAGCCGATTCTCGATGAATTTACCCCTGACGTCATCGGGATATCCTGCCGCAACATCGGCGCGGCCCGACGCCCTGTAAACCCTTTTAAACTGGTTGCCTACTATTCCGTTTACTATGACGAACGCCTGGTCCGCGGTTTCCGCATGCTTACCGGCGCTCCGATTGTCATGGGGGGGACGGCCTACTCGATCGAGCCGACCCTTTATACCCGCTATGCCAAACCGGATTTCGGCCTCATCGGCGAAGCGGAGGATACCCTGGCGGCACTCCTCGAGGCCATTGGCAAGGGCCGGACGCCGACTGATATCCCGGGGTTGGTCCAGGATCTGTCGGACATAGATCGGGCCTGGCTGGATTGTGGTCGCACCCATGACCTTTCCGTGATGGGCACCGGGGGCTGTGACCTTCTCGAAGAATTCCGCCCCAACTATTACGATGGTGGCGGCTATGCCCCGATTCTCAGCAAACGTGGCTGCCACATGCATTGCGTCTATTGCACGACGCCGGACATGGAGGGTGGCTGCTACCGTTACCGTCCCATGGAGCAGGTTATCCAGGAAATGAAGGCTTATCGCGACCTTTGGGGGGTGCGCGATTTTTTTGTCGTTGACAGCACCTTCAACGACCCGGCCGAGCATGCCTTCCGAATCTGTGATGCCATTGCGGCCGAAGTGCCGGAGGCCCGCTGGTTTACCGAGGTAACCCCCAAGGTTGTCACCGATGATCTGGTGCGGGCCATGAGACGGGCCGGCTGCACCAGTGTGAGCCTCACCCCGGACGCCTGTTCCGAGACTGTGCTGAAATCCTACGGAAAAGGGTTTGGCATGGCCGAGGTTAAAAATGCCATTGATATTCTCAAGCGTCATGAACTGCCGTTCGATACTTGTGTCATTGTCGGTGGTCCCGGTGAAACCCGTGAAACCCTGGCGGAGGGGCTGGCGTTCTGCGAAGAGCATCTGAAGGACCGCGTGGTGCGGTTCTATGACGGCATGATTGTCACGGCCCGTTCCCCCGTTTATCAAATCGCCGTCAACGAAGGTGTGATAGATCCGGATATTTCTTATGACGAACTGGTGTTGAGCAATAATTTCCATGGTATTAAAAGCTACGAATATTTCTTCCCCCATGTAAAAGAGAACCGCAAAAAATTTGTGGCCGAGGTGCGGGCGGCCTGTACCCGCCCTACCTGGCTGGTCACCAGCCAGGATTATGTACCTGACCCGGAGACCGGCGAGTTCGCGCTTCATCCCGACATTCAGGTGCAATCCGGCGCCCGTCCCTGGTGGCAGGGCATAACGCGGAAATCCAGCCGCAAGGAGGACGTCAGGTGACGACTGAAACCTCTTTTCGCATTCGCTTTGGGGAAAAGGCCGAAGATGTCAAGCTGCCCCGGGGTATCGAAGGTATAACCGTCGAGCCCCGCCAGGTTACCCCACCCGGAGCGGCGGAAGAGGTTTTGCTCAAGGCTCTCCACTCGCCCGTCAACAGTCCTCGTTTGTCCGAACTGGCCCGCGGAAAAAAGACTGCCGCGGTCATGGTGCCGGGGCAGGACCGCGTTGCCGGCGCCGAGATTTATCTCCCTTTGTTGCTCGATGAATTGAATGCCGGCGGCATTCCGGACTCGGGTATTACCGTTTATCTGGCCATCGGCACCCATGCCAAACATACCCCCGCTGAGATTGAAAGGGTCTTGGGCAGCGCCGCCGCCGCGCGTGTCACCTGCCGCGAACACCACTGCCAGGATAGAGCCGCGTTGACCCATGTCGGTTCCACGAGCCGCGGCAATGAAGTGTACTTCAATGCGGGGGTCGTGGAGGCTGACGTCAAGGTTCTGACCGGGCGTATCATTCCTCACTATTTTGCAGGCTTCGGGGGCGGGCGCAAGGCATTGCTGCCCGGGGTTGCGGGATTCGGGACGATAGTGTTCAATCACGGCCGGACCCTGGCTCCGGAGCGCGGCATCCATCCGGGAACCCAGGCCTGCCGGTTGACGGACAACCCCGTTCATCTGGATATGGTTGAAGCAGCCCGGCTGATGCCCGGCCGGCAGTTCGTGCTGAATACGCTTCTGGATACAGCACATCGGGTGATCGGTGCCGTGGCCGGTGAGCTTGAAGCATCGCACTATGGCGGCTGCGAAAAGGCCCGCGAGATTTTCTCCATCCCCGTTGCGCATCCCTTTGACGGCGCTATCGCTTGTGCCGGCGGGGCCCCTTACGACTGTAATTTCATGCAGGCCATCAAGGCGCTGTTCGATGTCCGTGATGCCGTCCGTCCGGGCGGTGCCATGCTGGCTGTTGCCCAGTGCCCGGCCGGGATCCATCCCGGTTTTCTGGAATGGGCCGCCATCGAAGATGACGCTGAACTTGACCGGGCGGTGCGTGCCGACTACAACCTGACAGGACACAACTCGATCCTTCTTCGGGATCTTATTCGCTCCAGGCGCATTGCCTTGTGGAGCGATCTCCCGGATGAAGCGGTGCGGAGCATGGGGATTGAACCGGTCGCGTCGCTTCAGGACGGCCTGGAATGGCTTGGCAAAGCACTGCCGTCAGGCAGCCGTTGTGCGGTTGTGCCATTCGCCAACGTTACCCATACATTTGCAACCGATTCATAGCCAAGGACAGACAGATGAACAAATCAACGAGAACGCGCAAGGTCAGGCATTTTTGCGTCAAATGCAACCGCGATTTTCCCCACACCTACGAATCGTTCTGCCCCTGCGGAGGAATGATCGACATCGAATATGATCTGGAAAATGCGCGGCTCCATGATTCGGATGAAGTTTTCGAGCGCTATTTTGACCTGCTCCCCACCTGCGACCGAGAGAACATGCTTCCTGTCGGCCTCAAGTTGAGTCCAACCCGCCGGGCCGAGAAGCTGGGGTCGGCATTGGGGCTGGAACGGCTCTATATTAAAAATGAAACTGTTCATCCCACCTGCAGCACCAAGGACCGGATGGGTATTGCCGTTCACTCTTTTTTCAAAGAGGTGGGGATCAAGCGGTTTGCGGCATCGTCCACCGGAAACAGCTCGACTGCGCTTGCCCATTACGCCCAGTTCGTTCCCGATGTCAGAGTCTATATCCATATGGCGGAAGATTTTCTGCACCGCCTGCAGTTTGAAGAGAACGATCATGTCAAGGTTTTCTGCCTCCGCGGGGCGACCTTTGTCGAAGCCTGCAATGAATCGCGGGCTTTTGCCGAGCGCAACGGGATTACTTCCGAACGCGGCTTTTTCAATCCCGCTCGCCGGGAAGGGCTGAAAACAGCCTTTATGGAGGCTGCCGAGGCTGTTTCGGAACCGATCGACTGGTATGTACAGGCGGTCAGCTCGGCCATGGGTGTTTACGGTGTGTATAAAGGGGCCAAGGAACTGAGAGCCATAGGCAGGATCAAGCAAGTGCCCCGGCTGCTCTGTGTCCAGCAGGAAACCTGTATGCCGATGGTCAAGGCCTACGACGAGGGCGCTACCGAGATCCAGCCTCACCATATTTTCCCGAAACCGACCGGCATTGCCAGCAGTATTCTGCGCGGCAATCCCACTCGCGTCTATCCTTATGTCCTTTCCATGCTCAACGAAAGTAACGGAACCATGCAGTCTGTCAGCGAAAGCGAAATCCGGGAGGCGCGGGCCATGGTTCACGAACTTGAGGGTGTGGATTGCTGCTTCACGGCTTCGGTTGCGGTGGCCGGCCTTAAAAAGGCGGTCCGGCGCGGGGGTGTCCCGCGGGGCGATGCGATTCTGGTAAGCCTGACCGGAGCGGACCGGCCGTCGTCACCGCCGCTGCAGAAGGTCTGCTACCTGTCCCGTGTCGGGGATTCCGGCTGGGAGCCGGAAAGCGCCAAAGATAAAGAATATTTAGATGCCTGGGAGGTAAAAACATGAATGTTTCGGTCCTTGACCGCGTAAGTAAAGTGATCATCGAAAGTGCCGGTCTTGATGGCGACGAAACCCTGACCGCTGGCACCGCCTTGATGGGAGCCGGACTGGCCCTCGACTCCATGGCCACGGTTGAGCTGCTGGTGGGGCTTGAAAAGGAATTCGGCATCCAGATTCCGCCTGACGAACTGGTCGAGGCCGGTGCTTTTCAGACCGTCGGCTCGCTGGTTGCGTTTGTCGAATCACGTATTTCGATCTGATTATCGAGGGACCGTTGCTGTACACCATTCTCGAAGCTTCCGCTTTCCGCTATCCTGATCATACGGCACTTCTCACGGATAACCGCACCTTTACCTATCGCCAACTTAAGCGTGCTGCAGACGGCCTGGCCGGCCTGCTCATCCGGCATGGTCTTAAAGATGGCGGAGTAGCAACCTTGCGGCTGCCGAACTCGGCCGAGTTTGCAGCGGCGTTCTTTGCCGTGTCCCGTTGCGGTGCTGCCGCTGTGCTTGTCGACCCGGTCTTCAAGCAGGAGGAGGCAGAAAACTATGCCCGCCGCGCCGGCACGGATATGATGCTGCAACCGGCAGGAACCGATAGAACGGACACCGCCGCAAACGCCTTTTCCATGTTTACTGTGCCGGGGATGGCTGAACTGGCCGATTTGGAAGCACCTGGCGCCAGCGCCCCGGCCGCTTCCGACGGCCAGGTTGCGGTTATGCTGCTTTCCTCCGGCACTTCGGGGGCCGCCAAAATTGTACCGAAAACCGCAAAGCAAGCGCGTGCGGCACTGGATATCTATCAGCGGACCGTCCCTTACCGCGCCGAAGACCGTGTTCTGGCCGCCCTGCCGTTCAACCACAGCTTCGGCTTTTTCAATGTCTTTCTGGCCGGGATCGCCGCCGGAGCAACCCTGGTCATTACCAAATATTCCCCGCGCCAAACGGCGGATCTGATCGCCCAGGAGCGCATCTCGGTACTGCCCGCCACGCCATTCATGTTCCGGATGATGGCGGAAACGGAGTTCGACCCGGCCCCGGATTTTTCCGCCGTCCGTGTGGCTGTTTCCGCCGGCGCGGCTTTGCCGGCCACGGTTCTTGAAAAGACCCGGGAAAAGTTCGGAATATCGATCTGGCAGTCATACGGGACCACCGAAAGCGGTCCCGCTGCTCTGGAGCGGCAGGCCGGGACCGGAAACATGCCGCTGGGTTGCGTCGGTACGCCCTATGCGGATGTGACGATCCGCATCCTCGGCCCGGACGGGAAGCCCTTGCCCGAAGGTGCGGAAGGGGAGGTCGCCGTGTACAGTGGCGCCTGCACAGATGCTTACCTCGATGAACCGGAAGCGTCGTACTGCTTCAGGGACGGCGGGGTCCTGACCGGAGATGTCGGACGGATCGACCCTGAGACCGGGGTTCTGGTTATTTCCGGCCGCCGCAAACGCATGATCAATGTGGCAGGGAAAAAGGTCTCCCCGGATGAGGTCGAGGCCTGTCTGCTGACGCATCCAGGGGTTGTTGATGCGCTGGTGACCGGCGATCCGACACCCACCGGGGAGGAACGGGTTATAGCCTATGTGGTTGCGAAATCCGAGCTGGCTTCCAATGATATCCGCACCCACTGCGCGGAACGTCTCGCCGATTTCAAAGTGCCGCGCCTGATCAGGCTGGTGTCGGAACTCAAGCGCGGCCCTATGGGCAAGGTGCCTGCCAGTGAGCGACCGTCACAGAAGCAGACGGTTTGAATCGGGGTTCTCATGGAATACATTCCGATCCAGGATTCTTCTTCTCTGCCGCGGGTCCCGCTGCTGGACCTGCCCCGGGAATGGCTGCGCTTTGTTTTTCACCGCTATTTTCCCTGGGCGCTGATTACCCGGCTCCGCCTCCTGGTTTGCGGTCTTGGCCTGAGTGTCAGAGGCGGACGCAGGGAGAAGGTTGTCATGGTCGCCGTCCGGGAACTGATGCCGTCTGAAACATCCGAAAACCTGCGGTGCCTGACAATTCGCACCAAGGTTCTGAAGCGCCTCGGCCGAAGAACCTTTGCCCCGGTCTACGGCCGTTCCCGTGCCGACCTCATCCGCCTGCTCAAACCTGTTGGACTGGAAAGCCTCGATGCCTTCAAGGAAAAAGCCCAGGGTGTCGTCATTGTGACCGCGCACGCCGGATATTATTCCTGGGTCGGTCCGGCCCTTCTCGAAATGGGCTACCCCGTGCATCTGATCCAGCAGGGATATGCCTCCTCCGAGAAACTGTTCATCTACCGGAAGACGGACTGGTGGAAAAGGGTCCTGCCCTACCCGCCGCCGGGTCAGGAGGGTTTTCATCTCAAGATGCTCCATGACATGCTGCTTAAAGGTGAGTGGTTGCAGCACACCGGCGACTACCCGGATGCCGAGACAGGAATCGAGGGCGAGTTGTTCGGACGCCGAGTACGCTGTGTCCGGGCGCCATGGCTGCTGGCGCGTCTTTCGTCAGCCCCTGCCGTACCTGTTGTAATTCTGGCAGACGAGAAAATGCAGCCGCGAATGTTTGTCGGCCCGGCTATCCATGTCAGCGCCGACATCCCGCCCGGTCAAGCCCTGGCCGCGGCGTTCCAGGCTTACCTGAATTTCCTCGAAAAATCCCTGCAGGACCGGCGTTGGAATCTGCATCCCGAGCAGTGGATCGCCATGACCAAAAGGGAGATCGCAGGCAATAAGAGGTTGGGGGCTGTCAATCAAGACGGTTTCACTTGAGATTGGGATGAAGAATTTGTTGCCGGCGGAACTCCAATTGCCAATAAAGCCATCCCTGGATTTTTGCTATGCCCGGTTTTGGCAGCGGTGCTTTTTTTTCAGTTAAGGTTTTACAGAACCATGAAAAAATCAGTTGTCGGACGTGCTGAAGTATGGCCCGATGCGGCAAGCGGCGTCTGGATAAGGCTGATGGCGGAATCCAAATGGGGCTCGATGGGAAGAATGTTTGCCGGAGAGCAATTGAATCAAACCCGAGCGGCGTGACCGGGAGTTACCTTGGCCACTATTCCAATCCCTGATCCAACGTCCCTGCCGCCGGTGCCCTGGCTGGCATTGCCCCGGGCCTGGCTGCGGCTGGTCTTCTACCGTTATATCCCCTGGCCTGTGGTTACCTGGTGGAGAGCTTTCACTTACCGCTTCAGGTTCGCGGTTCGCAGCAGCCGTAAAGAAGAGGCTGCCATAGCCGCCCTTAAGGGTGTGGTGCCCGATGTTACGCCCGAGGACCTGCGGCATCTCACTCTGCGCAACCAACTGGTGATGCGCCTCGGCCACAATACCTTTGCCCCGGTTTTCGCCAGATCCCGTGCCGGCCTTCTCCGCATGCTCAAACCCGTGGGTCTGGAAACCCTCGATGATCTCAAGAAAAAATCCCAGGGCGTGATCATTGTCGGAGCCCATGTCGGATTCAACGGCTGGACCGGCCCGGCCCTGCTCGGCATGGGGTATCCGGTGCATTTGACGCAACGCCACCACGTGTCCCCCGGAAAACTGCTCATGTACCGGAGGGCCGGCTGGGGGAAGATGATCCTCCCTTTTCCGGAAGCGGGCCAGGAGGGATTTCACCTCAAGAACCTGCATGACATGCTTCGGCAGGGTGAGTGGTTGGAACACACCGGTGACAGTCCCGACGGCCGCAAAAATGCCGTTCAAGGGCAGTTCCTCGGCCATCATGTGCGTTTTGTTCACTCGCCGTGGACTTTGGCACGCCTGTCGGGAGCCCCCGCGGTTCCCGTATTCATCCTGGCAGACGGGAAAATGCAGCCTCAAATGTTCGTTGGCCCGGCTATTTACGTCAGCTCCGACAGCCCTTCCCGACAAGCCTTGCCCGAGGCCTTCCGGATATATCTCAAATTTCTCGAAGAATTGCTGCGGGAGCGCCCCTGGAACCTGGACCCGGAGCAATGGGCAACCATGATGAAAATGGATGCTGGGGCGTGACCTCGCATCAGCTGCGGAGCTCGGCTGGTGATACGTTCCGGATGACGAGAAGGCGAGTCGTTGCCAGGCGATGCCGAGGCAACTAATCTCCCCCTTTCTCCCTCCTGAACAAGGCTCCCTACTCTTTTTTATCCTTCAGCAGATTTTCCAGTCCGGCAAACGGCTTGAAAGTGGTTGACGGTTTCCGGCCCTCTTCCGCCGGCCCGACTTCATACCAGTCCTGGTCGAGGCCGCGGGAGTGCTCGTCATCGTGGCAGTAAAGACAGAGAAGTTCCCAGTTGCTGCCATCGGGAGGATTGTTGTCGTGGTTGTGGTCCTTGTGGTGGACCGTCAGTTGAGCCAGTTTTTTGCCTGCAAACTCGCGGCCGCAGCGGGCGCAGACCCATGGGAAGAGTTTCAGCGCCCGCTCCCGGTAGCCCTGCATCCGCTCCTGCTGCTCGCGTCGGGCCTGTACCAGAAACTCTTCGGCCCTATCCTTCCCTGATGTCGGTTTTTTTGGCTTCATTTGCTCCTTCCTCTGCTTTTGTTCAATCCTTTGTCAGCGTTCTACAGTTGCCAGTTTCAGTGCCAGGGTTACGAAAACCAAGCCGGCTATCCGGTTCATGAGTTGCTGAACCTTTGGCGAACGGTTAAACCACTGTCCCAAGGTGCCGGCCAGCAGCGCCACGCCGCCGAAGACCAGGATGGTGGCCAGAATGAAAACACTTCCAAGCAGTACCATCTGCAGGGTCAACGGACCCCGAGAAGGGTCTGCAAACTGGGGCAGGAAGGCCAGAAAAAAGATGGAAACCTTGGGGTTGGTGACGTTCATGATGATGCCCCGCCGGTACAGTTTCCCGCTGCTCAACCCGTTGCTGCGTTCGTTCTGTATGGTTGCTGCTGAGGCCCGGAAAGCCTGCCAGGCAAGGTAGACGAGATAGGCGGCCCCAAACAGCTTCAGCCCGGTAAAAGCGATGGCCGAGGCTTGAAAAATGATGGCTACGCCGAAAGCCACGGCCGTGGTGTGGACGATCAGCCCGGTGCAGAGACCCAGGGTAACGGTCAGACCAGCCTTGCGACCGTACACCGCTGACTGGGTCAGGACGAAAATATTGTCAGGACCAGGGGCCAGGGCCAGCAGCAGGGACGCCGCAAAAAATGTTGCCAGGGTTTCAATAGGAATCATGTCTGCAGCCTTTTAGCGGTGCGGAGGGAAAAGACGGATAAAAAAATTCCCGCCGTTGTGTGGATTTTTTGGTTAAATGAAAAGTCAATCAAAGTTTAAGAGGCCCCGGTGTCCTTGCCTATTTAGGGATCGGCCCAGCGCAAGGGTGCATGTGGTTTTTGGAATGGGTGGTGGGAGGCCGTTTACAAGCAAGCTGAATGGCTTTTCAGGAATCTAGTCAAATCGTTTCTTGAAGACAAGTTAAATTTCCTGGTTTTGGAAAAGTTTCTTCAGCTCCAGCGGTTCCATTTGTTTCCAGAAAGGTTTTTAAAAAAATTTTGTAACCTTTTTTCCGCAACCACGTTTTTAAGGCAATTGTCCGCGGTGGGCGGTGCAATGGAATCAACACCAATTGAAAGAGAGGTCAAGGATGCGCAAGGCCAGGTTTCTGCAAGCAAGTTTGACGGTCCTTCTGGTGGTTTTCTTCTGTACGGGTTTTTCCTTTGCCGGAGATAAAATCCAGAAAAAAGACCAGATTCGCAAAAAAGACGGCTCCTGCCAGACTTACATTCAGCAGCAGGATTCCCGACTGGAGTTGGCCAAAGATCAGATCCGCAAAAGGGATCGGAAAAAAGATGGCAGCTGTCAAACCTGAACCCATTATTCAGGGTAACAGGCGCTCCTCGGGGTGGGGGGAGCATCGATTCTTTAGTTTCCACTTCGAAGGCCGGGGGGAGACGTTAACCAACGTCTCCCCCCGGTTTTTTTCAAACCTTCGGATTGCCGGCCTGGTCGGAAATTTTTGTAGTTTCCCCTTTTCTAGCGCTCTTCGAGGGGTTTGACCCGGCGTAAAGTCGGGCCATCGTAGACCTGGCGCGGGCGGCCGATACGGTGACCCGGTTGTTCGATCATTTCCTTCCATTGCGAGATCCAACCGACGGTTCGCGCGACGGCAAAAAGAACCGTAAACATTTCGGTCGGGAAGCCCATGGCTTTCAGGATGATGCCGGAATAAAAATCGACATTCGGAAAAAGCTTGCGCTCGATGAAATAGTCGTCCTCTAAAGCGATGCGTTCCAGCTCCCGGGCCAGTTCGAGCTTCGGATCGTTCACTCCCAGTTCGTCGAGCACCGCATCACAGGAGCTTTTGAGCACTGCGGCGCGAGGGTCGTAATTTTTATAAACCCGATGCCCGAAACCCATGAGCCGGAAAGGATCGTCCTTGTCCTTGGCTTTTTTCAGGTATTCGGGAATGTTGTTTTTGTGGCCGATCTGCTCAAGCATTTCCAGAACCGCCTGGTTGGCACCGCCGTGGGCAGGGCCCCAGAGGGAAGCGATGCCGGAGGCGATGCAGGCGAAGGGATTGGCCTGCGACGAACCGGCCAGACGGACTGTGGATGTGGAGGCATTCTGCTCATGGTCGGCGTGGAGAATAAGAATTTTATCCATGGCCTTGACCAGTGCCGGACTCGGCCGGTACGCTTCGGCCGGTACCGAGAAACACATGTGCAGAAAATTTTCCGCATAGCTCATATCATTTCGCGGATAGACAAAGGGCTGACCCAGGGTGTACTTGAGGCTCATGGCGGCCAGGGTCGGGATTTTGGCGATCAGGCGGTGAGCGGAAATCTCTCTTTGGCGCGGGTCCCAGATATCCAGGGAGTCGTGATAGAAAGCCGATAACGCTCCCACGACCCCGCACATGATGGCCATAGGATGGGCATCGCGGCGGAAGCCGCGAAAAAAGAAATGGATCTGTTCGTGGACCATAGTGTGATAAATGATGTTTCTTTCGAATACCCGTTTTTCTTCCTTGTTCGGCAGGTCGCCGTAAAGGAGGGCGTGGGCTACCTCCAGAAAAGTTGAGTTTTCCGCCAGGTCGCGGATATCGTAACCGCGGTGCTGGAGGATGCCCTTGTCCCCGTCGATAAAGGTGAGACCCGATGCGCAGCTTGCGGTCGAGGTGAAGCCGGGGTCGAGGGTCAGATGGCCGGTTTGGGCGAAAAGCGGGCGGATGTCGATGGCGCTTGGCCCCTGAGTTCCATCGACAACCGGGAATGTCCAGCTTTCGCCGGTTTGGTCATTAGTCAAGGTGAAAGTTTTTTTACTCATCTAAGCGATCCTCATTCTGCGTTGAAAGTTGATAGGGGGCTTGCCGGCAACCGGTCTGGGAGCCGAACAAAAGCCGGGACGCAATTTCGATTAAGGGTAATGACCTATCCCAATAAATTTTAATTATATTAAAAATTATCCTCAGGGCAATTGCCTTAGTGCCGAAATTGTCGAGACTCTTGGAGTACATCAAAAAGGAACCGGGGGCGATGAAAATCGTCAGTTTCATGAACGAAGCATAGGTCACCAAAAATTCCTGCGCCGTCCCGGGCTGGGGGAAACCCATCCTCCCGGCGGGCTGCCACAAAAAATCCATCGGCAAGGCGAAACAGGGATCCAGCCCATCGACGACGGCTGGCCCGCTTAGGAAGGGCCGAGCATCTTTTTGAATGGAAAAAGGGCGCGAGGCTGGATGGATTAATGCGGCTGAAGTATGGTCAAAAATGAGAAAAAAGGGCTGGAAACAAATAACTTCCGATTCTCGCCGGGAGTTTTTTCGTTGACAGCACTGTGATATAATTTAAAACCTTGCGGAAGGGCCGATTACAGGCCGTCCCTGGTTGCCTACGGCATAAGAGGCGCCACTTCCGCAAAAGCGATTCCTTATCGCTCTTCACCCATGCCATGCGGAACAGGCTGATTTTTCGGCAGCGACAATAACCCTCGATGAGGTTGAAAATGAGTGATGGGTCGGACACTGTCCAAGCGTTGATCAACCGGATGCAGCAAGAGGAGAGCTTTCCGGCAATTTCACAGCATATCAGTGAAATTACCTGCAAAGCTTCCCCAAGCGGTGATTCATCGGCCAGCCAGCTCGCAGAATTGGTACTGCGCGATTACTCCCTGACCAGTCGGCTTCTGAAGGTTTCCAACTCGGCCATGTACGGCCAATTTTCCGGAACCATCTCCACCGTCTCGCGTGCCGTGGTGGTGCTCGGTTTTGAGCAGGTCCAGTGCTCCGCTGCCGGGATGATCTTCTTTGAACACCTGCAGGACAAATCGAAATCACGCGGTGTCAAAGAGGCGGTCCTCTCGGCTTTCATAAGCGGTATTCTGGCCCGCGAACTGGCGGAGAAACTTGGCCTGTCCGGCTGGGAAAACTATTATATCGGCGCGATGTTTCACAACTTCGGCCGGTTGCTGGCGATGTACTACTTTCCCGACGAGTTTGCCATCTATCAGCAACTGCTGGAGGAGGGGGAGACGGATAAGATCCAGGCCAGCCGGCGTGCCCTGGGAGTCGGCTTCAATGAGCTCGGCATCGGCGTCGCTAAATCCTGGGGCCTGCCGAAGCAGATCATTGTCAGCATGGAGCTGCCCGATGAGGGGAAGCTGAAACAGGAGGCGAAAAAGGTCGATCACCATCAGGTGCTGCCCCGTTTAGCCAATGAGCTTTGTGACCTCACCATGAACGTGCCGCCACAGGCCCGGGAAACCCATCTGAAAAGGATTTTGGAGAAGTATCAAAAACTCTACCCCTTGCGCGAACATGATGTGGTCGAGATGATGGAGGCCGCCATTAAGGAGATGAAGAGTTTTTCCGAAGCGTTGCGGCTCAACTGGGCAGACTTGAAGCACCTCGACAAGCGCAGTTTCAAGGCTGAGGAAGTTTCAGGGACCGGGCCGGCTACCCCAGCCCCGGCTGAGGCCCCGCTGCCATCACTGCGTCGCTTTGATATCTCCGAGCAGCCCAAACCGACTGAAAAGCTCAGCCTGCAGGAGGAGCGCAAGCAGAACCTGCAGACCGGCATTCAGGAGATCACCAACGTCATGCTCGACGAATTCAGCCTCGACGGCATTCTCAGTATGATCCTTGAAACCATCTATCTCGGCATCGGTTTTGACCGGGTGGTGATCTTTTTCAAGGATCCACGTTCCGCGCAGATGCAGGCCCGTTTCGGCCTGGGCACCAATACGGCACATATCATCCGGAAATTCAGCTTTCCCTTGAATTCTCATCAGAACGATCTGTTCAACATGGCAATGCGCGAAAACAAGGATCTCTTCATCGCTGATATTTCCGACCCGGAAATCAGGGATTACAAACCGGCCTGGTTCACGGGGCAGATTTTTTGTCCCAGCTTCGTTCTCTACCCGATCATCATCGGCGGCAAGCAGGTCGGGCTGATTTATGGCGGGTACGCCAAGGCGGATGAGAAGCTTGACAGCGAGCAGTTCAACGCCATGAAAACCCTTCGCAACCAAGCGGCTATGGCGATCAAGCAGAGTCTGGTCAGCTAGGCTGGAAGGTGAGAGCTTCGATCACCCTTGAACACCCTCTGTTTTTCATCCTTCCCTCCCCCGGAATTACCGCGTCCCATCCACTTAAAGGCCGCCAAAACCCAATCCCGGGAGCTTAATGGCGGCAGTCAGGGTGGCACACGTCCATTGAACTGAATAAATTCCAAATTTCAATTTTTCCATTCCCAATCCCCATTTTTTTTCTTTGCTGACTCAGCAGGTTTTACAAATATTTCCGGCGGAACCAGTCTTCGGAAATATTTGTAAATGTTGTAAGACCCTCCGACTTCTCTGAAAAAGCTAATTATTTCATTGCGTTAGTTAAAAATAGCTGGGCTTTTTAAGGGACCTTGTCTTTTTAATGGTTCTTTGAGAAAAACCAAAATTCCACCTAACATATTGAAAAAATTAGCAAAAAACAGATTGGCACAACCGTTGCCCTATAGCAAAGGCAACAACGGAGATTTCAACCTGTTCAACAACATTGAAGGAGGTAGGGAAATGGCAGGCGCCAATGGAAAAACAAGGAAAGTGGCCATATATGGAAAAGGGGGAATCGGCAAAAGCACGACCACCCAGAACACCGTCGCCGCATTGGCGGAAATGGGCAAAAAGGTCATGGTCGTGGGTTGCGATCCTAAGGCCGATTCCACCCGCCTGCTTTTGGGCGGCCTGGCCCAGCAGACGGTTCTTGATACCCTGCGCGAAGAGGGGGAGGACGTTGCGCTGGAGGACATCCGCAAGCCCGGCTTTTCCAACACCTTGTGTGTGGAGTCGGGAGGCCCCGAGCCTGGGGTCGGCTGTGCCGGCCGTGGCATCATCACCTCCATCAACATGCTGGAGCAGCTTGGGGCTTATGAGGAGAGCGAAGGACTCGATTACGCTTTCTACGATGTTCTCGGCGACGTTGTCTGCGGCGGGTTTGCCATGCCGATTCGGGACGGGAAGGCCGAGGAGATCTACATCGTCTGTTCGGGCGAGATGATGGCCATGTATGCCGCCAACAACATCTGCAAGGGGATAGTTAAATACGCCGAATCCGGCGGCGTCCGCCTTGGAGGCCTGATCTGCAACAGCCGTAATGTCGATAACGAAAAGGAAATGATTCAGGAGCTTGCCAAACGGATCGGCACCCAGATGATTCATTTTGTCCCCCGTGACAATGATGTTCAGCGCGCCGAGATCAATCGCAAGACGGTTATTGAATGGAACGACAAATGCCCGCAGGCGGATGAATATCGCACTCTGGCAAAGAACATGGATGAAAACGACATGTTCGTCATCCCGAACCCGATTGAAATTCCGGAACTCGAGAAACTGCTGATTGATTACGGTCTTCTGGGTTGATCATTCGCATCGAAAAACAATTTAAAGGAGAAAAATAATGTTGATGGTAAGAGCCATTGTTCGTCCGGAAAAGATTGATGAGGTGTTTGCAGGTCTCATGTATGCCGGGTTTCCGGCAGTGACCAAGATGGATGTCTTCGGCCGGGGGAAGCAACGGGGCATGAAGGCCGGCGAGGTAACCTACGACGAACTTCCCAAAGAGATGATCCTGATGGTCATCGAGGACCAGGATAAGGATTTTGTTGTTGAAACCATCATCAAGGCTGCCCGCACCAACAGCAAGGGCGCCTTCGGAGACGGCAAGATTTTTATCTCGCAGGTCGAGGAAGCCTATACGGTTTCAAGTGGAACCAAGGGGCTCTAATCGACCGGTTTTCCAAACCCTGCAAACTCCTGGGAGAATATCATGAAGGAAGTTATAGCCATAATACGCATGAACAGGATGAACAAGACCAAGCGCGCTCTGGCCGAGGCCGGTATCGTCAGTTTTGCGGCCCGCAAAGTGATGGGGCGGGGCAAGGGCAAGGTCGATTACCTGCTCCTCAAAGGAGCTGAGGAAGGAATTGAGGAAGCTATTGCCCAATTGGGGCCGGGCCCCAAGCTGATCCCCAAACGGATGCTGACCATCGTGCTTCCCGACGCGCTGGTTTCTGTGGCCATTGAAACCATCATCAACCAGAACAGTACCGGCAGTCGGGGTGACGGCAAAATCTTTGTCTGTCCGATTACGGATGCCGTTCGGGTACGAACCGGAGAGACCGGGGATGCTGCCCTGGATGATGCGCCAACTGCTGAGAAATGAGGTGAAACCATGAGTCAGAAGGAATTTCCCGCCCCTGAGGAAGCCAGAGCGGAACTGATAGAAAAATATCCGACCAAAGTGGCCCGAAAAAGGGCGGCGCAGGTGATCGTCAACAAGGTCGAGCCGGATGAGAAGGTCCCGGAAATCAAAGCCAACACCCGGACCGTGCCCGGTATCATCACCCAGCGCGGCTGCTGTTACGCGGGCTGCAAGGGCGTGGTTCTCGGCCCCACCAGGGACATCATCAACCTGGTTCACGGCCCCATCGGCTGCAGCTTTTACGCCTGGCTGACGCGCCGCAACCAGACCCGTCCGGCTACGGATGAAGACGAAAACTTCATGACCTACTGCTTCAGCACCGACATGAAAGAAGAGCACATCGTTTTCGGTGGCGAGAAGCTGCTGGCGGCGGCCATTCAGGAAGCTTACGACCAGTTCCATCCCAAGGCCATCGGCGTCTTTGCCACCTGTCCCGTCGGCTTGATCGGTGACGACATTCACCAGGTCTGTGCCGACAAGAAAAAGGAACTCGGCATCAACGTTTTCGCTTTCAGTTGCGAGGGCTACAAGGGCGTGAGCCAGTCCGCCGGCCATCATATCGCCAACAACCAGCTTTTCAAGCATGTCATCGGCAACAACGATACGCCGCCCGAGGGCAAGTTTAATATCAGCCTGCTCGGCGAGTACAACATCGGCGGAGACGCTTTTGTCATCGAAGATATTCTCGAAAGGTGCGGCATCAACCTGGTGGCCACCTTCAGCGGCAACAGTACCATTGAAGGCTTCGAGCGTGCTCACACCGCTGACCTCAACTGCGTCATGTGTCACCGTTCAATCAATTACGTGGCTGACATGATTGAAAAGAAATACGGCGTGCCCTGGATCAAGGTCAACTTCATCGGGGTAGAGGCCACCTCCAAAAGCCTGCGCAAGATTGCTCAGTATTTTGAGGATAAAAAGCTCATGGAGCGGGTGGAAAAGGTCATATCCGAGGAAGTGGCGAAGATTGAACCGGTCCGTAAAGAGGTCTTCGAGCGCTGCAACGGCAAAAAAGCCATGTTGTTTGTCGGCGGCAGCCGCGCTCACCACTATCAGGAACTGTTTAACGAGATCGGCATGAAAACCATTGCGGCCGGCTACGAATTCGGCCATCGCGACGATTACGAGGGGCGCAAGGTTCTCCCCGACATCCAGGTCGATGCGGACAGCCGCAACATCGAGGAACTTGAAGTGACGGCGGATCCGAAGCGCTACCAGCCCCGCAAACCGGAAAAGAAACTTGCTGAATTGGAAAAGAAAGGGGTCGACTTCAAGGAATACGAAGGCATGATGCCGACCATGGAAGAAGGAACCCTGATCATTGATGACATCAGTGAATATGAAACGGCCAAGCTCATCGAGATGTACAAACCGGATATTTTCTGCGCCGGGATCAAGGAAAAGTACGGCATCCAGAAAAAAGGAATGCCCAGCAGGCAGCTTCACAGCTACGACTACGGGGGTCCTTATGCCGGTTTTGCCGGAGCCGCCAACTTCTGGCGCGACATTGACCGCAGTGTCAACACCCGCATCTGGTCGTATATCCAGGCCCCCTGGGAGAGAAACTCTGCGGAACCCATGCTGGAAGCCCAAGTTATCCATCTTTGAGCGGCCGGTCCGCATACCCGTTGAGGAGGAAACCATGCTTTTACGTCATACCACAGCCGAAGTCGTCGAGCGCAAGTCGCTGACCGTCAATCCGGCCAAAACCTGCCAGCCGGTCGGAGCGATGTATGCGGCTCTCGGTTTGCACCGCTGCCTGCCGCACAGCCACGGCAGCCAGGGTTGCTGCGCCTATCACCGCAGCGCCCTGACCCGGCATTACAAGGAACCGATCATGGCCGCCACCAGCAGCTTTACCGAAGGGGCCAGCGTCTTCGGCGGCCAGTCCAACCTGGTTTCGGCCATCGACACCATCTTCACCGTTTACAATCCGGACATCATCGCCGTCCACACCACCTGTCTTTCCGAAACCATTGGCGACGATATGACCCAGATCATCTCCAAGGCTCGCGACAAGGGAAGCATTCCCGACGGCAAACATGTCATCTTCGCCAACACGCCGAGCTACGATGGTTCCCATGTGACCGGTTTTGCCAACATGAACGCCGCCATGGTGAAATCCTTCGCCAAATCGAGCGGCACCAAAAAAAAGCAGCTCAATATCCTTCCGGGCTGGGTCGAGCCGGCCGACATGCGGGAGATCAAACGGCTGTTGAAGGCCATGGGCGTCAACCATGTCATGTACCCCGATACCTCCGGGGTGCTCGACATGCCGCAGACCGGGAGACACGAATTTTACGGACGGGGCGGATCTACGGTTGAGGCGATCGAATCTTCCGGGGACAGCAAGTATACCCTTGCCCTAGGCCCTGCGACTTCTGAAAGTGCCGCCAAGCTTCTGGAAACCGGTTGCGGAGTTCCCTTCAAGTCCCTCGATCTGCCCATCGGGTTGAAAGCTACGGACCGTTTTATCGATGCCGTGCGCAAAAAAGCCGGTGTCGAAGTACCCGCCAGCATTACCGAGGAGCGCGGCCGCCTGATGGACCTCATCACCGACATGCATCAGTATCTTTACGGCAAGCGGGTGGCCCTGTGGGGCGATCCCGATCAGCTGGTCAGCATCGCCGAGTTTCTGACGGATCTCGATATGAGGCCTGTCTACGCCATTACCGGAACCCCCGGCAAGACCTTTGAAAAACGCATGGAAAAAGCCCTGTTCGGGCGGGTTCCTGAGGCCAGGGTGCGCCAGGGGAATTGTGCGGATATGTTGTTGCTCCATCAGTGGATCAAAGGGGAAGGCGTCGATCTCCTCATCGGCAACAGCTACGGGAAATATATCAGCCGGGATGAAAACACCCCTTTCGTCCGCCACGGATTCCCCATTTTCGACCGCGTCGGTCATCAGTTTTTCCCGACCGTCGGTTATACCGGGGCGATCCGGCTTCTGGAATCGATCCTCAACGCCTTTATGGACCGCAAGGATCGCGAGTCGCCCGAAGAGAGTTTTGAGCTGGTCATGTAATTTTCTCATGGTAGCAGGATGGCCTTGCCCCGCCCATTCCAAGGGCCGCATGAACCCATCCATGGGGCTTAACTGTCGCCATCCAGGCGCCAGATGCCCTTTCCATGGGCGCGACAAGTCCATCTCACCGAAGAGACAGCACCCGGAAACCAAAGGAACGAGAAAATGCGAACCGCCACCGACATTGACATTCTGGAACAGCGCAAAGCCCAGATCTACCGGAAAGGCGATCAGCCTTTCGGTATGATCTGCGACAAGGCGAGCCTGGCCGGTTCGGTCAGCCAGCGGGCCTGTGTTTTTTGCGGCAGCCGGGTGGTGCTCTATCCTATTGCCGACGCCGTCCATCTCATTCACGGACCGATCGGCTGCGCTTCCTACACCTGGGATATCCGCGGCGCCCTCTCGAGCGGTCCGGAACTGCACCGCATCAGTTTCTCCACCGACCTGCGCGAGACCGATGTCATCTACGGCGGCGAAAAGAAGCTCTACCGGGCGCTCAAGGAATTGATTGAAACCTACAAGCCCAAGGCGGCATTCGTCTATTCCACCTGCATTGTCGGTCTTATCGGCGACGACGTGGAGGGGGTTTGCAAAAAGGTCGAAAAAGAAACCGGCATAACCGTCCAGCCGGTCGATTCCGAGGGTTTCAAGGGCACCAAGAAGAACGGTTACAAAGCCGCCTGCGCGGCCTTGGACAAGCTGGTCGGAACCGGCCCCACGGATCATATCGGCCCCCGCAGCATCAACATCATGGGCGAGTTCAACCTGGCAGGAGAAGCCTGGATGCTGCGTGACTATTACGAACGCATGGGGGTGCAGGTGGCGGCCACGGTGACCGGGGACGGCCGGGTGGACGACATCCGCAGCTGCCACGGTGCCGCTCTCAATGTCGTGCAGTGCAGCGGATCCATGATCTATCTGGCCAAGCGCATGAAGGAGCGCTTCGGCATCCCCTATTTGCGGGTCTCCTACTTCGGCGTCGAAGACTGCTCCGGAGCCCTCTATGACGTGGCTGACTTCTTCCGTGACAAGCGCATGATGGAGCGCACCCGCGATCTCGTCAGCTCGGAAGTGTCCAGTATCCTGCCGGAGCTGCGGCGTTACCGCAAAGCTCTGGAAGGGAAAAAGGCCGCCATCTATACCGGCGGGGCCTTCAAGGTATTTTCCCTGGTCCGCTCCCTGCGCACCCTCGGTGTCAAGACCGTCATCGGCGGTTCGCAGACCGGCAATGAGGAGGATTACACCCTGCTCAGGGAGCTATGCGACGAAGGGACGATTCTCATCGATGACACCAACCCCCTGGAGTTGAGCAAATTCGTCCAGGAAACGGCGGCGGATATCCTCATCGGCGGCGTCAAGGAGCGGCCCATTGCCTACAAACTCGGCATGGCCTTCTGCGATCACAACCACGAACGCAAGCTGCCCCTGGCCGGTTACGAAGGGATGCTCAATTTTGCCAGGGAGGTGTACAGCTCGGTCTGCAGCCCGGTATGGCGTTTCTCACCCTATCGCCGGAAGCGCGAGGAAAAGGTGGCATCATGACTTTATCAAGCAATGCACAATCCTTTGTCACGACCCGCAACGCCTGTACGGCCTGCACCCCTCTGGGGGCGGTCATGGCCTTTGCCGGGCTCGAAAATTCCATCTGCCTGCTGCATGGCTCCCAGGGTTGCAGCACCTATATCCGCCGTTACCTGATCGGGCATTTCCGCGAGCCCATGGACATCGCCAGCAGCAACTTTCACGAAGCTTCGGCGGTTTTCGGTGGCAAAAGCAATCTATTCGTCGCCCTCGACAACGTTATCAATCAGTATCGGCCTTCCTTGATCGGTATCGCCACCACCTGCCTGGCCGAAACCATCGGGGAAGATCTGCCACAACTTTTGCGCGAGTATCGCAAAGAGCGTAACCAAAATTCATTGCCTGCCCTGGTTGCTGTCTCCACACCCAGCTACCAGGGAACCCACGCCGACGGCTTTTCTTCAACCGTGCGGGCAATGATCGAGTGCCTGGCCGAGGATGGGGCTGTGGGGGACAGCCTCGTCCTCCTGCCAGGCATGGTTTCACCCGCGGATCTTCGCTACCTGAAAGGAGTCCTGCGCGATTTCGGCATTGCCGGCACCGTTCTGCCGGACTTCAGCGATACCCTGGACGGTCCGACCTGGGATCACTACTTTCGCCTGCCTTCCGGCGGCACTGCCTTGGATAAAGTCCGGGGCATCGGCGCAGCCAGAACCGTCATCGAGTTTTCCGCGGTGTTGGACCCTGAGGCCACTGCCGGCGGCTATCTCCAAAAAGCTTATGGGTGTAACCGCCTGATGTATAGTCACCCCGTCGGTATCGAGGCAAGTGACCGGTTTTTCAAAAGCCTGGAAATTTTCAGCGGCAAGCCTATGCCCGAGGAACATTGCGGGGAGCGGGAGCGGCTCATCGACAGTTACATCGATGGACACAAGTACTGCTTCGGCAAACGGGCCGCAGTATTCGGGGATGAAGACATGGTCGCGGCCCTCATCGGCTTTCTTCATGAAGTAGGCATAAAGCCGGTGCTGTGCGTGTCCGGGGGGCGTACCAGGCGCTTGCGCGAGTTGGTTCGGGGCCTGAGCGGTGACAGGGGCGAGGAAATCCTGGTGCTGGGGGATGCTGATTTCACGGAGCTGGCCGAGGCGGCCAAGGACCTGGATCTTGACCTGCTGGTCGGCAACTGCAACGGCTACCGCCTGTCGCGGGAACTGAAGATTCCACTGGTGCGGGTCGGACTGCCGATCCACGATCGAATCGGCGCGGCACGCATCCTTTCCTTGGGCTATCGTGGAACCCAGCAGCTTTACGACCGCATTATCAACGCACTGCTGGAAGTGGCCCAAGACGGGTCACCGGTCGGCTATACCCATCTGTGACAGCTTCGCAAATAAAGAAGGGAACTGTTCAGCACAAAGACACGTGTCGCTTATGGAAATGGCGCCTCTCTGCCCAAGCTCTCAGTACCGGGGTTGCGTCCCCGAACGCCGCCTTACTCTTTTTACTTGTCTAAAAAGAGTAAGCAGAAAAAGGACACCCCGTACCTGGCCCTGCGGGTTCCCTGCGCTCCAGAGACGTTTTGAGGACGGTCAGAAACTTGTTTCGCTCAGACAGTCTGCCCGTCTTTTTCTCAAAACATCTCTTCCGCTCCGGCTGCGGTACAAGGGGAATGACATTTAACATCTTAAACTTAAAACTGAATTTTCCCGCCCTTGGAATGGGCGCCGCGAGGCCTTGTGCCCGGAATTACAAAAGAAGATCGGTTTTCAGGAGAACATCATGAACCTCGATTTCAGCAAACACCCCTGTTTCAATAACGACACCCGGCATCTCTTCGGCCGCGTCCACCTGCCGGTGGCTCCCAAGTGCAATATCCAGTGCAATTTCTGCAACCGGAAGTTCGACTGCATCAACGAATCCCGCCCCGGCGTGACCAGTTCGGTTCTGACCCCAGGTCAGGCCATGGCCTATCTGAACGAGGTGATGGCGCGCGACTCCCGTATTGCCGTGGTCGGTATTGCCGGCCCGGGCGATCCTTTTGCCGAACCGGAAAAGACCCTCGAAACCCTGCGCCGGGTCCGTGAATCCTACCCCGAGATGCTCCTCTGCGTGGCCAGCAACGGCCTCAATGTCGCCCCCTATGCAGAGGACCTGGCGGCAGTCGGCACCAGCCACGTGACCATCACCGTCAACGCCGTCGATGCGGCGATTGCCGGCGAAATCTATGCCTGGGTGCGCCACAAAAAACGGGTTTACCGCGGTTTAAACGCGGGAAAAGTGATGCTTGAGCGGCAGCTTGAGGCGGTTCGCGCTCTGAAAAAGCAAGATCTTATACTGAAGGTCAACACCATCGCCATTCCCGGAATCAACGAGGACCACATTGTCGAGGTTGCCCAGGCTATGAGAGCCGAAGGGGCTGATATTTTCAATCTCATGTCGCTCTGCAATGTTCCAGGCACCCCTTTCGGAAACCTGGGTGAGGTAGCACCGGAAAAGATGGATCTGCTGCGGAAAAAAGCCTCTATTATTCTGCCCCAGATGACCCACTGCCAGCGTTGCCGGGCCGATGCCGCCGGCATCTTGGGCGAAGAAACGGCCAGGGACCTCATGTGTTGCCTGCAGAAGGCGGCGGCAGGTCCCATCGAACCCAATCAGGATCGCCCCTATGTCGCCGTCGCGACCATGGAAGGCCTGCTTGTCAACCAGCATCTGGGCGAAGCCAGGGAAATATGGGTTTTCGGTGAGGGAGAGAACCAGGAATTCGAGGTTGTGGGACAGCGCAAATGCCCTGCGCCAGGTGGTGGTGACCCGCGTTGGGAAAAACTTGCCGCCGCACTCTCCGACTGCCGTGTGATGCTATGCAGCGGGGCGGGAGAGCCGCCCCAGAAGATCCTTCGTGGCAAGGGTCTAGAGGTAGTGGTTATGGAAGGCCTTGTCGAGGATGCCTTGCGAAGTGTCTACCGGGGCGACCCGATTCGGGCGCCGTTGCGGCGTCACAATTGCGGAGCCGGCTGCGGTGGCGACGGCAGCGGCTGTGGGTAGTGTTGACTACGTTTTGCACAAACTGCTGATTGTTTTGTAGGCAAATAGAGTTGGGGCACCCCATGTAAGGGCATTATAAACCCGGCTTCTATGCCTTCATCCGGGAGGCAAAGGCCCTATCCATGGGGATTCCGGCCCATACAAGTTTTAAAAATGGCCAAGTATTTGACTGGGCTCAGTATTTGAAAAGGAGAAAACATGAAAAAGCCGACCTATCACATTCTTGTCTGCAACAGTTTTCGGGTCAGTGGCGAACCTCAGGGGGTCTGCAACAAACAGGGCGCACCGGAATTTCTGGCCCTCCTTGAAGAGGGTATTATCGACCGCGGTCTCGATGCCTTAGTGAGCACTACCGGCTGCCTCAAAGTCTGTGACCGGGGACCGGTCCTGGTTGTCTATCCCAACAACTGGTGGTACGGGGGAGTGGACGAAGACAAGATAGAAGAAATTCTTGATGCACTTGAAGATGGGGAAGCCGTCGAGGGCTATCTCATCGCGTGAGGCTACCATGATTCTCTCCCCTGAAAAAAACCGGCGCATCTATCTTATCGACACCACCCTGAGAGATGGCGAGCAGGCTCCAGGTGTCGTTTTTTCCCCTTTCCAGCGCCTTCGTCTTGCATATCTGCTCTCCGAGGCGGGTGTACGGGAATTGGAAGTCGGCAACCCCGCCATGGGGGTCGAAGAGTGCCGGGTCATGGGAGAGATAGCGAAACTGGGTCTTCCTCTGAGGTTGACCGCCTGGTGCCGCGCCCGGCGGGACGATATCGATCTCGCCCGCAATACCGGAGCAAAGGGCGTTCATATCTCTTTCCCGGCCTCGGCTCTTCATATCCGGTTGATGAAAAGTACGACCCGGAAGATTCTGGAACTGGCCGCCGAACTCATTCCCTATGCCGCCGGACGTTTCGGTTTCGTGTCTGTCGGAGCTCAGGACGCTTCAAGGGCTGAGCCCCGCTTTCTTCACCGTTTTGCCCGGGTGGTTCATCGCGCCGGGGCCGATCGCCTCCGTCTTGCCGATACGGTAGGGGTCTGGAATCCGATCCAGGTACGCAACGTTTTCGCCGGGTTGAAGAAAAAAGAGCCGGGTCTGGAACTGGGATTTCACGGCCACAACGATCTGGGTATGGCCACGGCCAATTCCCTTGCCGCAATTCTCGGGGGCGCTGATTCGGTCGATGTGACGGTCAATGGACTCGGTGAGAGGGCCGGTAATGCCCCCCTGGAGCAGGTGGCTATGGCTTTGAAGGTCTCTTTGGGGCTGGATCTGTCCTTCAATCATCAAAATCTCAGCACCCTCTGCCGTGAAGTATCGCAAATATCGGGGCGGCCGATTCCCGCGGATCGGCCTTTGGTTGGAAGTGCGGTATTCAGTCACGAAAGCGGAGTTCATGTGCGGGGCATTCTTCTGGATCCGGCCAGTTACGAGCCCTTTTCACCACAGTCGATCGGGAGGACAAAACGGGAATTCGTGGTGGGTAAGCATTCGGGGCGTACGGCTTTACGGCATACCCTCAGCCGTTATGGCCTGAAATTGGATGAAGCGGCCCTTGCGCATCTCAACAGCGAAGTGCGTTTCAAAGCTGAAAGGCTGGCCCGCTCCCTTTCGGAAGAGGAGCTTTTGGTCCTCGTTCAGAAAGTCAGTCTGGAACAGAATTGGAAGAGGGGGCCTCTGTGAGCAAAATAATTTTTATTTTATCGTGTTACGGTCGAAAAGCCGTGCTGCCGATAATGGCTTTTTTGGTTCTGTCGGGAGGCCTGGTTCAGGTTTCCGAAGTTCGTGCGGGCGATGCCGTTAATGTTTTTGCTGCTGCCAGCACCAGCGAAGCCCTGCACCAAATCGCCGGCCGGTTTGAGAAGGGGACCGGGATTAAGGTTCTTCTCAATCTGGCTTCCAGCGGAGCTCTGGCCCGTCAGATCGAAAATGGAGCACCTGCCGATCTTTTCATTTCCGCCAACGTCAGGTGGATGGATCATCTGGAGAAGACGGGCGGGATTCTTACCGACACCCGCCGAAATATCATGGCCAATCAGCTCATTCTCATCGCCCCCAAAGGTAAGGGCTTTTTCGTTTCCATGGAGCCGGGATTCGGTTTTTCGGAGGCTTTTTCCGGGTGGCTGGCAATCGGTGACCCGGACTATGTTCCCGTCGGCATGTATGCGCGCGAGGCCCTGCAATCATTGGGCTGGTGGAATGGTGTCAAGGGCCGGGTGTTTCCCTGTAAAGACGCCCCGGCAACCGTCAATATGGCGGTGCGGGGAGAGGCGGATGCTGCAGTGGTTTATGCAACGGATGTCCATGGAGTTGAAAAGGTCGACACCATCGGGTTTTTCCCCGCCGGGACCCACGCACCCATCATTTATCCGGCGGCCTTGTGCAAGGGGTGCGGAAAAAGCGCCCGGCAATTTTTGAATTACCTGGGTGGGAAAGAGGCCCGGGCGATTTTTACTTCATACGGGTTTTCCCCTCTTTAAAGCCGGAACGAAAAAAAGGGGTTTTTCATGTTGCCGCAGGAGGGGTTGGCGGTATCCAAGCTCAGCGGCTCCATTAATGGGAGGGACCGTCCCATTGCGCTGGAAATTTACAAGGAGAAAGCACTTTCATGCCATCCCTGTTTCCCGAATCACTTCTGCCGGTGGTCTGGCTGTCGCTGAAGGTGGCTCTGACGGCTACCGGTTTTCTCCTTGTTCCCGGCATTTTCCTGGGTTGGCTCCTGGCCCGCAAGGACTTTCCCGGGGCCGGACTCCTTTCGGCGCTGGTCCATGTCCCATTGGTTATTCCTCCGGTGGCAACCGGCTATCTGTTGCTCGTTTTTTTGGGTCCTCGGAGCTTTGTCGGAGAAGGGCTGCAAAACATTTTCGGAATAAGGCTGGCTTTTTCCTGGCTGGGGGCGGCCCTGGCCGCTGCTATTGTGGCCCTGCCGCTCATGGTGCGTTCCATTCGCATCGCCGTGGAAAAAGTCGATCCCAAACTGGAGCAGGCGGCACGGACCCTGGGTGCCGGCCGTCTGGATACGTTTTTCACTGTGACGCTGCCATTGGCGGCGCCGGGAATTATCGCCGGGTCGGTGCTGGCCTTTGCCCGCAGCATGGGAGAGTTCGGGGCTACGATCATCTTTGCCGGCAATATCGCCGGGCAGACCCGGACCTTGCCGCTGGCGATCTTTTCTTCCCTTCAGATCCCCGGAAAGGACCGGGAGGTCCTGATATTGGCCATGGTCTCCATTCTTGTTTCCCTGGCGGCCATTCTGCTGTCCGAGTGGGCCAGCCGCCGCTGCCGTTGGGGCGCCGGAGGATAATTCATGGAACTTGGAATGGATTTCAGGATCAGTTATCCGGGTTTCAAGGTATCGATAAACCAGACCCTCAAGGCTCCGGTGACCGGCATCTTCGGCCCGAGCGGATCCGGGAAAACCTCGATTTTGAGTTCTTTGGCCGGACTTCTGAAACCGGTGAGCGGTCGGATTTCCATGGACGGCTGTCTGTATTTCGATTCGTCCAAGGGGATCAATCTGCCTCCGGAAAGAAGAAACATCGGCTACGTGTTTCAGGAGGACCGCCTTTTCCCCCACATGGATGTTGCAGGCAACCTGAATTTTGCCTATAGACGGGCAAAAAACCATGGGCGAAAAGACCATTCCCCTCTTGAACTGGCCGAAAAACTGGGCATTGCGCCACTCCTGAAACGATCTTTTCAGGATCTCTCCGGCGGGGAAAAAAGACGTGTGGCCATTGTCCGTTCCATCCTCTCGGGGGCTAAACTCCTCCTTCTCGACGAACCGACCAACGGTCTTGACAGCCAGCGGATCGGGGACATCATCGACCTGCTCATGCGGCTGCGTGATAGCGGGGTGGAGATGATGCTGGTTACCCACGATCTGGATGTATTGCTGGCCCTGACCGACGAGATTCTCCTTGTCGAGGGCGGAGAGTGCGTGGCGGCGGGGAACTACTGGAAAATTTTGGAGAATCCTGCGGCGCGGAGGCTCCTTTACGAGTCGGGCATGGTGAATGTCATTCCCTGCCGATATCGGGGAAAATGTCCTGGAAGCGGGTTCCACCTTTGGCAGCCGGAGAGGCTTGCCGCCGGGCACTTTTCAGAGTTGCCGCCGTTTCTTCATGCCGCGGAATCCGTCCCCAAGTCCACTTCCGCCACCCTGATCATCCGTCCCCAGGATGTCGCCCTTGCCCTTAAACCGGTGAGGGAGACCTCCATCCAGAACCAGCTTCAGGGAAGGATAACCCAATGTTATGCCAATGGCACCAAGACCCATCTGGTTGTCGACGTCGGCTTTCCCCTGCTGGTCAGGGTTACCCCGCAAGCCGCAAAGAGCCTGAAGCTTGAGGAAGGGAAATCGGTCTGGTGCCTGATTAAAAGTGGAGCAATACGGTTTATTTCCAACCCTGGAATGGGCAGATGACACCCTGCTACGAAAAGAGGAAATGCCGTTTATGTGATTTTACTAAGGCGAACATTAATTATTAGCCACACTTTTGTTATGGGGCTGGGCTCCCCATTCAAAGGGCCGCATAAACCCATCCATGGGCGCTTAGCTGCCGCCGTCCGGGCGGCAGATGCCCTTTTCATGGGTAGCCCAACCCCATGGTTTGCTATTGTCTGATGTCGAGTAAACAAGTTACGCCTTAGTAATAGCGGAACGTTTCGTTAATCCCTGGCAGGGAAGCGAGCTGCTGGCTCTAACGCCTGTCCGGTGGTTTGGAAAAACGGAAAAGAGGTCATAAACTCACAGGAACAGGCGGAAAAACGTATATCGTGGCTTTTTTGGATTATTGGGGCTGCCGCATGGCAATGTCACTACAGGAGCTGGGACTCTCCTCACCAGCTCCTGATTTTTTTTGCATGCAAGGAAATTCCCAGGTGTCTCAGTCAAAATAGGGTTTTTGTATAGACCAAAGGGTATTTGTGAATTAACAAGACACGAAGAATCTATTTTTGGTAAGCTGTTGAACAGCCCAGGGTAGGTTGCGTGCCGCGAAAAAATTTCTCTGCAGATCTCATTTAATGACATGAAAAAATTCGCACCCTATGTTTTTTTATTTTTTATCTATGTGTTATTGACCTCATATAATCTCGACAAGGCCTACCATATCGATGATGCGGCGTATCTGGAGATAGCGGAATGGATCTCTGAAAACCCCATGCGACCCATGACGGGCCTGGTAAACTGGGGCAACAATGCCGAACCCATTCATTACCTGAACCAGCCTCCGCTGTATTTTTATCTCCTTGCCGGCTGGGGAAAGATCTTCGGATATGCCGAGCCGGCGATGCATTTATTGCAGTCCCTGTTCAGTTTAGCCGCCCTCTGTTTTTTCTTTCAAATTTGCCGGATTATTGTTCCCCGGCTTGCTCTGATACTAACCACGTTTCTCTGCCTTGGCCCCGCCTTTTTTGTGGGGCAGAATCTGATGGTGGATATCCCGGTACTTTCCCTGTGGCTGGCGTTTTATTACCTGCTGCTGATTCCCGAAGTAAAAAATGAACATGCCAGATATTTTGGGGCTGCGGTTGTCGCCTCCCTGGCGGTTCTAATGAAATATTCAAGCCTTCCTCTTCTTCCCATCCTGGTGATCCACCTTTTGCTCAGGAAAAAATACCGGTGCCTTTATGCAGCCTTTGTCCCTGTCATGGCACTTTGTCTGTGGTCCTTTTTCAATTATTTTGAATACGGGTCCCTACATATCCTTGACCGCCCAACCGGTCAGATATCGATTGCGAATATATTTGAAAAGGCAATTTCGTGGACGGCAACCCTTGGAGCGATCAGTCCCTTTTCGATATTTTTTTTGCAGATATTGAAGGAACCATGCCGCAAGGCAAATAAAGTCCTTAAAAAGGTTTTCATATTTGCAAATTTTTCAGTTTTGTTGCTGATAGTTGTTTTTTATATAAATGAGAAATTTTCTTTGGAAATTTATAAACTTCAAAAACAGGCGGATTTTTATCTGGCCCTGTTTTTTGTTTTCAACGGATTATTCCTGATTTTTTCAATCACTTATCTGTTGTTGAAAAAGCATCCCGAAATATTAAGCAAAGGTTTTTATAAAAATCTGATAAATAACTTCGATGCTTTTTCGAGCGATTTTATTCTTCTTTACTGGCTTTTGTCCGGGACTTTTTTTATGGTGTTTTTTGCCCCATTCATGGCGACCAGGCACGTTTTGCCGGTCATGCCTGCCGTTCTGCTGCTTCTCGGTTCGGGTATCCGGGATGTGAAACCGGACAGATTTGTTTATATCTCGGTTGTTGCAACGTTGTTCCTGACGGCCAACCTGGCTGTTTCAGATTGGCAGTTTGCCGATTTCTACCGGAAACAGGCCAAACAAATCGTTCAGTCCTTACCCTCCGGAGGGAAAATCTGGTTTACGGGCCATTGGGGATGGCAGTGGTATGCCAGGCAAGCGGGTATGAACCAGTTGGAATCACTTGCTCCGGAAGCCGAACCCGGGGATTATCTCGTATACCCGAAACTGATTCATCAACAGAGGATCCATCCTGCCCTGGAGCTTGAACAAATCAGGAAAATCGAAGCGCCCCCGATGAGATTCACCTGTTTTTCTACGGCGGATAACGGGAGGTTCTATTTCTCAAAATATTTGCCTTGGAGTTTGAGCCGAAAACCTTTGGGTGATATTTTGGTCTTTCGCGTTGTCCAGAACAGGTTTTTGAAATAGTGGGCAAATGCAAGGAACAGACAATGAAAATATGCATAGTCCTTCCCACCTACAATGAGAATGAAAATATCCGGATGCTTCTCCCGCAGATTTTTGGGGAGGCCGACCGGATTTCTTCTCATGAGCTGCATGTCCTGGTTGTCGATGACAGCTCTCCCGACGGCACCGCGGAAACGGTGCGGGGTTTTTTTGCAGCCTACCCCAACCTGCATCTCATTACGGGCAAGAAAAGGGGGCTTGGCGAAGCCTACAAGCGCGGAATGGCCCATACCCTGGAGCATCTTGCACCGGACCTTATTTTTCAGATGGATGCGGATCTGCAGCATTCCCCCAAATTGATTCCCCTTTTTGTAACCCTGGCGGAACACGGCTTCTCCCTGGTCATCGGCTCCCGTTTTGCTCTGGGTGGGAGCACGCCCAATTTTTCCCTGAAGCGCAGACTGATCAGCCGGGTTGGGAATTGGATGCTGAGGTTTCTCGGGGGCCTGCCTCCCATCAGGGATTGCACGTCAGGTTACCGCTGCATCAGGGCGGATCTTCTGCAGCGCTGCGATTTGAGCCATTTGTCCACCAAGGGATATTCCTTTATGTCTTCCCTGCTGTTTGAGCTGGTCCGTAACGGAGCCAAGGTCATTGAGATACCCATGACCTTTTCGGAGCGGGGCAAGGGTGAATCCAAGCTGTCCTTGCGGGATCAGGTGGAATTCCTGTGCAATGTCTTCCGGATACGCTTTCGCAAGTCCGAGGAGTTCATCAAATTTCTTCTGGTTGGGGCCAGCGGTATCTTTGTCAACCTCGGCTTTTACATTTTATTGACGCGGAGTCTGGGCTGGCCGATCGAGGTGGCCTCGCCCATTGCCATTGAAGTGTCGATCATTTCCAATTTCCTGCTCAATAATTCGTTCACATTTTTTAACCGGCTCCCGGCCAAAGGCGTGAAAATCAGATTTCTGCGTTATCATCTCGTAACCGGAGCAGCCGGAGTCATCAATTATTCGGTCTTGTTGCTGCTGGTTAAAGGTTTGGGGTTATGGGACATTGCCGCCAACCTTGTCGGCATCCTTTGCGGGACGCTGGTCAATTATTTCCTCAATTCGCGCTGGACATGGAAGGAGCTTGATGAGGCCGGAGCCTTTTCCATTGATCGGGATGATCTCGGTCAATGAACTTCTTTCCGGAGACTTTTTTGAAAAAAGGGTTTGCAGGGCCTGAAAAGTTGCCTGACCCGGGGTTGATGTGCCAGTATGATCCGTATTGATTTTTCCCATCCCGGAGAGGGACAAGCATTTATGTAATCCGGCCAAAGCTTTTGTCCGATGTTCAGCCGCAGCCGCATTGGACCAGGAAAAGTTCCTTTCTTCCCAAGTAACGAGAGAACCGTGAAATCTTCCCTTCCCCAAAAACCCAAAGCCAGAGCCATAGCTTTTTATCTTCCCCAATTCCACCCCATTCCGGAAAACGATAATTTCTGGGGCAAGGGCTTTACGGAGTGGACCAATGTTGCCAAGGCCAAGCCCCTTTTCAAGGGGCACTTTCAGCCTCATCTGCCTGCGGATCTGGGGTTTTATGACCTCAGGATTCCCGAGGTTCGGGAGCAACAGGCGGAGTTGGCCCGCAATGCCGGCATTGCGGGTTTCTGTTACTGGCATTATTGGTTCGGCAATGGCAGGCGCGTCCTGGAACGAATCTTTAACGAAGTTCTGGTGTCAGGCAAACCGGATTTTCCTTTCTGCCTGGCCTGGGCCAACGAATCCTGGACCGGCAGATGGCATGGACTGGACCAGGAAATCCTCGTCGAACAGACCTTTCCCGGCCCGGACGATTACCGGGCCCACTTTCTTTCACTGCTGCCGGCATTTCAAGACAAGCGTTATATGGAAGTCGATGGCCGCAAGCTTTTCCTCATTTATCACCCCCATAAACTGCCGGATGCGGGTGAGTTCGTCCGTTTATGGAACAGGCTGGCTCAAGAGCATGGCTTTAAAGGTTTCTACTTTCTATCGGGCAGCCATTATTACGATGATGTGAACAATTTTTTCGATGCTTTTGTCGCCCAAAATATCGGCCGCAAACTGGAAAAAGCTATCAGGCGTAAATATCGGACTTTGGGCCGCAAGTTTTTCAATAAAATATTCGAAAAAATATCCCATCGGAAGCCGCCAGCGCACCCCAAACCGATGCGATTCTCATACTCCGACTATATTGAAACCGTTTATGACACTCGCTGTTCCGACAGGATTATCCCCTGTGCCATTCCCAACTGGGATAACACCCCGCGCGCCGGCCTGAAGGGGCTGGTTCTGGAGAACTCAACACCGGAGCTGTTCGGCCGGCATCTGGAAACGCTGGTTCGAAGCATATCCCACCGCCCCTTTGACCAGAGGCTGCTGATCATAAAATCCTGGAACGAATGGGCTGAAGGCAATTATCTGGAGCCTGACCAGCAGTTCGGAAGCGACTATCTGAAAGCCTGCCGTGCCGCTTTGATCGAAGCTGAAGCGAGATAATTCAGCATGATATGCCCATGGAAAGGGTATCCGACGCCCCTGGTAATGGGCGGCGCAAGCCCATCCACCACCAAGGTGAATCGTTTGGATTGAGCCGGGATAATATATTCATTTCAAAAACATTTTTTTGCGCAGGTAATCGAACCCGAAGATCAGGGGAATCCCCAGCCAGGCCAGCAGGTATATTTCCGGAGCGACCGGGCCCGTGGCCAGGACTTTCTGGACCGGCGCGACATAGAGAAGCGCCCAGGAAAAGACGATCTGGATGAGGATGCCGAGAAGCAGCAGACGGTTTTTGAAGATCCCCATGTCCAGCCCGGAGCGCAGACGGAAGCGTCTTCCCAGGAGGTTGCCGATCTGCATGAGGAGAATGGTGGCGAGGGCGATCCCCGTAGCCGAGCGGTAAAGCGGGTCCGATGTGCCGAGGTCCTGGCCGTAATGCCAGCCGCCTTGAATGAGCACCAGAAAGAACAGCGACATGGACCAGAGGGCTTCCAGCAGGCCGAGAAACAGGTAGCTGTGACTGATGAGGGGCAGGGTCAGCAGCCCTTCGTTCGGGTCGCGCGGGGGGCGGCGCATCTCTTCCGAATCGGGCGGTTCCTGGCCGAGGGCCATGGAGGGAATGATGTCGGTGCCGAGGTCGATGGAAAGAATCTGGATCACGGTCAGGGCAAGGGGGATGGGAAAAAGGATATAGAGCAGGTAGGGGAGGATTTCCGGTCCGTTGCTCACCAGCACGTAATTGGTGAATTTCTTGATGTTGCTGAAGACGGTGCGGCCTTCCTCGATGCCGGCGACGATGGAGGCGAAATTGTCGTCGAGCAGGATGATCTGGGCCGAGGCGCGCGCTACGTCTGTGCCGCTTTTTCCCATGGCAATGCCGACGTCCGCAGCCCTGAGAGCAGGCGCGTCGTTGACGCCGTCGCCGGTCATGGCCACCACCCGGTCCATGGTTTTGAGGGCGCCGACGATCTTCATTTTCTGATCCGGCGTGGAGCGGGCAAAGACCCGGACACCCTGGTCGAGGCGTTGAACCAGCTCCTTTTCGCTCATTCTTTCCAGCATAGCCCCGCTTACGACCACGTCCTGCCCGGCCTTTTCCGCTATCATGCCGCATTTACAAGCCACCGCCAGAGCCGTGTCGGGATGATCGCCCGTGATCATGATGACGTCGATTCCGGCGCTCTGGCATTTTTCAACGGCCGCAGGAACTTCGGGGCGGACCGGATCCTCTATTCCCAGGAATCCGGCCAGAACGAGCTCTCTCTCCAGGTCTTCCTGCGGGATTTCGGTATAATCACCATCCGCTAACATCCGATAGGCCAGGGCAATGACCCGCAACCCCGATGCGGCCATTTCCGCCATGACCTTCCCCGCCTGGTCGAGCAGCGTGTCATCGGCGGCCTGCAGATTATCATCAGCCGACCGGACCTGGGAGATCATCGGCCGCAGAGCTTCCCAGGCCCCTTTTACGGCGAACACCTGCCGCGAGCTCATTGCTCCGATCCCGGCGGCCCGGCGTTTGTCGGCATCAAAAGCGAAGTGCCGGAGCGTGGCTTTTTGCATAGCGTCGATGTCGCCTTTTTCCCTGGTGAAAAGCTCGGCAATGGCGACATCCAGCGGGTCTCCGGAAAAGCTGCCCTCCATTTTTCTAACCTCGCCGGCACAGAGCGCCAATTCCAGAAAAAATTTTCGTTCTTCAGCCTTGTCAAGAACTTGGTTTGCGAGCGGCGAAGTTAGATGGGTGACGGCCAGGCGGTTGCGGGTCAGGGTACCGGTCTTGTCGGTGCAGATGACATGAACGGCGCCCATGGCTTCCACGGCATTCAGGCCTTTGACGAGAACGTTCTTGCGCGCCATGCGCAGGCTTCCCATGGCCAGCGACAGGGTAAAGGTCGGCAGAAGACCTTCGGGAACGTTGGCGACGATGATGCCCATCATGAAGACCAGGTTGACCCACCAGGAGCGGCCGCTGAACACGCCGTAGAGGAAGAAGGAAAAACCCATGGTAACGGCGATGATGGTCAGAACCCGGACCATGTGGGCGGTTTCCCGTTCGAGAGGTGAAGGGGTGCGGTGGATGGCCTGGGAAAGATGGGCGATCTTGCCGAATTCGGTGCGCAGACCGGTGGCAAAAACCACGGCCAGGCCGTTGCCTTTGAGGATCGAACAGCCTGCAAATACGATATTGGAACTCTCCACCAGGCGTTGGTCGGAGGCCGAAGAGTTGAGTTTGACCGGTTTCGACTCGCCGGTCAGGGGTGCGTTGTTGGCTACGACATCGTCGCACTCGACGAGGCGCGCATCGGCCGGGATGCGATTTCCTTCCGTTACGATGAGGACATCTCCGGGGACCAGTTCTTCCGCCAGAACGGAAATCGTGCTGCCTTCGCGGGTGACCTCGACCTTGGGCGGCAGGAATTTCTTGAGGGCCTCCATGGCCCGTTCCGCCCGGTACTCCTGGACGAAACTGAAAAAGGCGTTGAGAAGCGAAACGCCGAGCAGTGCCCAGCCGAGGACATTCATGCTTTCCCCCGGCTGGAGGTGGTCGGCGACAAAGCAGATGACCGCTGAAAGAATCAGGAGAATGGTGAAAAAATTGGTGAACTGCCGAACCAGCGAACGTACCCATTTCCAGGGGTCGCGCACTTCAACCGTGTTTTTGCCGATTTCCCGGAGACGCTCGGCAATTTCGGCAGGATTCAACCCCTCCGGCCGGCTGGAGAGAAAGCGGTAAACCTCGTTCGGTTCAAGATTTTGAATCTGACGTGTAGGACTCATATTCCCCGGTAAATTCCAACATCGCAGGGTGCATCCCGGAGCAGTCTTTCAAACGGATCGCTCTGTATCATCCGCCGGGCCAGGGCGCGGTCCGATGCTCCCAGAAGAATCATCTGGGCTTTCAGGGTGCTGGCATGGACCAGGATTTCACGGACCCAGTCACTGTTCACCGCGACCCGCAGATCGAGGAAAAAATCCTCAGCGCCCTGATCCTTCAGTAATTGTTCCCGGACTGTCGAGAGGTATTTAAAGCCGATTTCGTGTAGGGCTCTTTTTTTCTGCAGGGAAAGGTGGCGGTCCCGAAAAGAACTGATTTTCATGCAGCGCAGTAGATAGACAGTGCTCACCAGAGGGAGAAACAGCTTTAATATCGGCCAGCCCGATGCGAATCCGCGCGGATGGCCGGCAAGGGGTATCAGAAAATGGTGAGGGTTTCCGAGAAGCCCGGGTTGCACGACCCGTAGAGCCAGGACATTGAATTTTTGCTGTCTCAGGAGTTTTTCAGAAACCGTGCCGGAGAGATAGGATTGGCGCTTGGCACGAACCCGCGTGCCGCATACCAGGCAGTTGCCGCGCCCCCCTGGAATGACTTTTACAATGGAGTGGAAAACGCTTTTTGCCAGGGGACGAAACTCGGGGATCAGATCGATCCCGGCAGCATGGCAGTCTTCCTTGACGGCCAGAATCTTTGTTTCAACGACATCTTTCGGGAGGCTTCCATCCAGGACATGGATCAGGTGAAGTTTTTTTTCTTTGCTCTGGGATGCCAGACGGGTGGCGTACCGGGAAATCCAGTCGCCGTTGAGAGAACCGTCGTAGGCAAGGTAGATCATCATTCCTCCCGGAGGGCCGTGGGTTACTTCAACTATACTTCAAGCCGGCCTTTTGTCATGGCCTCCAGTATGGAATCTGTTATCCCTTCGTAAAACCGAAGGGGGAAAGAGGCAGAACTCAGTGCTGGAGTATCTGGCTGAGAAATAATCTGGTCCTGTCGTATTGGGGATTGTTGAAGAACTGTTCAGGGGTATTCTGCTCGACAATCTCCCCGCCGTCCATGAATATGATGCGGTCCGCCACGGTGCGGGCAAATCCCATCTCATGGGTGACACAGATCATGGTCATGTTTTCCCGTGCCAGCTCAATCATGACATCCAGCACTTCCTTGATCATTTCCGGATCAAGAGCCGAGGTCGGCTCATCAAAAAGCAGCACCGTGGGATTCATGCACAGGGCGCGGGCAATGGCGACGCGCTGCTGTTGGCCGCCGGAGAGCTGGCCGGGATATTTGGGGGCCTGATCGGCGATCTGCACCCGCGTCAGGTAGCGCATGGCGAGATCCTCGGCCTCGTCACGCGGCATGTGACGCACCCAGCGCGGAGCGAGGGTGAGGTTTTCCAGTACCGTCATGTGCGGAAACAGGTTGAAATTCTGGAATACCATGCCCACTTCGCTGCGTATTTTTTCAATCCCTTTGACTTTGCCGGTCAGTTCCGTCCCGTCGACGACGATGCGTCCTTTCTGGTGTGTTTCAAGACGGTTGATGCAGCGGATAAGGGTGGATTTTCCGGACCCGGACGGACCGCAAACGACGATGCGTTCTCCCCGGAACACCTGGAGGTGGATATCTTTCAAGACATGAAAGGTGTCATACCACTTGTTCAGCCCCTCGATATGAATAATCGCTTCCCGGTTTTCCATGCCAACCTTTCTTTGAAACTGTTCAGCACAAAGACTCGTGTCGTCCATAAAAAGGGTATCTGCCGCCCGGATGGCGGCAGATGCGCCCCAGGGATGGGTTCATGCGGCCCTTGGAATGGGCGATACCAGGCTTGGTTCTGAATAATTCCACTTCTTTTTCTATCGTGTTTGTTGCGCACCGCGCTTTTCCAAAGCCCGGCCGTAACGGCTCATGCTGAAACAGATGCACCAGTAGACAAGAGCACAGAACACATAGGCCTCGGCATTGTGCCCGAGCCATTCCTGGTCCTGGGCTGCCGCCTTGGCCATACCCAGCAGGTCGAGCAGCCCGACGATGATAACCAGCGAGGTATCCTTGAACAGGGCGATACAGCGCCCGATAAGGGGAGGGAGAACATGGCGCAGGGCCTGGGGCAAAACGATCAAAAGGGTCATTTTCCAGTAGTTCAGGCCCAGTGCCTTGGCTGCATCCAGTTGCCCGCGCGGGATGGCCTGCAAACCGCCGCGAACCACTTCCGCCATGTAGGCGGAAGAAAACATGATAATGCCGATCTGGACGCGCAGGAGATTATTGATCTGCATGTCCTCCGGCAGAAACAGGGGAATCATCACCGAGGCCATGAACAGGATGGTGACCAGCGGCACCCCCCGGATGGGCTCGATGATGCCGACGCACAAAGGTTTGATGACGCCGGTTCTGCTCTGACGCCCCAAAGCCAGAAGAATCCCCAGCGGGACGGACACCAGGATGCCTACCACGGCGAGGCCGAGGCTGAGCATCAGGCCACCCCACTTCGACTGGTCAATCACCGGCAGCCCGGCGCCGCCGCCGATAAGCCAGACGCTCATAAGGGGAAGCAGAAGCCAGGCCGGAAGAAGACGGCGGGCTTTGAAACGGCCGGATACGGTGGCTGCGATGAGAAGGACAAAAATAATGCCCGCCAGGGACGGCCGCCACAAATGTTCCTGGGGATAGGTGCCGATGAGCAGAACCCGCAACTTGTGCCAGATGAAAGACCAGCACGCTCCCTGCGACTGGCCGCACGTCTCGGGGCCGCCCATCCAGCAGGCATCCAGAATCATCCAGTTGGTTATCGGCGGCACGATTTTATAGAGAAGCCAGAGGCAGAGGAGTGTCAGAACGGAGTTGAACCAGCCGTGGAAAAGGTTGGCCCGGATCCAGCCGGGAATTCCCACGGCGCCGGCAGGCGGCGGCAGGGCGGGACGGGGCGTAAAACATTTGATTTCGGCGGTCGATTGTCCCACGCTCATCTTTCCACCACCTGCACCCTGGCATTGAACCAGTTCATGAACAGGGAAATAAGCAGGTTGATGCTGAGGTAAACGGCCATCCACAGGCCGATGATTTCCACGGCCTGATCGTTCTGTCCGATGATGGTGCCCCCGACGGAAACCATGTCGGGATAGCCGATGGCCACCGCCAGGGAACTGTTTTTGACCAGCGACGCATAATCGTTGGTTGTCGCCGGTATGGACACGCGCAGGGCCTGGGGGAGAACGATCTTGCGCATGGTCAGCCACGGCTTGAGCCCCAGGGCCTTGGAGGCATCGAGCTGCCCCGCGCCGACCGACTGGATGCCGCTGCGCACGTTCTCCGCGATAAACGCCGCGGTATAGAGCACCAGTCCGGCCAGGAGGGCCGTGAACTCCGGCTTCAGAACCATGCCGCCCTTGAAGTTGAAGCCCTGCAGCACGGCAAAATCCAGGTCCAGGGGCCGGGGCGCCATAAACCATGTCAGGGCGGGCAAACCGAGGACCAGGGCCAGGCCGATCCAGCCGGCCGGAAAACTTCTGCCCGTCCGGTCCTGCATCTTTCTGGCCCGGGAGACCAGGAATACGGAAACGGCCAGGGCCAGGAAAAAGGCCCCGGCCACATACCAGAAGGCCTGGTGAAATTGCGGCCGCGGCAGGAACAGGCCCCGGTTGTTCAGGAAAACACCCTCAAAAGGGTTCAGGCTTAGCCTCGGATGGGGCAGGGACGCCAGTACGACGGAATAGCATAAAAAAAGGGTCAGCAGAAGCGGGACGTTGCGCAGCACTTCCACGTAAACCGTGGCCAGCCGTGACACCAGCCAGTTGGTCGAAACCCGGGCACAGCCTATAAACACCCCCAGCAGGGTGGACAGGGCAATGGCCAGGACCGAAACATAGAGGGTGTTGACCACCCCGATGAGAAAGGCGTAGCCGTAACTGTCCGAGGGGCTGTAAGGCAGCAGCGTGTCATTGATGGGCAGTCCCCCTTCCACAGCCATGAACCCATAGCCGGAAGCGATGTTGCGGGCTTCCAGGTTGGCCTGGGTGTTGTGGAAGAGGGTCAGCGCGAAGTAGATGACCGCCCCTGCCACCAGGGTCTGTCCGAGGATGATGGGGAGTCGACCCCTGAGATCGGAAAGTCTGAACATGGGTATCGTTGGCCGCCTGTAACAAAGGACAGGCCGGACCGCGGGCAGTGCGGTCCGGCCTGCACTTTACAGTTTTTTTTCGAAAGCTGTCCTGCTGATCAGCGGATCGGCATGGCGTACATCAGGCCGCCCTTGGTCCACAAATTGTTGATTCCGCGGGGAATATCCAGGGCTGTGTCCTTGCCGAAGTGGCGTTCGTAAATTTCGCCGTAGTTGCCCACCGCCTGAATGGCGCGTACCAGCCAGTCGTTATCCAGATTGATGAAAGTGCCGATGTCGCCGGTGGCGCCGAGCATGCGCTTGACCACCGGGTCTTCGGATTTGGCTTTCATTTCCAGGACGTTGGCCTGGGTGATGCCCTTCTCCTCGGCTTCAATGAGACCGTAGATGACCCAGGTCACGAGGTCCTTCCACTGGTTGTCGCCGTGGCGGACCAGCGGTCCCATCGGTTCCTTGGAAAACATTTCCGGGAGGATGATGTGTTTGGACGGGTCCGGGGCGGTGGTGCGCATGGCCGCCAACTGGCTCATATCCGTGGTAAAGGCATCCACGCGGCCGGCCAGGTAGGCATTGAAGGCTTCTTTTTTGCTGTCGAAAACCACCGTTTCCAGTTTGATCTTGTTGGCGCGGGCGAAGTCGGCCACGTTCAGTTCACTGGTGGTGCCGGAGGTGACGCTCACGGAGGCGCCGTTCAAATCCTTGGCCGATTTCACTCCCAGATCCTTGCGGACCATGAAACCCTGGCCGTCGTAGAAAACGGCCACGGTGAAGTCCACCCCCTGTTTGGCGTCGCGCTTCATGGTCCAGGTGGTGGTACGGGAGGTGATATCGACCTGACCGGAGGATACCGCCACGATCTTCTGCTTGGAGGCCAGCGGTACATACTTGATGGCGTCGGCGTTTTTGAGCACCGCGGCGGCCACGGCACGGCCCATGTCCACATCGAACCCCACCCATTTGCCCTTGGAGTCGGGTGCCGAGAATCCGGCAACGCCTTCACTGACCCCCAGGGTAAGGACGCCTTTTTTCTGGACCTCCTCCAAAATTCCGGCAGCGGCAGGGACAGCCAGCGCCAGGACAAGCGCCAGCGACATCATCAACTTGAAAAAACGATTCATGAGATCCTCCTCCTATTAGAAATTGATTATTGGTGCCATCCGCAACCCGTTTTGTCAAGGGGAAAAGCCAGGGAACCTGTTATCCGTAGCCATGGGAAAAATTCGGCCGCAATTCAGCCAAGCACTTAGCGGTTGAGGCGCAGCAAACCGACGCCCAGGAGGGTGCATGCCGTAGCGAATACCTTCATGAGGTCAAGCCGTTCCTTGAGCACGAAGACGCCCAGCAGCAGCGCGAATATGATACTGGTCTCGCGCAAAGCGGTCACCAGCGGTATCGGTGCCATGGTAAAGGCCCAGGTCACCATGGCGTAGGCCAAAAACGAGGCACCCCCTCCGCGAAGCGCGAGCGGCCAATTCCGGCGAACCACTTTCGTCACCGTGCCGGGTTGAAAAACTCTCATGATGGCTGCAAAAAGGACGGCATTCACCGTCGACAGGCAACCGTAGAAACCCAGTGCCGTGCCTGCCTCGCGTGCCCCCCAGCCGTCCACCAGCGAATAGGAAGCGATGAAAACGCCGGTGATGACGGCCAGCAGGGCGGCACGGCCGTTGCGGAGTCCGTCACTGCGGCGCACCAGGGTCAGGCTCATGATCCCGGTACCGATGGCGGCTATGGCCGCCAACTCCATCCATGAGAGATGCACTCCCAGCAAGGTTACCGAGATGCCGGCCACAATGAGAGGCGACGAGCCGCGCGCCAGGGGGTATACCTGGCTGAGATCACCGATGCGGTAGGAGGACAACAGGAACAGTTGATAGCCCGTATGGAGCACCGCCCCTCCCAATATATAGGGCAGCGATTCAAGACCGGGCAGTGGCGAGATTGACAAGGCAACCAGGGCAAAAGGGGTATGCCCGAGAACGACAGCGCACATGCTGAGGTGTTTATCCTCCGTGCTTTTGACAAAAAAATTCCAGGAGGCATGCAAAAGAGCCGCGAGCAGGACAACGATCATCACCATGACAGACATAAAAAAACCACCTTTTTGCGAAAAGGGACCTGAAGGGCATCCGCGGGCAGTGCAAAATTTTAAAAAATTATTTTCCCGTCATTATTCATACGGAAGGTCTGATGTCGAGAATAATTTTAAATTGCATAAAATATCAAAAGGTCCCGCAACCCTCTCAATTGACAGGAGCTTTTCAAATGAACTGCTGGAATGCCCAGGTGTTGAATGCCAAAAGGGATGTTCGTCCTTTAAAAGAGGAGGGCGGGGGATATCGATTATCGCCCTGGTTTCAGCCAATTCAAACAGCCTTGCGGTAACCGGTGGAAGCTTTCCCAAGGAAAGGAATGTTATTATCGTTCCCCTTTGGGCAAAGGGCATTCAGTCAGGTGTGGCAATCCGGATTTTATCTGACGAACACTGTTTGATTAATTCAAGGAAAAAACCACTGGCATGCCAGTGGTAAGAACAATGGCTTTGCCGGTGATTAGTGCCGAGAAACGAAGAAATCTCCTACAATGAGAGCGCCAACTGCTCACTGAAGGAGATTTCAAAATGAAGCAAGATTTTAACAGATTATCACACTCGCTATGGCATTGTAAGTACCACATAGTGTGGCTACCGAAATACCGACGTAAAGAATGAAGACCAAGAAACCCCCGCAACATTTTGCGGGGGTTTCTTTTTTGATGGAGGTTTTTCAACTTAACCTGATTTTTGCAAGGTCATTTCCGTGTCTGATAGGCAGTGGTTTTTGTGGATTTTGTTTTTAAACTGCTGCCGGCTGCGAACAATTCTTACATGAGCTGTGTGATCCATAAATTTACCCGGTTCAGGGTTACTATAAACGGTTGATGTCCTTTGGCTGGGCCTCCCGCACGTTCAACTTCTCTCACTGTGGTGTAGGCCTGATTCTCTCCAACGCCATTCCGAGAAAATAAGTTTGATAAGTACCCTTTCATCCCAACTCATAGCATGCGTGTAACCAGTTTTATATTTGTATCTATCCTGGGGCCTTTGTGATAGGTTTAGAAAGTCGAAACTATTAAAAAATAAAATAAAATTTATCCCATCTCCTCTGAAGCTTCCTCGCGCGCCTTCCGCCCGATCAGGGCAGTTTTATTTTCCTCTCCAGGCTTAGCCAGATTGGTTCCCTCCATGAAAAATGAAAGTGAAAAGATGTGTGTGCTCCATATTGCCACCCTGAATCGGCCGATCAGGCAGAATTTGGGTTACGGCCCTATTGAAACGGTTATTTATAACATCGATAAAGGACTGCATCGGTTAGGCCACCGTTCGATCGTTGCCTGTTCCGGGGACTCCCATGTTGCCGGCGAAAAGTTTACAACCATTGAGAAAAGCTTCAGCGAATACTGGAGTAAAAACACAAGCGTTCAGCGGGAAAACATGCGCCGGCATCTGGTCATGTCGCTTCAAAGGGCAAAAAGGGGTGATGTGGACATTGTCCACATGCATGATGCCGTCATGGCGGAGTACATTTTTAAGGGTGTTTGTAAAAGTCCCGTTCCTGTCGTAATGACTCTCCATGTGCCTGCCGAAGATGAAGGGCCCTTCAAGCTGTGGAACGAATCGCTCACTTCTTCTTCCGCCGCCTATTTTGTCCCGATAAGTGAATTTCAAAGAAAGCAGCATCATGGGTTAGTCAATGCACAGGAAGTGATTCATCACGGCATTGATGTGGAAGACTATCCATTCAAAAGCTTCCCTGAAAAACAAGACTATTTGTTCTCAATCGGAAGGATCACTCAAGACAAAGGGCAGGATAAAGCCATCGAGGTTGCAAAAAAAACCGGCTCCCGACTTATCATTGCGGGCAATGTGCAAAACAAAGAAAAAGACCGAGAATTTTTCAGGAAATTAGAAAAATCCATTGACCTCGTTGCTGAAGCAGGTTGGCATCCGGCCGGAAGTGATTACTACGCAAAAATCATGAAACCTATCTTGGATTCCGGCAAACAGATTATATATATCGGAGAGGTTGACAGCGCCCAGAAGAAATTATGGTACCAGCACGCGCGTGCAACGCTTTTTCCGATCCAGTGGGGGGAACCTTTCGGCCTGGTTCTGATTGAATCCATGGCTTGTGGCACGCCGGTATTGGCTTTCAGGAAAGGATCGGTACCGGAAATCATCATTCATGGGGAAACAGGTTTTGTCGTTGATTCCCTCGACGATATGGTTGAGGCCGTGAAAAAGGCTCCAGCTCTTGATCCCCGCGACTGCCGAAAACACATTAAAGATCATTTCTCCATCGACAGCATGGCCGGGAAATATTCGGCGCTGTACCAAAAAATTTTAGATGAAAGGGACTTATGCCTAAAGACATCCCCGTTAGCAATGGGTCTTTGTTATTGAACTTTGATTCAGATTACCAGATCCGAGACGTCTATTTCCCTTTTATCGGGCAGGAAAACCATTCCAGCGGCCACCCCTTCCGCTTTGGGGTATGGATAGATGGACAATACTCCCGTATCGGCCCGGGGTGGAAAATTGATTTGAGATATCACAATGACAGTCTTGTCACCGATGTTTCCCTGAAAAATGAAGCTTTGGGCTTAGAACTTCGTTGTTCGGATACGGTGGATTTGGATTCGAACATCTATGTTAAAAAAATTGAGGTGAACAACCACCGGGAACAGGGGCGCCAACTGAGGCTTTTTTTCAGCCATGATTTTTCCCTCTACGGCAATGATATCGGCGGCACCGCTTATTTTGATCCCAGAACCTGCTCAATCATTCATTACAAAATACATCGGTATTTTCTCATGAGTTCCTGGGCACATGACAATTGGGGCGTGCAGCATTTTTCCTGCGGACGAAGAAATGATCCGGAAATTTCAGAGCCCGGCATGGAGGCTGAAAGCGGTGAGCTAAACGGTGAGCCTTCCGCCTGGGGTTCTCCGCATTCCACTCTCGGCATTTGGCTGGATTTGCCGGCCAAAGGAAAAACAACGGCTTATTATTGGATGACGGCAGGTACGACCTATCCGGAAGTTGCGAAGCTCAATTTGGAAGTCCATCAAAAAACCCCGGAAGAAATCATCCAGCACTCGCTGGGATATTGGAAGACCTGGGTCCACAAGGATTCCTTGCAGGTCCAGGACTGCCTGCCCAAACCTGTAACCGATATCTTTAAGCGCAGTCTTCTTATTCTCAGGACGCAAATTGATAACCATGGCGCCATTATCGCCGCCAATGATTCGGACATTATCCGTTTTGGGAAAGATACCTATTCGTATATGTGGGGGCGGGACGGTGCGTTTGTCGCGGCTGCTTTGGCAAAGGCCGGGTATTCGCATGTCTGCATGAAATATTTCGACTTTTGCTCCCGTGTTTTATCCCAAGAAGGCTATTTATTCCAGCATTACAACCCGGACGGATCCCTTGCAAGTAATTGGCATTCCTGGCTGGTGGATGGCAAGGAGGTCCTGCCTATCCAGGAAGACTCCACCGCTTTGACGCTTTGGGCACTCTGGATACACTACCAAAGCTTGGAGGACGTGGAATTTATCAGACCGCTCTACAGTACACTCATCAAAAAAGCAGCTGATTTTCTGGTTCGTTACCGGGACCCTGAAACGCTTCTGCCTTTACCTTCCTATGATCTCTGGGAAGAGCGTTACGCACTACACGCCTATACGGTCGCCACCGTGATCGCCGGTCTCAGAGCCGCCCGAAACTTTGCAGAACTTTTTCACGACACTTCTCTAGCTGAGAAGTATGAATCTGTGGCGGACAATATGACGGCTGGCATCAGTCGATATCTTTACCATGACGGTCTGAAGCGGTTTGCCCGTTCAGGCACAAGAACAACTGAAGGTTATCAACTTGATGAGGTCATTGATATCAGTCTGTTAGGCCTGGCTACTTTTGGGGTGTTGGATCCGAAGGACCCGCGCATGATTGAAACGGTCAAAGCGATAAACGAACAGTTGAAGCTTAAAACTCCCTTTGGAGGCTGCGCGAGATACCAGGGTGACATCTATCAGCGTGCGGAAGACAGCCCGAAAGAAATTCCCGGGAATCCATGGTTCATTTCGACGCTTTGGCTGGCAGAATATTACATCGATCAGGCAGAGAATCGGGATCAACTTCAAGCGACCCTTCCTTATCTGGAATGGTGCGGAAAAAATGCCCTCCCTTCCGGTGTGCTTGCCGAGCAGGTGCATCCGGTGAACGGCTCCCCTCTTTGTGTTTCGCCCCTCACGTGGAGTCATTCCGCGTTTGTTTGGACGGTTCTGAAATACACTGAAAAAGCAAGATGTGAGAGTTGTTGAACCCGAGACGAAGTGTTCAATAAGTTGGTCTTGTTTGTAGCTTAAACTCGACCTGACAGACACCTCCACAAAACCGGTAACTGTCAGATCATAGAGGTGGTCCCCGAACCGAAGGTAAGTGCTGAGTAGTGTTAATGGGGCGCCCAAGGAGACACAGCTAACATAAACTTGCCTCCCCTGTTTAAACGAATCAAAAAGCCGGAGCTGGTCAGGTCCGGCTTTTGTGTTTCATTTATCTGATGCTAAATCCTTAGAATTGCAAGGTTACCTCACGGCAGAATTTCTGCCGCTGAAAGAGCCCCCTAAACCACCAAATTTTTCTTCTGAGCTTTCTTTTCCATTTTTGCAGCCTTTTTTTCCTTTGGGGTTTTGAGAGCTTCCTTTTTCCCCGCTTTCTTCTTGTCCTGGCCTTTGCTCATGATTTTCTCCTTATTACTTAGGATTAGGCTGCGTATTCACCGCTCGTTAATCATACCACTTGCTGTGGGAGCTAGGCGCAGTTTTTTTGATGCCTTCGCAAGTATGAGTGCCATTTTGGTCATTAAAGAAGCACACACTTACCGCTCTGAGATTGCAACGACGTGGAAATCGACGATCAGGTTGGGAGAGGGCCCATCCGGGCCTATAAAACTCCCGGCCACCGGGGGGACGGCTTCAGGATAACGCGCCACTGCCACCGAAATATGCCGATCCCCAGCGACCTCGCCGTTGGTTGGGTCGAACCCTTGCCAGCCTGCACCGGGGAGATACACCTCGGCCCAGGCATGGGTCGTTGAAGACCAATGTTCTATTGCAGGGGCGTGAGCATAGCCGTTGACAAAGCAACTCGCCAACCCCAGGTGGCGGCACGTCTCAACAAACAGGGCCGCAAAATCGCGACAGGAACCTTGCGCCCAGGCCAACGTCTGTCCCGGTGTTTGTGCCCCCGGTTCTTCACGAACGAAGTAGGTGAACCAAGTGGCGATGGCCTGATTGATCAGGTCGAGCAGCGCATAAGTCTGCATGGCAGACTGACCCAGGCCCATCGGGTTCAGCCAATTGCGAATGACTCCCTCATCACCTGGATAGACAGGTTGCAGAAATGGCATCAGGTCGATTCTGTCTATCGGGGCGTAGTGGAAGGGGTAGTTGAGCGCGTAGTCTTCAAAGAGAAAAACGAAGGGGTTTTCCACATAGTTCTGAATAACCACTTCGCTGGTTATTGACAGGAGCGGTGTGAGCTCGAAAAAATCAACCACAGCCGCTGCATTGTCGAGAACATCCCTGTGCCACTTTATCGCATGAGCGGGAGATATCGTCAGTGAAGAAGATTCAATGTGCACCTCAGCCCCTTCCCGGGGGCGGAGCAAGAGACGATGTGGTTGAATGGTGACTATGTCAAAAAACTGATAGTCGGTCTGGTGCGTGATTTTCAAACGGCGCATGCCGGTCACTTTCCAAAAGTTGTTCATTATTGGTGTTAAGGGACAGTGCTTGACATCTCGATAAAAGCTTTTGTTGAAATAGCGAGACCTTGAGAAAGGTTTGCCGCCCCTCGTTGTCGAGGGCGCCAATCCCATCTTTGGAAGCTTCCAGGATGCGCTCGAATTTGGAGAACATCATCATCTCAGGTATTAGCACTGTTCCCTAAAGATTTGGGCGTATAACCGTCTCATTTTCCTCGCTCAATTTATCAACGCAAAATGTAGCGTTTGCAGATAATGCGGAAATGGTAGCCGTATATCGCCAGAGTGACCGCCTGTGCCAGAAGGCGTGGTCGGGTAGAGAGGGTCCAGATCATGACCCTCCAAAACTGGAAACGTTCCCGGCCGAAGATTCCGAGGCGGTAACTTGCATGGAAAAAGGCCAATTTGTAGTGGAGGCTCAAGGATGTTCTGATTTTTGGCGAAGGATAGTTTTGAAGAAAGGTTTTTACTCGCCGATAATAGTTTTTAGGTGCGTAGATGGTGCGCAGAATTTCTTTATACCCTTCCGTTAATGTCTCAAGGCCCATGGCCGGCAGGATGTTGCTCGCAATGCTGACGTTGTTTCCGGTCGCAGCGGCAAGCAGGCGGCCTTCCCGTTTCAGGCGCTCATAGAGTTTCGTGCCGGGCAAAGCCTGGAGCAGGCCGACCATCGCGGTGGCGATGCCGCTGTTCTGGATAAAGTCGATCTGGGCCTGGAATATACTCGGGGTGTCGCTGTCAAAGCCGACAATGAACCCGCCCTGGACCTGCAGTCCCGCCCGTTGGAGGCGTTTGACATCTGCCAGCAGGTCCCGGTTGCAATTGTGTCCTTTGCCGGCCTCGGCGAGTCCGGCCTCGGCGGGGGTTTCGATGCCGATAAAAACCGTGTCGAACCCGGCCGCGACCATCATCGCCACCAACTGTTGGTCGTCGGCCAGGTTGATGGAAGTCTCGGTATAGAAAGTAATCCCATCGTGTTCTTCCCGCCAGGCGATCAGGGCCGGGAGCAGGTCTGTTTTGAGATGCCGCTTGTTGCCGATGAAGTTGTCGTCCACAAAGAAGACACTTCCCCGCCACCCTTGAACATAGAGGCTGTCGAGTTCAGCAAGGATTTGAACCGTGCTCTTGACCCGGGGATGATGCCCGAACAGGGTTGTCACGTTGCAGAACTCGCAACGGAACGGGCAGCCCCGGGAATACTGGAGACTCATCGAGGCATAACGGCGCATGTCCGCCAGATCCCACATCGGTACGGGTGACGTCTGGAGATCCGCGAACTTGGCCGTCATATAAACACGCTGTGCTTTTCCTTGGGCCAAGTCCGCCAGAAAACGGGGCAGGGTCAACTCCCCCTCGTTAAGCACGAAATGGTCAACCTCTTCGAATTGCTCGTGTTCGGCAGTGAACAGTGGCCCGCCGGCAATGATTTTCACCCCAGCGTTTTTGCACCGGGATATAACCTCTCGGGCGGCCTCTTTTTGCACCAGCATGGCGCTGACAAACACGGCATCAGCCCACTTCAAAGCCTTTGCCGTCAGCTTGGCGACGTTCATGTCGATCAGACGTTTTTGCCACTCCGCAGGGAGCAGGGCGGCAACCGTGAGGAGGCCCAATGGAGGCGAGGACGCCTTTTTGTGAGCCAACTTCAGGGCGTGCTTGAAACTCCAGAAGGTGTCCGGGAATTCGGGATAGATCAGCAGAACGTTCATGCAAAGCACCTCCTGTCATATCGTAACGATATCAAAAAGGAGGGGGTCTTCAATGGCCTCGGCATAAATAGACCGACGGGTGAGTTTTTCGTTCCCTGGTCCTTGAGGGTAAGGAGATCAACCGTGGACTTTCGCTTAGAGGGAGACAGGTCAGGAAGGTCTTTGGTGTGCTGTATATGCTGCGAGGAATTTACAACAAAAAAAGGCGTGATCAATACACGGATCACACCTTTGACATGACGGAACCCCGAATTGAGCCCGAACTGACGTCACGCGTCCGCAGAATTGAAGTAGCATCTTATAAATCATCTTGCATTGTTTTGGGAGACACCAATTGAACAAAATTCAAAATTCTGGTTTCCCCTGAAAAGTGAGGCAGAGAGAACGTCAAAGGAGATGCAAAGCGACTGAAGTTAAAGTTGTCCAGCAGGCCCTTTGGGAGCTTTTTCAGCGGCAAGACCTGGTCAATATTATCTCTGCTGATGCCGATTGCAGTGGAAAGTTCCGGAGCATATCCGGAAGGCCAGGGCCCTTTTAAGGTTTTCCTGTGCTCGGATTGGCGGCATGGAAACACCGAAGCCTATAGGCGCGGCTTTTCACTTCAAATCGAAAAATGAAACAACAAATACCGGTTTTGGGAAAATTTGCCAAATAACCTGCCATGAAGCTGGACGGCGGTTATCCCTGCAGCATTTTTAGGGGGTCAAGCGCCGAAAAGGAGGAGTTTGAAATTTTCTTTGGTACAGCGGCAGCCGGGATTTTCCTGGAGGATTTTCAGGTGGGACTGGGATTTCAGGGCGACGTCGTGATGGATTTCAGCGATGGTCGTGCCGCCTTTTTTGCGACTGATCTCCTCCACCAGGACTTCCATGACCCGGTCCAGGTAGGAGTGCAGGTTTTCCACCAGGATGTTGACGCCCGGAACGGTTTCGCCGCTGCGGAGAATGAGATTCCGGGCCCTGAAAATTCTCTGAATCTGCCAGGCGACCTTTTCCCGGTGGGAATGGATGGTGTGGAGGGCCGCATCCGCCGTGGAGAAGGACTGGGCCAGGCTCTGGATACGGCTCTTCAAAAGGACATGATTGCCAAGGGCAAAGAGGAGCATTTTCCGCTGGTCGTGATTTTCCGCGGTGGTCAGGAGGAGGAGGCATTTTTCGATGGGGTTGTGGCCGAATTGGACGTTGTCGAGAATGCGGACCGCCTCTTCGGAGTTGGCAATACGGATGGATTTGACCAGGTCGGCAGCCTGTTTTGCCGCATAGCCCTTGATGACATAGGGGAACAGGGCGTCCATTATCCGGGAAATATTTACCGGCCGGCGGCTGTCGGCTGAGAATAGGATCTCGACGGCGGACCAGAGTTCCAGCAGCTGGTTTTCGGCTATGGAAGACCCTGCCGCCAGGTCGTGACGTTGAAAAGCCCTGAAAAGGCGTTGCACGGAATCGCTGTCGAGGGCATCCGTGAATACCGTGGCGGCGGTTTCCGCCATGAAATTATAGAGTGGCCCGGGTCCCTGGTCAGGCCTTTTCAGGACGGCGGGAACCGGCCGGCCGTATACTCCTGCCACGGTTTTTTCATTGTCCTGGACAAAAGCCGCGCTGCTCCATTCGAAGTGTTTGCGGTGGACGTGATAGCGCACGAAGCTGTCGATAATCCACATGTGCTCCTCGGCCAGGTGCCGGGCGCTGAACGGATCGAAGGCGCTGATGTTTTTAAATGTCAGGTAGTTGGGGAGCTTGTAGTTCTTGTTCAGGAAAAGGTCGACGTTTTCGGATTTGTCCGGGAGGTTGACCACGGGCTTTACGGCGGTGATGGAAATTTCGATGCCGGGGGCGAAGTTTTTCAACCGTTTCAAATCCCTGCCGATGCGGAAAGTGACGGTCCAGTTTTTTCTGCGGGACGGAAAGCGTTCGAAAAAGCCTTCCAGAGCCTCTATGCCGTCGATAACCTCGGGGATTTTTCCCTCGAAAAAGTAATTTTTGGTTTCGAAAAAAATGAATTCCGAGGAGAAACCGAGATCAATCAGTTCCGCCAGAAGGCTGCGGGTCAGCTGGGTGATCTTCTCCCGATCATTGAAAATGATGAATTCCTTGAGCAGATGGCGGGTTTTCTCGAGATAGCTTTCTTTCAGGATATGGGTCAGGGAGGTCACCCGGGTTTTCAGGTCGTGGATCGAGCCGGCTGCCTGGAGGCCGGCGACGAATTCGGTTCTGGCTCCGGCCAATAATTCGGCGGCAGCCGGATCCTGGAGGAGGCAGGCGGTGAGCTCCTCGATAACCGGTCTGAAATCCCCCTTATCCTCTGTCCCGGTGGTGTCTTCATTTGCTCCGGCCAGGGTTCGAAGAGCCTCTTCGCAAAGGATGCGGCTGTTGAGGGCTTGCAGCTTATACTCGTCCGGGGAGAAATTGAACAGCAGCTCCTCCACCATCTGAGCGAAAAAGAGGATGTTTTCAGTGACCTTGTTGATTTTCCATTTGGTCAGAACCGGGGCCAGCATAAATTTCTCTTAAACCTTAAGCCTTCTCAACAGGGGCGCCAAATGCGCTGTGGTTTCAGGATGGGCCTTCGTCGCCGAACAGCAGGCAGTTGAAATTGTCGCCGTTGCAGGCTTCGCCTTTTCTTTTGTTCAGAATTTCGAAATGCCTTTGTGACTGGCAAAGGATTTCCTCGTGGATTATCTCAATGGTGGTCGCCTCCTTTTTGCGGCTGATTTCATCCATGAGCACATTCATGGCCCGGTCGGCAATGGAATGGATGTTTTCAACCAGTTTGTTGATCACCGAGACGTTCCGCCAGTTGTGGCTGCGGGACCCGATGGTCCGGTGCGCCCTTTGAATTTGCCAGCCGATTTCTTCGGTATAGGCCGCCAGCGTGGCGCGGATGGATTCGGCCGACCTGAACGCCCGCGACAGGTAGTCAATGCGATGGATGAGAAGCGGATGTTCCCCGAGACACTGCCGCAGGCGGTCGCGGTTTCCGCGGTTTTCTTCGGTGAATACCAGCAGCAGACACTTTTCGATAAGGTTCTGGCCGGGCTCCACCGTGAAAAGAATATCCTGAGCAGCCCTGGAGCCCGAGTTGCGGATCGATTTTACCAGGTCCGCAGCCAGTTTTGCCGGAAAACCGGTGGTAAGGTAGGGAACCAGCCGTGTTATCAGGCGGGGAATTTTCTCCCCCTCCCGGCCCTCGGGGGTGAAAAGCAGTTCAATCACGGACCACAATTCCCGGAGTTGGCTCTCCGGCGCCGGAGCTCTGATGGCCATCTCATGAATTTGCAGTGCCCTGAAAAGCCTGAAGGATGACTCCTGATCCAGAAATTCGTTGAAAATCGCCGAGGCCGTGTCGTTGATAAAAGCGGAGGACTGCCGGGCATTCTGGTCCGGTCTTTTGAGAATGGCCGGTGCCGGTTTGCCGAAAACCCCCACGTTGGCCTTTTCCGAATCAAAGACCAGGGCGGCGCGGCTCCATTCGAGCTCGGTCCGGTGGATGTGATATTTTGCCAGACAGTCGAGGAGGAGAAGCTTCTCCTCCATGGCGTAGCGGGCACTGAAGCCGTCCAGAGCGGGCACGTCCCGGAACGTCAGGTAGTTCGGCAACTTGAATTTCCGGTCAAGAAAAATGCCGATGTTTTCCGGTTTCTGGGGAAAACGCAAATCGGGCCTGTCGGTAGTGGCGGATACTTTCAGGTGGGGCGGAAGCTCCTGGAGGTGTTTGAAGTCATTTCCGGTTCGAAACACCACCGTCCAGGTCCTGGTTTTCAGGGGGAAGAGCTCCATAAAAGCGTCGAAGGCCGACAGGTCCTCGATTCTTTTCGGGTCCTGGCCTTCAAAAAAATGGTTCTTGTTTTCAAAAAAAATATACTCCGGGGAGTGGCCCCGGTAGATCAGCTCGGTCAGGTAGTTTTTTGTCAGGGCGGCAATGGCTGCCCGGTCGCCGGCCACTATTTTCTCCCGGAGAAGGGTTTGCGTGGTCCGCAAATATCCTTCCGCCAGAAGCCGGTTGAGGGACTGCACGGCATTTTTGAACTGTCCCGATGCGATATCTTCCAGGCGGCTGATAACGGAGCTTTTTTCCCCGCCGAGGAGGCTTTCCAGGACCGGGTCCCGGGCGATTCTGGCCTTCAGCTCCGCACCGATCGGGACCAGGGTCTCCGGCTCCAAAAGCCCTGACTCCACCTGGTTCAGGACTATCAGCAGTTCCTCGGAAAGGGTATGGGTGTTGAGGGTCGGAACTTTGAAATGCTCAAGGGAAAAATTGAACAGCAGTTCCTCGATCAGTTGGGCGAAGAACAGGATGTTTTCGGTTTCCCTGTTCAGGCTCCATTTATTCAGATTCGGAGGAAGCATATCCGTCTTTCCGGGCATTTTAGGAGAAGCGGAAGTATGGCGCGTCAAAGCCCTGGGAGGTTAAGGTGTGCAATTGTAGCCGATATCCGGGCTTTTGAACAGGTTTCTGAGCATATTTCTTTCCCGGAGGAAAAAGAACAACCCGGAGGGGAAGCCCCCCGGGTTGCGGATCGAGCTCCCGGAACGGAGGAACTGTCTCAGGCGAAGAGACCGGCCAGGGTGCGGCCGAAGTCGAGGCTCTCCCGGGTTTTTTCCTCATCCGGTTTCCAGGGGACTTTGAAGGGTTCGGCCACCACCTCAAATCCCGACTCCTGCAACTCCTTGCTGAGGATGCCCGCCGATTCGCCGCTCCAGCCGAAGCACCCGAAGGCGGCAGCTTTTTTGCCGCGGAACTTCATCCCCTTGACCTCCTCGAGGACGGCGGCCACGGCCGTCAGGATACCGTTGTTGACCGTTGGTGAACCGGCGACCAGGGCCTTGGATTTGAAAATTTCGCTGATGACGTCGTTTTTGTCGCTTTTGGCGAGGTTGAAAAGCTTGACGTTGACCTCGTCATCCGCAGCCTTGATCCCTTGGGCAATTCTTTCGGCCACCATGCGGGTGCCGTTCCACATGGTGTCGTAAATGATGGTGATCTGGTTTTCGCGGTACTGGTCCGCCCACGTGAGGTAGTGCTCGACGATCTGGGCCGGATTGTCCCGCCAGATAATGCCGTGACTCGGGCAGATCAGGTCGAGGGGCAGGTTGAGAGCCAGCACCTCCTTGATTTTTTTGGTAACCAACGGGCTGAAAGGGGTCAGGATGTTGGCATAGTATTTCAGGGCTTCGGCGAACAGTTCACTCTGGTCGACCAGGTCGTTGTACATGATTTCGGAAGCGTAGTGCTGGCCGAAGGCGTCATTGCTGAACAGGATATTGTCGCCGGTCAGGTAGCAGAACATGCTGTCCGGCCAGTGGAGCATGGGGGCTTCGACAAAGACCAGTTCCTTGCCGCCCAGGTCGAGGCGGTCGCCGGTCTTGACGACCTGGAAATTCCAATCCTGATGATACTGCCCCTTGAGGGATTTTACGCCGTTGGCGGTGCAGTAGATGGGTGTATCGGGAATGCAGTGCATGAGGAGGGGGAGGGCGCCGCTGTGGTCCACCTCGCCGTGATTGGCAATAACATAGTCGATCTTCTTGAGGTCGATTTTTTTGCTCAGGTTGTGGAGGAATTCCTTGGTAAAGGGCTCCCAGACGGTATCGATGAGAGCCACCTTTTCTTCTTCAATGAGGTAGGAATTGTAGCTGGTTCCGCGATGGGTCGAGAGTTCGTTGCCGTGAAACCTGCGCAGTTCCCAGTCGATTTTTCCCACCCAGGACACATTGTTTTTTATGGAAAATGTCATCTTTATCTCCTTTGCGGATTTTGCCTGAAAGCGGCTGACCTGTTTTGCAATATTAAAGTATAGCAATTGAGCCGGGGAAATTTCCACAGCTAAAAGTTTTGAGCGGAAGAAACAGACCGGTCTTGGTGGACATAGCTGAAAACCCATTCAAGGCAGAGGCAACCCACCAAAATTTTTGGGCTATCCCAGGCAGAAATCAGTTGTCCGGGACAGGCCCGGTTTTTTTGTGAACGGGTTGGAATCAGAAAGCCTCGGCCTCGAAGAGAAACCCGGTTTGTCCTCCAAGGCTGGGGGCGATCTGGTTGCGGCCGCTTTGCTTGGCTTCGTAGAGCCGCCGGTCCGCCTGATTGATGCAGTTAGTGGGATTCCGGTCACCGAGTATCTGGGTGGCAACCCCAAAACTCATGGTAACCGCGATGTCTGTGTCATTGAAAGAGAGAGGGGCCTGTTCTATCTTATGGCGAAGTTTTTCCGCCACCTCCTTGGCTTTATCCAAGGTCGTTTCGGGGAGGAGAAAAAGAAACTCTTCTCCGCCCCAGCGGCAGATTACATCTTCGCTGCGCAGGTTCTTCTGCATCAGCCGGGAGATATGCTGGAGGACCTTGTCCCCACACTCGTGTCCATGCTGGTCATTGACCAGCTTGAAATGGTCCACATCCCCCATGATCAGGGAAAAGGGCCGTTGAAAGCGGGAGGAACGGTTGATCTCCCGTTGCAGAAACTCCTTGAAGAACCCACGATTCATAAGTTTTGTCAGGGGGTCGAACATGGCGAGTTCCTCAATCCGGTTCAACAGGCCCATGGTGGCGCGGATGACCCCGAAAGCAAGGAACAGAAGGATAATGGTTTCAAAAATGCTTTCCACATAGTTGACGGGAGTGGAGATACTGCCGAGAAACCGGTGAGGGATATCGAACAGCTCGTTGACCCACAGGGAAAAGATCATTATTCCGAAGCCGAGATATTCATAAATCAGGATTTTTCTGAATAATTTTCCACTGGGCATGGGTTGTTGAGCCTCTCGGATTAGGTCAGGGATCGGTCCGAGGCGAGGTGCCTACCTCTCGATTATACCCGATCGTTTGAGAATTTTGTGAAATGCCAAAATTTTGCAGCCTGGCCGTCTTGTACCAAATCTAAGCGAAAAATGGGACCGGCCTTGTCAAAAATCAGGACCTGATTCGAAAAGGCCGACAATCTTTTTGGGCAGCATGGGGCGGCCTTTTTCATTCATGGCGGTGGCGATGGTCCGGCCATTCAGGATCAGGCGATTGTCGGGGTAACTGTAAATGTCCTGAATAAAGGCGAAGCGGAGCCGTGATACCTGCTCCATGGCCAATCCCACCCAGAAAGCGTCGCCACTGCGCAGGGGCTGGCGGTAATCGAGTTCAACCCTGACGGCGATGAGATTGACATTGTCAGCGGCCAGGGCTGCGAAATCGATGCCGATGGATTTCAGATACTCGTGACGGCTGTGTTCGAGGTAATTCTGATAAACCGCATTATTGACGATCCCCTGGATATCGCACTCGTAATCCCGAACCTTAAAATCGAGCCTGAAGAGATAGTCGGTCATGGTTGATTCCTGATTTTCAGATAACGCCCCCGGCAAAAATCCCGGTTCCATGTCCCGGCGACCCTTGTGGATCGCCCGTAAAAAAATTCGAAAGTTTATTGATACCCTTTAACGGCTTGCCAGTCAACAAAACCTGTTATTTCCGGAGAATGATTTTTACCATAGAAGACCGTTCAGGGCCAGAATCCGCAGTTGCGGGCAGAGTGGTTCTGAGGGTGTTTCCGGGAGGGATAAAAGTCACCATCCAACCTCCGCTTCCGCAGGAAAACCATGGCTAAGCCAGAAGCGGAGGTTGGACGATGCCAGGTTCAGGCCTGGGCGATTTCGGAGGTGCAGTTGGGGCAGCGCGTGGCTTTGATGGCGATAGGGCTTAAACAGAACGGACAATCCCTGGTGGTCGGCTCTGCTTCAGGCTCCTCTTTTTTCCGGTGGAGGCTGTTGAGGCCCTTGATCAACAGAAAGATAGCCACGGATACAATCAGAAAGCTGATCACGGTATTCAGGAAGGTGCCGTAGTTGACGGTGACGGCACCCGCCGCCTGGGCATTGGCCAGAGAGGCGTAGGGACCGGCCATGGTTCCTTCCTTGAGAACGACAAACAGGTTGGAGAAGTCCACCCCTCCGAGGAGAAGGCCGATAGGGGGCATCAGTACGTCGGCAACCAGGCTTTTAACGATAGTGCCGAAGGCCGCGCCCATGATTATACCGACCGCCATGTCGACCACGTTCCCGCGCATCACAAATTCTTTGAATTCTTTTAACATTTCTTTCCCCCCTTCAGTCCCGATAGTGATCACCAATTTTTACCTGTTAAAATCAATTTTTCTTCGGACTTGAGCCATTTGCGGTCAGGCGAATGGCTTTATGCTTGAGTTGAAATGCCGGGTGCGGTTTTCATATCCGGCATTTCAACGTAAAATTTGGGAATAAATCTCCATGATTTCTAAAAGTGCTTTTGTCAATCAGAATACCGCTCTTTTTGGGTTCGTCAATCGCACCTATGTGGCAGTTGCAGGTGGCAAAAAAATAATTTTTTGGAAACCAGTAGGGTTCTTTCGATAACCGGGGAAAATGACTTTCCAAGAAGAGACCTGACGGCCCGACTTGGGCCGGAAGGGCGGAGTGTATTGCCAACAGGGACAGTGCTGAGCTGATAAGGAAGATGCCGGAAAGGCAGGTGAGTTTATTCCTTGGGGAGGGCTTGATGCATGTCGATATCGCACCGGGTCTGCTCAGCACCTGGAAGTTCTGGCGGGCGATCGACCGGCTTCCGGCCGAACGGGAAAAATAAATTGGCGACGGGGCTGAGCGGACGGAATTTCTACCGGCTTTCTGTCTGGAGATTAAAAGAAACTTTCGCAGTCCTGATTTTTTCCTGTGATTGTTCGTTGATTCCCGGTAAAATTTCAATTTTAAAATTATCTCAAGCAATTTTCTGAAAGGGGGTTTCGCTTGCTGCCGATCAGATTTTTCCTTGCCGGTTGTCTGGCCGTCCTTCTTCTGGTGACCGCCGGTTGCGGTATGGGCAATTTGTCCAGCAACCTGTCAAGTGCCATCATGAATCAGAACGATCCGGAAACCGTCAGGGCTGGCGCTCCGGCCTACCTTCTGCTGGTGGACAGTTTTATCGAGGGGAATCCGGACAACGAAACCATGCTTCGTACCGGAGCGGGGCTCTACGGGGTTTATGCGGCTGTTTTCGTCAGCGACCCGGAGCGGGCCGGACGGCTGGCGAAGCGGGCCCGAAATTACGGAGAAAGGGCGCTGTGCGAACGCCGGAGTTCACTTTGTGGGCTGGGGCAGCGACCCTATGACGAATTCGTCGCCTCTTTGAAGGTTCTCGGCAAAAGGGATGTGCCGACTTTTTACGCCTACACCGTCAGCTGGCTGGTCGCCATCAAGGCCAACAGTTCCGACTGGGCGGCCCTGGCCGACCTTCCGAAAGTCGAGGCGGCCCTTGAGCGTATAGTCGAGCTGGATGAGACCTATGAGCGGGGCAGTGCGCATCTCTACCTCGGTATCCTCGAGACCCTGCGGCCGCCGGCTCTCGGGGGCAAACCCGAGGTGGGCCGGCAACATTTTGAGCGCGCCCTGGCTTTGTCGGGAGGTCATGACCTGAGTGTCAAGGTTGAGTACGCCCGTGGCTATGCCCGCCTGCTTTACGACCGCGAGCTTCATGACCGGCTTCTGCAGGAGGTGCTGGCTGCCGACCCGGAAAGCCCCGGCTTGACCCTGACCAATGTGCTGGCCCAGCAACAGGCGGCAGAGCTTTTGGCCAGCGGGGAAGATTATTTTTGAATTTTGGATACAATTCGTCTAATGGGCTGATGGGCTTCGCAACGGCCGTTCCGAGGGCTGCGTATGAGCACCTCCATGGCTGTTGCCGGTCAATCGGGATGAAGATTTTCTCAGAGCAAACCATTTTCCGGAGATGCCGATGGTTAAAAAAATTGTGATTGCAGCGGCTTCAGCCATCATGTTTCTTTTGTCAGGATTGAACGCCGGGGCGGCGACCCTGAAGCTGGCCTCCATTGCACCGGAGGGTTCTTTCTGGATGACGGAAATGCGCAAGGGCGCCGAAGAGATCAAGAAGCGCACCGAGGGCCGGGTGGTCCTCAAGTTTTACGGCGGCGGCGTCATGGGCAATGAAAAAAGCGTTTTGCGCAAGATCCGCATCGGCCAGTTGCAGGGAGGTGCATTCACGGCCACAGGTCTGTCCGAGGTCTATCCCGACATGCGGCTTTACGGTCTTCCCATGGTCTTCCGTACCGAGGAAGAGGTCGACTTCGTTCGTTCCCGCATGGATAAAAAACTGTTGGAAGGGCTCGAAAAGGCAGGTTTCGTCAGCTTCGGTTTCGGCGAAGGCGGGTTTGCCCTTTTCATGTCCCATTTTCCCGTCCGTTCCCTGGATGATCTCAAAGGGAAGAAGGTGTGGATACCCAGGGATGATCTGATCAGCGAGACCGGCATGAAACATCTCGGCCTTTCCCCCATCAGCCTGCCGATAACCGATGTCCTGACCGGCTTGCAGACCGGTCTTCTCGACAGTGTCGCGACCCCGCCGGTGGGCGCCATCGCGTTTCAATGGCACGTCAAGGTCACGTACCTGACCGATACCCCTCTCGCCTATACCTACGCCACGCTGGTGGTCGACAAGGGGGCTTTCATGCGCCTCAGCCCCGGGGACCAGGGCATCGTGCGGGAAGTTATGGGGGGCATTTACGATCTTTTCAATCGCCGGAACCGCGCGGATAACCGCGAGGCTTATGAGGCCCTGCTCAAGCACGGCCTGGAAGTGGTCAGGCCTGAGGCGAAGGAGGTCGCCCTGTGGCGGAAAAAATCGGAAGAGGTATGCCTGCAATTGCAGAAAGACGGGGCCTTCGATGCCGCTCTCTACAACGAGATGCAGGGCTATCTTGGCGAGCTTCGTAAAAAATCCGGCAGCAGGACCGCGGCTCAATGAAATACCCTGAAGAGTTCATGGGCCGGATGCGCCGCATCGGCACTATGGCCGAGGATCTGATTCTCATCCTTCTTCTGGCGGCCATGATTCTGCTCGCCACCACCCAGATATTTCTTCGAAATGTTCTGGACATGGGCCTGGTCTGGGCGGATGAGCTGGTTCAGGTGCTGGTCCTGTGGCTTGCCCTGCTGGGCGCCATGGCCGCAAGCCGCGATGACAATCATATCAACATCGATCTTCTGACCCGTTTTCTGCCCCCGCGTCTGCAGTTGTATTCCCGGATGCTGTGCGCCGCATTCACGGCCCTGGTCTGCGGCATTATCGCCTGGCATGCCTTCCGCTTTGTCGGCATGGAGCGGGAGTTCGGCACCACCCTCCTGGGGCAATACCCGGCCTGGATTTTCGAGTCCATCATTCCCCTCGGCTTCGGCCTGATCAGCTACCGTTATACTCTTAATTTTTTTAATTATCTGCGCCGCATTCTGACCGGAGAGGTGGAGGAATGATTCTGGTCGCTTCCATCCTGGTTTTAATGGCTCTTTTCGGGGCGCCCCTGTTTGCCGTTATTGCCGCCAGTGCCCTGTGGGGGTTCCATGTCGCGGGTGTCGACCTTTCGGTCATGGCCATCGAAATCTACCGCATCGCCGAAACCCCGGTGCTGCTTGCCATCCCGCTCTTTACCTTTGCCGGTTACCTGCTCAGCGAGAGCCAGGCGCCCCATCGCCTGGTGCGCATGACCAATGCCCTGATCGGCTGGCTCCCCGGCGGGCTGGCCATCGTTTCCCTGGCGGTGTGCGCCGTATTTACCGCTTTCACCGGGGCCTCGGGGGTGACTATCATCGCCTTGGGGGCGCTTCTTTTTCCGGCCCTCAAGGAAGCCGGCTATCCCGACAAATTCAACCTCGGCCTGGTTACCACTTCGGGGAGCCTCGGCCTTCTTTTCGCACCCTCACTGCCCCTCATCCTTTACGGCATTGTCGCCCAGCAGATGAATACCGGCGCGTCAGTTTCCATCGAGGACCTGTTTCTGGCGGGCTTCTTCCCGGGGCTGCTGATGCTGTTGCTGCTCTGTCTCTGGAGTGTCTGGGCCAACCGCACCAACCGGACGCCGATGCGCAGGTTCACCTGGAAGGAAGTCAGGGGGGCCCTGCGGGAGGCCATTTGGGAGATTCCTCTGCCGATTTTCGTCCTGGGCGGCATCTACAGCGGCTACTTCGCGGTTTCCGAGGCCGCGGCCGTGACCGCCCTTTATGTGCTGGTGGTCGAGGTCGTCATCCTGCGGGAGATATCCCTCCGCCACCTGCCGGTGGTGATGCGCAAATCCATGGTTCTGGTCGGGGGGATTCTGATCATCCTCGCCGTTTCCCTGGCTTCGGCCAACTATATGATCGATGCCGGCATTCCCACCAAACTGTTCCAGTACATCAACGCCCATGTTACCAGCCGTCTGACCTTTCTCATTCTCCTTAACTGCTTTCTCCTGGTCCTCGGTGCCATTCTCGATATCTTCTCGGCCCTGGTTCTGGTTGTCCCTCTCATTCTGCCGGTGGCGGTGGGATACGGCATCCATCCCGTTCATCTCGGCATCATCTTTCTGGCCAACATGCAGATCGGCTATCTGACACCGCCCGTGGGACTGAATCTTTTCATCTCCAGCTACCGTTTCAAGAAGTCCATCAGCGAAGTTTATATGTCGACCCTGCCGTTTTTCCTTATTCTTCTGGTCACGGTGCTGGTCATAACCTACTGGCCCACGCTTTCTCTCGGTTTGCTGGGCTGAGAGGGATGAGCGGGCGAAGGCCTGTGTGCTCGACGCCGGGAAATCACTCCGGTGCCGAGTGAAGTTGCCATACCGGCATTGACCGTTCAACGTTTGTGTCCATGGAGCGGGCGGAAGTTGTCAATTTCCGCATCTTTTGTTTCTGTAGCCGGTCCAGATGGCTTTTAACGACCAGGGACAATTTTTCGTATCTTTCGCAAAGATTTGAGCGCTTCGGGGTTTTTCGACAAGGACTTTCCATGATTTCCGGAACTGCCTTATTCCTGGGTTTATTCAACAACCTGGCAATTTTTATTATCCTTATTGCTGCCTATGGTTTCCTGAACAGCTATTTTGAGAAAGCCGGCTCGCCTAAACGCCAAACTGCGGTGGGGCTGTCTTTCGGTCTCTTCGCCATTGCCTGTATGTATGTTCAAATCCCGGTGGCCGAGGGTGTTATCGTGGACCAGAGGAACGCCATCGTCGCCTTGAGCGGTGCTTTTGGCGGACCCTTGTCCGCGCTGCTTTGCGCCCTTATGACTGGCGCGTTCCGAATATACCTGGGCGGAGCGGGAGTCCTTGCGGGGGTTGTTGGGGTCGGTCTGGCCGCTTGTTCGGGGGCCGGTTTATATGCCTTGCGCAGCAAGATTGATACGGCTCCGAAGGCTGCTTTCGCCGCCTTGGCAGCAACAGTTGTCATACTTCCCGGCTTTCTTCTGGTGGGAGATATCCAGACCGGGTGGACATTGATGAAAGCCATGGCCCTGCCTTACGGCTCGGCAATATTCCTCGGCATATTTCTGGTCGGTCTCCTGCTGGCGCACGAGGAATCCCGGCAGGTGGCAGAGGTGGAGCAAAAGCTTTCCGAAAAACGATTCAGAGAATTATTCGAGAGCTTGATCGATGTCAGCTACAGGACCGACAGCAACGGCAATTTTGTCATCATTTCGCCTTCCTCCGAAAAGCTTTTCGGATACCGAACTGAAGAGATTGTAGGGAAGCCAATCGCCGATTTTTACAAAGAACCTTCCAGGCGTGAGGATTTTATGGCCCAGCTTCAGCGCGATGGCCGGGTTGAAAATTTCGAGGCTGAAATCAGGAAAAAAGATGGGACTTTTGTATGGGTCTCCACCAATGCAAAACTGTTAAAGGATGCTACGGGGACCTTTAGCGGGGTGGAGGGGGTGACGCGGGATATTTCCAAGCTTAAAAAAGTTGAACAAGAAAAAATTCAATTGGAAGAAGACCTTCGGCAACGTCAAAAAATGGAGGCTGTCGGCACGCTCGCCGGAGGGATTGCACATGACTTCAATAATATTCTTGGTGCCGTAGTCGGATATACAGAATTGGTGGCGGACCGCCTGCCCGAGGGGAGTCCGGATAAAGAGGATTTAGAGGCGGTGCTTGCCGCGGCGCATCGCGGCAAGGAAATGACCAATCAGATTCTTATGTTCAGCCGGAAGCGAAAACCGGATAAGGAGCTTATCCAGGCACATCTCGTTATTGAAGAGGCTGTCAGGCTCCTCAAGCAGACCATTCCGGCCTCCGTCCAGATCAATTTGGAAATTGACCGTCATACCGGTTTTCTTCTGGCTGATCCGACACAAATTCATCAAATAGTGGTTAATTTGTGTACCAATGCCTATCATTCCCTTGAAAACGAAAAGGGTGAGATCGGCATTCAATTAAGGCCCGTGAAAGCGGATCCTACTATCCTGGCAAAACATCCGAACCTGAGAGGGAAAAACTATGCCCTCCTCACGGTGCGAGATAACGGCCACGGGATTGACAGGGAGACCATGTCGCGTATTTTTGAGCCATTTTTCACCACCAAAGAACAAGGCCGCGGGACCGGGATGGGGTTATCCGTGGTCCATGGCATTGTTCAGGATCACCACGGGGCCATCGATGTTGCAAGCGAGCCTGGGGTGGGGAGCTCCTTTGGGATATTTCTTCCGCTTGCCAGAGAGGAACGCAAGGTTCCCCCAGTGCCGGATTTCAAGCCGCGCTATGGGAAGGAAAATATTCTTCTGATAGATGATGAATCATCTTTGGTCAAACTTGGCAGAATGGTGTTGGAAAAACTTGGATATAAAGTGTTTGCAACAAGTTCAGCCCAGGAGGCCCTCGATAAGTTTCGGGCAGATCCCAGCGCGTTTGACCTTATCTTCACAGATCAGACCATGCCTGAAATGTCTGGAGACCTGCTGGCCAGGGAAGCGATGCGGATTCGTCCGAATATCCCCGTGATAATCTGCACAGGGCACAGCTCAGTTCTGGATGCGGAAAAAGCCCGTGCGATGGGCGTGAAAGCCTTGTTGATGAAACCTTTTGATCAAAGCACCCTGGCGGAAACCCTCAGAAATGTTTTGGATGATCCGGCGAACAGTAACTGAGGGGAACCTAAAATATCAGGCTAAATTTCAAATCTAAAATGCGGATAAATTATTCTAGTTTTTTCCTGTCCGGTGGATGGGATAGGGGCAGCCCCTTCCAAAGGCTGCATAAACCCATCCCTGGGCGCTTAGTAAGGCGAACGTTAATTATTAGTCACACTTTTGTTATGGGGCTGGGCTCCCCATTCAAAGGGCCGCATAAACCCATCCATGGGCGCTTAGCTGCCGCCGTCCGGGCGGCAGATGCCCTTTTCATGGGCAGCCCAACCCCATGGTTTGCTATTGTCTGATGTCGAGTAAACAAGTTTCGCTTTAGTAACTGCCGCCCTCGGGGCGGCAGATGCCCTTTTCATGGGCAGCCCAATCCCTTTACAGTCCGGTGGTTTGCTGCCGACCCGTGTCGAGGAATCAGGTTTCTTCTTGGCAGTAAAGGTGCCTTTTGAAATGGGATGAGGGGATAATGCGTAATTGAGGGAACAACTGGCATTTCAGCGGCACGGCCAGGCCGAGGTGCGCAGCAGGTCCCGGAGAATCGAATGATCGCAAGTGCCTGTCCCGGTGAGCCGTGAAATGGATTACTTTGTTCTGATCATCCTCTGGGTCGCCTGGTGCGCCCTGCACAGCGCCATGATTTCCCTGACCCTGACCGCTTTTCTTAAAAAGCGCCTGGGCGGATACTATCGTTATTACCGCCTGTTTTTCAATCTGACGGCGGCCGTCACTCTCGTTTTTCCCGTCTGGTATGGCTTTTATCTGAAGAGACATCTTTTATGGCAGGCGGAAGGCTTCTGGATTCTGCTGCGATGGAGTCTTCTTGGTGTTGCCTTGATTCTGTCCTTTGCAGGAGCCATGAAATACGACCTCGGTCAGTTTCTCGGTGTTCGGCAGATCATGTCCGGGCGCTCCCCCAGCGCCATGACCGAATCCGGTGAGCTGGACACCACCGGGATTTTGAGTGTTACCCGTCATCCCTGGTATCTGGCCGCGTTGATTTTTGTCTGGACCGGGAATTCGAAGATTTATGTTTCAACGCTGATTGTCCAGATTATTCTGTCGATTTATCTGGTCATTGGAACGCATTTGGAGGAAAGAAAACTGGTTGTGGAGTATGGGAGGGCCTACCGGGATTACCGGAAAAGGGTGTCGATGCTGTTCCCCTGGAAGTGGCTGTTTGGCCGGCGGCGCGGAAGCCCATCCACATAAAGGAGGTTTTGATTTGTCGTGGTCTTAACTTGGTCCGACAATCATTGTAAAGTTCAGTTGTCTCGAATTGGTTTTGGCCTGGAGCCCGACCAAATCATCAGAAAGAACAGTGCTACAATGTGCCATAGCTTAAAACCCCTTGTTTTTAGAGCGTTTCCGGCGAAAACATTGTAACACATGTGCACTCTAAGCTTCTCTTTTGTCGATCTAACTGTGAGCTAGCAGTGATGATATCCATTATGCCCAAATAGATCAGCTGGATTTATTTGGGCCTGACCTTAAAAGGTTGTAATTATATTGGTATCCCTTTTGTTCAATTAAGGAATTTTCGAACGAGAATGAGGCCTTATAACCTAAAGAAAAAGATGGTCGTGAAAAATGAATAATAATTTAATGCGCAGTATAGATAAAAATTTGGGGATACCAATATGTTTTTTGCTGACCTTGATTGATAAAATACGGAAACTTTTTATAAAACCCCTGGAGGTAAAAGCTCCCAAGAAAATACTTTTCATAAAACCATCAGAAATCGGCGGCATCATCCTGTCCCATCCGTTGCTTTCCCAGTTGCGTATAAAATATCCGGATGCTCGCATATTTTTTTTGACTTTCGAGAAGAATCGGTCATTGCTAAATGATCTGGGTATTTTTGGCAAAATTGATGTTTTAACGATCCGGGACAATTATTTCCCCGAGTTCCTTGTGGATCTGGTGAAAGTATTGATTCAGCTCCGCAGGGAAAAGATCGATGCCACATTTGATCTGGAGTTTCTTGCGCGCTTTACAGCAATGGTTGCTTATTTAAGCGGTGCTTCTAAAAGAACAGGTTTTCATCGCTTCACAATGGAGGGCTTATACCGCGGCGATTTATTTACACATAAAATCATCTATAATCCGCATGCTCATGTCAGCCAAATGTATTTGGCCATGGTTGATTCTTTTGATTCCACGGTTAAATCCGCTCCCGAAATCCATATGGATTTGAGAGAGACGCCTGTTTTGCCGGTATTTTCACCAACCCGGGACCAAAAAGAGCGGATGCGGAAACGGCTACAACTATTAAATGTTGAAGATAATTCCAAATTATTCCTCATAAATCCTGGCGAGGGCCAGATCCCATTGCGCGAATGGCCAATTGAAAATTTCATTGCATTATGCCGACGGCTATTAAAAGGAAACAACCATTATGTTCTGATGGTGGGAAATAAGGATAGCTCATCAAAAGCGTCTTTAATTTGTGAAAGCCTAAAGAATATCCGTTGTCTTAACCTAAGTGGAGAAACGTCACTAATTGATCTGTTGACGCTTTTTTCCATGAGCGCGGCCTTGATCGCCAATGATTGTGGCATCGCTCATTTGGCATCTTTAACTGCTATTAAGCAATTCATCTTTTTCGGTCCGGAAACACCCAAAGTTTTTTCACCCTTATCAAAAGATTTGCATATTTTTTATGATCGTTTAATTTGTTCGCCTTGCTTGTCGGCATTCAATCATCGAACGTCTTTTTGCCAAAATAATATTTGCCTTCAAAAGATCGGTCCTGACGAAGTGATTAATAAGCTTTTCACCATTTTAAATCAAAATTGAAGGAAAAATGCGCAATATGCTTTTTTCTATGGGTCCGTTTGTTGGAAAGGAAACGCAATTCTCATAAGTCCCAATAAATAAAATGCGGGAAAGGCTCGCCTCTTATCAGGTGGGCCTTTCTTTTGGTTGGGATTGTCGGTCGAAAATCAATTACTTCATGAGGTTGGCTCTTACGCGTTGCCCTACGATTGAAATCAGTAATATCAGGTGTTTAGGTGCTTTCTGTCAGGTCAAACCTGCATTTCTGCACAAATTGCCGGCTAGAGTCCGGCCTAAAGTTTGGATAGCACCGAGTTCACAAAAAAGCTGCAGAAGGGAGACCGCAAGTCCTTGATTCGTTCCAGGATATTATCCTGCTCATCGGGGTGGGGGGTGTCGCTGACGAATTTAAAGAGCAGGCAGGGGATGCCGAATTTTTCGGCGGCCTGAACGATGGCGGCGCCTTCCATGTCGCAGAGGTCGGCGTAATGAGCGATCTCCCGCCGCTCCTCCAGGGTTTTGATGGGCCGGTCGTGGGTGGCCAGGATTGCGATTTCGAATTCCGGAAGGGTTTGAGGATGGGTGACATGGGGCTTTCCGTTTGTCAAGTCCGGCCGGTCGGGCTCGGTCACTTTGTTGATCTGGTGGATGCTGCCCAAAGGTAGAGAATCCTTTGTTGCCCCGGCCGCGCCGAGATTGCAGATTAACTTCGGTTTGAATGTGAGGCAGGCACAGGTCGTGGCCATGGCGGCGTTGGCCTTGCCCAGGCCCGATATCAGGAGAACGACGTTTTCCCTCCGGTAAATGGCACAGGGCCTATCGGTCTCCTTCTGAAGAGCCAAAGCCTCGATGAAGGGCTCCGCTTCGAGCAGGGTGGCCATGATGATGGCGGTTACAGGATGTTGCGGCATCGGGCCATCTCCTCCAGGGTTTCAATGGCCTCTCTGCCCCGGGGGCCGAGGGACAGGCTGAAATCATTGACATAAAGATGGATGTGGGCGTCGATCACGCTGTCGTCCATCTCCTGGGCATGGGCCTTGATGTAGGACTTTGAGGCTGCCCTGTTTTCGGAAGCGTATTCGATGGACTGCCGCAGGAGGTTTTCAATTTTTCCGTGCAGGGGTCGTGTGGCTTCATCCCTGCGGGCGGCGATGCAGCCGAGGGGAATGGGCAGGCCCGTCTCTTTTTCCCACCATTCGCCCAGATCGATGATTTTAGCGCAGTTGTAGCTCGAATAGATGAAGCGCCCTTCATGGATGATCAGGCCGCCGTCGAACTCTCCGGATTGTATGCCGGGCAGGATATGATCGAAACGGGTTTCCACCACTTCGGCAATATCCCCGGCCCAGAGCCTGAGGAGGAGATGGGCAGTGGTGTAGCGCCCGGGAATGGCGATGCGGGCCTTGGCCGGGTCCAGGTCCGGCGTTCTCGCCACCAATAGCGGGCCGCAGCCGAAGCCGAGAGCCGCCCCCGCGTCCAGCAGGCGGTAACGCTCCTTGAGGGCCAGGTAGGCGAAGAACGAAAGCTTGGTCACCTGGAAACGCCCGTCTCCGGCGTCCCGATTGAGGGTTTCCACATCGTGGATATGAGGAATAAATTTCAGCCCGCCGCTGTCGATGCAGCCGTGCAGCAGCGCATGAAACATGAAAGTGTCGTTGGGGCAGGGGCTGAAAGCGAGATCGATGGTTTGCTGCATGGTATCCTGTTCCCAGTTTTTGCGGGTAGCAGAAAAAATGGCTTGTTTTGCTGCTATCTTCATAGTTTGTAGTGCCAGGGGTTGCGGCCCCGGACGACGCCTTCTTTCTTTTTACCTCAAAAAGAAAGAAGCAAAGAAAAGGATGCCCCGCACCTCGCCCTTCGGGTTCCCTGCGCTCAGGAAACGCTTTGAGGACGGCCAGAAACTCGCTTCGCTCAGACAGTCTGTCCGTCTTGTTCTCAAAACGTTTCTTCCGCTCCGGCTTCGGTGCAAGGGGTGAAAGAGCCCAGCTCTTCCCCAGATCTGTTCTCAAAAGTTCGGATCACCCTGTAATCCGAATCCCGCTGGACCGGAACCTTTCCGGCATTGCGGATGAGGTCGATCAGCTCATCCCGGTTGGTGCGGGTTTCCACACCGGTGGCCCGCACCACCTGCTCCTCCATGAGCACCCCGCCCATGTCGTTGGCACCCATGGCGAGGGCGATCTGGGCCAGCTTCATGCCTTCGGTCAGCCAGCCGGCCTGGATGTGGGTGACATTATCCAGGAAGATGCGCGAGATGGCTACAATTTTCAGGTAGTCGACCCCGGTCGCCGGAGGGATATCATCCATATCGGTCATGGCCGGGGAGAATGACCAGGGAATAAACGCGCGAATTATCCCGGTTTTGTCCTGCAACTTGCGGATGACTTCCAGGTGTTCGACGCGCTCCTCCAGGGTCTCGCCCATGCCGTAGGTCATGGTGGCCGAGGATTTCAGGCCGTGACGGTGCAATGCTTCCATCACTTCACACCATTGGGCCGTCGTCAGCTTGCGCGGGCCGGCAATTGAGCGGACGCGGTCGACCAACAGATCCGATGCGCCGGGCATGGAGTCGAGACCTGCGTCCTTAAGTGCGGCGACGACCCGATCGATTGTCAGGCCGCTTTTTTGGGTCATGTGCATGGCCTCCGCCGGCGAAAAGGAGTGGAGATAGATTTGCGGAAAGGATCTCTTCACGGTTCGGACCAGGGCCAGGTAGGTTTCCAGGTCGTAGTCGGGATGAAGTCCGCCCTGAAGCATGACCTGGGTGCCACCGGCATTGACCAGTTCTTGGACCTTACGATGAATATCTTCTCTACGGAGATCGAAGGCCTCTCTTTGCCCCGATTTGGAATGGAAGGCGCAGAAGCGGCATTCCGCCTCGCAGCGGTTGGTGAAATTGATGATGCGGTCGAGGATAAATCCGACCTGATTGCCCGGTCTAACCTGTTCCCGGCGCTCGTCGGCCAGGCGCCCGAGGGTCAGGATATCCCAGTTAAAAAGTCGGCGGGCCTCGCTGGAGTCGATGCGTTCGCCATCCAGGATTTTCCTTTTCAGTTCCATTTTGTTGATGGAATTTTTCATATTTCCAGGTAACGGACCGCCTTGATTTCAGGTAAAAAGCCGAGTTCCGCCGCGCGGCCGAGGTAGAATTCCAGAGCATTTTTCAGCTCTCCGGTGAAATCGAAACGCAGCAGGGAATAATAGTTGCCGATGTCGTAGATGATGTCGGGATATCGGGCCCGCGCTCCGGCAATGACCTGCTCAGGGTGGTCTGACAGGCATTGCAGGGAAGTCCGATAGGAGCGGACCACGCCCTGGATCTGTTTCATTTTCTCGGCGATGGCTTCCTCGCGAACGGCGAATACGGCAAATACAACGGGGAAACCGGTTTTGCGCAGCCACAATTCTCCCAGATCGTAGGAATAGGAGACCGGTCTGCGACTGGCGGTCATGGCCTCGTTGCCGATCAGCAGGGCTGCGTCGAGGCCGTTGGGATCGGGGTTTGGCAGGGTTTCCCTGTAGACCGGCCGGATATGGAAATAGCTCTCCATGAGAATGCGCAGAAGAACGGCCGAGGTGTGGGAGGCCCTGGTAATGCCGATGGTTTTGCCGCCGAGTTCTTCGATAGGGATCTTGCTGCGCAGAACCACAGAACCGACATAACCCACGGAACTGAGGCAGAACTCGGGAAGGAGGCGGATCTTTCCGCCCAGTCCGGCGCAGCTTGCCGCGGAGATCGGGCTGAGGTCGAGCCCGCCGTCTCTCATCATGCGGTTGAGCTCGCTCGGGTAGGCGGGAACGATGTCCACATCCTCCAGTTGTTCCTTTTCAAACTGGTGATAATAAAAGGGGTAGCAGTTGAGATAGTCGATGTAGCCGAGTTTCATGGTCGCATTTCTCTGTTTATTTCGTTGGCGTAATAGTGCTTCGAGCCCATGGGGCTGAGCGGACCCAAATCATTGATAACCGGCGTTGGTGCGGCGCGGCTGGAAACCGGCGTTTTCGATGAGGCGCCGCAGATGGGTTTCCGTTCCGCAATCGCGGGTTCGGGCGCCGGCGGCGTGGACAATTTTTTCATTGCGGTAGGTGCCGCCGATATCATCCACTCCGAAACTGAGAAGTACCTGGGCCATTTTCTCCCCCACGTACATCCACAGGGCCTTGATGTGGGGAACGTTGTGGAGAACAATGCGTGAGGCGGCATAAAGGCGGAGGTCGTCAAAACCGGTGGTGTGGCGCCTTTTTGCCGGTATTGCCGTATTCTCCCCATGGAAAGGAAGGGGGACGAAGGTTTTGAAGCCGCCGGTCTCGTCCTGAAGATCTCGGAGTTGAAAGAGGTGATCGACAATGTCGTCCCTGTCCTCCATGTGGTTGTACAGCAGGGTGGCATTGGTTTTGAGGCCCAGGCCATGGGCGATGCGCATGATTTCAAGCCAGCGCCTGCCGGAGATCTTTTTGGGTGCGATGTATTCCCTAATTCCCGGCGCGAATATCTCGGCTCCTCCTCCGGGAAGGGCGTTGACGCCGGCGCCCATCAGACGGCGGAACACCTCTTCCAGGGGAAGGCCGCTGAGCCTGGCAAAGTGATCATATTCCACGGCGGTAAAAGCGACGATAAAGATATCGGCTTTGATCCTGCGGATGCGGCTCACCATTTCTATGTAATAGTCGAGACCGAGGTCGGGATGCAGGCCTCCGACAATGTGGATCTCATTGACGCCGTCGGCCACCGCTTCCCGCACCCGTGCCTCGACCTCCTCCAGGGAGAGGGCAAAGCCCTCGGGGTCGCCGGAGTCGCGCGAAAAAGCGCAGAGCGGGCAGCGCAGTTCGCAGATATTGGTGTAGTTGAGGTTCATGTTAATGCCGTAAGAAACGATGTCGCCGTGCAGGCGCGTGCGCATGCCGTGGGCGATGGTTCCGAGGTCGAGGATGTCGGGGGTGGTGAGGAGGAGACGGGTGTCGCTGCGGGCGACGGGAGCGCCTTGGCTCACTTTTTCGGCGATGCGGCGCAATTCAGGGTTTTTGATTTTATCAGGTATCGTAACGGCTTTGGATTCCACTTAATCTGAACTTTCATGGTGGTTGTTTTTTCAGGTGGTGCCTCCAGGGGTTGCGGCCCCCGGGGATGTCCTGCAATCCGCTCCTCCGGTTCCCTTCCAGCGGCTCCGTCGCAAGGGAAGAGGACCCAAATGATCCGCATTTGGATGGGGTCAGCATTCCCCGGATGTTTCCTCCCCCCAGCTTTTGAAAAGGCTGTGCTCCAGGCCGAGCAGGTTGAGGACCTTGCCGACGCTGAAGTTGACAACGTCGTCAATGGTCTTTGGCCGGGTGTAGAAACCGGGCATGGGCGGCACGATCCGGACTCCCGCCAGAATCGCCTGGCGCATGTTTTCGACATGGATAAGGCTCAGGGGTGTCTCGCGGGGGACCAGGATGCAGCGGCGGCCTTCCTTCAGAGCCACGTCGCAGGCGCGGGTGATGAGGCTGTTTGCGTGGCCATTGGCCACGGCTGCAAGGGTTTTCATGGAGGTCGGCATCACCACCACGGCCTGGAACGAGGATGTCCCGCTGGCCACCGGGGCAAAGAGGTTTTTGTCGTCGTACTCCCGGTAGCTGGCCAGTTTTGCGGTTCTGCCGCGTTGGATCAGCAGTTCCCGCAAAGGTTCCTGTCCCGAGGGTTTGAAGGACAGCTCGTGGGTCATGACCGACCATGCCTCCGAAGAGACAACGCCGACAACCTCTTTTCCCATGTTGAGAAGTTCTTCCACCAGCCGGATGCCGAGTATTGAGCCGCTGGCTCCGGAAATGCCGACAACAATCATGAGTAATCTCCTTAAAGGGTCCTTTTCGTCAATCGGTTGGTCGGGAAGCTTCAGTTGTCCGTGCCGGAGACGGCGGTCAGCGCAAATAAACCGCAAAAGCGGTACCGCAAAGCAGAACCGGCGAAATCAGCATGTTGGCCCGAAATATCCTTCCTACCGCCGGATTTATCCGCATACGGCGGGCCATAATCTGCTGATAAAGAAAAATGAGGCCGACGGCCCCGACCGCCAGCCAGTAGGGCAGCGTCATACCATGCCACCCCCCGGCAAAGATGAGAGCCCCCATGGCCAGCAAATAACAAAGGGATGAAATAAACAGGGCTTTCTCCTTACCGAACCGGGCCGGGACAGAATGGAGATTTTCCTCCCGGTCGAAATCCATATCCTGAAGGGCATAGACGATGTCGAGGCCGGCGATCCAGGCCATGATGACGCAGCCGAGCACCAGGGGCGCCAGAGCAAATTCGCCGGTTACGGCCAGGTAACCGCCTACCGGCGCCGCCGCCTCCACCAAACCCAGGTAGAAATGGGAAGAGGAGGAAAAGCGCTTCAGGTAGGAATAGGTGAAAAGGAGAAATACCGCCGCGAAAGAGAGATGAAAGCAGAGCGGATTGAGCATGGCGGCGGAGCCGATCAGCAGCAGCGAAGAAACGATGGCAAAAAACCAGACGGCTTCGGAGCAGACCTTCCCTCGCGGCAGCAGACGGTTTCGGGTGCGGGGATTCCGGGCATCGATTTTTTTATCGATGACCCGGTTGAAGAGCATGCCCGCAGTTCGTGCTGCGATCAGGGCCAGGGTTGCCCAGATCCAGATACCGAAAGTTCCCCCGCCCGCGAAGAGAATCCCAAGCCAGGCAAAGGGAAGGGCGAAAAGGGTCTGCTCGATCAGGATCAGTTGGGAAAAGGTTTTAAAATCCATAGTCCTTCCAGCGCCGGGTGACCTGCTCCACGATTCCTTGGGACATGCGAATCTCTTCCGGCCAGTCGCGTCCCATCCCCTCTTCGCGGGTTTTGCGGGTGGCGTCGATTCCGAGCTTGCCGCCGAAATTGGGGAACGGCGCCGAGTGGTCGAGAGCATCGAGGGGACCCTCGGAGAGGATAAAGTCCCGCTTCGGGTCGACGTTGTTGAGCAGTTTCCAGACCACGGTCCGCGAATCCCGCAGGTCGAGGTCCTGGTCGAACACGGCGATGTATTTGGTCGAGGCCATCTGTCCGAGGCCCCACAAGGCATGAATGACTTTCTTGGCCTGGCCGGGATATTTCTTGGCGATGGAGACCAGGGCGCAGTTGTGGAAAACGCCTTCCATGGGAAGTTCCATGTCGACGATTTCCGGGACCAGCATACGCAGCAGGGGCAGGAAGATTCGCTCCGTGGCCTTGGCCATGTAGCAGTCCTCCATGGGGGG
>ENA-OSEO01000473-OSEO01000473.1-sediment-metagenome-genome-assembly--contig:-NODE-473-length-100718-cov-4.851472_pt1 | contig 100718 bp, 91 predicted proteins | sample MGYA00237883_ERZ534232 | MGnify/ENA metagenome assembly ERZ534232
ATCAGGGCGGGTCACGGACCAGCCCCTACAAGAGCTTTGCCTCGTTTTTCTACCGGCAGAAGCAGGCCAGGCAGCGGATCGGGGTGCACCATCGCACAATTGTTGATTAGCCGGATCCCCGGCGTAAAATTGTTCACTGATTACTGATTACTGATTACTGATTACTGATTACTGATACCTGATTACTGATACCTGATTACTGATACCTGATTACTGATACCTGATTACAGTTCATGAAGGCTGCGCCTCTTGTTTCCACCAGCAGAAGCGGCGCAGGTCGTGCAGAAAGACGCGCGAGACGGCGTCGATGGCGTCCGCCAGGGCGGCCACGGACATCTGGCGGAAGGGCAGACCCGCGGCGGTTTCAAGGGCTCCTCTGTTGACGTCTTTCTTCCTGGTGCCGGGCGGCAGCCAGGCCAGGCTGGTCAGCCAGGAGTAGTAGCAGACGGTCTGCATGTACTCGCGCACATTGTCGTTGCCTTCGCACCTCTCGCTTCGCTCGGGTGTGCAAAAACCGCGACCATAACCCACTCGGAAGGGACGGCGCGCAAGCTCATCGTCTACGGCCTTGAGGATGGAATCCGCGTAGGTGTCGTCTTCCACCAGCAGGGGAAAGCCGGACTCGTTGTAGACGAAGCGCTGGTTGGAGCGGTCGATCTTGTAGTAGCGCACCACCTCGCGGTTCCACACGTCCTCGGCGGCATCGTGGATGTCGAAGCCGGGGAAGTTGTCTTTGCGGGAATCGCAGTGCATGGGCATGTGGGCGTCCGCGACGTAATGCGAAAGCATGAAGAGCAGCAAGGCCACGTGGTTGTCGGTCTGGGTGAGGGGCGAGCCCTTGGGTTCCGCCTCGCGAACGCGCAGGTTGTCGATCACGGCGTGCGAGAGGGCATCGCAGCGATCGGGCAGGTTGGTGTTCTTGTCGATGGTATAGGGCCGGTTGAAGAGGGCGTGGTTGCGTCCGATGGCGTATTCGAGGGAGGTGGAGGGAAGCTTTCGAGGGATCATGGGTAAGGGCAATTCATGAATTGCCCTTACGTCAGCGGCATCGGGTGGGGGCGTATCGCCATACGCCCTTACGTCGGGAGTGGGAGCATCGCCGGGCGTATCGACATCCTCCCGTACGGGCGATTCATCCCTCTCACACAGATCGTTCGGGGACACAGAATTCGTGTGAATCGCCCCAACAACTTGCGTATGTTTGTAGACGTGGCTGGTGCGGTTGTCGCGGATGTAGTCGTCGGGGTACCACGCGCCGCGGATGACGCCGTCCTTGTGGCCGGCGAACCACTCCAGCAGATAATTCGCGAAGGGTTTGTTGGCGTCCGAGAGGTCGACCTTTTTCAGCCGTTCCACGGCCTTGCAGGCAATTAGAGCGTGGGTGAATTTTTTCATTCTGGTATCTCCTGAAAAAGCCCCCGAGGCCGACTTGCCTCTCGATGAAAATACCAGTAAGCAGGAATTAGTAAAAAGTAATCAGTAATCAGTAATCAGGGATCAGGGACAAATAATCAGGGAGCTGTGAACAGTAATCAGGCTGATGGCATTCGTGTTCGTTTTTTGTCTTATTACTCAGTACTTGTTACTTAGTACTAGTTACTCGGTTCTCATTACTCATTATTCATTACTCATTACTCATTATTTGTTACTTTTCTTATCCCTCCAACAAATGGTCGATCTCTTTGCGGATGGACTGCAGGTCGGAGAGCTGCAGGTAGACGATGGCGTAACGGATGTAGGCGATATGGTCCAGTTCCTTGAGGCCGTTGATGACCATGTCGCCGACCACACGGGAGGAGACTTCTTCGCGTCCCATTTTCTGCAGATTGGTCTCGATCTCGCTGACCAGGTGGTTGATATCCGCGGCGGAGACGGGGCGCTTGGTGCAGGAGAGGCGGATGCCTTCGAGCAGTTTTTCTCGGTTGAATTCCTCGCGGGTGCCGGTGCGTTTGATGATCAGCGGTGTGGCCAGGATGGGCCGTTCGTAGGTGGAAAAACGCTGGTTGCAGTGTTCACAAACGCGGCGGCGGCGAATGCCTCCGCGGCTGTCGTGGGTGGTATCGAGAACTCTGGAATTGTCATCCTGACAGTATGGACAGCGCATATTTCCTCCCGGGGTAAATTGCCGGCACCATTATCGAAAATGCCCCCATATATTGGGGGAATTCTGTGCTGTTGGCCGTACATCTATGGAAAAAATCATAACATAGACCTCCACACAATTCAAGAGAAGCCAGCTTTTCAATTTTGTGGGTAAACGGGATCGTTCCACATAAGCCCTTGTGCAAAAGGTTTATGTGAAGAATAAACAAGGCGTCGGATTACTTCCGATTAACCTTAATCAGAAGTAATACCCCTTTAATCGCCACAGCTGGCGGAGACCAACCGCCAGCTGCGTTACACGATGGAGTAAACTTCGCGCTGCCAGGCGCGAGTTAATTATCCGTATTATGGAGAGTCAACAGAGTTAAATCTCATTCCTGCGTGATCCTTATTTTGTCTCGTTGTTCAAGCGGTTGCGCAAAAAGGCAGGCACGTTGAGATCACGAGGATCAATCACACGCGGTTCAAAAGCCATTTCATTGACTTTCTCTTTTTCCGGCTCGATCTCCTCACCAAAGGAGGGACGCTGGACCACGCGGGTGGGGTCAAAACGCTGCGATTGGGGTATAACGGCCGACCGAACGCCGGCCTGGTCAAAACCCGTGGCAATGACAGTGATGCGCAGATCGTCGCCCATGTTCGGGTCGATGACGGCGCCGAAGATGAGGTTGACATCGGGGTGGGCGGTTTCCTTGATGATGGCGGCGGCCTGGTTGACTTCCATGAGGGTCAGGCTGGGTCCGCCGGTAATGTTGAAGAGGATGCCGCGTGCGCCGTCAATGGTGATATCAAGCAACTGGCTTGAGATGGCTTGTTCGGCGGCTTTCTGGGCGCGATCTTCGCCCGTGGCGCGGCCAACGGCCATGAGTGCGGCTCCGCCTTCCGACATGATGGTACGCACGTCGGCGAAGTCGAGGTTGATCAAACCGGGGATGGTGATGAGTTCTGAAATACCCTGAATACCCTGGCGCAGCACGTCGTCGGCAGTCTTGAGCGAATCCTGCAGGCTGGACTTGCGGTCCACGATCTGCAGCAGGCGGTCATTGGGGATGACGATAAGGGTGTCGGCCTGTTCCTTGAGGCGGGCGATGCCCTGTTCGGCCCCCTGAAGACGTTTGGAGCCTTCAAAGGTGAAGGGGCGGGTTACGACGCCAATCGTCAGGGCGCCGATCTCACGCGCGATCTGGGCCACCACGGCAGCCGCACCGGTGCCGGTGCCGCCGCCCATGCCGGCGGTGACGAATACCATGTCACTGCCTTTGAGGGTCTCATACAGTTCTTCGGAGGATTCCTCGGCTGATTTGCGGCCTACGTCAGGGTTACCGCCTGCGCCTAGTCCGCCGGTGGTTTTGTCACCGATGCGCACCTTGGTGGGCGCCTTGGACATGACCAGAGCCTGGGCATCGGTGTTCACGGCAATGAACTCGATTCCCTGAAGGCCTTCATCGATCATGCGGTTGACGGCATTGCACCCGCCGCCGCCTACACCAACGACCTTGATGCGAGCGAACGCTTCGGGTTGCGACCTGCCTTCAAAATCCGCGTATTTGGCGCGGCCGGCAGGCATGTGGGGTTGTGTTCTGTTGGTCTCCATCGTATATTCCTCCATTCTTCTTTCAATAATGTAACCGGGTTTTGGCATGCCCGGGTCTTTACGGTAATAATCTGCCCAGCCAGCCCTTTACGTCACCCCAGTTGACATTGGGACGGGTGTGATGAGTCTTTGACTTTGTTCGGGCAGAGGCAGGAGCCATAGTCTCGTTCATTAATTCAGCCCATTTGAGTAAACCCACGCTGGTGGTGTAAATGGGTGAGTGAAGCTGGTCCACCAGGCCGGTCAGATTTTCAGGCCGGGCAACGCGCACAGGCATGCCGAGCACGCGCGCGGCGAGCGGGCGGATGCCGGTGAGAAGGCTGGTGCCGCCGGTGAGGACCATGCCGGCAGGCAGCAGAGAATCATATCCGGAACGGCGGATCTCCTGCTGAAGCAGGGAGAAGATCTCGTCCACGCGGGCTTCGATGATGTGAGCCAGATCGCGACGGCTGACCTGGATGGGATTTTCTTCACCGAAAGCGCGCAGGGTGAAGAACTCGTCGTCGCCAACTTCACTTTTGATGGCGTGACCGTATTGTTTCTTGACGGCTTCGGCCTGGTCGGGGCTGACGCGCAGTCCCACGGCAATATCCTGGGTGATGTGCCATCCGCCCACGGGTAAGACCATGGTGTGCCAGACGTCACCGTTGACGTAGATGGCCAGGTCGCTGGTGCCGCCGCCGATGTCGCATACGCATACGCCCATGTCGCGCTCGGTCTTGTTGAGCACAACTTCGCCTGAGGCCAGGGGATTGAGCACGAACTGAGAAACTTCCACTCCGGCGGCCTGCACACACTGGCGCAGGTTTTCGACCGTAGCGGAAGATGCTGTAATAATATGGGCTTCCACTTCGAGGCGGTAACCCGAGAAACCGATGGGGGTCTGAATGCCTTCCTGACCGTCCACGGTGAAGCCGCGCTGAATGACGTGGATGACCTCGCGGTTGTGGGGGATTGAGACGGCCTGTGCAGCATCGAGCGCGCGCCAGATGTCGTCCTGGTCGATGACGCCGCCTGAAATGCCGGCCACGCCGCGCGAATTGAGCGCGGAGACGTGCGATCCGGCCAGGCTGACCAGTGCGGAGGTGATCTCCAGTCCGGATGTGCGCTCGGCCTTCTCGATGGAACGGGCAATCGCCGTTGAGGCTGCAGAGATATCCACCACGGAACCGCCCTTGATCCCCTGGGAGGGTTCAATGCCCACGCCAAGGATACGCATGTCGCTTTCACCTTCAAGGCGCGCGACCAGCGTGCAAACCTTGGTGGTTCCGATATCAATTCCGACGATAATTGGTTCGTTCATACCCATACCCTACTTCGTCTTATAAACCGGCGCATCCACGTGTTCCACGTTGATCATGGTGGGCGTGGTGCCTTGCTCAGTCAGATAATTCACAATGGTTTGATATTCGACCTGCTGAAATTCGAAATTGCTCAGATCGTTACCGAAATAAACCTTCCATCCACGTGAATCCTGCCAACCCAGGCCTGCAACGGCGTCAAAGACCAATGAAGCGCCGTCAGGCTTTTTCGCACCCAGTTCGAGGGCGCTCTTCAATATATTTGGATCCAGAATGCTGATGGAATCCTCGGGAGTAAGAGGATTCTCCTGGCGAGCCAGCACCTGATTGACAAAATCAACAGCGCTGGTAACGACAGGTACCGACTTGATGAGAGGCATGCCGCAATCCGACTGGATGCTCATGGGCGGGATGCCATCACCGCGAGGGGTCATGATCACGCCTTCCGAGTCGATCCAGAAGTAATAATCACCCGGGAACCATGAAAGAACGGGGGTGCGTTCCGTAGCGGTCAGGAATAACGCGCCAGACATATCCACCGTCATGTTGATATTGGAAAGCTCGGGGAAGGATACGCCAACCGCGTTGACGATCTTCTGCGGGTCCAACAGGAAGATGGAGTCGGTATTATTGAGGATCACATTCTGGACATCTTCAACCGCCACGCGTTCAAGACCTTCGATCTGTACCTGGGTAACCTTGAACTCGGGCAGCAACAACAGCAGTAAAACCGCTGTAAGAAACACGATGGACATAAAACCTGAGACCCACTGCCAGCTGAAACGCAAAGAGGGCAGGGAGGGCATGCGGGTTTCGACGCCGTTGGGATTGACGTGATACATCTTGCGCCGCGCGGGAGTCGACACCGATTGACGCAGGGGAGTGGAGTAGGGCATGGTGCGTGAAGTGATCACAGCGGCGCGTTTAATTTGCTGCTGCGGCTGCTGAGCGGCCTGCGGACCACTGCGTCCAAGCGGATGGACGACCTTTTGGTCCTTGACCGGATTCTGCACTTCTTTTTTGGTGGGCAACACCGGAACGCGTGCAGGCTGCTGCTGCCGCTTTTCACGGAGCAGTTCAGCACGAGAAAGGTGTTGGCGCACCGTTCGATCGGTCACTACTCATCACTCCTGAAAATGCGCACCGTATTATCACGTTCAGCTTTGCGCTGGATGGCCAGATCGATGAGGCGGTCTACCAGTTCAGGGTAGGGGATGCCGCTGGCAGCCCAAAGCTTGGGATACATGCTGATCTTGGTGAAACCGGGGATGGTGTTCACCTCGTTCAGGTAAATCTCATTGGTATCGCGGTCGAGCAGGAAATCCACACGGGCCATGCCGGCGCCGTCGATGGCTTTGAAGGCTCTGGCGGCCAGTTCGCGGATGCGGCTCATGGTGGGTTCGTCAATCCGCGCGGGGATGATCAACTCGGAATTGTCGTGGATGTATTTTGCTTCGTAAGTATAAAACTCGTCCATGGGGCGAATCTCGCCGGCGACAGAGGCGGCCGGATCTTCATTGCCCAAAACGCTGACCTCGATCTCACGGGCGTTGACACCGCGTTCAACAAGCACACGGCGGTCGTAGCGGGCGGCATCCATGAGACCTTCAAGCAGGTCAGAGCGGCTGCCGCACTTGCTGATGCCGACGGAAGAGCCAAGATTGGCGGGTTTCACAAAAACGGGGTAGGGGAAGGCGCTCTCGATCTTCTCGATGACCGCTTCCATGGATGCGCTGATCTCTTCCCGGTTGGCCAACACTGAATCGACAACAGGGACGTTGTTGGAGCGCATCACGTCTTTGAACAGGTTTTTATCCATGCCCACTGATGAACTGAGCACACCGCAGCCCACGTAGGCCACATCAGCCAGTTCAAGCAGACCCTGAAGGGTGCCGTCTTCGCCGAAAGTGCCGTGCAGCACCGGGAAGAAGACATCCATTTTTGGGAGGGCTTCGAGTTTGTCGTCTTTGACCAGATAAAGTGATGCTTCACGCGGTTCGGGCATCAGCACCACCGGGGTCAGGTGGTCAAGCGCGTTGGATTCAAAGGCTTCGATCACGTTCTTACCGGTAAGCCAGACACCTGTATGGGTGATGCCGATTTGCGTAACGTTAAATTTTTCGAGATTGAGCACTGATAAAACGGAACGAGCGCTCATGAGTGAAACCTCATGTTCGCCTGAACGTCCGCCAAATATCACTGCAATATTCAACTTATTACTCATTGTTGGTCCTGCCATTTTCCGATCATTTCAATTTCAAGCTCCAATTTGACGCCAAATTTCTCCAAAACGGTCTGGCGTACGAGTTCGATCAACCGGCGATAATCATCAGCAGTGCCGCTGCCGTCGTTAAGCAGGAAATTGGCGTGCTGTTGACTGACTTCCACTCCGCCGATACGAGTACCTTTCAAGCCGGCGGCCTCGATGAGGCGTCCGGCGTGGTCTCCAACCGGATTCTTGAAGGTGGAACCAAAGCAAGAACCGGTCGGCTGAGAAAGACGGCGTTTTTCGGCGTTAACCTTGATGGCCGCTTTGATGTCTTCCGGGCTGCCTGGTGTAACGGCAAGGACTGCCGAGAGGATCACCGCAGACCCGGGAGAACGTTTCAGAATGCTGGAACGATAGGAATACTCCATTTGCTCCGCATTCATCGACAATATACCTTTATCACGGTGCAAGATTTCTGCCATTACCAGGCTCTTGCTCATATCACCGCCGTGAGCGCCGGCGTTGCCGTAAACCGCTCCGCCAACCGTACCGGGGATGGTGGAGGCCCAGACAAGCCCGTCAAAGCCCTTTTGGGCGGCTTCACGGACGACCGTGATCAAAGTCGCACCGGATTCAGCATAAACAACGGGCTGGTTTTCGCGGATCTCAAAAATGACTTTCTTGGCTTTATTCTGCAGGATGACTGCATCCATGCCGCCGTCGCCGACCAGCACGTTCGAACCGCTGCCCAGCACTTTCACGGGGACGTCAATCTTCCACAAGAACTGTACATCGGCAGCCAGTTCGGCGGCGGAACTGCAGACGGCAAAGCAGGGCACCGCGCCGCCCACACGGGACGTGGTCACGGTGGCCAGCCTGACATTTTCCTGCAGGCGAGCGCCAAAATGTTCTCTGATCTGCTCGATATTGTTCATCACGTATCCTAAATTTTCTTTACCCGGTTAATCAGTTTCACCAAAAGGTCGCGCCTTTGTTCGAGATCCAGGGAGTTGAAATCTTCATATTCACCCGTCTGTTGAGGGGCGACCTGAATGCGGTCAAAGTCGATCAAACGGGTTTGAGGGCGTTCGATCACTTCAAGCGTATTGGAATAAGTCTTGCGTGTTTCTGCCATGTCAAGCCTTCCTTTCTTCCAGAGCGGAGAGCACCGATCTGCAAATCTGGTCTGCATCACCGGCGGAGAGGACAATCAAAACGTCTCCGGGGATCAGGTGGCGGATGAGGTAGCGCGAAATCTCGGGAATGCCCGCGATGTAGAGCGCTTTACGCAGATCCATCTGCTGGACAAGTTCCTTTGAAGAATAGGGTTCGGTTTTCTCACGAGAAGCGTAAATTTCTGAAACGATCACCAGATCAGCGTTCTCAAGCGACTGAATGAAATCCGCAGCGAGGGCACGGGTGCGTGAGTAAGTGTGAGGCTGCCATACAGCCACGACCCTGCGGCCCGGATAGCGCATGCGCGCGGCAGCCAGAGTGGCTTTGATCTTGGTGGGGTGGTGGGCATAATCGTCGATCACGGTAATGCCGTCGGCTTCACCGATCACGTCAAAGCGTCTGCCGGTGCCCAAGAATTCGGCCAGTGATTGCGCCGCCACGTGGACATTAGTTCCGAGTTGATGGTGAACAGCGATCACTCCCAGGGCATTGCGTACGTTGTGTTCTCCAGGGATCTGAAGGCTGACGGTGGTAATGGGAAGGGAATCTTCCGTGAAGACCACATCAAAAGTCGAACCGCCGATCTGATTGGGCTTGATATTGACGGCGCGGTAGTCAGCCTTGGGATCCAGCCCATAAGTGAACGCGCCGGAGTGCTTCGGGACATCCTTGAAAAGATCGTTGCCGATGACGCTGTCATGATCCGCCAGAATGAATCCGCCGGTTTTCAAGCGCTGGATAAAGTCACGAAAAGCCTGGATGTAATCGTTATGAGTAGGGTAGCAGTCAGGATGGTCGTATTCCACGTTGGTGATCAGGATCACCCCGGGGTTCAGACCGAGGAACATGCGGTCGTATTCATCAGCTTCGACGACAAAATGATCGCCCGAACCGGCATGGGCGTTAATGCCCAGATTTTTGGAAACGCCGCCCAGAATGTAGCTGGGATCGAGTCCAAGACGGTAAAGGGACCAGGCCATCAGCGCAGAAGTGGTTGTTTTTCCATGCGTTCCGGCAACGGCGATGCCGATATTGTTTTCCATCAGGCTGCCGAGGAAATCGGAACGCTTGAGAACCGGAATATTCTGCCTTTTAGCTTCTATTACTTCGATGTTGTCGTCAGGTATTGCTGAAGAGCGAACCACCATATCTGCTCCTTTGATGTTTTCTGATGCATGGCCTTTAATTACAGTTACTCCTGCTTTTTGTAATTCCACAGCCAGGGATGATAAAGATTGATCCGATCCGCTCACCGTGTATCCTCTTTCGAGAAGGACGCGGGCGATGGATGATATTCCAGTACCGCCGATACCGATAAGATGTATGTGTGTCATCAGATAAACACCACCACGATAAATATGAAACAAATCGCAACTGCAAAATAGATTGCAGGATTTCCCAATAGCCAGGAGGGCGGCAGGAAGTTGATCCAGGTCAGGGCTGTCAGACCGTTGGCTGTGGCCGGATCGGGAGCGCTGACGAAGGGGAAGGGGTATCCGGAATTGTGCAGGAAATACCAGATGGTGCCGAACACCATGTATCCGTTCACTGCTCCGAGTACGCCGCCTAAAAGGGTGTCTTGCAGAACGTTGCGCATAAAGCGTCCGCTTTCGGCCAATCGCTGAAGTTTGGGGGTCTGATAACCGAAGAAGACCAGGGCAGTGACGATGCCGGTGCGGATCCAGAAGAGTGATTCCGCGGAGGATTTTTCAACCACTTCCTTGAAGAAAGGTACAAAGGTCTGAAAGACGTTCAGCGTAAATAATGCGAGGATGACACTGAATGTCACCAGTATTTCTTTTGCCCATCCGCGCATGGCGCCGATAATGGCAAAGAGAATAATAAAGATGCAGAGCATAACGTGAATGCTGATCATTGCTGACCTCTTTCCTGCGACGTAGAGCCCAATTCGATGAGCAGGTCGGCAATGGCAGCGGCTGCCTGCGGGACGGAAAGGGCTTTCATGGCTGCTTTCATAGAAGCCAAAGCATCTTTATCAGAGATCAGGCGATCCACTGCAGAGACCAGGTTTTCTTCCAGAACAGCGTTTTCAATAATTTCGGCTGCGCCGTGCGCTGCCAGGAATTCGGCATTCACGCGCTGATAGCGCCAGGCGAAGGGGTAAGGCACAAGGATGGCAGGCAGTTCAAAGAGGGGAAGTTCGCCAAGTGTTGAGGCTCCCGCTCTTGATACGGCCAGGTCTGCGCTGGCAAATGCAGCGCCGATCTTTTCACTATGCAGATAAGGATATGGATGATAGCGAGAGGCCATTTCGGTAGTGAGCATGTTCCTGACCGTCTGCGCCTCGACGAAATCCGCCTGGCCGGTCAGGTGAATGATCTGGGTTTTCTTCAGCAGGGCGGGCAGTTGGGGCAGGACGGCCACGTTGATCAGGTGAGCGCCCTTGCTGCCACCGATGATGAGCAGGACGGGAAGGTCAGAAGTGCACTGCATCTCTTTCAAAGCAGCCAGTCGTGTCCAGCGTCCGAGATCGGTGCGCACGGGGTAACCGGTCACTTCCATGCGTTTGGCCGGTTTGAAATACTTTTTGGATTCCTGCGCGGTGAGCGCAATCACATCCGAGAAACTGGCCAGAGATTTCAAAGCCAGACCCGGTTCAATATCGGGAACGTAAAGCAGGCTGTTGAGCCTGGTGGCTGCCACCGCCATGGGCACGGCCACGTATCCGCCCGTGAAGAGAAGTACATCGGGTTTGAATTGGCGCAGAATGCGCTGTGATCGGAGCAATCCTCTGGCGAGTTTGATCAGATTACCGGGCAAAGCCGTGATGCCCACACCGTGGACTCCGGCTGCAGGAATGGATTGATAAGGAATATGCTGACGGGCGACCAGGTCGGCTTCCATGCCGCCTTCGCCGCCTACCCATAACACGGCTTCAGCTCTATTCGCGACTGCCTGTAGAACGGACAGGGCGGGGTAGACTCCCCCTCCGGTCCCCCCGGCGCAGATCAACAACCGCATGAGAGGTACTCCTTTCTGAAACCGGTTCTGTTTCCAGTTTCGATTGACGTGCAACTCCAAATAAAAGGCCAACACCGGCAAACACTGTTACCAGGTTTGAACCGCCGGCGCTAATAAACGGTAGAGCGTTACCGGCGAATGGCAGCAGGTTAACCAAAACGCCTGTATTGATGACAGCTTCCAAAGCGATCCAAATGGTGATGCTGCCTGCAAGCCATCTGCCTAACTGGTCTTTGGCGCGCTGAGCAATGACCAAACCGCGCCAAATGAAGGCAATGTAGAGCGCCAGCACTGCGAAAGCGCCCAGGAGACCGGTTTCCTCTGCGATCACCGCAAAGATCGAGTCGGTGGAAGCCACAGGAAGGCCGATGAATTTCGTGGTGGAGCGGCCGATGCCGACTCCGAAAATTCCACCGTTGATAATGGCTTCCAGTGACCATTTCACATGGTCAGAAGCCTGTTCGGGGTTCTGAAGACCGTTCCAATAGTCCAGCAAACGGGTGGAAGCGGTTGAACTGAGTTTGACCACCAGGACACCTAAAATGGCGGTGATCCCGACGACCAGGAGGATTTGATGGAGCTTTCCCCCCGCGACGAAGAACAGAATACCTCCGAGTACGACCACTGTTGCGGCAGCCGAGACGTCAGGTTGCGCGAGGATCAAACCGGCGGTCACACCCACGATGGCGATCAGGGGGACCAGACCGAATGAAAGCTGGTTCATGGTTTCTTTCTTGCTGTCCAGCCAAAAACTGAGGTAGATGATGATCATCAATTTGGCGAATTCAGAAGGCTGAACGGAGCCGTTCATCAGACCACGGCGGGGAGAAGTGCCGGTACCTTGTCCGAAGATCAACACCGTGATCAATAATATGATGATGACGAACATGCCAAGGACAACATAGCGGCGGTACCGGTGATAATCAATAAAAGTGATGATCCCCATGGCGATGATGCCTGCAACACCGATCAACATTTGGCGCAAGACCGTATCATATTCTGAATACCCCTGGTTGCGCGCCATCTGCCAGCTGGCTGAATAGACCATCAGCAGCCCAACGGCGAAAAGCGTGATCACGATGACCAACAGCGGAAGATCGAAATTATCGCGGAAAGAAAACTTCGCTGCCTGTTTACGCGTACCTGAGGAGTTTGAGTTTTCGCTCATGACAGAGAATTCACCCATTTCTTAAAATAATTACCGCGTTCTTCAAAGTCTTTGAAAGCGTCATAGCTCGTGCAGCCGGGAGAAAGCAGAACAATGTCATTTTCCCGGGCGGTGTTAGCTGAAAGTTGAAGCGCGTCTTCAAACGCGGATGTCTTTTGTACATCCACGAGGCGGTCGCCTGAATGCGGAGTGCCAATGGCGTTGGCTATTTTATCTGCGGCTTCGCCAAAGAGGATGACGTGGTCAACACGGTCATGGATCATTTCGGCCAGTTCATCCCAGGGCAGGCACTTGTCGCGGCCACCAAGCAGCAGTACCAGCGGTTCATTGAATGAGCGCAGGGCTGCCATGGTCCTTTCAGGTGCGGTGGCGATGGAATCATTGATCCAGGTCACGCCATTCAAGCAGCGGACGATCTCCAGACGGTGTTCGACGCCCAGGAAATCTTCAACGCCTCTGGCCATCGCGTCGAACGAGATGCCGGCCGCATTTGAAATAGCGCAGGCGGCCAGAACATTCATCAAATTGTGCTCACCCTTGAGCTGAATGCTGGTTTCAGGCAGAACTACAAAAACCTGATCGTTTTCCTGTAGTTTCACAAATCCATCTTCCATATAGACTCCGGTTTCTCCATCCATGGGTGGATGAAGGCCAAAACTGACCAGTTTTCCGCGAACCTGATCGCGCAACTGCCAGGATCCCTTGTCTTCCCGATCCAAAACGGCGACGTCATCTTCCTTCTGGAATTGAAGGATACGAGCTTTGGCGGCAGTGTATGCCTCCATGGTGCCGTGCCGGTCAAGGTGATTGGGCGTGATGTTCAACACAGCAGCAATATGCGGACTGTGTGTCATTTGTTCGAGCTGAAAGCTGGAAAGCTCCAAAATGACCAGATCGTCCGGCTGAATTTCATCGAGGAACTCGATCAAGGGGAGGCCGATATTGCCGCCAACCCAGACTTTTTTATCCGAACCAACAGCGGCTTTGGCCATGCGCCCCACCAATGTAGTGGTGGTGGTCTTGCCGGCTGAACCGGTGATGGCGATCACGGGCGCTTTGACGCTTTCCATGAAGATCTGTGAATCGTTGCTGATCTGCATGCCGCGATTTTGGGCTTCAACGATGATCGGAAGCGTGAGCGGCACTCCGCCTGAAAGGCAGACCAAGTCCACGTCATCCAGGAGAGAGACAGGATGGTCACCGAGTGCCCAGGTGATATTGAATTGCGCAAGCTGCTGCATTTCGTGCTGCATCTGTGCCGCTTCGCGCTTGTCATTCAAGATCACGCTTGCACCGTTGGCAGACAAATAGCGCGCAAGAGCCTGCCCCTGACGGGCCGCTCCAATCACTAAAATGCGTTTGTTCTGCCAGTTTTCCATCTTTTTCCTTTATGCCATTGCAACGGCCACACCAAACATGGCCGCCAATAAACTGATCAACCAAAACCGCTGGACCACCTGCGTTTCACTCCAACCGATCAATTCAAAGTGATGGTGCAGGGGAGCCATCTTGAAGAGACGTTTTCCTTTGGTGATCTTGAAATATGCCACCTGCAGCACATCGCTGGCGATGTTGCTGATGGGAATGATGGCGATCAACGGCAGCAAGAGCCACTGACCGGTCATCAAGGAGACCACGCCCAACAAGGCCCCAAGCGAAAGCGCGCCGGTATCGCCCATGAAGAGCATGGCGGGATGAACGTTGAACCAGAGGAAACCAAAGAGGGCACCCACGACCGTAAAGCAAAAACGACCAAGGAAGAGGTTGCCCTGCATGAGCGCGATGCCTCCGTATGCGGCAAAAGCGGTAGCCGAGATCAATCCGGCCAGTCCGTCCAGCCCGTCGGTAAGGTTGACGGCGTTGGACATGGCCACGATGATGAACGTGGCAATGGGGATGTACCAGATGCCAAGATCGATCACGGAATGGGTGGCTGGCCAGTACATTTGCGGCACATTGGCAAAGTTCTTGAGGATATAAGCCGCTACTACTGCCAGAATCACCTGCATGAAGAACTTGGTGCGAGCCCGCATTCCCAAACCGCGGCGGGGTCCGCGTATGCCTTCCCAGTCGTCGATCGCGCCTAAAATGCTGAAGGCTACCATGACAATGAGCGGGAGCAGGATCGAGCCGCCCAAAACATTCAATCCGAGCAGAGAAACAGCGTTTAAAAGGATCGAAACCACTAAAACGGGAACGATGATCATAACGCCGCCCATGGTGGGAGTACCCATCTTGGTGACGTGAGAATCGGGTCCTTCAACGCGGATCAATTTACCAAGTTTAAAATGGCGCAAAATGCGCAGTAGGGGTGATCCCCAGATCACCGCCAGGATGAACCCGAGGCCGCTAAGCGCCAGGGCAAGTGAAGTTTCTTTCATTCTTCCACCTCCAGAGCCTGAACAATACGATCCATGCGCAGGCCATGAGAGCCTTTTACCAAAACCACATCACCCTCTTTGAGAGTGGATTGGAGTTCATCAATCAATGAGTCAGGATCATCAAATTCTGTCACCGCATTGGCGGATAAACCTGCCTGAAGCGCGGCCGCCGAGATCATACGGGCGTGTTCACCGTAGGTAAAAAGACGGTCAACGATCTGTGCCGCACGAATGCCAACTTTTTCATGTCCACTCTGTTCGTAAATGCCAAGTTCATACATGCCGCCGAGGACGGCGATCTTGCGTCCGGGAAGTTCGTGCAGTAAATTGAGCGCCGCAAGAGTGGATTCAGGCGAGGCGTTGTAAGTATCGTCGAGGAGCAGCGCTCCCTGGCGGGTGTGTACGGTAACCAGGCGAAGCTGGCTGCTGGCCTGTTGAAGTCCTTGAATGATCTCGGGCATTTCAAGCCCTTCGACCAGGGCGGCCGAAGCAGCGCGCAGGACAGTGTGAATGGAATGCTGTCCGATCACAGGAGCCTGCATGGGGTAAGACTCGCCGAGATAGTGCAAGCGGAAACGGATACCGTTTAATCCCTGGCTGACGATCTCGTCCGCCCAGAGGTCTGCTTTGTGGTCCAAACCGTAGAAAAAGACCCTGGCTTTGGTTTGTTTTGCCATGGGGACGACCCAGGGATCATCCAAATTAAGGATTGCGGTTCCATCGGGTGACTCAGGCAGCGCCTGCACAAGTTCGCTCTTGCCTTTGGCGATCGCGGCCTGAGATCCGGCGCGTTCGGCATGTACTGTGCCGATATTGGTGATTATTCCGACCTGGGGCAGGGCTATGTCACAAAGCAATTTGATCTCGCCGGGTACGTAAAATCCCATTTCAAGGACTGCGCACTGATAACCTGCGGTCAATCTCAACAGGGTGAGGGGAAGTCCGATCTCATTGTTGTAATTACCCATGTTCTTCAAGGTGCGATAACGCTGCGAGAGGACTTCAGCAACCAGTTCCTTGGTGGTGGACTTGCCGACACTGCCGGTAATACCCAGCACACGGATAACGAATCGCTTGCGCCAGAAAGCAGCCAGTTTTTGCAGGCTGACGGTTGTGTCTTTTACACGAATGGCAAAGGGTGGTTCCGGAATGGTCGTCTGCGCGGTAAACGGAACGGTCAGATCGAGTACCGCAATATCATCATCCACGTCCTGCTGGATCAGAGCCAGATTTGAACCGCGCTGGAAGGCTGCCTTGACGAATTGGTGACCGTTTTCTACAGCCACAAAGAGGGAAGCCGGGATGGCCAGACGCGAATCGATCACGGCCTCACTGATCCCCAGTGAGGTGCGGTCAGGGCGTCTGCCTTGTTGTGATTCGATCAAATCAGCCAGTTTTAACATTAATCCTCTTATTGCGCCAGTAAACTTTTACGCTGGTCATCTGGCGGAATATTCATTAGAACGACAAGTTGTTTTACCGTATCGCGGAAAACCGGGGCTGCGACAATGGAACCCCAGATCGAGCTTTTTGGTTTTTCAAGCCAAACGTAAACAACGAATTGCGGATCATCCACCGGACCCCAACCAACAAAGGAGGCATTGGTGGCACCGCTTGAATATTGACCATTTACGGCGATCTCGGCGGTACCGGTCTTTCCGGCCACGCGGTAGCCATCCACCAGGGCGTCAGAAGCTTCTTCTTCCAAAGAAATGGCAAGCATTTCTGTCAGGATGTCAGCAGTCTGGCCGGAAATCGGAGCGCCAAGAATCTGTGTGTTTGTATTGTATTGCTGTCCGTTCTGAATATATGATTTCAGGATATGCGGAGCGACCATTTTACCATCATTGGCAATGGCTGACACCGCGGTGATCATCTGAATGGGGGTGACCGCAAGACCCTGACCGAACGAATTCGTGGCCAGATTAATGGTGAACCAGGTCGGGTCGCCGGGTTCGCTGAGCGGATAAACCTCTTCGTTGGCCAGATCGATGTTGGTGCGATGACCGATGCCGAAGGCATTCATATAGTCATAGAAATCATCAGGACCTAATTGGAGGGCGATCCATGAAAGGCACACATTCAGTGAATGCTGCATGCAGCCGATCATGTTTTGATTTCCCCAGGCACCACGGTCCCAGTTGTAGATCGTCCAACCACCAACTTCGATGGAGCCCGTATCCACAAAGGGCGTATCCCAAGTGACGGCACCGGCGTCAAGGGCGCTGGCCATGGTGAGTACTTTAAACACAGAACCAGGTTCGTAAACCTGGCTAACGGCCATATTGTATGAGACGCCTGCCGGGTACAATTCGTCATATTTCCAGTACGTGTTGGGATCGAGCCGCGGCGTACTTGCCATCGCCAGTATGTCGCCGGTCTTGGGGTCCATGACGATGATGGTGCCGTTCTTGGCCCCGTTCTTCTTGACTGCCTTATCGAGGACTTTTTCAACCGCTCTCTGGATCTCACGGTCGATGGTCAAGACCAGGCTTGCACCTGCCGGAGCCGTGGGTATTTCGCTCATCTCGTAGGGATCGAGATTTATGACAACCTTTTGTTTGACCCCTGAGAGGAGTTCGTCATATTTTTCTTCGACCCCGAAATAACCATTGCCTTGTTCGCGATCATAATAGGTATAGAAACCGAGTACGTTTGAAGCCAGCGTCCCCTCTGGGTAAATTCGCTGCAGGTGAGCCGTCCAGGTGAGCCCTCTCAAGGAAGGCAGGGTGGGGTCCTCACCATAGGGGTTGGCTTCTTCGTATTTGGCTTTCAAGCTTGCAAGATTGTTGATCTGGTCGGCTGTAATGAAGTCGGCCAGGGTGATATAGACACTGCCCGTAGGATCGTAAGGAGTGCTGACCAGATTGAGGAGTGTGTTGAAATCATCACCGAGAAGGCTTGCCATGGTCGTGGCAATGGTGATGGGATTTTTCACGTATTGAAGCTCGACGCCCACTTCGTAGACTTCCCTGTTGCCTGCCAGCAGATGTCCGTAACGATCATAGATGTATCCACGTTCGGATTGGATCGTGCGTACTTCGCTGCCGTAGCTGTTGGCCCATTTATCGAGGGACTGCGCATGGGTGCTGGTCTGGATGCGGATCATCTGAATGCCGATGACCACGAAGAAGGCCGAAAGGAACAATCCAAGAAACTTGATACGCGACATCTTGGTAAAGAATTCCATCAGGCGCCTCCCCCCACGCTTTCACTGAGACGGTTGATGCCCTGGAAAAGCCAATCCCAGATGGACTGGCGATAAGCAGGCAGAACGATGGAACGTTTTGATTCATCGATACCGGGAGGTGCGGCGAGAACCGCGGGTTGTCTTCCGGTATATCCGGGAATGATCATATAAACGGCTTTTGAAGTGTCAATGCGTTTAAACCCCAAATCCGTGGCACGTTGTTCCATGAGGGTGGCAGAGGTCATAATGGCAATTTGGGCTTTACGATCGGCTATCTGTCTTTCGAGCGTCTCGCGTTCGAGGTTCATGCGATAAGCGCTCAATCCGGCAGTAGCGGCTTTACCAGAGATGCTGAGGTAGATGCTGGCGACAACAAGGACGACAACCAACCCGAGCAGGAATAAGCCCACGTAACGAATCTGGCTGCGCCAGGGGGCTTGTTTAAAGGCTTGCGACCATTTTGCTGTTTTGCTTTGGCGCTGCCTTCTCGCGGTTGATCTCTCATTCATTTCTGTTGTTTCAGTCATACCACTGTCTCTACTTTTTCTCGGCTACTCGTAATTTGGCACTACGCGCTCTCGGGTTTTGCCTTTTTTCTTCAATGTCAGCTTCGATTGGTCGTCGCGTAATTTCAATGATCGAAGCGTGATGATCACAGGTACAAACAGGCTGTTCGGGAGGGCAAATACAATCCCGGCTTTCAAGCCTGAAAAACTGCTTCACGATGCGGTCTTCAAGAGAATGGAATGAAATGACCGCCAATCTGCCTCCCGGTGAAAGGGATTCTACTGCCTGGGGCAGGAAATCCGAAAGAGAGGAGAGTTCCTTGTTGACCGCAATGCGCAGGGCCTGAAAAGATCGGGTGGCCGGATGGATCTTTCCACTTTTTCCAACGGTCTTTTCGATCAGCCCCGCCAATTGGAGGGTTGTGTCAAGCGGCCTGGCATTGATGATGGCTCTGGCAATCTTGCGAGAAGCTCTTTCTTCTCCATATTGCCATAGGAGGTTGGCCAGTTCGCTTTCGGTGCTGTTGTTGATCAGGTCGGCAGCGCTGACGGACCGGGACGGGTCAAAACGCATATCCAACGGCCCATCTTTCAAGAAGGAAAAACCACGTTCGGGAGTATCGATCTGCATTGAGGAAACACCCAGATCAACGACGATGCCGTCTACATGGTCCCAGCCAGACGCCAGCAATTCAGAGGAGAGCGCCACGTAAGAGGAGTGAACGAGGCGAACCCGGTCTTTGAATTCCGAAAGGCGGTTTCGGGCAATTTCAAGGGCATTCTGGTCCACATCCAATCCGAGCAGCTTTCCATCAGGAGAGCTTTGCGTAAGGATGCCCCAGGCATGCCCGCCCGCACCGACCGTCCCGTCAACATAACAACCGGAACTCTTGGGGCGTAAAGCAGTTATAATCTGTTGGTAAAGAACAGAGACATGCGGAGGATTTAAACCGCTGTCTGTTAATGCGCCCATTAGAAAGAAAGGTCGTACTTACTTGCCAGTTCTGCTGCAGAATTCGGTTCATCGAAGCAAGAGTCATGCTCCTTCAGCAGATCAGGCGACCAGATTTCGATTTTTTGACCGGCGCCAACCACTACGGCTTCATTTTCCAGTTTGGCGAATTGGCGGAGATTTGAGGGAAGTATGAAACGGCCATTTTTATCGAACTCAATTTCACCAGCGTTTTCAAAAAGGAAATGCTGTAGTTTACGAGCTTCAGTATCTCCGAAACTGAGTGAATTGACTTTTTCTGCCAGCGCCATGAAGCGGGCGGAAGGAAGGACCACAAGGTTATTGTCAAACCCCCGGATGATGAACGCACCATCTATCAACTGTTCGCGGAATTTTACCGGAAAAGTGATGCGGTTCTTCTCGTCAATGTTGTGTTCGAATTTGCCTATGAACATTAGTTCTACCTTTGGTAGATATGCCGAACGCCGGAACAAGGCTCCGGCGTTCCACTTCTACCCACTTTTTACCACTTCTTGACACATTATACGAAAATTCAAGAAGATATTCAAGGGTTTTGGGCGTCCTTTCATAAATGTTAAGATTGGTAAGGTATCATGACGAAGAAAACGCTTTTCATTATTAATTACCTCTTGTTGTTCATTTTGGTTGCAGGTTGTACGCCAAATCCAACACATGCTGGCGTTTCTTCGTCGACACCGACAACGGACCTTGAGCCCGCAAAAGAAACCGTATCGATAGAAGCGCCTCCTTCCGGTTTCTCTGAAGAAGGTGTATTGAATAGCGAGTTGTTTGCGCCTTTTTACGGAGAAAATGTTCAATTGACCGACGGGGAAGCCGTCGTTGAGGGCGAATACGGCGATTCCAGGTTTTTCATGCTGCCGCAAATGGCTTTTGGTGACCTGAACGACGATGGGGCGGAGGATGCGGCAGTTTTATTGGCCGAAAACGGTGGGGGAACTGGAACCTTCGTATCGCTGATCCTTTTTCTTAATGAAGAGGGGATTAAAAAGCAGATCGGTAATAGATTGATCGATGACCGGCCTCGAATTCAATCCATCTCAATTGAGGATGGGAGGATCGTTCTTGATGCGCTGATCCACAATATCGGAGATGCGATGGCAACGCCGACCCTGCAAACGCACCGGAGTTATCAACTTTTTGATGAACAACTGATATTAACGGAGTTTTCTTCAAGCATCCAGGACGGTGAGGAACGTTCGATAACAATTGACGCGCCGGTCGATGGGCAGTCCGTTTCGGGTACAGTGGAACTCAAAGGCACTATGCCTATAGCCCCGTTTGAGAACAACCTGCGTCTCGCAATTTACGACTCGGCCGGGAACCTCTTGTCTGAAGCCGCTTTTATGGTGGATGCCGAGGATGTGGGCATGCCGGCAGTGTTTAATAACACCATCACACTGCCTGAAATTCCAACAGTAAGCCTGTTACGCATCGAACTATCCGACCTGAGCATGGCAGACGGCTCTTTGATCGCCATGGATTCAGTATTGGTGGAAGTTAAATAGTCATGTTTCGACAATTCGAGACTTCATTACGAGCAAAGAGAATAGTACTGTTTTTCCTTTACGTTCTAATTTCGGTATACATTTTTGCGTTATTGGCACTAGGTTTTAAAATCTCGTGGGTGATCTCACTGACCCCCATCCTTACCTTTTCTTTTTTCATTTTTCCGGTCTTTTTTTCCAGCCAGCTTGAACAATGGATCAAAGTCCTTGCTTTTTGTGTTTTGGCAATTTTCACGGGATTATTGTTCGAGAGTATCGGGGTTTTTACCGGGTTGATATACGGCCCTTATCATTACACCGACCAACTGGGAAACAAGTTTCTTGGGCTCGCCCCGTTTCTGATCCCGGCAGCTTGGATGGTGATGACGTATCCTTCGATGGTGATTGCCAAAGTCATAATTCCGACGACCTGGAGCGGAACAAAACGGATGTTTTCGATCGCGGCTCTCAGCGGCATCATTATGACCGCATGGGATGTTGTGATGGATCCAATGATGGTCCTTCGGGGGAATTGGGTATGGGAGGTCAGGGGCGCCTATTTTGGAGTACCGCTGATGAATTTTTTAGGCTGGTGGGCGACCACGTTTGCTGTTGTATTGCTTTTCTTATCCATCACTCAAAAAATGCCTGTTACAATCCCCATCATCTCAGATCGTTGGGCAGTCATCGTCTATTGTTTTATTGGGCTAGTTTCAATTGTCACTTGTTTGCTGATCCAGCTTGAGATGGCAGCGCTGGCCGGGTTGATCGCCATGCTGCCGTGGATGGGTTTGGGTTGGTGGAAAACATCGCACAGTAATTATTCAGGAGGGTATTATGCCGCCAGTCATGAGGAAAATCTTCCGGTTTCTGAATAAATACTTTATGGTGCCTGTATACAGGCTGGGGTTGGGGGGGATTTTTTCCAATCCATTCAGCGGGTACATCATGGTACTTAAGGTGATTGGCCGCAAGAGCGGCAAGCTGCGCTATGCGCCGGTAAATTATGCCATCCATCAAGGGTCAATCTGGTGTATCTCAGGTGGGCGCAAGACCTCGGACTGGTATAAGAACCTGATCGTTAACCCGGAGATCGAGGCGATCCTGCCGGGAGGGGCGGTTTTCGGACGGGTGAGCGAAGAAAGCGATCCTGAAACGCGCCGCATCGTTATCAGGCAGCTTCTCAAGAACGCAGGGTTCGCGGGTTTCTTTGAGGGCTACAATCCATGGAAAATCAGCGACGAGGAATTGATGGAGAAGAGCGCCGATCTGCCGCTGATGAAGATCACTCCGCTGGGGATCGGCAACGGCGCTTCCGATCCGCACGGTTGGGCCTGGATCAGCGGACTGGTCTTGATGGTGCTAATTATTCTCCTGCTAATCGTCATAATCTAAAACGGGCAAAATCTATACATTTCTATAAATTTCTCTGACAAAACATTCACATCTGAAGATTATATTGGCATTGTAATCAACAGAAAATGATGGATTTTTCTGTTGAAGACAGTTTCGGTATTGAACTTTAAGGTGAATGACCATGTTATTTAACATTTTAGCTTTAACCACTTCAACTTTTCCTTTCTATCCGTATATCATTCTGTTTCTGGTGACGTTTGTGGAAGGTCCGATTGCCACTCTGGCCGGCGGCTCACTTGCTGCTGCCGGGGTGATGCACATTATCCCCGTCTATTTCACCATTGTATTGGCAAACCTGACGGCTGATCTCGGCTGGTACAGCCTGGGCCGCTTCGGAAAGGTGAACTGGCTGGAACGGATCGCGCCTAAAATCGGTATCAGCTCGCGAAAAATTCAGGAGCTAACCTGGGGTATTCAAAAACAGGCTCCGAAGCTGCTTTTTCTAACCAAGTTCTCAACGGGTTTCCCGATCCCGACCTTGATCGCCACAGGACTGGGCAGAGTACCCGTGCATCGCTGGTTTTGGGCTTCAATGTCTGGAGAGTTGATCAAATCTGCCATCCTCGTGGGCGTGGGATATTATTTTTCCAAAACTCTGCGGCAAACTACCGGTACTGTTCAAACCACGATCTGGATCCTGACCGGATTGATCCTGGTTGCAGGCATCGTTTGGTCCGTGCTCAGGAAGAAAAAAAACGCCATTGAGTAAGTTGAGTAAATTCCTATACACAAAATATACCAATGCATGAATTCTCTTTTATAAAATAGGTTTGCAATGACCGGAAGAAACCGGTAAAAAGATTTTCTAAATTATTGACCTATTGGTCGCATTATCGAGAGAATATCTTATGAAGAAGACATCCAAAAAATCACTCATTATCATTATCAATATCGTGGCAGTTTTGGGCGTGATCGCATACAGTCTGGCGGACCGCTATCTCATCCGACACGTTGAGATCGCTGATGTATCAACAGTATCGGCAGCGGCAGAAGCAGCCATTGAGGCAACGGCGGCAGCAAGCGAAGACGCAAGTTTCATTGATTCGTCACAAAGCGTTGAAACCGAGACTGCCGTCCAGGAAGTCACCTACGACGACTGGAATTATTCCGACGGAAATATCAGCATCTCAATTACAGAGCATTCCTCAGGAAGCGGACGCAACGCATTGACCTATTTTGTGGCTGATATTGTCATTTCAAACGCGACCGATCTGAGCAATGCTTTTGCCGATAACCAGTTTGGCCGCAACATTATCGAAACAACCTCTACCATCGCTGAAGAGAACGATGCCATTTTCGCCATCAATGGTGACTACTATGGATTTCGGGACGACGGCATCATTATCCGCAACGGTGTGATCTATCGGGACGTGCCCGCAAGGACCGGTTTGGCATTTTATCTTGACGGCACGATGAAGGTTTATGACGAAACACAGACCAGCGCGCAGGAATTGTTGGACGCAGGAGTGTGGAATACGCTCTCCTTTGGGCCCGCCCTGATCGAGGATTCAGTGGTTGCCACAAACTTCGACTTGGTCAAGATCGATAACAACGTCGGTAACCATCCCATCACCGGAAGTCAACCGCGCACAGGCGTGGGAATGATCGATGCCAATCACTACGTATTCATCGTTGTGGATGGACGCAGCGAAGGTTACAGCACCGGCGTCACGCTGGACGAGTTTGCTCAAATGTTTGCCGACCTGGGATGCACGCAAGCCTACAATATTGACGGCGGCGGTTCCTCGACCATGTATTTCATGGGACGTGTGGTCAACAATCCATTGGGCAGGAACAAAGAAAGGGGGACAAGCGACATATTGATGATCAGTTAATCACAAGTACAAACGATAAGGGAATTTCATAACTGAACCGGGTGTATTCTATCGCCCGGTTCATGTTATTTTTGACTCTTATACTTTCTCCAGTAAAGCGTTATAACAAAGGTAAATATAAAAATTTTATTAAAATGATCCTTTTATCGGCGCATTTTCCGGCGTGAGTTATATCAGGAATTCCAACAATTGAACCCCTGAATTATTGAAAATCAGCTCCCTGGATTGGCCTGCAGGGAGTTTATTTATATTTCTTTCACTGGAGTTATCATGATGACTGCAAAACAGAAAGTTGAAACACATAGAATCAAACCTGAGCGGTTTGCCACCGGAGTTGGCGTTTTGATGGCCACGCTAGGGTCGGCTGTTGGACTTGGCAATATCTGGAAATTCCCTTACCAGACCGGCGCCAACGGCGGCGCGGCATTTTTGATCGTTTACCTGATCTGTACGTTACTGGTTGGCTTCCCGATCATGGTTGCCGAACAGATGCTGGGTAGAAAAGGGCGAGCGGACGCTGTATCCACGTTCAAGAAGATCTCGCCCAAAACGCTGTGGTGGCTGGTAGGCGCTTCAGGCGTTTTGGCGGCTTTCATTATCATGGCCTATTACACAGAAGTAGCCGGTTGGGTGTTTGCCTATATTGTCAAAGCCTTCCAACCGGGGTTGATGACCTCCGATCCGGCGGTGACCAGCGCAGCATTCGGAGCGTTGGTATCGAATCCGTGGCTTTCACTGATCGTCCAATGGGTTGTGCTGGCGCTGGTGGGAATCATCATCATGCTGGGTGTGACCAAGGGCATTGAAGCGACCACCAAGAAACTGCTGCCCATCCTGACTGTCATGCTGATCGTCATTGGCATCCGCAGCCTGACACTGGACGGCGCTTCAGCCGGACTGGCTTTCCTTTTCAAGCCGGATTTCTCAAAACTGACGGCGCAGGCCATTCTCACCGCCCTTGGACTGGCCTTTTTTAAGCTCTCTTTGGGTATGGGCTGCATGCTGACCTACGGCAGTTATTACGGTGACGAACAAAACATCCCGGCTAACGCGGCCAGGGTGGTTGGCGCTGACCTGGCGGTTTCGTTGTTGGCCGGTATTGCCATCTTCCCGGCGGTGTTCGCGTTCGGGTTTGAACCGACCGCCGGAGTACAGCTTCTTTTCATCACCATCCCGACCGTGTTCAATTCGATGCCGTTGGGTCAGGTCTTCATGATCCTCTTCTTTGTTTTGACCGCTTTCGCAGCGATCGGCGCAATGCTTTCTTTGATCGAAGTGGTGGTGGCATTCCTCATCAATCGCACCAAACTGGATCGCAAGCAGGCCACGCTGGTGACGGTTATCACCATGGCCCTGGTCGGATCGATCTGCGCACTATCCAACAGCTCTATGGCGGATTTCAAAATTTTTGGCATGACCGCATTTGATCTGTTTGATTATGTCTCCTCGAACATTCTTTTACCGGTGGGTGGATTGATGATCAGTATATATGTAGGCTGGGTGTGGGGATGGCCGAAATTCAAATCCGCATTGACCAATGAGAATACCATTCAGAATGAGATGTTGCTAAAGGTTGTATTCAACATTTTGCGATTTGTATCGCCTTTATTGGTGATCCTGATCTTGTTGACTGGGTTGAAGATCATCAACATTGTCTGATAGAAGCACTATCAATTATTGAAATAAAACCACCTTCGGGTGGTTTTATTAATTAATATGTAAAAAAGCATGAATATGCTTGTATTTTATTTTTGACCGGGATACACTTAATCAATCATCATTTTAATTTGGAAGGGTAACGAAATGCAGCCGATTGAAATACGACCATCGATATACTGGATCGGTGTCAATGACCGTCAGACGGAATTGTTTGAAGGTCTTTGGTCGATCCGCAATGAGGGTATCTCGTATAACAGTTATTTGATCAATGACAAGAAAAAGGTCATTATCGATTTAAGCAGCAAACTAACTTGCGATGAACTTTTTGAACAGATACGATCCATGATCGATCCCTCCGAACTGGATTACATTGTGATCAATCACATGGAACCCGACCATACGGGCGCACTGAAAGCGTTGCTTTTGGCAGCCCCGCAGGTCAAGCTGCTGGGCACGTCGAAAACGCGCGATATGTTGGCCAGTTTCTACGGGTTGACCGAACAGGTGCAAGTCGTCAATGATGGAGAAGAGCTCAACCTGGGAAGCCACACTCTGAAGTTCTTTGCCACGCCATTTATCCACTGGCCAGAAACCATGATGACCTATGAGACCACGGAAAAAGTTCTGTTCTCTTGTGACGGATTCGGCGGTTATGGTGCATTGAATGGCAGTATCTTTGACGATCCATCGCAGCCTCTGGCATGGTATGAAGAACAGGCGCTGCGTTATTTCACAAATATTGTGAGCAGTTTCTCTAAACCGGTAAAAAACGCGGTTGCCAAGCTCAGCGACGTTCCGCTGGAAGCAGTGGCGCCGTCTCACGGGCTGGTCTGGCGCAATAATCCGAGGCGCATTGTTGATCTATATGAACAATGGGCGTGTTATTCAGGCCAGCCGGGAGACCCCGGTGTGACACTGCTTTACTCAACAATGTACGGTAATACCGAAAGACTGATGGAATACATTGCCCAGGGCATCGCGGACGAAGGGGTTCCGGTCAGCGTTTTTAACGTCGCAAAATGCAGCATCAGCGAGGTGATGCCTTCGCTGTGGATGAAACGCGGTGTAATGATCGGCGCGCCCACCTATGAGGGAAAGCTTTTCCCCGATATGGTCAAGGTACTGCACATGGCGCTACGCAAACACATGTCAGGTAAGCTCTGTGCCGGTTTTGGCAGCAATGCCTGGGGCGGAGGCGGACAGCGCGACCTGAAAGAGCGGACCGATAAATTGAACTGGGCGCATTTTGGCAACCTTGAATTCACCGGAGCACCCAGTAATAATGAACTGCATGAGGGACGTAAATTCGGCGCCGAGTTTGCCAGAGCGGTGAAGGGGAAATGAATCCGAGTTAATCAACAAGAATGCACCGGCTGAAAAGCCGGTGTTTTTGTTTACAACTAAGGGGTAATGAAATTGACCATTTGCAGCGCAATGATGGATTGCATGGCTATCGTTAAACAAATGAAAAAGAAAGCGATCCGGTAATGCTTCAAACGGCCAAGATATACAGCGGCCGGCACCTGGAAGAAAACCGCCAGGTAGATCCATAAACGCGTGATCTCACCGCGATTGATACCAATAATGAGGACAAACAAGTAGGTCAGGAGCAATGCCAGCGTATACAGGTGCTCGATCGGCCATTGCAGCAGGTTTTTTCCAGGATTGTTCTTCCCGAAAAACAATTTTGAAACCGACCATAGGAAAATCAATCCAACCGGTACTCCCATGCCGTACAGGAATTCTTTAGAGTTGTCAAACAACCATATCCAGTACAGGTAGCCATTGTAGTCTATCGCGTCATTAAGCATGTAAAGGAAAACGCCAATGATATCAAAAGAGAAGACCAAAACCATGAACAGGTGCAAAGTAAAAAAGGCTGCAGCCGGGATAATCACTATTGTGAACAAGTCTTTTGCAGCGATCTTTTTCTTTGAGAAGGAATGGATCAAAACAGCAACGAAAATCATCCCGGTTGGCAGAGGAGAAGGTTCAAAGATCAACATGGCATAAAGACTAAGTCCGAGTAAAACCAGGAAAATATAGCGTTGTTTGTCAATAAAGAGAATCAGCATGTACAGACAAAACAGGATAAACACAGGTGTGACAGTATTAAGAATGGGGAAGAATGCCAGTTTACCTGGGATGAGGATGTAAAGCAGAAAGGCAAAATATGCAATGGTCTTGTCTTGAAAGAGCCTTTTACAGATCGCGTAAATGATCAACCCACCGAAAGTTGATATGCCAATGATCATGTACGCGAGCAACCTTGGATTGGAGGTGAACAAACCAAGAAAATGGAAAAAAAGAATCTTGCCGGGCATGTTGCTGCGCGCGTGCAAAGGAAGTGAGGGTAACAACGTTTCGAAATTTCGAAGCAGTTCCCCAGGGGAATACTGCTGTGAGGCAGTATAAAATGAAGTGGCGACTGTACTGTTGATGATATCCGAGAGGCGGAAAGGATACAGCGAATTGAGCAGGATCTCTATGCAAATTCCCAGTATAAAACTGCCTAATAAAACCAGTTTTTCATAACGTTGGACTAAAGTGGTGCCAAAAAAAACCATGCCACCAATCAACAGAATTGCGGCATAAGGCACCCAGATCAGGATGGAGGTTTCATCTTTAAAATACTGATAATACCAGTGACCGATGACTGACCCGAAAATGAAGTTTTTTTGAAGCACCAGGAATATGAAAATCGTGCCAATAAGGCAAAGCCCCCCCAAGATAAAAAACTCAGTTCGGCTACTTGACCGGCGGACCGGTCTTTGTTCTTTCTCCACATCACCTCTAAAAAAAATACCAATCCCCTAACAATTTACCAGAATTGTATTTCAATTTCTAGGAGTCAATTTGTAGAAATTATGGATATGTATGGAGGTTTGTAGTGAAAGAAGAATGGACTTTTTCCGGATCATTCATAATTCAGGTTCTATATTGTCCTATTCCATTTTTCAAAATGATTTTTTAAATAAGGCAGGAAAAGATCCAAATGATAAATTGGAAGTAATATGAATTCGGCAAAAGGAAGGCAAGCCGAAAAAACCAGCGTTAGGATAGATCCAACGCTGGTTTTTCATAATTCTATTTCGTGTAAAAAACAAAATTTCGTGGGTTCATGCAAGGTCAAAACGATCCAGATTCATAACCTTGTCCCAAACAGAGATGAAGTCAAACACAAATTTTTCCTGTGCGTCAGCAGATGCGTAAACTTCCGCCAAGGCGCGCAGTTGTGAATTTGAACCAAAGACCAGGTCCACACGTGTGGCGGTCCATTTGAGTTTGCCTGTGCCGCGGTCTTTTCCTTCAAAAACCGCTTCGTCTTTGTCCACAGGATGCCATGTCGTGTTCATATCAAGCAAATTCACGAAGAAGTCGTTGGTGAGCGTTTCCGGCCTGTCTGTAAAAACGCCATTTTTAGATTTTTCAAAATTGGCATTCAAAACGCGCAATCCACCAATAAGGACGGTCATCTCCGGGGCAGCTAAAGTAAGCAGTTGTGCACGGTCGACCAACAATTCCTCAGATGAAACGGAATACCTGGTTTTAAGGAAATTTCGGAATCCGTCCGCTTTTGGTTCAAGCACGGCAAAGGAATCGACATCTGTTTGATCTTGTGAAGCATCCATGCGGCCGGGGGTGAATGGAACTGTCACCTCGAAACCAGCATTTTTTGCAGCCTGTTCAACACCGGCACAACCTGCCAGGACGATCAGGTCGGCCAGCGAGACCTTTTTATCACCAGATTGTTCGCTGTTGAATTTAGCCTGAATTCCTTCCAAGACTTTCAACACTTTTGCCAGCTGAGCGGGTTGGTTCACTTCCCAATCTTTCTGTGGCGCCAGTCGGATACGGGCGCCGTTGGCGCCACCGCGTTTGTCTGAACCGCGAAAAGTGGATGCAGAAGCCCAGGCAGTTGACACCAGTTCCGAAACGGCGAGTCCGGACGCGAGGACTTTTTTCTTGAGAATGGCAATATCTTTATCATCTATGAGTTCGTGGTTGACAGACGGTATAGGGTCCTGCCAGATAAGTTCTTCAGCCGGGACTTCCGGCCCAAGGTAACGTGCGCGAGGGCCCATGTCACGATGGGTCAGTTTAAACCAGGCTCGTGCGAAGGCATCGGCGAATTCATCAGGGTTTTCATAGAAACGTCTGGATATCTTTTCATAGATTGGATCAAAACGAAGCACCAGGTCTGTGGTCAGCATGGCCGGCGCACGGCGTCTGGATGGATCGTGAGCTTCCGGCACCGAATCGGCACCTGCGCCGCCTTTTGGAGTCCACTGATGAGCTCCGGCGGGACTCTTGGTCAGTTCCCACTCGTAGCCGAACAAATTCCAAAAGAAATTGTTGCTCCATTTGGTCGGCGTCGAAGTCCAGGTGACTTCCAAACCGCTGGTGATGGCGTCGCCGCCTTTGCCCGAGCCGAATTTGCTCTTCCAGCCGAGACCTTGTTCTTCAAGGCCGGCTGCTTCGGGTTCCGCACCAACCAACGCTGCGTCGCCTGCTCCGTGTGTCTTGCCGAAGGTGTGTCCGCCGGCTATCAGCGCGACCGTTTCTTCGTCGTTCATGGCCATACGGGCAAAAGTCTCACGGATATCTTTGGCCGCGGCCAACGGATCAGGGTTGCCGTTGGGACCTTCCGGATTGACGTAGATCAATCCCATCTGGACGGCTGCAAGTGGATTCTCAAGGTCACGTTCTCCGGAATATCGTTTGTCATCCAGCCATTTTTCTTCGGCTCCCCAGTAGATGTCTTTTTCCGGTTCCCAGATGTCTTCGCGACCACCCGCAAAACCGAAGGTCTTGAACCCCATGGACTCAAGGGCAACATTTCCGGTCAGGATCATCAAATCTGCCCAGGAAATCTTACGTCCATATTTCTGTTTGACCGGCCAGAGCAGACGGCGTGCTTTGTCGAGATTAACATTGTCCGGCCAGCTGTTAAGCGGCGCAAAACGCTGACTGCCATTACCTGCGCCTCCACGGCCGTCGCCGGTGCGGTAGGTGCCCGCGCTGTGCCAGGCCATGCGGATAAACAGGGGACCGTAGTGTCCGAAATCCGCGGGCCACCAATCCTGAGATTGGGTCATTAATTCGCGCAAGTCCTTTTTTACAGCTTCCAAATCAAGTTTCTTAAACTCTTCGGCATAGTTAAAATCCATTCCCATCGGGTTGGATTTGGATGATCGTTGGTGCAGGATGTCAAGGTTTAACTGATTGGGCCACCAGTCTCTGTTAGTCGTGCCGCCACCGGCTGACTGACCGTGAAACGGACACTTGCTTTCTTCACTCATAGTTTCTTCTCCTTTCAATTATGAGTAACTTACATTGGAAAAATCGAACTGTCCATCGGATTATCTGAGAGGACAATATAAAATAGTATTTTGGATCGTCATTATTAATGGTCATATTCAATTTTTATTGTGTTATTTTTTTTGATACATAGACCTCCTGATAATAAATTCTTATAGAGAATTATTTTCCGTTATTGATAAAAAAAGATCATCCCTTTTCCTGGCAATCCGGGCATAGCCCGTAGAGTGTGATCTGAGGACGCAGGATGGAATATCCTGAAGCTTGCTCAAGTTTTTTAATTGCATCCTGATCGAGTGAAATTTCTCCATCCATGATACGGCTGCATTTTATACAGACCAGATGAGGGTGTGGTTGCGGGCGGTTACCGTCGTAGTGACTGTCGTCTCTTAAATCGATTTCAAAGACCTGTCCCAATTCTTTTAATAGTGCCAGGGTTTTGTATACCGTGGCATGGCTCATGGTTGGGAATCTTGTCTTTATCTGTTCGTAAAATTGTGAAGCGCTGGGGTGTCCTTCGCTGACAGCGATCATGCGCACCAATTCCACGCGCTGGGGAGTAAGACGGAAATTCCGTTCTTTAAGCGCGGCGATCATTTCTTCAAATCGAACTTCTGGATCGGGCATATCCCTTCTTTCGATAGCAGTTACTAATAAATAATAATTATTACTAATTATACCCATATTATCTTAAAATACAATATGGAGCTTGACTCGTAATGGTGGTTTTTACCTCCATGATTGAGTTTAAAAAAATTTCTGTTGGATATTCCCGAATTCTGTTTCCGGTATTCGGGAGTTAGTGTCTGTGGTAGTGGATGAATTTTCTTGCATTTTCCCGATTTTTTGTAACAAAATTCGGGAATTGGTAGCAGCAACAGTTCGAAAATTAATATTTTTCTTAATTTCCGAATTCAAGCAATAGAATTCTGAAATAATTCAGATTTTTCGATGTGAGGACTTGAAAATATCAGAAATCTAGAACCAAATTCCGAAATCTGGTTCAAGATTTCGGAATTATGCTCTTGACCATTACGGCTATTTTCTATCGGGCGATATACTGATTATTTGCAATACCGAATTAATCGTGAAAGGTATTCAACAATGAGAACTTATGAATAATCTTTAAAATACTTTGATTGGTATTGGTCGATATCTGACTCTGAATACTCCTGAAAATCTTTGATTGAATCGAAAAAATCCAGAAGAATTGATGTGTCAATACTTGAGTTTTCCTTGTTCCTGACATAAATATGATAGCTTGAATAAGTCCATTCTATTGGGAGGTTCACAAATCCTGCTTTTACTGGATTTAAATGGATATACTTGGCACAATCCAACAAGTATTCTTCATCTTCTATTTTATTAGCTTTGTATCGTCCCTGGAATAAGGGGCCGACTCTTTCTTGATCGATATTGACGGCTCTAGTGTAGGCGATTAAGAATGGCTGCAATGCTTTGGAAATAAATTCAGACCTAGCGATTCGAACAAGTAAATGGAAATGATTAGGCATCAGACAATATGCCAGAATGGTCGCGTATTGCTGGAAGTATTTTGTCATCTTATATAAAAAGAAATCGTAATTCCTGTCGGAGAAAAAAATCAATCCCTTGTTCACACCACGATTAAAGAGGTGGTAGTAGTTATTTTCTTCAAAAGGAACTATCCGTTCGGGCATTGTTGATCCCTTTTCGATTTGGTGTAATGGTTTGTGGCATATTCCCGAATTCCAGAAGCAGAATTCGGGAATTAATGGTAGATAAATGATGTCTTTTTTTGCATATTCCCGAATTCAAGAAGCAGAATTCAGGAATTGATGGTAGATAAATGATGTCATTTTTTGCATATTCCCGAATTTTTAAAAACAAAATTCGGGAATTCGTTGAATTTTTTATGGATATTTATGGCATATTCTTGAATTCTGGAAACAGAATTCGGGAATTGATGGTTGATAGATGATGTCATTTTTTGCATATTCCCGAATTTTTAAAAACAAAAATCGGGAATTCGTTGGGTTTTTTTATGGATATTTATGGCATATTCCCGAATTCCGGAAACAGAATTCGGGAATTGATTGTAGATAGATGATGTCATTTTTGTTGCATATTCCCGAATTTTTAAAAAACAAAAATCGGGAATTCGTTGGGGCAGTTAGATATCGCTGACCCTTGGACGGTATTGCAAAGCCTCGGCCAGATGGGGCTGCTGGATGTCAGGGCTGTCTGCCAGGTCGGCAATAGTGCGCGCAAGTTTCAGAATGCGGTGGTAGGCGCGTGCTGAGAGCTGGAGCTGGTTCATGGCGGCGCGCATGAGACCACGGCATCCTTCGTCAAGACCGCAATATTGGCGTACCTGAGCAGGATGCATGTCGGCGTTGCAAGTGAGGCTGGTGCCGTCGAAGCGTTCGCGCTGGATTTGGCGGGCTGCTTCCACGCGGCGATTGACCTCCTCAGAGGATTCTCCCTGGCGGTCGGAGCTGAGCTTCTCGTAATCGACGCGCGGCACGTCCACATGGATGTCGATGCGGTCCATGAGTGGGCCGGAGATACGGCGCTGGTATTTCGTAACCGTTCCGGAGGAGCAGGTGCAGGCCTTGTAGGGATCCCCGTAAAAACCGCAAGGGCAGGGGTTCATGGCGGCTACCAGTTGGAAGTTGGCCGGAAAGGTGAGAGTTCCCTGGGCGCGGCTGATGGTGACGACTTTGTCTTCCAGCGGCTGGCGCAGCACCTCAAGGGTACGGCTGCCGAACTCGGGTAGTTCATCCAGAAAGAGGACGCCGCGATGGGCCAGCGAGATCTCGCCGGGGTGTGGCCAGTTGCCTCCACCCACCAGACCGGCATGGGAGATGGTGTGATGAGGGGCGCGGAATGGGCGGTTTTTGATCAGTGGAATGCCATCTGGCAGGGCGTCCGCGACAGAGTAGATGCGGGTAACATCCAGAGATTCGTCTACGGTCATGCGCGGCAGGATGGCGGGCAGGGCGCGCGCCATGAGAGTCTTGCCCGCTCCGGGTGGACCGATCATGAGCAGGTTATGCCCGCCTGACGCGGATACTTCGAGGGTGCGTTTGACGTGCTCCTGGCCCTTGATGTCGCGGAAGTCCGTCTGCACGGTAACAGGCACCTGATCCACTTCGATGTGGGGTTGGGGCGGAATGATCTGTGAGCCAACCAGATGGGCGTAAAGCTCTGCCAGAGATGTGACGGGGATGACCTCAAGGTCGGGGAAAATGGCCGCTTCGGCAGCGTCCTCGGCGGGGACGAAGACGCGCAGGTAACCCTCACGTCTGGCAACGGCCGCCATGGGCAGCACTCCGCGGATGTGGCGCACGCTGCCATCGAGGGATATCTCGCCCATCACCAGGCTGTCTTTGAGGCAGAGCGGCGGAAGCTGCCGGTTGGCGATCAACACCCCCAACGCGATGGGCAAGTCATAGGCCGAGCCCTCCTTGCGCACGGTGGCGGGAGCCAGGTTGACGCGAACGCGCTTACGCGGATATTCCAGCCCGGCGTTACGGATGGCGGACTGGACGCGCTCTTTACTTTCCTGCACGGAGACATCCGGCAGGCCGACAATGATCATGGGTGGTTTGGGAATTCCGGTAGTGATGTCTACTTCAACGTCTACAATGACCCCATCCAGCCCGATCACGGCGCAAGCGTTCACACGGGCTAACATGAGATTAGTGTAGGGGATGAGGTTGAAAAAGTCAATTCTTTTTAGTGCAGTATTCGTGTGTTTTGGTAACTGATAATTCGCTGAAAATCTTGACAATGACTGTAAACTAAATATATACATGATTTCCCTATAAATTAATCAATACTGCCTCCGATGCATCAACCGGGTGATGAAAGGAGAGTGGGTTCATGTTCAACAAGGTCAAAAGGCTGAGGTTGGTGCTGCTGGCGTTGTGCATGCTGCCGCTTATTGGTTGTTTTTCGATCTCATACTTTATCGACATGGACGCTGACGGGTCTGGCAGGGGGATCGTTTATCATACGCTGACTTTTCCAGTTATGGATGAAACTGAAAACTCAAATGCGTCTGTTTTTGACTCGTACTCTCAAAACCTGGTCGACGAGGGTTGGGAAAACATTGAGATCACCTCACCGGGGAACGATCAGATACAGCTTTCTGCGACCTACTCTTTTGATCTCGTGGGAGGAAAAACTTTCCCGGAATCAATGAAAAATATGAGCATTCAGGTTGAAGATGGAGAAAACGGGGAAAGAAAATTCATTTTTAATGGTACCTATGATTACACCCAACTAAAAACCTCCTGGGAGGAATTTAAGAACGGAGAATCTTATGATCTGGGTCCCTGGTTGGGAGGAGAACAGGTCATCGTCACCAAAGAAGAGGTGGATGAATACATTCGCCGTTACGGCGAGCCAGTGGCCGAGTTCAGGGTACGCCTGGCCGGGAATAATCCACTTGAGGCGACGGGTTCCTGGAGCAACAGCAGTGAGTTTCTTAATGGGCAGACCGATACACTCATCTTTTCATGGAATCCAAGCATGGCAACAACTGGTTCGCTTCACGCCGTCAATCAATGGTTGCCCGAACAGGAAAAAACAGAGGAACCTTCCGCCACCTCGGAGGCAACCCAGGAGTCATATGTAGATGAAGAACTGATCGGAAAGCCTTGTGATGAATTCTGCCTGTCGCTAGACCCTATCGGTTTCTGGTTGGACGGAGAGACGTATCCAAACTGCCGCTGTGACTGCGGCGTGGGAAACACGTTCACGCAGTTGAGCTGCGTCACCAATCAGGACCTGTGCAGCGGCGAGGGGATGCAGTTGGTGACCAACAAAGATAAAACGGGCTACTGCATGTGCACCGATCCCAATAAAAAGTATGACTTTGCCACGCGTTCCTGTATCGATCTTGTCGGAAACGAGTGCAACCGCGCCAACGGATGTGAACCTCAATACGGCGAGAACTGCCAGAACTGTTCGGATTGCGGATGTTCATTCGGGTCGGGCGCCAATGCTCAATACAGCCAATACCTGACCTGCAATCCGGGCAATGCCAAAGCGGACATCTACGGCTGCGTGTTTGAGATGCCTGACAAAGCCGAACAGCTTGAGATCATGCAGGAAGAGTGGAACGAGTGTCGTGATGCCTGGGCGTTAATGAATCTTGCCAGCGGCCACGGGACAACCGGGTATCAAACTGAGGTGATGAACGCGATCTCGGAGCTGTCAAAAGTGCAGACCTGGCAGCAAAAGAGCGGATGCATCACCACAGCCGGGGTGGTGGTGGGCAGGGAGGCGGTCGATCCGATGATCTGCCTGATGCGTTACTGCGACCGGATCAAAACGGGTATTCATCAGCTTGAACAGCAAGTACAACAAAACGCGCCTGTAATGCATGGGCCATCGATCAAGACGGATTCACCGAACATCAAAGTAACCACCGGGCCGCTGCAGGTGCCATATTTCTAGGGTGCGGGCGCTGTCTATGGGAACAGTCCATTGTCGCTGCAGGTTTCAATGGGCGAAGGGTTTGTGCACAGCGAGTATGAAATTGTCAGCGACGCGGAAGGCAACGTGCAAATCTATCTGTATGAGGGAGCGTATACGTACACCTATTTTGATCCTGCAACCAGTTCCATGAAACAGGTTGAACTTGCGTCCGGCGAGATGTTAAGCGTGGACGCAGCGGGCTTGCCAATTGAACAGACGTCTTTTGATGCCGCAAGCCGCGAAGCGTGGTGGGAAAACCGCGACTACGTGGTGGATTGTCCGGCAAACTCAACCCAACAGGGAGCAGATTGCTACTGTGATACAGGATATGAAGTGAATGCTGAGTTGGAAACGTGTGAGGCTGCCTCAACAGAAATACTTGACGCGGACATTGATCTCTCCGATCAGGCAAGTACAGCGAGGAGTGAAAGGATCCGAAAAATGCTGCGGTTGGGACTTTGCGGTTTTACATCCCTGATTCTGGTTGTCGCATTTGTGTTAATTCTAGTTTTCAAGAAAAAGTAAATATATCTATCCAGTTGTCGGCGTTAAAAACTTATCCCGAATCATCTGCATGAAAGATTGTTGAACGGGAGGCAGCCACTTGTTGCGCTGGCAGCCGCACTGGCTCAACCCGGATGGGAAAGGGCAATGGGAAATTCAGGAATTACCTTGAATGAGGCAAAAATCCATGTTTGAGTGATTGCTGATCTATTAAAAAAACAACCCTCCAGACCGTGAAAATTCACTTTTGGAGGATTTTTATACTTAGGACGGCAAAAGGAATTTTCAATTCTGAAAGTCATGCCTGTTTTAATGCGAGTGTACGATGAAGATATGCCCGTCTGTCGGTATAATAAATTGGTAACATTATTCTCATAATGCACGGGAAAGGATCCTGAACAAATTGACTCAAATACTGGTTATCGGTGGTGCTTCACTGGACACACTTCATTTGAAGGATCAAACAGTCCAATCGGCGGGGGGAGCAGGCATGTATACATCGATGGCAGCCATACGCAGCGGAGTGAGCGCGGGTATGTGCGCGCCAAAACCGGAGCCCATGCCGGTGGAATTGGCTGAAACGGCGGGGCTGCTCTCGGAGTGGATAGGCCCTGTCATCGGCCCTGATGAACTTCCACACTTTGAGATCGAACACAAGGGGGATAAGGCGACTTATCTGAACGCTTTTATTGGAGCGGAAGAACAACTCTCATTTAATCATCTGCCTGCCGATCTTTGCGGTTATGACTGCGTACATCTTACACCGCTTGGGAATTCCCGCAGACAGCAGGAATTCATGCGCGTTTGTAAGGGGCGAGGAGTAAAAAAGCTCTCGGCCGGAACCTATCTTTGTACCATAAAAGAAAACGAGGACTTGATCCGGGAATCCATCGAGATGACGGACGTCTTCTTCATGAATGAAGAAGAAGCCTGTCTTTTATATGGAACTCTGGATAATGTAAAGGTCAAACCCGGCAAGCTGATGTTTGTGACTTTGGGTGAAAAAGGCGTGATGGTTGTGCAGGGCGATGAACAAACCCGTCTGAAAGCCGTTCCGGCAAAAGTTTTGGACCCCACGGGGGCGGGCGACAGCTTTTGCGGAGCCACATTGGCAGGGTTGATCCTTGGACAGCATCCGGTGATGGCCGCGCAACAGGCCATGGCGCTGGCTGCCGAAGAGATCGAAGCCATCGGTCCGCGGGCGCTGCTGCGCCGCAAGGGGGCGCCGACCACAGTCGTGGACAAACGCGTGCGCATGGATCTTGAGCAGATCACAGGAATTTCAGGAATCGTAAAAAAATTGGGAGATGCCAGTCCATTTGATTTTATCGGTAAAGACTATCCCCCGGCCGGTCATCCCTACGCGCTGGATTATTTCTTTGCCACCATCCTGCAGCAATTCAGTTTTTGGGAAACCAAAGGTGGACGTTATGACCGTCCGTTGATAGACGTGATCGACGGGGATAAACTGAAAGGTTCGGCATACCTGTTCCGCGCTTTTGTGCGCAAACTGCACGACGACCCGGAATTCTATTCCGCGAAACGACAGGCCGATCTCACCCAGCAAGAGATGCTGGATCTATTCCGGGCCGATAATGGAGCCGACCCCATGCCCGCGCTTGATCTGCACCTGCAAATGGGACAGAGCTACGGCAAGGACATGCTGGCTACCAACAAGACACCGCGGACCATCCTCGAACGGGCGGAACAATCGGCAACACCGCTGAAAACATTCCTTGATGAATTGGATAAGATCGGCGGGTATAAGGAAGACCCGCTGCGGAAAAAGTCCAACCTGTTGGCATTGGTGCTCAATCAGCGTCCCGAAAAATTCCTGTCTTTTGCTTTCGGTGAAGCGGTACCGCCTGTGATCGACTACCATACCATGCGCGGCTGCCTGCGTATGGGGTTGGTTGAGATCGTTGATGAAGAACTGAAAAAGAAAGTGGAAAATCGACAAATCGTGACCGCGGATGAAGAATGGGCGATTCGGTACGCCTGTTACCTGGCAGTTGAAGAAGTGGTCAGGATCTCAGGCAAAAGCCTGGGCGCCGTGGATTGGTTCTTCTTCTACTATTCGCGCCAACATTGTCCTGAAATGACCGAACCGATCTGCGCGGATTGCGCGGTCAATCCGGTTTGTGCTCATCGCAAGGAACTTTTCCAGCCGGTTATTCGAACATCATATTATTAGAAACATATAACGGGAGAACAGGTTTTGAAACCTGTTCTCCCGTTTTTCTGTACCCCAAAACTTTAATCATTCAAAATCAAAGAGGGATCCAATCGCCTGCCGATAAATGGATTTGGCGACTTGGTAATTGCTCTCGTTTTTCGCCGCGAAATTCTCCATCATGATACCGCTGTTGACCTCGAGCACACGATAGTCTCCTGCCGTGCGGATGATATCCACGGAGGCAAACCTGGCGTTCAGTACGAGCGCCGCTTTGAGCGCCAATTCGGACAGGGTTCCTTTTAACTCGGGCTCCTCGATGACGTCCGGGGAAGCGCCCTGTCCCAGGTTATGCTTCCAGCCCAGGGGGATCTTTTCTCCGGAGGCAGGCACCCTTTGAAGTTTTTCCTCGTCAAGGCTGTCCAATATTTCAGACGAACCCGCGAGAGTGGCCTGTCCGAGGATCAACTGCCTGAGGGTCGAATTACCATCGCCAACCAGGGCGGGGATGTCTTTGGAATAGATCAGCATGACCTTGTCGTTCAATACGATGACGCGGTATTCCCGCTCGATCTCGTAGTAAGGGCACACGGCCATGGAACGGCTGTGTGCAAAGACGGCGTTAACGGCCGCCTCCAATTCCGCGTTATTGCAGACCTGAAATACATCATTCCCGCCGGTGCCTTCATTGGGTTTGACCACCAGGCGTCCGTACTGCCGAAGCAGATCGCAGAGCCTTTGCCAGTTGCCTTCCACGCCGAGGTACTGGAAGTTCTCGGGCGAGGAGAAGAATATGTGTTCAATGGCCGGGATCTGAGCGGAAAGCAGCAGTTCGCTGGTGGCGCATTTATCGGTACAGATCAACTGCGTTGTAGCGGAATTGTTTTCAAAATGATATCCGAAGATGTGTCCGGTTTTTCCATTTTTGGTCATGCGCAGAATCCAGTCAAAGGAGTAGCATTCCAGTTCGATGTTCGAATCCGCGCAAATCTCGCGGACTATCTTTACCAACATTCTTTGTGAGTTTTTCATGAACAATTTTGTGCTCATATTTCTTTATCCAATCCGGCCCAACAATTCGATTTTCTTCAAGTATAACTCTCCAGAAGCAAAGCTGTGATCGATCTTTTTGCAACTTAGGGAGACTGGTTCTAATACGTGACTGATCATTTATGAAGAATAATTATCTGCTCATAGAACTACATAACGGTTTAAATACCAACTTTTTTCAAATATCAGGACAATCAAAAAGCAATTTATTAACTTCATCTTATTCACCCTCACCCCGAAGCTTGAGACTATTTGACTCGATGAAGTACCACCCTGCGCTTCGCGCGTGGGCGCCGGCCCTCTCCCACGGATGAAAACTTTGGAACATAAAGAATTGTTGACAGTGGGAGAGGGGCAGCATCGATATATCCATTGAATAGTAATTTCAGGGTGAGGGCACATAAGAGCGGATTTTGATTAATTAATAAAATCTCCTCAACGAAAAAACTGAGGTTCTTGTACTTCCACGACCTTATTGCAACAAGGGATTTAGGTCTGCCGCGTACTTTGATTACTATTTTAAAAAAATGGTTAATGAGGATACGTTTGAAATAAAACATTAAATACTTCACAGGAAAAAAATTCTTAATAATATGATTGATCTTTTTGCAACCCTTTTCAAGCCCAGGCGTATATTGAATGACATAATTTGAAAGCGGGTGAATTAATGGATTCAAGGAAGCCAGATTCAATTGAAAGTTTTGTACACAAACAGACACAATACCTGTGCGATCAATGGAACGATTGTAACGATGAACACGTTCCTCTTCCGCTTCGGGTTACCACGCTTGAAAAAAGTAGAAACGAATCGCAATTATCTGAACTGCTTGGCTGGATGAGCAACCAGCTTGATCGCCCTCAAATGAATATGAATGAACGTAAAGCATTTTCAGATCAGATGCGTTCAAGGCTCAAGCAGGCGGGAAGATCGATCCTGAATTTTAGCGACGAACAGATGGACTGTTTGGAGGAACTGGGGATTTCCAGGTCCGCGGGTGCGTTCTATCATCAAGCCAAAGCCTTTGACCCTTTCATGTCATTTAAAGACATCTTTCAGGCCAGCCGAAACGTTTGGACGAGCAACTATCTACAAGTGTTAATGGGACTTCCCGTTGAGTTAACTCCGTCAATTTTTGCTTACAGCATGCTTTATCCGGTCTCGGATAATTTTCTTGATGATCCAAGACGCAGTCATGAAGAAAAGGTCAATTTCAACACGCGTTTTACGGCCTGGTTGAAGGGGGAATGCGCGACTCCCGAGTGTTGGGACGAGGAAGACGCGCTGGACCTGGTAAAGATGATCGAAGGACAGTACCCAAGGGAACGGTTCCCGCAAGTTTATGAGGGACTGTTGGCCATTCATCGGGCGCAGATCAAAAGCCTGAAGATGACAAAACCTGAAGGTGAGCTTTCGGTTACAGACGTGGCGGCCATGACCTTTGAAAAGGGCGGCACGTCCGTACTGGCGGACGGTATATTGGCGGCAGGTGAATTATCCAATGAGGAAATGGAAATCATTTTCAATTATGGTGCTTTCGCCCAATTGATGGATGACCAGGAAGACACTTTGGCGGATTTGCAAGAAGGGTCCGTCACGCTCTTTACACAAGCCGCGCTGAAAGGTGAAACGGATCAGGTAATGAACCGGGTATTCCTCTTCGCAAACCGTGTTCTAAAAGGATTGCAGAAATTTAACAATGTCAAAGCGCTGCCTTTGAAACAGATGTCCATGAAGGGGATCGATCTGCTGCTGATCGACGGAATTTTACGCACGGAAAAATGTTATTCAAAGAGATATCTACGACTCATGGAAGAACATTTTCCATTCCGGTTCGAATATGTTAAACGGGTAAGAAAGGAGATCAAAAAGAAAGGGATCTCCACCGAGCAACTGATCGAATTGTTGGTCGAGCGGGAACCGCTGCGGATTCCCATGCCCGAAAGAAGAAGAGAATTGGTCGCAGATGTTTCAACAATGGCAGAAGTTGGATAACCAAATGAAAAAACCACCCGTCAAAAGGGTGGTTTTGATAATTCCGTTGGTTATGGTTGATGTACGTAATCCTTCATGATGACCAGTTTCAACGTCTTGGTCCGAAAGAGCAGGGGGAAATTGGTAGGGGTGGAATCGTAGACAACTGCGTATTGGAATCCGTATTTTTGGGACAGACTGAACAATTCCTGGTCTGTAATGTGATAGACGGTCTCATTCAACTGCGGCAGTGAATCGAATCCCAGTTTGTCGGCAACCCCGTAGCAATCGGCAATACGCCTGTACCATTCCTGCATGGCCAGATCCTGAAAAGGATACGCGGCAAAATCCACCACGACGGCGCGTTCGGCCAGGTAACGGAATTCGCCAAACCTGGGCGGAATATAGAAGACCGAATCTTCAGGTGTATTGGTTTTAATAAAATCGGCTACTTCGGCAATTTCACCTGTAGTTTTAAAAAGCTGGAAGGTGGGCACATCATATTTAATGAAGCCCGGAGGGGTGAGCAGCGTGGAAAAAAGGAGTAACAGACCCGAGCCGGCCAGGGGGAGCAGGCTGGAGACGGCCAATCCGCGGCTTGAATATTTGAAAGCAAAAAATATCCATATCGCCCCAAGAAGGATCAAATAACATGCCCAGGTGCGCAATTCAGGCTTATAAAGAATTACGGCGGCCAGGGTGAGAACGAAGACCGATACGTTGAAGATCTTGTCCGATATTTTCAGGCGCGGCAGGACCTTTTCACGCGCCCAGGCGGCCAGGCCGATAAACGCGATCGAGACAGGAGTCACCAGGGCAACAGCTGTGGAAATTCCAAACAGGCGAGACTCGCGCCCGGAAGGATTTTCGATCATGTCGCCCACCCAGCCTGTGAGCAGGACGATGCTGAACCACTTGATCAAAAACGGCAGCCTAAACATTTGGGCGGACGTCCACAATCTAGACGGCCAAACCTCAACGAACAAGTACCCGCCCAGGCAGAGAAAGACAATCGATGCACCGATGAGCAGAAAGTAGCGTTTATTTTGCGCAAGATTTGTTGAACGTTTCAATGCAAGCCAGAAGATCAATCCAAAACCGAGCAGATAAATTCCAGCCTGACCGTACTGCGTCAATCCAAAAGTGGAAGGCAGATAATGATGCGGATGGCGGACGTAGGCCACGAGGTGGATGAACTCATTGGCGGAGATGGTGGTCTGACGGGTGTATGGATATAGCAGACCGACGCTGAAAGCGATCAAAACCAGAAAGGCAGGCAGCAGTGATCTCAGTTCCCATGCCGTTTCCTCTTTGCGCAGTTTTTGGATCATCCACTCTATGAGCACCAGTCCCAGAAGTATCCAGCCGAATTCAAGTCCGAGCAGAGCATGGAACAAAGCCGCAATACCAAAACAAAGCGCTGAGTAAACCGGCTTTCGTTTGAGGATCAGGTAGAAACCCAACAAAAGGAAAGGCATAGCCAAATGTTCCGGCTCAAGGAAGTTACGGTAGAGCACATTGCTGTATCCAAGCCAGAAGGTCTTAAGTGTCAGAACGCCTGCGGCCGCCAGAAAGCGGCTGAAACGGGAGTCGGGGAACAGGATTTGCGCTACCAGGCCGGAAAGATAGGCAATGGCAATGTTGGCGGCAAATGTGAGCAGAAAGAGAGTCGTTGTCAGGGGGATCAATCCCGCAATGAAGGCAACGAAATCCGTGAATATTGTGCGGGGGCCGTAATCGTTGAAGGTGTTGGTAAAGAAATCATTGGCTAAAAAAACAGGATCAAGAGCCCTGAAGATAAACGGAAGCTGTTCTTCGGCGTTTCCGGCGCTGTAGTTGTATCCCCAAAGGGTGGCCAATAATGCAGCTGCCACGCAGAATAGCAGTAGCGGTACCCAGCCGGGAATTGGCGTGGCATTTTTGCTCAGTGAAGGGATGTTTCCCTTTTGATCTTGATTCATTAATGATCCCTGATTCCTTGAGATGGAATTACAAACCGGTCCTGGCACTGCGGGAAGACCGGAAGGCATTTTGTACGGCTTCGGTCTCGAAGTATGAGCCCGCGTCACCGGTAGACGCGTATTGGTAAACTGCCGCGGTATAGATGCCTTTGAGCGTCGTATTCACCAGCGCGATAGCCAGGATCAAGAGGATGGTCACTGCCGCCACGGCAACATAGATCCATGCCTGGGCGTTGGCGTTGATCAGTAAAACAACGAAAATAACCGCCACGGTGATGATCAGAACGGTGACCAACTGGAAAACGGCGCTGATGCTGAAACTGCCGACCAATTGTTCACCCCACGTTTTCTTTAAATAGGAAACACTGCGTTTAATGGCTTCGATCGGACCAACATCCTCAACGGCGAGGACGGGAACGACCAGAAAAGTCGCCACATTCCAGACGAAACCAAAGATGGAGGTGATGACCTTTGAAGCGTTATTGCCTCTTTCCTTAATAAAGGAGAGCAGCATCCCGACAGTGGAAGCGATCAGCGAGTAAAAGAAAATAGCCTCAAAACGGTCAAACGCGATCTTCAGCCCGTCGCGTACGGTAGGATCGCCGCCGCGGATGCGGATCATGGCCGCGCCCACGAGGGCGGTATTGCAGAAAAAGATCACCAGGTATTGCAGCAGATAGAAAAGAAAGAGGATGAGATAATCGACGATTTGCAGCCCCTGATCAGATACGCGTCCGAAATAACCCACAAGCAGCATGGGCACGAAGAACACGGCAGAAAGGAGCAGCATGCTGATGCCGGAGAGGATGGGGAAGATGAGCAGTTCGCGGTCCGCTTCAAGGACTTTGGCGCTGGATTTGATCAACGACCAACTGTTGGAAAAAGCATTGAACATATTTCCTCCTCTTTTAGCTTGCCTGATCCTGACGGCACCAGCGGGCAAAGATAGCGGTAGAAAGAAAACGTCCGGCGGATGCTTCCGTCAGTCCGATCTCGCCAACCTGGGTGCGGCCTTTGAAGTCTGACATCATTTCATTCATGGCGTTATACAGGGTAACTGCCGAAGCCTTAACGGCATAGGCGGTAAGCTGCACAAAGAGCGGATCGGGTGAGAGCACCTGGCGGCAAGACTGCAGCAGGTCGGGCAGCAGTTTATAGAATTCCCACACTTCGCCCTTGGGGCCGCGTCCGAACTTGGGCGGATCGAGAATGATGCCGTCATATTGAACGCCACGGCGGGACTCACGCTGGACGAATTTCAACGCGTCGTCAATGATCCAGCGGATGGGCAGGTCCGACATCCTGGATTGGACTTGATTATCCCTGGCCCACGACACGGATTTGCGGGAGGCGTCCAGGTGGGTGACCTGAGCGCCGGAATTGGCAGCAGAAAGTGTGGCCATGCCGGTATACCCGAACAGGTTGAGCACTTTGGGCGGCTTGACGGCTTTTTTGATCACGTCGTCGGCCCAGTCCCATTGCACGGACTGTTCGGGAAAGACGCCCAGATGACGCGAAGCCGAGGTCATCACCCAAAAAGAAAGGCTGCCGTAGCGCATAAGCCAGCGTTCGGGGAGTTTTTTGCGGTATTCCCAATGTCCACCGTTCTCTTCGGGGGAGGGCTTATAGAGTGCGTCGGCATTCTTCCACTCGGCGGCGGATAGCGCCTGGCGCCAGACAGCTTCAGGTTCGGGACGTACCAGGCGGTAGGGTCCGAATTGTTCCAGTTTGAAACCGTCGCCGGAATCCAGCAGGGAATAATCCTGCCAACCGGAAGCGGAAAGCAGATCAAGAGCAGGTAAGGCGGGAGAAATGTTTTTCGTCATAATGATGATTTGTCCCAAGTATAACAGGAATCCACTCTCCTCCCTGAAGGCGATATAATCTTTTGTAAACATATCATTGGAGGCAGCAGCTTGAAAAAAGAAGACATCATTGCAGTGAACCGCCGCGGCAGCGACAGCGTCAAATGGGGGCTTTATGGTGAAGACGTTCTTCCGTTATGGGTGGCCGACACGGATTTCAGCGCACCGAAAGAAGTGCTTGCGGCTCTACAGGCGAGGGTGAAACATGGTGTGCTCGGTTATCCGCAAGAACCGCCGGAATTGGCGGAACTGGTCGTCGAAAGGATGCAGCAACGTTACAACTGGAAGATCAGCCCGAAAGACGTGCTCATCGTCCCCGGCGTGGTGCCCGGATTCAACCTGACCTGCCAGGCGATCTTGCAGCCCGGAGAGTCGCTGCTGGTGCAGCCTCCCGTTTATCCGCCAATCTTGAAAGCAGCCCAACACGCCGGAGGGCACAGTATCGAGGTGCAGTTGATCAGGCGTGCTGACGGCTCTTACGAGGTCGATTTCGATGCCCTGGAAGCCATGATCGAAGAAGACACGCGCTGCCTGCTGTTGTGCAATCCGCATAACCCGGTGGGCAAGGTATTTTCGAAAGAGGAACTGGAAAAGCTGGCTGAAATTTGCCTGCGGCACAAAATGATCATCTGTTCCGATGAGATCCATTCCGACCTGATCTTCTCGGGCAGCCAACATATACCTGTTGCCGCGCTCTCGGAAGAGATAGGGCAAAACACGGTCACATTGATCGCGCCAAGCAAGACCTTTAACATTGCCGGACTGGAATGCGCGGTGCTGATCTGTTCGAACCCCGAGTTAATGAAGAAGATCAAGTCCGCGAGAAGGGGATTGATCGGCGGCGTGAATGTATTGGGATTGACGGCGGCTGTGGCAGCCTACCGTGATGGAGACGAATGGCTGACTGCGATGATGAAACTGCTTGAAGAGAACCGCGACCACCTGGCGGAAACCATTAAAGAGAAAATGCCGCAGATCAAGATGCACACTCCTGATGCCACGTACCTGGCCTGGCTGGACTGCAGCGAATTGAAGCTTGATGAGCCGCCTTTTGATTTCTTCCTTAATAAAGCGAAAGTTGCTCTGAACAAAGGGGATGATTTCGGAGCCGGCGGTGAAGGATTTGTGCGTTTGAATTTCGGTTGTACACGAGAGATCCTCGATGAAGCTTTGGGAAAGATGGAAAAAGCGATCAGGGAAAAATAAAACAAAAACCCCCGTTTCTTTTCTGCTAATGAAACGGGGGTTTATATTTTACTGAAAACAAGATTTATTCGACAGGTTTTACCTCGGCTGCCTGCAAACCTTTTGGTCCTTTTTCGACCGAAAACTCGACTTGCTGGCCTTCTTTCAATACCCGATATCCTTCCATTTCAATTGCAGAAAAATGAACAAAGACGTCCTCTGCTCCTTCACGGCCAACGAAACCGTACCCCTTGGCGGGATTGAACCATTTTACAGTCCCAACAAAACGTTCTGCCATAAATTCTTCTCCATGCTGAAAAAGGTTTTTTTAGCGATGAGAAACGTTCCTCATCGCCAACAACGGATTAAATTTAGCATTTTTTAAAATCAGTGTCAAGCACAGCAGCCATGGCAAACTTCATGTGGCAGCAAGTTTGCATAACTGCAAGTATGTTTGACCAAAAATCGTGATGACTTTTTTAAGCGAGCAACTATAATAAACCTGTGAGATGGATTGAGAAGTTACTGATCGGTTTGTTTATCCTGATGCCATTCGGATTTTCGGCGCTTCTGCCGCTATCTGCGCTGCCGGAAGGATTGAGTCAATCTCGAAAGACGGCAGCCGAAGCCAGAGTCTCAAATGACGTGGTGGCTGAACTGAACGCTTTGGAGAGCATTGTTTCATATGCTCCATGGCAGGGGGCAAACTGGCAGCGATTGGGGCGTTTGCGCCTTGATCTGGGGAATAATTCAGGCGCGGTGGATGCGTTCAACCAGGCTTTGGCTCTTGGCGCTCTTTCCAGCGAGGGGATGGTTTGGACGGCAGACGCGCTATCGCGAAACGGCGAAACGGATAAAGCCAAGGAAATCTTGCGTGAACTAACCGTTAATGAGGATGTGGATTCCTTTTCGTTATTACAAGGCGCGTTGATCCAGCGTTCACTGAACGATACCAACGGTGCACTTGTAAACCTGCTCAGAGCCTATGAGGCCGATCCGCTGAATGGAGAGGTTAATTATCGGGCCGGATTGCAACTGGCGGCCTCTCGACCTGATGAAAGCCTGCCTTTTTTGGAGCGTGCGGCAGAAGCCTCACCGGAACGCGCTTATACCTGTCAGAACCTGATCGAAGTGATCAGGGATTCCTCCAACCTGGGTGAAAGCGGCGCGCGGTATGTTTCAATCGGCCAGGAACTGTCAACGATGAGCGAGTGGGACGTTGCCCAAAGCGCATTTTTACGGGCTGTTGAACTTTCTCCTGAAGACGGGGATGCCTGGGCTTTGCTGGGTGAGGCTGTCCAACAAAACGGCGAGGACGGTACGGATTACCTGGTGAAGGCGCGTGAGCTTGGTCCGGACGCTGAACTGGTTAACGGCTTGAGCGGTTTGTATTACCGCCGGCAGGGAAAATCCGAATTGGCACTGGTTTATCTGAAAAAAGCGCTGGATGCCAACCCAAAGGCTCTGGTATGGGAGATCGAAACAGGCAGTACACTGGACGGCATGGGCGATCTGGAAGGAGCCCTGCAGCATTACCAGAACGCCACTGATATCGATCCGATGCAATGGCTTCCGTGGCGCGCATTGGCCGCGTTTTGTATCACACGCAACTATCAACTGGAAGAGATTGGTCTGCCGGCCGCCAGACAAGCTTCAAGCCTCTATAAAGGGTCGCCGGCTTTACTGGACCTGCTAGGTACTGCCTTGATGATGACCGGCGATTTGGATGAGGCTTTGAATTCCTTCCTGCAGGCAGACGCGATTGATCCCCATCAGACGGCCATCTTGATCCACATCGGACAGGCCTATCTGGAAAAGGAAGAGAATGAAACGGCCGCGGCGTATTTTCGGCAGGCAGAGGAATATGCAAAAGATAACCGTTTGCGTGAAATGGCGGCCAGACTCCTTGTTGAATCAGGAGTTGATGATTGAGAATTGGTATAATGAAGTTTAATGGGCTGCAAGGAGGATTCAGAATGAAACGTACACTTAGCCTGGTATTAATCCTGTTTCTTATGTCATTGACGCTTGGAGCCTGTTCCGTGGTTGAAAACCTGACTACCGAACAACCCACGCTCGCATCAGGTACCCTGATTGGTGAAGACGATTTTTCCATTACGCCAAACGGATGGGGAACCATGGGAAGAACGGGCGGCGAGATCGGTTTTGAATACGAAGGATTAACGATCACCGTAGATACTCCCAATTTCATGTTTTGGACGGTCAACGGCAGTAAATATGGTGATGCACAAATCGAAGTCGATGCCGTTTTGCTTGAAGGTCCTTCTGATGACAATTTTGGTGTGATATGCAGATTCCAGGACAACAAGAATTTTTATGCGTTTGTGATCAGTCATGACGGATATTACGGTATTTTTAAAATGATCGACGGGGCAATTGTTACGGGTTCCGGAGAAGCCAAACTTGAATACAGCGAAGCCATCCGTAAGGGCGGGGTGGTCAATCATATTGTCGCCACCTGTCAGGAGGAAATGCTCACTCTGACGGTCAACGATACTATGCTGACGCAAGTTCAGGACAGCTCTTTTTCGGAGGGACAAGTCGGGTTGATCGCCAGTGCATACAGCGATCCGGGGGTAAAGGTGCTGTTTGACAATTTAAAGATCTACCAACCCTGAAAATGCAATGAAGGTTTTTTTTGATACAGTCGGCTGCCGGTTAAACCAGGCCGAAATAGAACATCTTGCCGGGCAATTCAGAGCTGCCGGTCATGAAGTGGTAGACAGCCCCAGGGACGCTGATCTGGTGGTGGTCAATACCTGCGCGGTAACGGCTGCCGCAGCCTCTGATTCCAGGCAGAAAGCCCGCCAGGCTGAACAAGCCGGCGCCAGGCGCATCGTCCTGACCGGATGTTGGGCAACGCTTGAACCGCAAAAAGCAGAGATGCTGCCGGGCGTAAGCGACGTTGTTTCGAACCTTGAAAAAATGGACATCCCGCTGAGAATACTGGGCAGCGTGAAAGAAGATTTCGAGATTGAGCCGCTGCTACGGCAACCGCTGCCAGGGGCTCACAGGCGCACCCGTGCTTTCATCAAAGCGCAGGATGGCTGTGACAATTTCTGTACCTTTTGCGTAACCCGACTCGCCAGGGGAAAAGGAAGCAGCGTACCGAAGGAAGTGGTATTAAAAGACGTTCTGGCTGCCGAGGAGGGCGGGGTGCATGAAGTGGTCTTATCGGGCGTTCATCTGGCTTCGTGGGGGAAGGACGCGGCTGCAAACGAGAGTATTACCGATCTGGTCAAATTCCTGCTGCAAAACTCATCCGTGGAACGGATACGTTTATCGTCCATAGAACCGTGGGACCTAGATGAGGCTTTCTTCGAATTATGGCAGAACCCGCGCATGTGCCGTCATTTGCACCTGCCTCTTCAGTCCGGTTCAGCAGGGGTACTGAAGCGCATGGCACGGAACACCTCACAGGATGCTTTTGCAGGTTTGGTAAAAATGGCCAGAGCGATCATCCCCGGGGCCGCCATTACAACTGACGTGATCGTAGGATTTCCGGGTGAAAGCGACGATGAATTTGAGGAAAGCCTGGCGTTTGTCAGGCGCATCGGTTTCAGCGGCGGACACGTATTCCGCTATTCACCTCGCGAAGGTACTGCCGCAACCCGGCTACCGGGCAGGGTGGACGGAAGGATTGCTAAAGAGCGGGCATCGCGCATGCACGAAGCCATCAGGGAATCTGAATCCGCTTTTCTTTCATCGGCAGTGGGAAAGGAAGTATCGGTGTTGTGGGAAGGAAACGGAAAACAGGACAAAACAGGCTGGACTTTATACGGTTTAACCGACCAATACATGAAGGTTGAAGCCAGAGCAATGCAAAACCGTTGGAACCAAATTGACCGTGTTTTCATTGAGGATATCAAGACAGATACCCTGCGAGGCAGGATTGAATGATGACGAGAATCCTGTTTTAAAGTGTGGAAATATGAAACCTGTCTTTTCATTCTTGTGTTATAAGTATGATTGACCGTTTAATTCGAGCGATGTATAATCATAAACTTTGTTGGTCAGTACGGTCATATATGTGAGTTGTTTAGATGAATATTGAAGAAAATAATGGCTCTACCGTAATTAACCGATCAACCGAATACGTGCCGGCCAAAGACTGGCGCCATTTTCTGATCGGACGGCCGCTGTCAACCGCTGACGCCCCACACCAAACCATCGGGAAGTTTCTGGGGTTGGCTGTTTTTTCATCCGACGCGATGTCATCCGTCGCGTATGCGCCCCAGGAAATGCTGCTTATTCTAGCGGCAGCCGGCGTTTCGGCTTTTCACATTTCCATCCCGCTGGCTTTGGGGATTTGTGTTCTGCTGGCGATTTTGATCATTTCTTATGAACAAACCATTCATGCCTATCCGAACGGCGGCGGTTCGTTTATTGTCGCGAGAGACAATCTCGGACCCATTCCGGCGCAAATGGCGGCAGCAGCCCTATTAACTGACTACATCCTTACTGTGGCTGTATCCATTTCATCGGGCGCAGCGCAGATGGTTTCTGCTTTCCCGGAACTTCATAAATACCGTGTATGGATCGCCGTGCTGATGGTCTTGGTGATCATGCTGGTGAACTTACGCGGGGTCAAAGAATCCGGAATCACTTTTGCCATTCCGACTTATTTCTTCCTCATTATGATGTACGTGATGATCATCACCGGATTGGTAAAACTGGCCATGGGGACGCTCGGTGTCGTGGAAATGGCTCCACAAGACCTCGTGAACAGCCAGCAGGTCATCCAGCCCATCACGGCCTTTCTAATCTTGAAGGCGTTTGCCTCTGGAACCACGGCCGTTACCGGCGTGGAAGCGATCTCCGATGGCATCACCGCGTTTAAAGAGCCACGTTCAAAAAATGCCGGAACCACGTTGATCATTATGGCATTCATTTTAGGCTCGATGATGTTGGCGATTACCTTTTTGGCCAACCACGCGGGCGGCCTGCCTTCCGAAGAAGAGACGCTCATTTCACAACTGGCGCGTACAGTGTTCGGAAACAGGGGAGTGTTCTATATCGGCGCTATTACCGCGACCACCATCATCCTTGTCATGGCAGCCAATACCGCCTTCGCGGATTTTCCGCGCTTGAGCGCCATCGCTGCCGCTGATGGTTATCTGCCTCGTCAATTGACTTATCGCGGCAGCCGCCTGGTCTTCTCCAAGGGGATCGGGGTGTTGTCTTTGATCGCGATTCTATTGATCATCGGTTTCCAGGCCAGTGTGTCACGGCTGATACCGCTTTACGCGGTTGGTGTTTTCCTGTCGTTTACTTTTTCACAAGTCGGCATGTCGCGCAGATGGTGGAAAACCGGAAAACTCAAACCGGGTGAAGAAATTATTGAAAAAGGCTCCAAACTTGTCTATGACAAGCGCTGGAAGTTGAAACTTGTCGCCAACAGCGCGGGGGCGGTGATGACCGCCATCGTGATGGTTGTTTTCGCGATCACCAAGTTCACAGACGGCGCCTGGTTTGTCATTCTTCTTATTCCACTGCTCGTGCTCGGATTTTCATCCATTCACCGGCATTACATGAAAGTAGCGGATGAGTTAAGTCTTGATACCTATGTTGCTTCAAGCCATCTTAACCGGCAGCGGGTGATCATGCCAATTGGCGGCGTTCATAAAAGCACTCTGGTAGCGCTGCGATATGCAAAAACATTATCCCGTGATATTACGGCAGTGCACGTTTCCATTGATCCTGTCGAGACAAAGAAGATCCAAAATAAATGGGAACAATGGGGAGACGGATACCGCCTTGTCGTTCTGGAATCGCCTTACCGGCTTTTCATCGAACCCCTGCTTGAATACATCAAAGAACTTGATGAAACCAAAGCTCCAAATGAGATCATCAGTATTGTCGTGCCCCAGTTCATTCCAAAACACGTGTGGAGCAGTTGGCTGCATACCAATACTGCCGATACCTTGAGAAAAGTACTGCTTCACCGCAAGGATATCGTGATCATGGAAGTTCCTTATCAGGTAGATTGACGAAAGAAATCGAGGAATTATGAAAACTATTGTTGTTGGATGCGGAAGGATTGGTGCAACGCTTGCTTACAGCCTTTATAAAAGAGGCCATGAAGTATCTGTTGTGGATGACAATCCCAATTCATTTTACAATCTGCCGGCCGATTTTCAAGGACGCATTCACGAAGGTGACGCGCTGAACCACGATGTGCTGATGCGGACAGGTATTGCATCTTGTGACGCGCTGGCATCCGTGACCAATAACGATGCCCTGAACGCAGTGGTGGCATACATTGCCAAAGTGGAATATAACGTCCCGAATATCCTGGCGCGTAATTACGACCCGGACCTGCGGGCAGTATTTGAGGCTTTTGACATCCAGGTGGTCAGTTCGACCAGTTGGGGAGCTCAAAGGATCGAAGAACTGATGACGGACGGAGGTTTCAGGACGGTATTTTCCGCAGGAAACGGCGAGATCGAAGTTTATGAATTGGTGATCCCGGCAGAGTGGCATGGAAAAACACTGCAAGACCTGATTCCCTGTTCAACCTGCAAGCCGATCTCACTGACGAGAGCCGGAAGAGCATTTTTACCGGAGATGAATACTGAAATCCACAGCGGCGATATTTTGAATGTGGCAGCCACTTTTGATGGAATTAATGAGACAAGGGCGCAATTACGCCAGGCAGAAAAGGCAGGTTAAATTATGTTTGTAGTGATTGCAGGCGGCGGAAGAACAGGCGCACAACTGGCGCGATCTTTATTAAGTGAAAACCATGAGGTCCATGTGATCGAGCATCGTGAAGAAGTGTTGGCTCGAATCCATAAGGAATTGCCGACGGAAGTCATTTATCAGGGGAACCCACTCGACACCCAAATACTTGAACAGGCCGGTATCAAGGATGCACAGGTTTTTGCCGCAACCATGACCTCCGACGCGGAAAATTTGAGCCTGTGTTTTTTGGTTAAGGAACGATACAAGATCAACCGTACAATCGCCAGGGTGAACAACCCGAGAGATGCCTGGTTGTTTGACAAGAAGTTTAAAGTTGACGTTGCCGTAAACCAGGCCGACATTCTCTCACGACTGATCGAAGAAGAAATGTCGATGGGCGATATGATCACGCTGTTGAAATTGAAAAAGGGCCGTTATTCATTGGTGGAAGAGAAGATACCGGAAAACAGCGGGGCGATCGGAGTGGCGATCAAGGACCTGAAACTGCCGACCTCCTGTGTCATTGCCACCATTATCCGCCAGGGCGAAATCGTACTGCCGCGTGGAATCACCACCTTTGAACAAGGTGATGAGGTGTTTGCCATTACGGATGCAGAGGGCGCCAGAGAGCTGGCCAAGACTTTGGGTATCTCTGACCAGTCCCAAATATCTTTGACCACACTGGAACCTTAGGGTATAATCACGCTTTACACTAATATCAATGATTGTGAGGAAGTAGCATGACCAAAAGGACTTATCAACCAAAAATCCGCCGTCGCTTGCGCGTTCACGGTTTCAGAGCTCGCATGGCAACATCCGACGGAAGAGACGTTTTAAAACGACGCCGTGCAAGAGGCCGTTACAAATTGACCGTGTCACAAAATGATCACGGCAAAAAACTGAAGTGGTAAAAACCACTCAATGACCAGCCTTGTACACATTTCTGATCAATCATTTAATGCAAGAGAGTGGGCGGGGTAATGGGTGAAACACGAGTTTCGAATTACCCGATCGATTGATATAAAACGGGTGCGTCGTTTTGGTAGATCTTATACGCACCCGTTTGTAGTGTTAACAGTATTGCACGCTGAAAGCGAAAAATCACGGGCAGGATTCATTGCCGGAAAATCTGTCGGAAACGCAGTAAAGCGTAATCGAGCCAAACGGCAACTTCGCGCAATCCTTGGAAAATACCTCCCGTACTTTCAAAAAAGTGCAGACGTTTTACTGATTGCTCGTGAACCGATTCAAGCCGCAGCATTTACCGATATCGAAAAAGCGGTTAGACAGTTATTATTCAGAGCGGAATTACTCAATCTGGAAACATATGATACAGGAAGACCAACAAGTTGAGGTTGTAGAACCTCGTTTACGTGATTTACCTTTCAAATTGGTGAATATTCCCAGGTTTATTCTTCTGGGTTTAATAAGGTTATATCAAAAAGTCATTTCGCCAGCGCTGCCCCCTGATACATGCCGGTTCTATCCGACTTGCTCACATTACGGGTATCAGGCAATTTATAAATACGGTGCCATTAAAGGTACAGGAATGGCGATCTGGAGACTGCTGCGCTGCAATCCGTATAATGACGGTGGTTTTGACCCTGTGCCTTAGACATTAAAAATCAAGATATAATGGGAAAACCCCAACCAAATAAGGGATATCTAACGAATGAAAAATAGAATACTTAAGATTCTCATCACAATTTGCGTCCTTACCATGCTCTTAACTGCATGTTCCGGAGCCGCGACGACTGCCTCAAGCTGGGGAGCAGCCACAATCACGGAGTCAAGGGTCTATTATGCAGATAATGGACAAGTTTTCGCGCTGAAATACGAAAATGGAAACAATGCCTGGCAGCCTTATCCTGAAAAGGCAGTTGCCACACGCATCATCCTGGCTGCCCCGGTTGAAGTTGGCGACCAACTGCTTGTCGGTGATTACAGCGGTCTTTTGGTCAGTCTCAATTCACGGGATGGATCAGAGAACTGGGAGTTCTCTGAAGCCACCAGCAAGTATATTGATTCTCCATTGGTTGTTGGAGAGACAATTCTGGCTCCCAATGCCGATGGAACCTTATACGCTTTGGACCTGGAAGGAAAAAAGCTTTGGTCGTTCGATGCCGGGCATGCCTTCTGGGCACAGCCGGTCAGCGATGGCGAAGTTGTTTATGCTCCATCACTGGATCATTATTTATATGCGATCGATATCGCCACCGGAAACCTGAAATGGAAAACCGACCTGGTTGCTTCACTTGTAGGAAGGGCGACTTTGTTGGACGGCACCATCTATCTGGGCAATCTTGAAGGCGGCGTTTTTGCAGTAGATGCAGAAAAAGGAAGCATCTTGTGGGAACAGAAAGTGTCAGGCGGCGTCTGGTCAGCTCCCATTTATGCCGAGGACAAATTATATATCGGCGATCAAGGCGGTTCGATCAGTATTCTTAATGCTGCTGATGGAACAGTCGACCAAACCATTGACATAGAATCTCCTGTTCTAGGCAGCGGTGCTGTACTTGCAGAAGGTATTCTGTTCGGTAATGAAAATGGCGAATTGATCCTGATCGGATTTGATGGATCAAGGAAGTGGACACGCTCGGTTGACGGCGCTGTTTATTCGAATTTGGTAACCGATGGAAGCATGATTATTGTGGTTACCAATCAAGGCGAGAAATCCCTCATTGCCATGGACGACCAGGGTAATGAGATCTGGTATAAGGAATAAGGATGGCATAGATCATGTGGGATACGATTATTATCAAACCGTTTATTAATTTGCTGCTTTGGATCTACATGATGGTAGGTAATTTTGGCGTTGCCATCATCTTGTTCACAACACTGACAAGGCTGATCCTGTATCCATTGACGGCAAAACAGATTAAAAGCTCACAAGCAATGCAGGAATTGCAGAAAAACAAGCGCTACATTGAGATCCAGGAAAAGTATAAAAACGACAAGGAAAAACTGGCGCAAGAGCAGATGAAGTTGTATCAGGAATTGAAGATCAACCCTCTTTCTTCCTGTCTGCCGACCTTGCTGCAGTTTCCCATCATCATCGGGTTGTATCAAGCCCTGATCCAAAGTATTGCTTCGGCACCGTTGGATCTGCTGAAAATGACCCGCCACCTATATCCGGGATTCCTGAATATTTCGGAATTGATCCCGCTTAATACTCAATTTCTCTGGATGGATCTGGGATTAAAAGAAAGATTGTTCATCCCGGGACTCAATTTTGGAATTCCGGTATTAACCATCATCGTGGTGATCACGACCTATTTCTCATCCAAAGTCATTTCGCCTCCCTCACAACCCGGTGCGAATGACCAGGGCGCCATGATGACAAAAATGATGAACCTTTACATGCCGATCTTGATGGGGTGGCTGGCATACAGCCTGTCTTCAGGTCTTGCATTGTATTTTGTAATTTCAAACATCATTCAAATTTTGCAATATGCGGTTACCGGAAGAGTATATTGGGATAATATCCTTCCGAAAAAGAAAACTGAAACCAAAAAAGCCTGATTGCCAAGAATCGAGAAGAAAAATGCCCCAGGAAAAAACTACTCTTGAAATAATTGCCCCCACCACCGATGAAGCCATTGCAAACGGACTAAAGCAGTTAGGACTCAGCGAGGACCTGGTTGATATTGAGATACTGGATGCAGGATCTCGTGGATTATTAGGCATTGGCGGTCGACAATCTCGCGTCAGATTGACGTTGAAAAACCCGGCTGACGAAAGCGCACCTTCAAATGCAGAAACGCCGGTCGTTCGACGCAGTAACGAAAAGGTTGATCTGCACGAAGCAAAAACCATTGATAATGATTCACTTTCAGACGAAGAACGTCAGTGTATGAAAGTTGCCAAGACAGTGGTGATCGAACTGCTCGAACGCATGCGCGTGAAGGCGGTTGTTGAACCCTGTTATATCGCCCCCGAAGATGAAAAGGATAACAGAATCATCCTGGTCGATATCCAGGGAGATGATCTGAGCATCCTCATCGGGAGACGGTCAGAAACATTGAATGCTTTGCAATACATTTCCAGCCTGATCGTCAGCAAGGAATTGGGCAAATGGGTGCCCATGATGATCGACGTTCAGGGTTATCGAAAACGAAGAGACCGCCAGCTCAGGCAGCTTGGCCGCAAAATGGCTGAACAGGCGCTTCAAACCGGAAGAAGACAGGTGTTGGAACCAATGCCTGCGAACGAGAGACGCGTCATCCATCTCGAACTGCGGGATAATCCGCAGGTGATCACCGAAAGCATGGGTGATGAACCGTATCGCAAAGTGACAATTTCCCCTAAAAACTAATGACAGGAATCCGGTGCAAACCGGATTCTTTTCTGAATATCCTATAGTAAAATTGTCTGACAATTCGTAATTGTTCAACAGGAGTAATTATGAATGCAGTTGAAATAATTGCAAAAAAACGAGATAAGACAGAATTATCAAAAGAAGAGATCGAGTTCTTCATAAACGGGGTATCCACAAAACAGGTACCTGATTATCAGGCAGCCGCCTGGTTAATGGCCGTAATGCTGAATGGTATGAATGAACGCGAAACCACCGATCTGACACTGGCGATGGCAAATTCAGGAGAGGTCCTGGACTTGTCGGGTGTGGTTCCTATTGAGGTAGACAAGCATTCAACCGGTGGGGTTGGCGACAAGACCACGCTGGTGGTTGAACCTCTGGTGGCGGCTTGCGGGTTGCCCGTCGGAAAAATGTCCGGCAGGGGATTGGGATTCAGCGGCGGCACTCTGGATAAGGTTGAAGCCATCCCTGGATTCAGAACATCCTTCTCAAGGGACGAGTTCATCGGTTTGCTGCGCGAAACCGGATTAGTGCTGGCCGGACAGAGTGGTGATCTGGCGCCGGCAGACGGCGTTTTGTACAAACTACGGGACGTTACGGGAACAGTGCAATCGATCCCGTTGATCGCGTCGTCTGTAATGAGCAAGAAAATTGCCGGTGGCGCCAAAGCGATCGTTCTGGACGTTAAGGTCGGCGTCGGCGCTTTCATGAAAAACCTTGAAGAAGCCCGGCAGCTTTCCAAATTGATGGTATCCATTGGTAGACTGAGCGGCAGGAACGTGATCGCCCTTTTATCGGATATGAACCAGCCTCTGGGCTGCGCAGTCGGTAACGCACTGGAAGTCAAGGAAGCCATTGATACTCTTCAAGGGAAAGGCCCGGCTGATTTTGAGGAGCACTGCCTGACCGTGGCCGCCAATATGCTGATCGTGGGTGAAAAAGCCGCGACCTTGGAAGAGGCGCGCCAGATCGCTGAAAAAACCTGGAAGGATGGGGCTGCCTGGGAAAAATTCCGCGCAATGGTGGTCAATCAGGGCGGAGACGTATCTTATGTGGATCATCCTGAAAAAATGGCGCTTGCGCCTGTGATCGAAACGGTGCAGTCACCCAGCCAGGGATTCCTCAAATGGATCGACGCAAAGGAAATTGGCGAAACATCCGTAGATATGGGCGCCGGTAGAAAACGCAAGGAAGACAAAATCGATCAATCGGTGGGTATGGTCATCCATCATAAAGTCGGAGATCAGATTAAAGCAGGCGATGCGCTTTTCACGCTTCACGCGAAGGATCAGGCGTCTCTCAAAGACGCAAAAGAGCGTGTTCTAAAAGCGCACCAGTTCAGCGATTCTCCATGTGAGCCTTTACCGCTTTTCTATGAAACCATAAAATAAAGTATGATAATAATTCAAACCCCGGCAATTTGCCGGGGTTTGTTGTTCAATCATTCAAGTATCAGGGTTTGCCCAGTACCTGGGTCAGGAATATTTTCACTATTTCAGGATCAAAATGGGTTCCCGATTGTGATTCAAGATAATCGTAGACACGTTTCTCGTCCCAGGCTTTTCGATATGGCCTGTCGGATGAAAGCGCATCCCACACGTCAATGATGGCAAACAGCCTGGCGCTTAACGGGATATCCTGACCTTTCAATCCGCGCGGGTATCCAGTACCGTCCCATTTTTCGTGGTGGCAGTAGGGGATATCAATAGCCGGACGCAGGAACGAGATGGGGGCAATCAGTTTGTAGGCCAGCTCAGGGTGGGTACGCATTACTTTCCATTCTTCTTCAGTCAGCGGACCCGGTTTAAGCAGGATCTGGTCGGGGATGCCCATTTTTCCGATGTCGTGAAGGAGAGCACCACGACGAATATTATTCAACTCCTGACCCTGCACGCCCACAGCCAGCGCCAGTCTTTCAGTCATCTCTGTGACACGGCGCGCATGACCCTCGGTCTCTTCGTCGCGGAGTTCAAGCGCGCTAGCCCATCCCTCAAGGGTGCTGTCGTACGCGACCATGAGGTCCATGTTGGAGCGCTGCAGGTTATCAAATAGTTCACCGTTATCGATGGCAATGGCTGCCTGGGTGGATAACATGGTGAAGAAATTGATCCAGTCACTGGTTACCTTGACATTTGCCTGGCTGAATACTTCCATTACGCCTTTAACCTGGCCTTTGGCGATCAACGGAATGGCATAATAGGAGTTAAAACCAGCATCCTTGAACAGACGCGCTCGGGGTGAATAAACGGCCGCTTTATCCAGATTCGGTTCCTGGATCAACCTGCGTTCCAGGGCGCAAATACCTGCCAGATCGTCACCCATGCGGCTGAAGCTGCGTAATATGCGCGTATCGTAGATGCCGCGGCTGGTGATACTGTTCAAGGTTTGCGAGAATGGATTGAGCGATTGAATGATCGCGCCATCCATCTCAAGCTGAGTCAGTGCGCTACCCAGGAGGAAATCGAGGGTGACTTTGATGTCTGAACTGCCTGTAATGGCAAGGTCAATGTCATGTAAGGATGCAAGTTGTTGAAGCTGGCGGGTAGTTTGGTCGTTAAGGGTTGTCCGGCGAATGGCTGAAGCCGCAATATCCGCCAACGCGGTCAGAATGCGGATCTCTTCGTCTGAGTAGCTTTCGTTTCTGCCGATCCAGAGGATGCCGATATTCTCTCCCTGCAGCGAAAGGGGCAATCCGATCATCGAATCGATCTCTTTCATCCAGAGAGACGTTGATAATTGATCGTCCTTGGAGATCGAATTTACCAGAACAGGTGTGGAGCTTTTCCAAATACTTTCGTCAATGGTCAATTCTTCAGGCAAAACGCAGCCTGAGTTCTGACTCCATTTGCCGGTTGATATCTCGGTAAACTGCTGGTGTGTCGTTGGGTCTTTTATGATCAAAGCAATCGCATCCGCTCTGACCGCCCGGGTGAGTTCATCCAGAAGGATCGAAAGCAGTTCTTTGCGATCACGCGCTTCACGCATCGCCAGTGAAAGTGTAGAAATGGCTGCCAATTCTTTGATGCGCTGGTTTTCTGCTTCGAAGAGGCGCGCGTTTTCAAGGGCTATAGAAACCTGTCCGGCCATGGAGACGAGCAGCTGTTTGTGTTCTTCGTCAAAAGCGTTCAGTTTGCGCGATTGCATTGAAATGGCGCCCAGAAGATGATCGCGGCCTACCAGCCAGGTGCCAAGGAAGGAACCTTTTTTTGCATTTTCATCTACTATTGCCACTTCAGGAAGTTTATCGACGTGAAGTTCTTGTGTGATCAAGATCTGGCGGGTCTTCATGACCCAATTCATCAAGCCAGTTTCTTTGACGGTTAATTGTTTGTTGGTCAATTCAGGTAGTTCTTTGCCTGTCGTGTCGGCCATGAGCAGTTCCATCTCATGACTCTTATGGTCGTACAGTGCCAATAAAAAGGAATCGGGCTTAAAGAACTCGAGGATCTGTTCGTAAAGCCTTTTAATGAGCACGTTGGAGTCCAGTTCGCTGCTGGTCACCAGGGCCGTCTTATATAAGGCGCTCATCTCGCGAGAGGTGCGCTCGGTCTTTTCAAACAGGTTGATACGTTCAATCGAAGAAGAGATATTATTTGTGATCGTTTTTAGAAGTTGTTCGTCTTCACTGGCAAAGGCGTTAACCTCTTCAGATTCAAGATTGATAACGCCGTAAACCTCGTTGTCCACAATGATCGGAACGCATAATTCCGACCTGGTTTTTGGATATATTTCATGATAATCAGGATCGAGCCGAACATCGGGTACGAATTTCGAGATGCCGTTTCTCGCAACCCAACCTGTGATCCCCTTATCCGTGCGCAGATTAATTTGGGTTGATTTATCTGAACTTGTGACGGGTGTTCGATGCCTGAAAAGAAATCCGGTCTTTTTATCATAGAACAAAAACCAGCAACGACTTGGCGCAACTGCTTCACTGACAACACTGGAACATTTTTCAAAGACCTCGTCCACAGTGCGTGCTTGAGCAACTGTGGATGAAATTGTATTAAGTACCTGCAATTCACGGAATTTCGATCTGCCGAGACGAGTGTAGTAACTTAACTCGGTAATCTCGCGAATTACTATTGTTACGCCAGTAACTTTGTCATCTTTTTTAATCGGTGAGTAGGAGGATTCAAAGACCCGTTCTCCCTCGGAGATGAAAAGCGATTCTTGTTCTGTAAATTTCGTGCCTTGAAGAGCAATTTCCAGTTCAGAAAACAGGGGTTCGAAATTAGGTTTGTTTCTGAATTCATTCAGGTCCTGACCGGTTGATAGACGAACTCCAAAACCTTTATAAAATAGCTCGGCTGCTACCGGATTGATGGCGACAATACGAAAGTTCACGTCAACGGACCAGATTCCATCCTGACTGTGATAGATGATATCTTCGAATACTTGCGTATCGACGTTAATTAACATAAAGATTTACTGCCCTACCTTTGAACAGAATAAGGCTAATTCTAATCGTCCTTTTGATAATAGACTCACCCTATAAAAATACTATTTTAGCAGCGAATTTTCCGTAATATTCATGTAAAAAAATGTATAAAGCGTCTAAAAGTTGATTTTTAAAAACTTTAATGAGATAATAGCGCAAAGTTTAGATGGAAACGAGTAGGTAGCGAAATCTTTCTTAAGCGAACCCGGAAATGGTGAGAGCCGGGCAGAAATGCGAGACCGAAAATCCTTCCGGAACTGCGATCTGAACACGTTCGAGTAACGTTACTAAGTGACCCGGCCCCTTCGACCGTTATCCTGAAGCAGGTTTGTCTGACAGACGCACTTGACCGAGCGCTCACATATGTGAGAAGCAGGGTGGTACCGCGGAAATTTCTCCCGTCCCTGATGTGGACGGGATTTTTTTATTTATTGGAGGTTCTTGTATGTTTAAATCAGTTTCACCAAAACTTGATGTAACAAAAATGGAAGAAGGAATTCTGGAGCAGTGGAAAGAACGCGATATCTTTCACCAGAGTATGAAGACGCGTGAAGGTGGGAAAGAATATGTATTTTATGAAGGCCCTCCAACAGCAAACGGCAAACCGGGTGTGCATCACGTACTGGCCCGCGCTTTCAAGGATATCTTCCCGCGTTATAAAACCATGCAGGGTTTTCACGTCTCAAGACGCGGCGGCTGGGATACACACGGCCTGCCCGTAGAGATCGAAGTTGAAAAGAAACTCGGCTTCAGCAACAAAAGGCAGATCGAAGAATATGGAATTGCCAAGTTCAACGAGCTCTGCCGTGAATCCGCGTTTACCTATATTCAAGAATGGGAAAAACTTACCGACCGCATCGCCTATTGGGTTGACCTTGAGACTGCGTATATCACTTTTAAGAATGAGTATATCGAATCAATTTGGTCCATCCTGAAGAATTTCTGGGACAGAGACCTGCTTTATCAGGGGTATAAAGTTGTGCCATATTGCCCGAGATGCGGAACACCGCTCTCGGATCACGAGGTTGCCCTTGGCTATAAAGAGGTCAGCGATCCATCCATTTTTGTGTGTATGAACCTGCTGGACGAACCCGGAACCTCCCTGCTGGTGTGGACCACCACCCCGTGGACTCTACCTGCCAACGTGGCCGTGGCCGTGGGTGAAGACATTGACTACGTTAAAGTTGAGCGAAACCTGGAAGATGGCAGCACCGAAAAATTGATCCTTGCCGCGGCCCTGGTTGAAAAAGTGTTTGGCGAAGAAAAGGTAAAGGTACTTGAAACCTTTAAAGGGAAAACGCTGAAGGGCAGGAAGTATCAACCGCTCTATTCATTCCTGCCTGTAGAAAAACCGGCCCATTACGTGATCAGCGGTGATTTTGTGACTGTTGAAGACGGTACCGGCATGGTGCATATCGCGCCAGCTTTCGGCGCAGATGACATGACGGTCTCGATTGAAAATGACCTGCCAGTGATCAGCACCGTGGGCCCGGATGGGACTTTTATCGCCGAAGTTGAACCGTGGGCGGGTGTATTCGTGAAAGACGCCGATCCGCAAATCTCGAAAGAGTTGGAAGAGCGCGGTTTGCTCTTTGAAGAAAAGCAGCACGTACATACCTATCCGTTCTGCTGGCGCTGCTCAACACCGCTTCTTTATTATGCGCGTCCGACCTGGTATATCCGCACCAGCCAGTTCAAGGACCGCCTGGTGGAGATCAACGACCGCATCAACTGGTATCCGGAGCACATCAAGAAAGGCCGCTTCGGGAACTGGCTGGCCAATAATATTGACTGGGCGCTTGGGCGTGAACGTTATTGGGGCACCCCGCTGCCGGTTTGGCAGTGTGATGATTGCCGAAAGCAAGTCTGTATCGGATCGGTAAGTGAACTTTCTGAAAAAGCAGGCAAAGACCTGACCAATTCCGATTTGCACCGTCCGCACGTGGACGATATCACTATGAAGTGCCCGGATTGCGGCGCGACCATGCACCGTGTGCCTGAACTGATCGACGTCTGGTTCGATTCAGGGTCCATGCCGTACGCGCAGTGGCACTATCCGTTTGAAAACGAGAAAGAGTTCAAGGAACAATTCCCCGCGGATTATATCTGCGAAGCGGTTGATCAAACGCGCGGCTGGTTCTATTCTCTGCATGCCATCAGCACCCTGCTGTTTGACTCGGAATGTTACAAGAATGTGATCTGCCTGGGTCTGATCCTTGATGGGCAGGGACAAAAGATGTCTAAGACGCGCGGGAACGTGATATCGCCCTGGGAAGTGCTGGACAAAAACGGGGCGGATGCCATGCGTTGGTATCTTTATACCGCCAGTCCTCCGGGACAGGAAAGGCGCTTCTCAAGCGACCTGGTGGGCGAGGTATTGCGTAATTTCACCCTTACGCTGTGGAACACTTATTCATTCTTTGTGACTTACGCCAATCTGGACGGATGGAAACCCGAACCAAGCGCCAAGATCGAATACAGCGCCCTGGACCAATGGCTGCTCTCCTCACTGCACACACTGGTGAGGGACGTAACCCAAGCTTTGGAAACCTATGACGTGATCGGTGCAACCCGTCCGATCGAGCAGTTTGTGGACCAGTTATCCAACTGGTATCTGCGCAGATCACGCAGGCGCTTCTGGAAGAGCGGGTCGGATACCGACAAGCAGGCTGCTTACGCAACCCTTTATGAGGCACTGGTCACCGTGAGCAAACTGCTTGCCCCCACCATGCCTTTCATCGCCGATGAACTGTATTTGAACCTTGTCGGTTCAGTGGACGATTCCGCTTTGGAATCTGTGCATTTGGAAACCTGGCCGAAATACGATGCATCAAAGATCAATGAAAAATTGAACCGCGACATGAACCTGGTCATGAAACTGACCTCTCTTGGTCACGCTGCCCGCAACAAGGCCAACCGCAAGGTTAGACAACCGCTTTCCGAGGCAGCCTTTGCAGTCAGCAACCGCGACGAGATCAGTGTAATCTCGGATTATAGTGAACTTCTTGAAGATGAATTGAATGTGAAGAAAGTACGGTCGTTGAATTCTGCTTCTGAAGCGGTCAGCTACGCCTTGAATCCGCTGCCCAAGCAGTTGGGGCAAAAATACGGCAGCCGCTTCCCCGAGATCCGCAAGGCCGTCCTGGCAATGGACGCAGAAAAAACCTCGCTGGCTTTACTGGCCGGACAATCGATCAAGGTTACTGCGGGCGGAGAAGAACTTGAGATCCTGCCAGAAGAAGTGGAAGTGCGTATTCAGGCAAGAGAAGGCTACGCGGTAGGTTCAGAAGGCGCTTATCTGGCAGCCCTGGTGACCGACCTCACCCCTGAACTGGTTCAGGAGGGGTTGGCCAGAGAATTTGTACGCCGTGTGCAAGACTTACGCAAGACGGCCGATCTTGATATTGCCGACCGTATAGAGGTCGTTTATTCGGCCACGCCAGGTCTGGAAGGTGCTGTAAAGACGTTTACGGATTACATCAAAACGGAAACCCTGTGTCTGGAATTGAAAGCAGGGGATGTGCCAGATGATTTGGTCAAAGTGGAAGATGAATTCGATCAGGAAAAAGTAAGTGTAGGAATCAAAAAGGCATAAAAAGAGAGGCTCCGCAAGGAGCCTCCTTCTTTGATAAGGCGGCGAACCTGAAAAATAAGGTAAAATTCAGAGCGAGAGCTTTCTGATTATTTAACAAAAAAATCCCAACCGGGAAAAGACAAAAAAATATCAGGAATTCGCCCGGAGGAAATTTGAAAAAATACTTAAGTAATACGCGTTGGATGTTTATTATTGCCACGATTAATGTTGTGATTGACCAGATCACCAAGGTTTTGGTACGAAGATATCTCCCGCTGGGTGAAATGTGGAATCCGTGGGAATGGATGATGCCTTACGCGCGTTTGATCCATATCAACAATACGGGCGCGGCTTTTGGCATGTTTAAAAACGGCAATCCGATTTTCATGACTTTGGCAGTCATTGTGTCGGGTGCGATCATTTACTATTATCCGCGTGTACCGGCCAATGAAAAGCTGATCCGTTTTTCATTGAGCCTTCAACTGGCAGGCGCGGTAGGAAACCTGATCGACCGTATCATTTTTGGACAGGTCACCGATTTTGTTTCCGTAGGTAATTTTGCCATTTTCAATGTGGCAGATTCGTCGATCACGGTCGGGGTTGCCATTTTACTGATCGCAGTATGGTGGCAGGAAAGAAATGATAAGAAGAAAGCGGCTGCTGCCAATCCTCAGGAATCGGCCAATGAGGCCGGAAGTGAAAATTGAGTCAGGGTAGATTATCGTTTACGGTCAGTGAGGGCGAAAGTGACCGGGTTGATAAGTTTCTGGCATTCAAACTGCCGGATCTTTCCCGGTCAAGGATTCAGTCGTTAATTAAAAGCGAAGCTGTTGAGGTTAACCATCAGGTAACCACCAAGACCGGTCTGATCGTCGAAGAATCAGACCTTGTGGAAATTGACATACCGGAAGTGGTTGAAAGCAAACTGGTACCTGAAAAGATCGATCTCGATATCATTTTTGAAAATGAAGACCTGGCCGTGATCAATAAACCAGCCGGGATGGTGGTTCATCCGGCGGCCGGACACGACTCGGGCACTCTCGTCCACGCGGCGCTGGGGCACTTTGATGATCTGCAGGGTATCGGCGGAGAAGTAAGGCCGGGCATCGTTCACAGACTGGATAAGGATACTTCCGGGCTGATCGTTGTAGCAAAAAACGAAAAAGCGCATCACTGGCTGCAGGAACAATTCAAGTCGCGCAAAGTGGAGAAGATCTACATTGCCCTCGTGGACGGAAAACCGCCCACACCGACAGGGCGGGTTGAGGCAGCCATTGCCCGCGACCCTTCACACCGCAAAAAGATGGCGATTGTCTCGGAAGGCAAGGGAAAGGCAGCTTTCACCGAGTACACAACGCTGCAAAGCTACCCGCACCATACTTTGATCGAGGCACATCCTTATACGGGCCGGACGCACCAGATCAGGCTGCACATGGCATTCCTAAAATGTCCGATCACCGGTGATACGGTCTATGGGCACACCCATCCGAGCGTCGAGATCAAACGACACTTTTTGCACGCCGCGCGATTGAAAATCACGCTGCCTGGCGAGACAGGACCAAGAGTATTCGAAGCCCCCCTGCCGGATGAACTGGTGAGGGTTTTAGCCACCGTTCAATAGTAATGGAGATTGATATGGAATTCATTGATATGCGTTCTGATACAGTAACCAAACCCACGCCCGCAATGCGTGAGGCTATGGCCAAGGCCGAAGTAGGGGATGATGTTTATGGTGAAGACCCCACCATCAATCGTTTGGAAGAAGTCTCGGCTGAAAAAATGGGTAAAGAAGCCGGTTTATTCGTAACTTCAGGGACAATGGGAAACCTGTTGGCCGTCTTGACCCACTGCCAAAGAGGGGATGAAGCCATTATGGGCGACAAGGGACATACGTTCCTTTATGAAGCTGGCGGCATATCCGCGTTGGGCGGCATCTTCGCGCACACAATCCCAAATCAGGCAGATGGTACGCTCAAAATCGAGGATATCAAGGCTGCCATCAGACCGAAAGATATTCATGCTCCAATAACAAAATTGGTGATTATTGAAAACACGCAGAATCGCTGCGGCGGCGTGGTCTTGTCTCAACAATACATGGATGAGGCTGCCAGTCTCGCACACGAAAAAGGATTGCTGCTGCACGTTGACGGTGCCAGGATCTTCAATGCCTCTGTGGCATTAAAAACCAGCGCCAAAGAACTTGTCAAACAAGCGGATAGCGTTACATTTTGTCTGAGCAAAGGGCTGTGCGCCCCCGTGGGATCGGTGTTGTGCGGTTCACATGAGTTTATTGAAAAAGCCAGAAGGCTCAGAAAAATGCTGGGCGGCGGAATGCGCCAGGCCGGAATTCTGGCTGCCGCGGGATTGATCGCGCTTGACAGCATGGTTGACCGTCTGGCGGAAGACCACCAGAGAGCAAATCAACTGGCAGATGCGATCTGCAAACTTCCGGGCATCAGCATGAAGATGGGCATGCCTCAAACCAATATGGTGTTCCCGTTTTTGACAAGCGATGCGAAGGTTAGCACACAGGATGTTATCAAGAAACTGGCCGCGGAGAACATCAAAATCGGCAGTCTGGGTGAAGGCAGCTTCCGACTGGTGACGCATGCCTGGATCGATGACGATGCAGTTGAGCGAACGATAAAAGTTTTTTCTAAAGCGATGGCATGATTACTGCATCAACAAGATGTCGAAAATCAAATCGGTTATAATCGATACTTATCCAGATAAGTAGAAAAATGAGGGACCATGAATCCATTCGTGACCATAAAAGACATTGATAAGGCTGCCGGTCTTATTGAAAAAAAAGCCGTAGTAAAACCGCAAATCGGACTGGTTTTGGGTTCCGGTTTGGGCGCTTTGGCTGATGAAGTCGTTGATCCTGTGGTGATTCCTTATTCAGATATTCCCAACTGGCCGGTATCAACCATCCACGGGCACGCCGGCAGACTGGTGATCGGCACGTTATTCGGAGTACACGCTTTGGTAATGCAGGGAAGGGCGCATTATTATGAAGGGTATGGCATGGACCACGTTACGCTTCCGATCAGGGTTATGCAGCGAATGAAGATTGGCACGATCATCCTGACCAACGCTGCCGGCGCGATCAATCCGGGGTATCAACCCGGAGACGTAATGGCGTTGAGTGACCACATCGCGTTGATCGGAATGGCGGGCACGAATCCGCTGCGCGGCCCGAATCTGAATGAATTCGGAGAACGTTTTCCTGATATGAGCCAGGTGTATGATCGAGAATTGATCAATACTGCTGAACAGGTTGCCAAGGCGAACAAGATCAAACTGCATAAGGGCGTTTATGTGTGCCTGGCAGGACCTTCTTTTGAAACGCCGGCCGACCTGCGTTTCTTGCGCGGAATCGGTGCGGACGCCGTGGGTATGTCTACGGTGCCGGAAGCAATTGTGGCACGTCATGGCAAAACACGAGTTTTGGCTTTTTCAGGGATCAGCAACAAAGCCAATCTGGACGGAAATACTGAAACCACCCATGAAGAAGTCCTGGCAGCCGGGGCAGTAATTGCGCCAAAATTAACGGCCATAATCAAGGGCGTGCTTGAAACAATGCATTAAAACAACTTAAGGCTGATTAGCAGTGAATTTCGTAGATGAATGATATCTTACGCTTTTTAACACATTACGAAGTCCTTTTTTACGTCCTGCTCGGATTGGTGATCCTGGTAAATGTCAGAAAAGTCTATCTGGCCTGGCAGGAATGGTCCGTGGCTTTATTCGGTTTGGAAAAGGAATTAACCCAACGCAAGATCAATGCGGGGCTGTCTTTTGTTTTTCTGAGTGTTCTGCTGGGAATGGGCCTTTTTGTGATCAATACGTTTGTGACGCCTTCAGTACCTGGTGTGTATCTCGTATCAACCCCGACGGTCGATATGACCATGGAACCGACAATGGAAACGGTTGATACCCCAACACCCGAGATCACGCAGGAGGGATTGATTCCCACGCTGAGCGCCTATCTGGATAAGGGATGTGTGCCGGGACAGGTTGGTTGGACCTATCCGCTGGACGGAGATGGCATCAGCGGCCAGGTTGAGCTAAAAGGAACGGTGAACATCACCAATCTTGGTTATTACAAGATCGAATATACTCCCGTTGACCAGGAAAGCTGGAAAACGATCATGGCCGGACGGACAACGATTGATAATGAACCTTTTGGCGGTTTGTGGAATTCGGGTGAACTTACTCCCGGAGATTACAAATTGAGGTTGGTGGTATACAATAATAAGGAAGAAGCTCTGCCTGAATGTACGATCAGTGTACTGGTAAAAGCAGTGGAGTAGGGAAAAATGGCAGCCATTGACATCAGACCGGTTGTTTCAAATGATTTCCCTGCGCTGACTCAACTCTCAAGCAATATTGAGACATTCCATACCTGGCAGATGAACAACCTGCTTGATGAAGGGCAGATCCAGGTGAATTTTTCGAGGATCCGTCTGCCACGGGCAGTTAATTTGGAATATCCTCGAAGTGCTGAGGCAATAGCTGATTCATGGAAGAAAAGAGACCTTTTCCTGGCGGGAAGGATCGATTCAGAATTATGTGCATTTCTTTCACTCGATATTGATGAAGGTCAATCCGGGCGTGTGCTCGACCTGGTGGTAGACGAAAAGTACCGCAGACAGGGAGTAGCCACAACCTTATTGATCGCAGCCCAAGATTGGTTAAAGACCAACGGGGTTTACCGCATGACAATGGAAGTTTGCATTAAAAATGAGGCGGCGATCGGATTGGCAGAGAAATTAGGATTTGTTTTTAATGGTTTCATGGATGGTTATTTCAAGAGTAGAGAGATTGCATTGTTTTTCCTGGTTTCTTTAAGATAGCAAAGGAACAAGCAGTTAAATGGATTGGACAAATGGCTTGCTGTCGATAGTAAGAACGATCAGCCAAATCCTGACCGCAGGAATTGCGATCACGGCTTTTTCACTTCTATTATATGGATTGTCGTTCAACCTGCGCGACAGGGTGGCGCGTTCCTTTGCGTGGATCATGTTCAGCCTGGTGATCATTTTCTCGATGGAAGCGTTTTCCGGCGCGAGTTCCTCAGAAGCGTTCATAGACCTGCTGTTACGCCTGCAATGGGTGGGCATTATCATTCTTCCGGCAACATATTTAAATTTCTCTGATGCGCTGCTTGCGACCACGGGGCTTCCTTCAAGATGGCGGCGGAAATGGGCCATCAGGGTCGTGAATCTGGTGTCCATTGTTCTGATCCTCTTGTTGGCAACACCCTGGTTTGTCGGACCGGTGGTGCTCAACCAGCCGCCGGCGCCGCATAATGAACCGCAAATTCTCACCAAGCTGTTCACGATCTATTATGTTGTCATTCTGATACTCTCCTGGATCAACTTCATCAGAGCCTACAGACGCACACTTACCCAAACCAGCAAACGGCGCATGATGTATTTGACGGTGAGCGCCATTGCTCCTGCCATTGGATCGTTCCCGTTCCTGCTTTACGGCTCAGATTTCGCAGCCGGCAATCCCCTGATATTTTGGACCATTGCCACCATCACCAACCTGTTCCTGGGCGGTTTTGTTGTGGTCATGGCGTATGCCGTGGCCTTCTTTGGAGTTCCCTGGCCTGACCGGGTGGTGAAGAGCCGTTTGTTCAAATGGTTATTACGCGGGGCTGTGACTGCCATTTTGACCCTGGCTCTTGTGACGATCGTCCGACGCGCCGGCCAGGTGTTTGGAAATCCATACAATGCTTTTGTTCCGATCGTGATGGTGGTCGTGATCCTGGTATCTGAATACGCCATCACCATGTTCTATCCATATATTGAAAAGTGGATCTTTTTCACACGCGATGAAGAGGATTTCCTGATGATCCGGAGTCTTGAGGACCGTATCATTACGAAGAGTGACCTGAAACAGTTCCTTGAAATGGTCCTGGCGGCCGTTTGTGACCGATTACAGGCGTCAGGAGCCTATTTGTTGGAGAATACGGAAGAAGGGCTTCTAATGGTCACCCACAGCGGGGATCGCAACCTTTCTGACACCCAGTTATTGGAATTGGAATCGGTGATATCCAATTCGGGTGAGGCTGAAGAATATCTGGTTTGGAATAAGGATATCCTGATCCCGCTAAAGAACGGTGTGAACGGCGAAGCAGACCTTGTGCTAGGTTATCTTGGTGTGAATGAATTTGCCGGAAAATATCCGCTTGAAGCTGACGATGAATCAGCATTAAAAACCCTGATCAACAGATCAGCCATGGTTCTACGGGACAGGAAAACACAGGAAACCCTGTTCAATACCTTTGAAAGACTCAATCCACGTGAGGAATTGATCCAAAAATTGCGCGCGGCAGGTCGGTTTGACCGCAGCGGGGTTCTCAAAGTCGATCCTGCCGATAAAAGCAATGAACTGTCGCATGCCGTAAAAGATGCTCTAACACATTATTGGGGAGGGCCAAAACTGACAGAAAATCCATTACTGAAACTGGAAATCGTCAAGAAAGAGCTCGATGGAACGGAATCGAATTCGGCCAATGCGCTGCGCAGTGTGTTGAAAACTGCCATTGAAAAAACAAAACCTGCCGGAGAACGTAGGTACACAGGGGAATGGTTATTGTATAATATCCTTGAGTTGAAATTCCTTGAAGGGAAAAAAGTCAAGGAGATTGCCATGAAGCTGGCACTTTCTGAAGCTGATCTCTATCGGAAACAACGAGTTGCGATAGATTTGATTACTAGTACCATCGTGCAAATGGAATTGGATAATATCGATCCTAGAGGTGAATAAGTTTTATTATTAAGCACAAAGAGGGAGTACTATTCATGAGGGACAAGAAAAATATTACATTAGACTCCAGCCAGATTCCCGAACCGGATGAGAATTGGTGGGCATCTGTATTAGCAGATGAAGATGCTATCGTATCGGAAAAAGCTGACTCCTCTTCGCGAACATCACAGTTAAACCAGGGAAACAGCAACATTGATTGGGAAAATGCCAAAAGGATTTTCTCCCAAGACGAAGTGGTTCATCTTGACGTCTATGGTTCTAATAGGGGGGGGTTGCTGGTCAAAGGTGAGGGAATCCAGGGATTTGTACCCGTTTCTCACCTTGTTAATATTTCAAATGATGCAACCGATGAAATTAAACAAGACCTGATGGCGGAATATGAGGGACGTTCACTCGATCTGAAAGTGATTGAATGCGAACCTGCCAGCGAACGTATTGTTCTGTCTGAGCGTGCAGCTCAAGCAGGTGAGGGAAAACGGAAGCAATTATTCGAGTCGCTCAGGCCCGGAGTGAGCGCCACAGGAATTGTCACCAACGTGACCGACTTTGGCGTGTTTGTAGATTTGGGCGGCGTTGAAGGGCTTGTACACGTGTCCGAGTTGTCGTGGGGTAGAGTGGAACAGCCCGCCGACCTGTTTTTGATCGGTCAATCGGTGGATGTGATGATCTTGCAGGTGAATGAATCCACAGCCCGTATCGCACTCAGCATTAAGAGGTTGTCCGAGAATCCGTGGGATACGCTGCAGGAAAACCATCAAAAAGGCGATATTGTACCGGCAGTGGTCACCGCGATCATGCGTTTTGGTGTTTTTGCCCGTTTGGATGAAGGCATTGAAGGGTTGATCCATATTTCATCGATCACCGAATTGTTTGGAAGCAATGACGCCTCCAAGTATTTTGAAATTGGTCAACCGATCAAAGTCAAAATTCTTCACATTGATATCGACCGCCGCCGGCTTGGATTAGGATTGGTTACTGAAGAATGAAAGAACCCGTTAATCCTTCTGATTTTTCACAAGACAAGGGGTCGGATTCCGTTTCACAACAACAAAATATGTTCAAAAAGACCGCAGGTTTCTTCCTCCAATTCAGACGATTTGGATGGGACCTGATCGGTCTTGCTTTAATCCTCGTCTCAATATTAAGTTTATTGGGTTTAACAGGCGTTTCAAAAGGTGCCCTGATCACTCCCTGGGTGTGGCTCATCCAGAGGAATTTCGGTTGGGGCAGCGCAATACTCATTCTGATGGTTGGATTTGCCGGTGTGGCCGCTTTACGCTACAGCGCCGGAAAACGATTCCCATTGTCTTTGGGCAGAGTTTTGGCAATCGAAGGAGCCTTTTTTTCCTTACTGGCTTGTCTATCCATATTCAGTGGATTTTCCCTTGAACGTGCCGAAGCCGGAAAAGACGGCGGGATCATTGGATGGGGGCTGGCAAAACTCTTCCCTGAGTTCATCAGCGCCATCATTTTTACCGTTGGGCTGATCATTCTTTTGATCATGTCTTTTGGTGTATTTTCAAAAGTATATAGAAAGATTTTTTCATCGGGCAAGTCCCCGGAAAATGTAAAGAAAGTTGAAGTTCAAAGCCGGGAAAGCCAGTCCAACCGGAACGGTCAAGTTCAACAAAAATCATCCCAACTAACAGACGCGGCAACCTTAACGCCGACAGAATTCCGGGATGAAAAACTACCTCCGCACAATTTTTTAATGAATGAGCGCAACGTCGCGCCAGACCAGGCGCAGATCAAGTCCAAAGCCCAAACCATTGAAAAGACGCTTGCGGAGTTTGGATTACCTGCCAGAGTCATCGGCTATCGGGTAGGGCCGACGGTGACGCAGTATGCCCTGGAACCAGGTTATATCACACGTACCAGTTCGGATGGCAAAACGGTCAGACAAAAGGTCAGGGTGTCACAAATATCCGCATTGAACCGGGATCTAACCCTGCGCTTATCGGCATCTCGCCTGCGTATTGAAACGCCCGTGCCGGGCAGGTCTTTTGTCGGCATTGAAGTGCCGAATGATAATAATAACGTGGTGAGACTTCGAGCGGTGTTGGAGTCTGAAGAATTCCAATTGATAAAGTCCCCGCTGGCATTGGGGCTTGGACGCAACGTTTCTGGCGAAGCGGTTGCCGCGGACCTGGAAAAGATGCCGCATTTGCTCATCGCCGGAACGACAAACTCAGGTAAATCTGTGTGTATTACCAGTATTACGACTTGTCTGGTGATGAACAATTCACCGCGCGACTTGAAGCTGGTAATGCTTGATCCAAAGATGGTTGAGTTGGTGCGTTTTAACGGCCTTCCACATTTGTTGGGGAAGGTCGAAACCGAAATCGAACGCATGTTGGCCGTTTTACGTTGGGCGCTGGCAGAGATGGATGCCAGGTACCGTTTATTGGCGGACGCCAAATCAAGAAATATTGAATCTTACAATCGCAAGATGATCCAGAAGAAACAACCCACTTTGCCGCGTATTGTGATCCTGATCGATGAATTGGCCGATCTGATGATGTCCGCGCCGGACCAAACCGAGCACAGCCTCACTCGCTTGGCACAGATGGCGCGTGCAACAGGCATGCACCTTGTTGTGGCTACACAGCGTCCGAGCACGGATGTGGTAACCGGATTGATCAAAGCCAACTTCCCGGCACGAATTTCGTTTGCCGTGGCTTCCTCAGTGGATTCAAGGGTCATCCTTGACGCCAGCGGCGCTGAGTCTCTATTGGGCAAGGGTGACATGTTGTATCTTGACCCGTCGAAATCAGGGCTGCAGCGTTTGCAGGGCACACTGGTGGGAGACGCGGAGATTGAAAAGGTGGTCAACCATTGGCAGCGGCTATATCCGCCCGCACAGGAGATCGAAGAGAAACCGGAAGCGCCCTGGGAACCCATGACCGAACAGCTTGAGGAAAGCGGTTCAGATCAGTTGGTTGAACAGGCGATCGGGGTGGTCAAAGCGGCCGGAAAGGCCAGCGTTTCGCTGCTTCAGAGACGCCTGCGCATCGGATATCCGCGGGCAGCCAGGTTGATCGACGAACTGGAAGATATGGGTATCGTCGGACCCTCGCAAGGCAGTGGAAAAGACCGTGAGGTGCTGGTTGGGTTCAGCAATGAGGAAGACGACGAAATCGAAGAGTAGTTAAAAAAATATGTCCTTTTCAACTTGACAGTTATAATATGGCAAGTTAGGATGAGTTTTATTCTTGAATCAGGATCGGTAAAAGTAATGAACGATGCAGACGTAGTCAGTAAAAGAGAAAATTCCTGGTCATTTGAAATGTTCCTGCGAAAACTGTTCAAGGGTGTGATCGATCCGATCGCAAAGTTCCTGCTCAGCATCGGGTTCAAGCCAAATATGATCACGTATCTTGGGTTGATCCTCACATCCATTGCCGCTGCTTTAATTGTCAAAGGCAACATCACGCTGGCCGGGTTGATCCTGTTGGTTGGAGCGCCTTTGGATGTTGTGGATGGATCCATGGCGCGTCAGTTGGGGCATCCTTCCAATTACGGCGCCTTCATCGATTCGGTTACTGACCGATATTCCGAACTGGTTCTGTTCCTGGGGCTGCTGATTCACTATGTGCTCAAAGGGGATACCCTTGTCTGTATCCTCGTTTTTATAGCAGCCGGTGGTTCTATTCTGGTCTCTTATGTAAAGGCAAGAGCTGAAGCAGTCGGTTATTCTGCCAAAACGGGCATTCTTACGCGCGTTGAGCGATTGATCGTCATGATCATATGCCTGATCTTCAACATCCCCATCGTGGCGTTGTGGATCATTGCCGTGCTGGCCAATTTCACCGCTCTGCAGCGCATTCTCTTTGTGAGAAAACAGGCATTGTCCTCCAAGACTTCGGATCAAAATAATTAAAAAGGAAGTATCTTCATGTTTGAATTTGCTAGCGATGGAATAGTCATTTTTGGATTAAAAATATATTTTTATGCCCTGGTGATCATCACCGGAGCAATATTGGCCGCTGTATTGGCCTCCAAAGAAGCAAAACGACGCGGTGTTGATCCGGACATGGTCTGGGATATGCTGCCTTGGCTGCTGATCGCAGGGATCCTCGGCGCAAGGATATGGCACATTTTCACGCCATCAGAATCAATCCTTATAAACGGGAAGAACCCCTATTTCATTCATCCATTACAGGTATTCAATATCCGCAACGGTGGATTGGGCATCCCTGGCGGCGTGATCGGCGGTGTGATCGCCTTATTCATCTATTCGAACAAAAAGAAAACCAGTTTTCGCACCTGGCTGGATATCATTGCTCCGGGTTTGGCATTGGGTCAGGCTATCGGTAGGTGGGGCAACTTCTTTAATCAGGAAATCTATGGGTTGCCTTCCACGTTGCCCTGGGCGATTTATATTGATCCGGCTCACCGAATGGCCGGATACGAACAATATGCCACATATCATCCCACCTTCTTCTATGAGTTCCTTTGGAACTTGTTGAATATGGGATTACTACTGCTGCTTCCAAGGAAGCTGGGCGACAAAATGAAACCGGGCGACAATTTCCTGGTCTACCTGATCGTTTACCCGATCGGACGTTTCCTGCTCGAATTCATCCGGCTGGAATATTCTCCGATCGCAGGGATCAACATCAATCAGACGGTCATGGCGGTCATCGCCATCGTTTCCAGCGGAATTCTGATCTATCGCCACGTAAAAAAGGACAAACCGGCAGTCGAAGAAGCATAGATAGAAAATTTGAAAGGTTACCTGAAAACGGGTAACCTTTTTCTTCAGGAGGTAAGACGATGGAAAAAATAACCGTACTGGGATCATCCAACGCAGTTGCGAAAAAAGACCAGCAGAACGCCCACTTATTGATCGAAACAGACGCTCGTAAATTGATGGTGGATTGCGGCGATAATGCGGCTGCAAGTCTTGCCAGGGCGGGAACGGGGATCAACCAGATCACCGATCTCGTGTTGACACACTTCCATGCCGATCACGTTGGCAGCCTGCCTTTATTAATTATGGATATGTGGCTTGAAAAACGATCAGCACCGCTGAAAATCTACGGCCTGGCCTTAACTCTTGAAAAAGCGCGCAGATTGCTGGAATTGTTTGATTGGCAGAATTGGAAGGGAATGTTTCAGGTTGATTTTCAGACGGTTGGCGAGAGCGGTGACGAGAATGTGATCATTGGAGAAGACCTGAAGCTTTCCGCCTTACCGGTTCTGCATTTGATCCCCACCATCGGGTTGCGCTTTGAGTTTGCGAGCGGCAAGGTGGTTGCTTATTCCTGCGATACGGAACCCTGTCAGGCTGTGGATATGCTGGCCGCTAATGCGGATATTCACCTGCAAGAGGCGGCAGGAGAATCAAAGGGACATACTTCCGCGAAGCAGGCCGGAGCAACGGCGGCGCGCTGCGGTGTGAAGGAATTGGTATTGATCCATTATGAAGCCAGGGACGGGAAGGAAAACCTTTTATCTGATGCCAGGTTATCATATAACGGCAGCGTGAAAGTTGCCATAGACGGCATGGTGTTGTAACCTACCAGCCTTCGAGAAAATTCTTCCATTCGACGTTTTCATCAAGGAATTTGGCAAAAATATATTCGGCCGCCCGGGACGGCTCTTGCGGTTGACGCAGGAGCGTCATGCCGGATTCTTGTAACGGACGTCCGCCTTTGCGGTGATTGCACGACGGACAGGCCGCCACCAGGTTTGTCCAGGAGTGGGGACCGCCAAGATGTTTAGGCTGCACGTGGTCAATGGTGAGATGAAGTGTTTTCTTTCCGCAATATTGGCAGGTAAATTGGTCACGACGGAAGATCTCGCGGCGGCAGAGGCTGACCTTCGGATGAGGACGGTGAACCATACGTTGTAAACGTATAATAGAAGGGATAGGGTATGTAGCCCGGGCTGTGTGGATGATTCCGCGGCCGTTGAGGATCAGGGTGGCTTTTTCAGACAACATTAAGCATAACGCACGCTGGTATCCGCATACGTTGATTGGTTCAAAGTTCGCGTTCAACACCAGAACAGGTTTATCCATATAATATTGTTGAATTATAGCGCAAGTCTTGAAAAGAGAAAAACGGGAGGTTGGTATGCGCATAGTCATTATTGGCGGAAAGGGAATGATCGGAAGGGCTGTTACAAAACTGGCCACAACACGGGGGCATGAAGTGGTCGTTCTTACACGTCAGGCTGCGAGCCATACAAATCCAACCGAAAAAACAGCGACTAGACACTGGGACGGGAAAGACGCGGCTGCCCTGGCGGATCATCTCCAGAACATTGATGGCGTGGTGAATCTGGCAGGTGAAAGTCTCGGAAAAAGCCGATAGACGCCGCAACGGAAAGAACTCTTGCTGAAAAGCCGACTTGAACCAGCGTCCGCGTTGGTTGAAGCACTGGGTTTGTGCAAGAAACCGCCAAAGGTGTTGGTGCAAGCCAGCGCCATAGGATATTACGGTACCGGAGATGAGGTCAAGGATGAAGTCTCAGTGGCGGGAGACGATTATCTTGCCAGGTTTGCCGAACGCTGGGAAAAATCAACCGACGCCGTGGAAGCTTTGGGGATCAGGCGCGTGGTCATCCGCACGGGCATTGTGCTGCAAAAGGGCGCGGGAGTCTTGCCACAGCTGATGCTGCCGTTTCAATTATTGGTTGGCGGGCCGGTGGGTTCAGGGAAGCAACTCTATTCCTGGATACACATCCTGGACGAAGCCGCTGCGATCCTGTTCCTATTGGAAAATGAGGGCTGTAAGGGTGTTTACAATTTGACCGCGCCAGATCCACATAGTAATGCCGAGATGGGTAAGAGTCTGGCCAGAGTGATGAACAGGCCGTATTGGATGCCTGTGCCCGGGTTCGCGTTGAAACTGGTTCTTGGAGAAATGAGCACGCTGGTGCTGGACGGACAACGTGTATTACCACGCAGGCTGGAAGCGGATGGCTTCGTGTTTCAGTACCCGAGACTTGAAGACGCCTTGCGGAATTTGTTGGCGAAATAAAAAGGCAAAGCAAGCGCTGGTATAATTCTACGTTGCACAATAAACCAAAAAGGAGGCCGCGATGAATATCGATCAACAAGTCGAGTATTTCATGCAAGGTACAGAATACGGCGACGAAAAACTGAAGCAGAATATGGCGGATGAGCTGCGCGCTCGCTTAACAACCTGCCAAAAGGAAGGAAGACCTCTGCGTGTTTATTGCGGTTTTGACCCCCGAAAAGCTGACCTGCACCTGGGACATACAGTGCCCATGCGAAAGCTGCGCCAGTTCCAGGAACTTGGACATGACGTTACATTCCTGATCGGCAACTATACTTCTTTGATCGGCGATCCATCCGATAAAGACATCCTGCGCCCGCAATTGACGCAAGATGAAGTAGCCATTAATGCGCAAACCTATGCCGACCAGGCCTTCCGCATTTTGGAGGCTGAAAAGACTCACATCCGCTATAACGCGGAGTGGCTGGCAGGATTGACCTTTGAGCAGTTGATCAAGCTGGCATCCAACTTTACCATTCAGCAGTTCCTGACGAGAGAGAATTTCAAACTGCGCTGGGATAAAAACGATGCCATCTACCTGCACGAGACCTTCTATTCGATCATGCAGGGATTCGACGCTTATGCCCTTAAAGCGGACGTTCAGATCGGCGGGACGGACCAGCTTTTCAATATCATGACTGCCGCACGCAAGATCATGACCTCACTCGGCGCTCAGCCCAACATTGCCATCATCCTCGGCATTTTGCCCGGCACGGACGGTGTGGTTAAGATGAGCAAATCACTGGGGAATCACATTCCCATTAACACAGACGCCAATGACATGTATGGCAAGGTCATGAGCATCCCTGATTTGGCCATGGGCCAGTACTTCAGGCTGACCACGCGCATGACCCCTCCCGATATCGCGGCCGTGGAAAAAGCCGTCAAGGACGGCTCGATGCACCCCAGAGATGCCAAGATGCGCCTTGCACGAGAGATCGTGGGAGCGTTCTACAGTGATGACGAGGCGGTTGAGGCAGAAAGAATCTTTGTGGAAACCTTCCAAAAAGGCGCGATACCTGATGAGATTCCCTCATACAAACTCAAGGGCGGACAGACCGTGATCGACATCATGCTGGATGCCAACCTGGCAAAAAGCAAAAGCGATGCCAGACGTCTTGTAGATCAAAAAGGTGTCAAATTTGAAGGGACGGCTGTGGAAGACGCGACTGCCGAAATGAAAAAGGCGGGAGTTTTGCAGGTCGGAAAACGTCACTTTTTGAGACTTGAGGCTTAGCCGCTTACGGAAGAAAATAGTTTTTTCCGTTTTTGAGAAAAACAATCTAATAGAAGAAATCTGCCCGCTTGGTTTTCAGGCGGGCTTTATTTTATGGAATTAATACCTGAGTTTATCATTTTGGTATCCTGAACATACGGGATATAAATATTAAAAACAATTTCTCGGTTTTTACCTCAACCCTGTACCCCCTCTCCGACGATAGTCACTTGAATAGATTAAACAGATTATGCCCGTCGGAGAGGGGGCAAAAAAACGGAAATTAGTAAAGTCAAATTACTTTGGGGGTGAGGTTCAATAAATAAGTCGAATTGCGAATTATGTGATCTACTACTGTTATCAGATAGTGTCCGCAAATTCATTTGGTTGAGATCAACACTACTGAAATTTTGGAAAATTGATAAACTCAGAAGATTTTTGCCCGCTTGATTTTCAGGCGGGCATTATTTTACGGAATTAATGGTGGTATTAAACAAATCGCGGCCAAAAGTCTCGGCAGTTTGGGCGTTGGAATTCTCAAGCGCTACCACCAGGATAATGGGTGTGCCCTGCCACTCCGTTTGAGTGCCGGCAATGTACCAGTTTACGGTGGTTGAGGTAGTTGAAGCGGTTGAAGATATCGACCAACCGGGGATGGCCGAACTGCTCAGTGCCGCCGTGGCGGAAGCCGTGTTCATGGAGGGAAGCTGCGCCGGTGTTTCTTCATCCGGGAAGAGGATCCAATCATCACCCTCATATCGATATCCGGTGGCCAATACAGGCGTAATGGATACTCCTCCATTGGAGAACGGGGCGTATGCAATCGCCATTTGCAGGGGACTGACCAGCAGGATATCCTGGCTGTCTGTTGCAGCTTCCGCGGGTTCGGGGGTGGCATCCATGGAGAACGTGCCTGAATCTTCGATTTCATTATTGAAAGAGTCAAACTCAAGCTGCTGGTAGAGCGCGTCAACGCTGTTCTTGCCGACGTAGTATTCCAACATGGTGAGGGATTGGTTGCAGCCAGAGGCGATCATTTGTCCCCAGGTGGGATTGCTGCCGGGATCAGACGCACAATATTTTTGCGAAGAAACATCCGCAGACCATTCGACATTCGAGACCGTTGGAGGTAGGCTGCGGGATGATAACAGATTGGCGAGAAGCAACCCACCTGTGGAGGTGCCGGTGGGGTAGAGGCCCTGGGTAACACGGTTTAGCAACGGCGAATCCGTATCAACGATCCATGTGGACCAATTCTCTTCAAGGGTGTTTGCATCAAATGTGGGTGAGGTGGAAGAAGCCAGTATCTCACCGGTCTTGGCATTTAACAACACGATGGCACCGGTATGACCGGAAAGGAGGCTGTCGGCCTTTTGCTGGAGTTTCAAGTCAAGGCTCAAGCGTACGTCAGCACCTTGAGGGTACTGCGCGGTCAGCAGGCGGGTTGAAAAGACGGCAAAGTCAGAATTGCCATAGACTCCACGTAAAGTGGAATCCAGGCCGGCTTCCAGTCCGCCCTGACCGTAGTTTGAATTGGAATATCCAACCACGGCGCTCAACGGCGCATAGGAGAGCACACGCTGAAGATCTCCGGGTTCGCCGATGGTTTCCGCCAGGATGGTATTGTTGCGGTCCAGAATGCTGCCGCGTTTGACGTATTGATCAGAGATGAAGCGGCGCGGATTGTCGTTGCGGGCGAGCAGATCGTCGGCACGGAAAATGCTCCACCAGGAAGTAACAAGTGCCACGATCGTCAAAGCCGAGAGAAAAACGGTTCCGGCAAAGAAATAGGCTCTCGTCTGAAAGAGCGGTGTGGATTGTTCGATATTTTGATTGCTGATCATTAACAAGAGCAGAACGGCAAAAAAGGCAGTGACGAGCGAGGAACCACCGTATGAGAAGAATGGCAGCGTCACACCGGTCAAGGGAAGCAGGCGGATGGTGCCGCCCATAATCAGCAGGGCTTGTGAAACCAGGTAGGTGGTCAGACCCGCGGCCAGATAACGCTGGAACTGATTGGGAGCATGCAGCGAAATGTAAAATCCGCGCAAGGTAAGAACGGCGAATAGCAGAATAATGGCAATTGCGCCCATGAATCCTGTCTCTTCGATGATTGACGGATAGATGAAATCGGACTGTGCAACCGGAACGACCCCCGGACTGCCCAATCCAATGCCCCGGCCGAAAATGCCTCCGTTGGCAATGGCAATGATGGATTGAACGATCTGGTATGAATGGTCGTTGGGATCAAGCCATGGATTAAGCCATCCTTCGACCCTGATGCGCACCACGTCAAAGACGTAATAACTGGTGATCAAGGCTGCCACGATCACCAGGAAGCTGATCAACAGGAAGCGGCGCTTGCCCGATGCAATGTAAATGACCACAGTGTATAGGGCGATGAATAGTGATGCAGTTCCCAGATCGCGTTGTATTACCAAAACAATTAAGGCAAATCCCGCAACCAAAAGGGTGGGGGTAAGCAACTGGATAAACCTGAAACCGGCTGTAACCTTTTCAGCCAGATAAGCTGCCAGGTAGATCACCAGAACGAGTTTTAAAATTTCGGATGGCTGAAGATAGATACCGCCCATGCCAAGCCAGAGATTCGGACCTGAACCTGACGGATTGGTGCCAAAGAAAAATGTCAATACGGTCAGGATCAGCGCCAGCGACAACCAGATGTATTTATAACGCCGCAGCAAAGGCAGCAGTGTCTTGAATCGAACGCCCACCGCCAGACCGGCCAGACAAATTGCCAGCCAGATGGTTTGTTTAAACCCATAGGCGGGGTCCAATCTGAACAGGGTTAATAATCCCCAACCGCAAAAGAGGCTGATGATCGGAAGCAGATATGGGTCGCGGTCAGGCAGGAAGCGATCGGCCTGCTTATAGGCAAATGAAAAACCCACAACCCACACGACTAGGCCAATCCAATGCTGCCAGCGCAGTTCGGTGTTTAGGGTATGAAAACGCACGGCAGGCGCAAAGGTCAGCGCCACGCTGGTAACCAACAGAAAGAGCGCCGCCAGCATCATCAGGCGTCTCTGCGTCACTTCCTGGGGAGAACGGTCAGGTAGATCGAAAAATTTCACTATAGATATTTTTGAACGAGCAGGTGCAGTTTTTTCTTGGTCTCTTCGGGGATGACCTTGCGGTTCGTGATAATGGCATTTTCAAGGGCGGTATGGCACGTGCAGGGTTCAGGTTCACCGATCTGAGAGACCAATTCAAGGATCGATTTCTGCGCGATCTCGGTGTTCTCATGCAGGGTCTTGACAACCATATCCACGCTTACCGAGGCTTCGCTTTGATGCCATACGTCATAATCCGTCACATGCGCCATGACGGCGTAGCATATCTCCGCTTCACGGGCAAGGAAGGCTTCGGGTGAGGTGGTCATGCCGATCAAAGACATGCCCCAAGAGCGATAGGCATTGGATTCTGCCTTGGTGGAAAAACGGGGACCTTCAATGGTGATCATGGATCCGCCCATGTGAGCGGTAACTCCGGTGGACGTGACCACCTGATAGAGGATCGTCGATAGATGTTCGCAGAAGGGATCTGCCACTCCCACGTGGACGACCAATCCTTCACCGAAAAATGAACGTTTGCGGAGGTTTGTATGATCAAAAAGCTGTGACGGGATAACGATATGTCCCGGCGCGAAGTCTTCACGCAGCGAACCGCAGGCGCTGATGCTGATGATGCGTTGAACGCCCAAAGTCTTGAAGGCGTAGATATTGGCCTGGTAATTCACTTCAGTTGGAGAAAGTGAATGGCCTATTCCATGGCGCGCCAGAAAAGCAACTTCTTTGCCGGCGAGCTTGCCCAAAATGATGGGAGCACTCGGTTTGCCAAAGGGAGTCTCAATATCAACTTTTTCCACATCGGTCAGGGCCGGAAAGTCATACAGGCCTGAGCCGCCAATTACACCTAAAACAGGTTTTGATCTCATTGTGTTCTCCATTCTTTTAGCTTGCTGTTTGAATTTCAACCACCAGAATACTTTTACCAACACGAAGTTCGTCACCATTGATCAGAATGGCCGGAGATTCGATGCGTTCATCATTTAAGTATGTACCATTTGTTGACATCAGGTCTTCAATCCACCAGTGCATATTTCGATAAACGAGCCTGGCGTGTTTACCTGAGGTGGCCTGATCGGGCAACCGGATATCGCAGGATTCATCCCTGCCGATGATGATCTCATTTTGATCGAAATTCAACGTTTCAGCGCGTGGGTCGCTATCCATGATGATGGAAAGCGGCGGGGTTTTCTTTTTTGCAATGATCTGACTGTGGAATTTCAGGTCTTTCCACAGGGTGATCATCGCCCATGCCAGAAAAGAATAAAGGGCGATCACCATAAAAATGCGTAACAGCAGAACAATGATAGTTGTCATTGGATTATTTTAATTCATCTGAAGAGGAAAGGTCTGAAGTGATCTCCCTTTCATCTTCAAGTTCGGAATGATTCTCGTTTGTGAATACGAGTTTATAACCTGCCAGACTGATCACGTCGCCAGACCTGAGGACCTGACTGGTGATGCGTTCGCCGTTGACAAAGGTTCCCCCTGTGGAGCCGACATCAAAAATAATATACCCTTCGCGGGTCTTGCGCAGCTGAGCGTGCAGCCTGGAAACACGCATGTCATTGATGGTGATGTCGTTCGCCGACTTGCGTCCGATGTTGATGATGGTCTTGTCAACCGGAATGGTCTCATTGAGATCGATCAATAACTTGGCTGATTGCTGGCTCGTGTTTGATGATACTTTTTTATGCGGCCTTGAAATATTAACCGCCCCGGTCTTTTCCTGCTTGAGGGTACTTTCTTCGAGTCCAAATGCAAGTTCCCCGTTCTGCAGGCTGTTGCGGGTCAACAAGGTTACAACCGGAAGAAGGTCGGGTTTGCAATCAAGTTCGACGACGGTTTCAAGAAAGGCATTCTGCAGGATCTTTTCCCAGCCCGATTGCTGCTGCCATAATTTCTTTTCATCGGCGGACATGTAAACGCGTAATTCGGAAGGAGAATCCTGCAGACAGGAAGGATCATCCTGAATGAACTGGCGCAGCGCCACACAGAAATGGTCCACCAACACTGCACACTGGTCCGACCAGGGCAGCAAGTCGCTGCCTTTTTCAATGATCTCTTTGATTCGATTCTCGATCTGATCCAATTGATTCATATTATGATTATAACCAATGCTGAAGTGTATTTATATGCAGGAAGCTTGGAGAATTGTGTCTAACCGCTTCAGCCTTTATTAACGGATACAGAAGCAAAACGGGCGTTGGTCAGTTTCTGCAGGTCTTGAGGGGCAAGGCGTAAAATCAATCCGCGCTGACCGCCGGAGACGTATATTTCTTTATATTCCAAAGCGGATTGGTCAAGAATGGTCGTAAAGCCCTTGTTGATCAAAGCCAACGGAGAGATACCTCCGGCTTGAAGGCCGGTCATTGCTTCGGCATCATCCTGGGTGGGAATATTGACCTTCTTCTCATTCACCAGGGCTGCCACCGCTTTAAGATCGACAACGTGATCACCCGGGATGACACACAGGAGCGGTTTCCCCTTGGGGCGTACGACCACGATGGACTTAAAAACCAGAGTTGGGGCGATATTTAGAAAGTCGGCAGTTTCAACAGCTCCCAATTTTTCAACCGGAAGTTCAAAGCCTGTGTATTGGATCTTTTTCGAGTCCAGCAGGCGGGTAACGTTATTTGAGATCAAAGGACTTTTCTCCTGTTGGCAGGGTTGGCATAGATCGGATTTGAATAGATCCAGCCGCGTTGTTTGCCAAGGTAGTGAATCGTGCACTCCACCCGGTAGTAGCCAGGTTCGGATAAAGTATAGGCTAAACGATCAGCATCCTGTATTTCCTCGATAACATTCCCGTTGTGGATCAACCGGATGGTTGCCTTTTTGGGAAGGTTGATCCTGGCTGTAGCGCCGGTATCCAATTTAACCGTTTCGCCCATCTGATGTTCTCCATATCCGTCTTCAACGATGAAGCGGAAACCGGAAGTTGATGCCGGCAGATCGTATCCGACGAAGGAGCGCCCCTTGCGCAGAGCATCGTAAACCAGCGCCTTGTCGTGGTCCAAATGACCGTTGAAAGGTTCGTCGATCAGCAGGTGGTTGTTGATGGCTGAAAAATGGAACTCATACGGGAAGACAGTTCGCTTCAGAATGGATTTCTGGAACTTGATCGCGTGGGCATCTGCGCCGCCAACGGCGTTGATCTTTTTTCCGCTGTTGAGTAGTTCATCCCATTTTGCCAGAGTGGTCTCAAGAGGCGCATGCGCCATCATTTCGGGGAAGAAAAGATACTTCAATCCGTCACGGATGTTATGCACCACCGTCTTGAATTCACTCAAACCGTTCCATAGTTCAAGACCTGTGAAACCTTCCACGTCCCATGCGACCCACGAGATGTTTGGTTCATTGATCATGGGCATGGCAAATTCATAGGGGTGCGCCAGGAAGGTCAATCCGCCGGCTTTCTTTACTTCGTCCATCAGGGCTTGCGGGTCCTGTGCAAACCCGGACATTTCCTTTTCCGCGCCGATCACGAGGGTGTGGTTCTTTTGCGGTTCACGGGTTTGGTCGTGGACTTCTTCACCGGTGAGCACCATTACACGCCGGCCGTTGCCCTTGTGATATCCCTCAAGGCCGTCAACGCGTACGTTATGGTCCGTAATGATGATCACATCAACTTTGGTTTTCAGGGCTGCCGATGCGATGGCACGATAATTCTCCGAGCCGTCAGAGTAGGTGGAATGGATGTGAAGGTTGCAAATGATTTCTTTCATTAGGTTGACTTTTTAAGGCACTGAACGGTATAATTTTCGATGTTTGAAATTTTCAGGAGGCTTATTTTGAAACTCTATATTGACATCGCCTTAATTATAACTTCTTTGGCTCTAATCACCAGCGTTATCCTGCAGAACAAGGGAGTTGGGTTAGGCGGTTTTGCCGGTGGTGACAGCGGCGGCGTTTTTTCTGCACGAAGGGGAATTGAAAAAACTCTCTTCTGGGTAACTATCGTGTTGAGTGTGTTATTCTTCATTCTCACGATGGCAGCGGTATTGATCAAGTCATAATCCTGATCATTAACACAGGCTTCATCAATCCCGGGATTTTGATGGGCGGCACGAGCTTTACAAAGATCGTCAGTCGCCTTTTTTACATATAACAATTATGAAAAAATTTCGCTGGCAATTGCTCATATTATTCCTGACCGGACTTGTGGTCGGGGTATTACTAATTCTTGAAAAACGTGGGGGTATCGGTCAGTTGGGAAATCCCCAACCTGTGGCGGGCGGCGTTTATACGGAAGCCCTGATCGGCAGCCTTTCACGACTGAACCCGTTGTTGGATGCCAACAACCAGCCGGATAAAGACGTAGACAGACTGATCTATTCAGGACTGATTAAGTTTGATTCACGCGGAATGCCGGAACCCGACCTGGCTGAATCTGTACGTCCCTCTCAGGACGGCGTGATCTACAATGTCACCTTAAAAAGTGATCTTGTATGGCATGACGGAAAACCTCTGACAACTGCGGACATCGAGTTTACTGTTGATCTAATGAAAGCGGGGGAGGGATACGTTTCAAGCGATCTTGTATCGTTTTGGAATGAGATCGATTTGTTCATTATCGACGACCTGAACATGCAGTTCATATTGCCGGAAGCTTTTGCCCCATTCCAGGATTATCTCTCTTTCGGCGTTTTACCGAAGCATATTTTGGGCGGTCATACGCTTGAAGAAATTGCCAATTCAGAGTTCAATCTGCAGCCGGTAGGCAGCGGACCTTATCAATTCTCCGAATTGACGGTAGAAGACGACCTGATCACCGGGTTAACCCTGACCGCTTTTGAAAAGTATTATGCCGATGGACCTTACTTGAAAGAAATCCACTTCAGGTATTATGCAGACGCAGACAGCGCATTCCAGGCATACGAGGATCAGTATGTTCAAGGGATCAGTCAGGTAACCGACGCGATGCTGCCTTCCGTTCTGGCTGACGAAAACCTGTCCATTTATACCGGCAGGCTTCCGCAGATCAGTATGGTTATTTTTAATTTGAACGATAACGGTGTCAGTTTCTTCCAGGAAGCAGAAATCCGTAAGGCGCTGCTGACCGGTTTGAACCGCCAAAGAATGGTCAATGAGATTTTCAACGGTCAAGCCATTGTTGCCAATGGCGTGATCTTCCCGGATAACTGGGCTTATCTTGATACACTCGCACCCGTGGACTACAACAAGGAACAGGCCGCGCTGATGCTCAAGGAAGCCGGATACCTCATCACGGGTGATGAAAATCCGGTGCGTGAAAAGGACGGCACAAAACTGCAATTCGTTCTTTCCTATCCGGATGATGAAATGCACCGTTTGATCGCTGAATTCATCCAGACCAACTGGAAAGACCTGTCTGTGGATGTCATTCTTGAACCGGTCCCTGCAGACATATTTATCACCGACAAACTGGAACCGCGTGCTTTTCAAGCCGCGTTGGTGGATCTCAGCCTGAGCAGCACTCCCGACCCGGATCCGTATCCGTTCTGGGATTCAGGACAGGCGACCACCGGACAGAATTATTCTCAATGGAACAACCGTCTGGCCAGCGATTCGATCGAAGAGGCCAGGGTGACTATTGATTTTTCAGAGCGGAAACGTCTTTATCACAACTTCCAGGCCATCTTTGCGGATGAAATGCCCTCTCTGCCCCTGTATTATCCGGTTTACAACTATGCAGTTGATTCAGTCATTCAGGGTGTCTCGCTCGGACCGTTGATGGATACAAGTGACCGTTTTGCGACTGTCACCGGTTGGTTTATGACGGCTCGAAGAACCCAGGCTACCGAAACTTTGACCCCGTAGGTGCGGGAATGAACAGGACGAATGAAGACAGAAGTCTGATCTTCGCTGCGGCGACCGAACTGGATGATTATCTGTCTTCTGATGTGCTTTCATGGAAATTGACAGATTCCGCCGGCAGGCTTACACCCGGAAATTTGTTATTAGCCCTAAAAAGAATACAAACAGAATTGGTATCCGAGAGTGATACTGTACTTTATTCGGCGGTAGATACAATCGAAAAAACAAGGCAAAAGCGTCAGTCCACCTGGCAGAAAAAGATCAACAAGGAAATTCCCTACAGGCTGCGATTATGGGGTAATTCGCTTGAAGATTTTATCGAGGACGGTGCGTTGGATCGATCATATGGCGCGCAGGTCAAGAACAGGGTTCTGGTTGAATTACTAAGTGACGAAGTCAGAGCGTTCAGACCGGAATGGCAAGGGACTCTATTGCGGGCAGATGAGAAGTTAAAAAAGATTTCCATCAATGGACCGTTTGTTTGGGAACCGGAATTGGAAAAAGAATTTCCCGAAAGCAAGTATTGGTATCTTTTCGTGAAGACCAATGAGGTGTTTGTATGAAACCCTTTTATACCCGCACAGGAGATAACGGCACGACGGGTCTGCTTGGCGATCAACGCGTGGACAAATCTGACTTGCGCATCGAAGTGTTGGGCAGCCTGGATGAACTGACTGCTACGCTTGGGTTGGCGCGCAGTTTGTGCCCTGAACAAGTAAATAAAGACCTCAAGGAAATCCAGGTCAGGGTATATGAGATGATGTCGGAAGTGGCCGCCACACCGGAAAACGTGGATCGTTTTATGAAGATAAACGATCAGCAGTTGATCGAACTGGAAGAAGTGATCGACCGATACGCAGAGAAAACGGAATTACCCAAAGAATTCATCCTGCCGGGAGATTGCAGCGCAAGCGCAGCACTGTCAATGGCTCGCACCGTAACCAGGCGTGCTGAAAGGCGTCTGGTGGAGCTGAACAATAGTGGCAGGGTTGTCAGGGGAATTCTGTTGCAATATATAAATCGTCTATCGTCACTACTTTATATTCTTGAAATTCACATTGTTAAGAACCATGGGGACGGAACATTATCACTGGTTAAAGAGAAGGATCAATGAGCGGAACGATAATCAACTTTGCAGCCATATTGATTGGTGGATTTATAGGATTACTGTTGGGGTCGCGATTAGCCGACCGCGTCAAACGGACGGTTATCTGCGGATTGGGTTTGTTTACTTTTGGATACGGGATCTCTCTCTTTCTGAAGACATCCAATTCTTTGATCGTGCTTGGTGCCATTTTGATCGGCATTCTGTTAGGTGAATGGTGGCGGATCGAAGAAGGTCTTGAAAAACTGGCAGTCTGGCTTGAAAAGAAATTCAATAAGGGCGAGGGATCAAGCGGCAAAGAAAAATTCATCAAGGGCTTCTTGACCACTACACTCCTCTTCTGCATTGGCCCCATGGCAATTTTGGGATCCATCGAGAATGGTTTGACCGGGAGCGTCAACACGCTGGTGGTCAAGTCCATTCTTGACGGCTTTGCCGCCATGGCGTTTGCTTCCAGCCTGGGGGTGGGGGTTTTGTTCTCATCACTGACGGTTTTGGTCTACCAGGGGTCCATCAGCTTATTAGCCGCACAGGTGCAAAACTTTGTCACCACGGACATGATGAACGAGCTGACTGCGGCGGGAGGGATCATCTTGACGGCAATTGCCATCAGCAGTCTTTTGGAGATCAAGAAGATACGCACGGCAAGTTTCCTGCCGGCCTTATTGGTGGCCCCTCTCATTGTTTGGATCATCTCAATGTTATAAAAAAAGAGCCGGCATTTCAAATGCCGGCTCTTTTGTCATAACGAAACAGACTATTGATTTACAAGCGCATAAAGTGTTGCTTCAAGGTCATTTGCGCCAACAATTTGATCACCGACCAAAAAAGAAGGTGTGTAGGTTAATCCACTGTTTTGGGCGTAATCATTTGCGTCCATGACCGTTTGGTAATATTTGTCTGAATCCAGACACTCGGTAAAGGCCGACGAATTGAGGTTAAGTCTGTCAGCAAATGCGATCAGGCGTTTACGCACAAATGCGCCCTGGTTTTCACCATTCTGGTTGCCATAGAGATAGGCTCGATATTCCCAGAATTTTCCCTGTTCATTCGCGCAGTAGGCTGCTTCAGTTGATTTGATGGATTCATCCCAATCGGGATCGGTTCCATATGCGCCCAGAAAGGAAAATGGCGAGTAGGTGAAATAGACCAGGCCGGTATCAACATAATTTGCGATGATCGTTGGTTCTATACTCTGCTGGTAATATCCACAACCAGGGCACTGAAAATCAGCAAACTCGACTACCTTGATCGGTGCGTTTGGATCACCCATCGTTAATCCATCTGTGATGGCTGCTTTGGTAAGATCAGGGTCGTTAATCTCACCAACCGGTTGATAGGTTGATAAAATGATCACACCAACGATAATGACCACAACAACGCCGATGATGATAAACGGGGTGATGTCTCTGCGTTTCTTATGCTTTGTGTTTCGTTTCAAATCTTCTTTTCGGGCCATTTAGTCCTCCATTTAATTTCACGAATTGTCTCATAAAGGATGAAGAATGTCCAGTATTCCACCCTTGTACAAGGTACCGTTTCTTTATAATTGATAACGAAAAACAGGAAAAGACTCTCCGGTAAATTTAAACCCCAGACTTCTATAGAGTGCAAGTGATGATGTGTTGCTGTCTTGTGTATTGACTGAAATCTGATCGATGCCTTTTCGTTTGAAATAATTCAACATATCAAGGATAAGATCGGAACCGATGTGCTGTTTCTGGAAATCAGGATGGACGGCGATGCGGGCAAGGTGGGCTGAAAAATGATTGGCGGTTGTCATTTCGTATCCGATTATCTTGCCGTCAATTTCGAGCACAGATGAGTGTTCCGACTGTGTGTAGGCCATCTTGATCTTGTCGGGGGGGTTCACCCATATCGGTTCAAATGCGGTTTTGTCAAGTTCAGCGACCCGGTCAAGGTCACCACTTTCCATTGGCCGAATAAAAAAGGATTGAGTTGTTTTTTGAATGGAGGGGAAATGACGATCCCATTGCAAGACGACGATGTTCTGGAAATTTTCAAACCTGGACCTTAGTAACAGTTCCGCAAACCAGTCGTTCAATCCAACCGAATAGATCGTACAGCTAGTCAGGCTCTGATGATGGCTGGCTTCGCTGAAGAGAGAATCCCAGGCATGCTGCATCTCGTCAAAATTTCCGCAAGCAAAACAACGGATCCAGGCGATCTTTTCTAGGTCGGGCGGACAAGTCAACAAAGCCTGCAAGCGATTATCAAGACGAAAGAGGAGGAACGGTTCCATTGGGATCCAATCGAGCACGCCCTGCCAGTCGAGGTGGCGGTGAACAAGAGATGCATGCGCGAGAAAACCGGCAACTTCGGTCTTGTCACGATTTTCTGCCTGTTGAATGCTGAAAAGGGAAGCCATTAATCTATTGAATTATGACTTGTGAGTGATCTTGTTAATAATATTGCCCAGGAAACCGTGTAAAACTTTTTCCTTGACAGACTTCTTTTCATTCTGATCGTAAGAGGCTTCCAATGAGGCAAGCGCCTGAAATTGTTTACCGGTTCTCATTTGAAGGTCGGCAATTTTTTGCAGGGTGATTGCGCGCAGTTCCGTCTCATTGGTGGATTTGAAAATTTCGGCTGAAGATTCGTAAAAAGCCAACGCTTCAGAGATTTTTTTCATCGCCTGCAATGCCGCGGCCATGTTACCTAGCGCCATAGCCTGCCGTTTCTTGTCGCCGGCTTTCTCAAATACAATATCGGTATCTTTCAACGTGGATAGAGCGTCTTCCGGCAATTTTAATTCGAGCAGCACAACACTTAAATTATTACGCATCTCTGCCGCAGAGAGGGTGTCATTCTCTTCTTCAAGAAGCCGGATGCACTCCACAAAGTTTTGAGCGGCGGCTTTGAAATTCTTTTTCTTGTATGCAGCAAAAGCCTGATCTTTTAGTGAACTTGTTTCTGCATTCATCAGTTTAGTAGGTGATCTCCAGTAATCCTTCAGCGATACTGCGCAGTTTGGCAGCATCCAGTTCACTCAGACGTTTTGCCAGATCAAGATACGGTCGGTTGGCCGGGTTCTGGATAAAATCCGACATGCCGTCAGGGATCGGGTTCGCAGGAATGGAAGATTCTTCTAATTGATCTTGAGACTTCCCGGCTGAAGGAGGTTGAGCAAGTAATGTTGAAACGGGTATCTTATATTCGGAACAAATGCAATCCAAAACAGGCCAGGGGATTGAAATGGCGCCGGATTCATAATCGCTCATCTCGGTGACTGAAATGCCGCTTTTTTGGGCAATTTCTTCAATGGTTTTGTTTTGCTCAATACGCGTCTTGCGCAGCACAAGTGCTATCATGCGGTCACGCAGAACTGTAAATTGTTCAATGACCGCTTTGGAATTCTTGTCTTTTTGATCGGCCAACTCACCGAGAAGCAGATCGTTTATCGAAAGGCCCAGTTTTATGGCGATCAATTCAATTTCAGGAAGCGAAAGAGTGGATTCTCCGCGTTCAATTTTTTCCATTTCTTCCTGGGGGTTATCCGTCCACTGACATAACGCCTCCAGTGAGATCCCCTTGCTTTTTCTCAGAGCGGATAACGTTACTCCCAACTTTTTGGCTTTTATGGACAATAATTGATCGTTCATTTCCAATTCCCTTACGAGTATTTTTATCAGCTTATGAAAGATTATAGCATTCTTTGACAGTTCAAGTTTCTTAACGCGAACGCTGCTGTTCGCGGATCATATTTGCGTAATTGACGCCAAATACCTCAGGCCCCAACCTGAAACCATTCGCTTCAAGGCGCGGCGTAAAGAGGGGCCGAATACCTGAAGGTTTCAATTCTCCAATGATCTTGCCGTCACTATCAATTCCTGTTTGCTCGAACTTGAATATATCGGTCATCACAACGGTGTCACCTTCCATGCCCGAGACTTCGGTGATGTGGGTGATGCGGCGGCTGCCGTCTTTAAGACGGGAAAGCTGGATGATCAAATCAACGGCGGAAGCGATCTGCTCCCTGACAACCCTGAGCGGGAGGTCCATGCCAGCCATCAGTGTCATGGTTTCCATCCTCGAGATGGCGTCGCGCGGTGTATTGGCATGCAGGGTGGTCAATGAGCCGTCATGGCCTGTATTCATGGCTTGAAGCATGTCAAGACATTCACCGCTGCGGACTTCACCGACGACGATACGGTCCGGGCGCATGCGCAGGGCATTACGCACCAGATCGCGGATCGTGACCGCATGTTTGCCTTCGATGTTGGGCGGTTTGGTCTCCATGCGCACCACGTGAGGCTGCTGCAGTTTCAACTCGGCCGAATCTTCGATGGTGACAATACGGTTGCCGTCAGGAATGTATTTTGAGATGGCGTTAAGCAGGGTGGTTTTGCCGGATCCTGTACCACCTGAAACGATGATGTTCAGTTTTGAAACGACACAAGCTTCGATAAAAGTTGCCATGTTTTGAGTCAGCGAACCTTTTTCGATCAACTGTGCCATTTCGAGGCGGCTTTTGCCGAATTTGCGGATGGTAATGGATGGTCCGTCAATTGCCACCGGTGGGACCACCGCGTTGACACGGGAACCATCCGGCAGGCGGGCATCCACTGTGGGAGAGTCGGTATCCACTCGTCTGCCCAGGGGAAGAATAATGCGGTCAATAATATGCAAGATCTGTTCATCGCTCTCAAAGGTTACGTCTGATTTGGTCAGCATGCCTTTTTGCTCAATGAACACGTTGTCTTTGCCGTTAACCATGATCTCCGAAATATCCGGATTGTCCAGCAGCGACTGCAGCGGACCGTATCCGAGGATGTCATCCATGATATTCTTGAAGAGTTGATCTCTGACAGGCTGGGGGAGTTTCAGGTTCAAGGTCTGATAGTTCTGAAGCATGGAATCAATGACCGCCTGTCTGCGATTCTCAGGCAAGACTGATTTGTTTTCCAATTCAGACAGGATCATGCCTGTCAGATAGGATTTCAAGCGGGCAAGTTCTTTTTCATGAGAAGCAGGTGTGTCTGTCATTTTTGCGGCTCTTCCGAGAGGAGTTCTTCTTCGGGGATGATCCAAATGATCTGGCTGTTATTGATCGATAAGAAATTGCACTGGGTGATCTCTTTGGTGCCATCCTGAGAAAGGATCGTGGCATTGGTCACAGCAACATATTTGTTGGTAGCGCTGTCAAGTTCATCTTTTAAACGACCATCACGCCTGACGTGGATTTCGCCCTTTACCTGATTAGTGGAAAGCTGAATAAGGACTTTAACAGGTACTTTAGAGATAACTGTAGTGAAAATCTTACCTTTTTCGTCAAATTGAGTAACCATGCTCAACCTTTCAATTTACTCTTCTAATAGAGGCATTTGATATCCCAATCCTGTGCGGGTAACGATATGAACAGGGGAATGGGGATCATCTTCCAGTTTTTGGCGCAGCCTGGCAATACTAACCCATAGGATCTCCTTTTCTTCCTTATAAGAAGGCCCCCATGTGGCCATTAATAACTCTTCTGCCGTCAGTACTTTTCCATATTCATGGACGAAGTGCAAAAGAAGTTTGTATTCTGTTGCGGAAAGGTAGATCTGGTGATCGCCTTTCCAGACTTCCGCTTTGGCAATATCAATGCGGAGGTTGCCATGGTTGAATATTCTGGATTCTCGTGACTCGGGGCGGTCACCCGTGCGGCGCAGGATCGCTCTTACCCTGGCGACCAGTTCGGTGGCTGAGAATGGTTTAGTTACGTAATCGTCCGCACCGATATTCAAACCTGTAACCCTGTCTTGTTCCTCCGAGCGGGCGGTCAAGAGGATGATCGGAACGTTGGAAAACTGCCTGATCCTTTCACAAGCGGTGATGCCGTCCATTTTGGGCATCATCACGTCCATGATCACCAGATTGGGATCGAATTGTGTAACCTGTTCCAACGCCTCTTCACCATTTCTGGACGTGGCGATCTCGTAGCCTTCGGATTCGAGATTAACTTTTAATAATCGGAGGTAAAGCGGTTCGTCGTCGACGACCAGTATCTTTATAGTCATAATTGTGCCTCCTCAGCCAGTATCTGCTCATTTGATAATGAATATGGCAGAGAGATTGTGAACGTCGATCCTGAATTGGATGATGAAACCTTTATGGATCCGCAGTGTTTTTCGATGATCTGTTTGCAGATATATAATCCCAGGCCTGAACCATGCGCTTTCATCGATTGTTCAGGCACTCTAAAGAATCGGGTAAACATTCTGGATAAATACATCTCAGGGATGCCAGGCCCTTGATCGGAAAAATCGACAACCAAGTGGTTATCTGTCTTGCGCAGTTTAATACGCAGCGGAGTCTCCGGGGCGTATTTGATCGCATTGGAAAGCAGGTTATCAAAAACCTGAGCCAGTTTTCGTGAATCTCCCTCGATGGCCGGTATATCCGATTCGATATCCAGTTCAACCTGCAGGTTGGGGTGGGTTAGGTGGATCCTGTTGACCTCGTCGCGGATCAATGAATCAAGCCGGACCAGGCTGAAATCGAATTTCATTTGGCCGCTCTGGAGACGCGATGAGTCCAGCAGGTCGTTAATCAGATCGGACAAATTGTTCGTTTCGCGCTCAATGATCTCGAGGAAGTCGTTTTGGGTCTCACGATCCCAGTTCGTATCTGTTCTAAGGAGCGTGGTGGTGTATCCCTTGATGAACCCCAACGGGCTGCGCAGTTCATGTGAGATGGTATTGATAAAATCGGATTGCAGTTGAGAAATGGTCTGGATCTCGTCTATCCGTACCATGATCTCATCCAAAATCTTTTGGCGCAGAATCGAAGAGATCATGCCGCCTACCCATTGAGCGAGGGTCTTGTCCTGGTCTGTGTATTCAGGTCCGCCAAAACGAATGAGAATAAGAACCCCGGGCAAATTTGTAACCGCGTTGATCGGAATTCCGATCGAATAGGTTGATGTCAGGCGATCTTGTGAGTCTGAAGATAACGGTTCTTCAATGATCGTTTTTTGTTCCTGAATAACCTGGTTGGCAAGCGACTCGCCCCACGATGCATCCGCTTCAGCCGATTTTCCGCGGCCGGTTGACTTGGCGTAAACAACATCCAGGGAGCGGGAATTGAAATCTGTCTGGTAGATCACCATATTGTCGTAGATCAAATCTTTACGAGTTACCTGGGCGATATTATCAAGTGACTCTTTCCAGGGATTTGATTTACACAGCAGGCTGAAATATTCTTTCAGTCTGTTGCAATCTAAAGCTGAAACCGGATCTGATCTCGTCATACGTTATTCAGCGTTTCCTATTGAAACTTTTCCTGGAGCAGAAAATCGAATTTGCTGCCTTTGCCAGGGACTGATGCCACCAATATTTTTGATCCATGTGCTTCAATGATCTTTTTTACCAGCGTTAACCCCAAACCAGTGCCGCCCTGCTTGCGGGTTGACGATCCATCCAGTTGATGAAAAGGTTCAAAGATCTCATCGTAGCAGGTAGGATCGATGCCAATACCCGTATCGATCACCGAGACAAGAGCATTGTTTGCATTGGAAGTGATGCGTAAAAAGACCTCACCTTCAGGTTGGGTGTATTTGATGGCATTATCAATGAGCTGGTTGATCACCCATTGAACCCGCTCAGGATCAGCGAAAACGTAATAGGGCTGCTTTTTACAATCCAGCCACAGACGGATATTCTTATTACCGGCAAGCGTCAGATTGCGATCGATCACTTCTTTAGCGACGGTGTAAAGATCAAAATTTTGTTTCGTGATCTGAATGCTGCTCGTTTCAGCGGTAGAGAAGAGGATCAGATCATCGATGAGGCGCGACAGCCTTTCCGCAGCTCTCTTCAATACTCCGACGGCGTCACGTTGATCGGTATTCAATTCGCCAAAATCATTGGCCAGCAAGAGATCGACATAACCCTTAACGTGGGTCATGGGGGTACGCAATTCATGTGAGATGTTTGAAACAAAATTGTTCTTCAGTTTATTCAGTTCGGAGAGTTTTTGGTAAGCTTTTTCAAGTTCGGCGGTACGTTCCTGAACACGTTTTTCAAGGGTTTGATTTGCCTGCTGCAAAGCCGTTTGCAATTTAAGTATCTGATTGGTTACGGCGCGGTCGAGGGTTACCCTGTCAATAAAACCTTTTTCCAGCAGGATTTGTCCCAGCAAGGGGGCATCTCCTTCAAGCCGGGACTGCTTTTGGGCTTCAAGCGCCTGGGTCAGTTGCTCGGCGGTGAGCAACCCTTCTTCTACCAAAGCATCACCGAGTCGCGGAACGAGAATTTCGGGTGTGAGATTAATAATATGCCTCGATATAAAACAAAAAGATTTAACCCGGCAGTGCATCTGTCGAGTTGTCTATACCTATCCTAATGATAATCCATTAAGATTGTAGTTATTATTTCATTAATTTTCAATAAAGCAAACAGGAAAAACCCGTTATTAATCGGAAATCAGACGCTCAAGCAGCCCGCTTAGTTCTTCTTCGGAATAATAATGGATGGTAACGGTTCCACCTTTTTGTCCGTGCTTGAGGGTGACTCGTGTGCCCAGTCTTTCGCAAAGTCTTTCTTCAATTTCCTTGACCCCGGGATCGACTGTTTTTACCGGCATAGCTGGCGGTTTTTGTCCGCCTAATTTGCGGATCAATTCCTCAGTCTGCCGTACGTTAAGCTCATTTTTCAGGATGGTCTGCAAGGCTGCCAGCTGCGCCTGTGTGGTGGGTAAACCGAGCAAGGCGCGGCCGTGACCTTCAGATATTTTTCCCTCGGCGAGGGCCTTCTTGGCCTGTTCAGGAAGTTTCAACAAGCGCATGGTATTGGTGACCGCCACGCGGCCTTTACCAACTCTTGTGGCGATCTCTTCATGAGACAGATTAAATTCATCCGCCAGTTTTCGATAAGCCTCGGCAGTTTCAAGCGCGGAGAGATCAGCACGCTGAACATTCTCAATAAGAGCAAGTTCAAGTCGTTCCTGTTCATTGGCGCTGCGGATTATTACCGGCACGCTTTCAAGGCCTGCCAGTTTGGCGGCGCGCAGACGGCGTTCACCGGCGATCAGGACGTGCGTATCGGACATGGGTTCATGAGTGACGATGAGCGGCTGCAAGATGCCGTGTTCACGAATGGAGTTGGCCAGATCATTCAGGTTATCCTCGTCCATGATTTCACGAGGCTGACGAGGGTTGG